>LSQX01199385.1_pt1 | contig 16309 bp, 16 predicted proteins | sample 654561 | NCBI WGS metagenome assembly LSQX01 (sample SAMN04489861, study PRJNA283612) | anaerobic digester metagenome | isolation source: 4 biogas reactors fed with cattle manure at either 37C or 55C with and... | place: Denmark: Kongens Lyngby | collected 2014 | reverse complement strand
ACCAGTCGAGCCGCGCCTCGGCCTTTTCCAGCTTGCGCGCATAGGTCGCGCCCTCGGCCGGCTGCGGACGCGGAACCGGGCGGATCCCGGCCCGCAGCAGGCCCAGGCCGTCGGACAGCACCTGCGCTCCGAGCGCGGCCAGGCGGTCGTGCAGTTGCCCCGCCGTCTCTTCGTCACCGATCGGCAGCGACTGCGACAGGAGCACCGGCCCGGTGTCCAGCCCCTTCTCCATCCGCATCAGGCAGACCCCGGTCTCGCGGTCGCCGGCCTCGATCGCGCGCTGGATCGGGGCCGCGCCGCGCCAGCGCGGGAGCAGGGAAGCGTGCACGTTCCAGCAGCCGTGCACCGGGATGTCGAGGACCGCCTGCGGCAGCAGCAGCCCGTATGCGACCACCACCATCAGGTCCGGGCGCAGCGCGCGCAGGGCGTCCTGCTCCGCCGCATCGCGCAGCGAAGCAGGCTGGCGCACCGGGATGCCGCGGGCCAGCGCCTCGCGCTTCACCGGCGACGCCTGCAGGCCGCGCCCGCGCCCCGCGGGGCGGTCGGGCTGGGTGTACACCGCCACGACCTCGGCCCGCGCGCAGGCGGCGCGCAGCGAAGGCACGGCGAACTCCGGGGTCCCCGCGAACACCACCCTCATGCCACGGCCCCCGCGCGGCGGCGATCAGCCATGCTTGCGCAGCTTTTCGTATTTCTTCAGCGCCCGCTCGCGCTTCAGCGGCGACAGGTGGTCGATGAACAGCCGGCCGTCGAGGTGGTCGACCTCGTGCTGCACGCAGGTGGCCAGCAGCCCGTCCACCGCGAGCGTGAACGGCTTTCCGTGGCGGTCCAGCGCTTCGACCTCGATGCCGTCGGCGCGGGTGACGTCGGCGAAGATGCCCGGGATCGACAGGCAGCCTTCCTGGTGCACGCGCAGTTCCTCGGAACGCTTGCGGATCACCGGGTTGATGAACACCAGCGGCTGGTCGCGGGTCTCGGTGACGTCGATCACCATGAAGCGCTCGTGGACGTCGACCTGGGTCGCCGCCAGGCCGATGCCCGGCGCCTCGTACATGGTCTCGAACATGTCGTCGAGCAGGCGCTGGAAGGCCGGGTCGGCGATCCCGCCGGCCTGGCGCTCGGCCGCGACCTTGCGCAGGTTCGGATGGGGATGCTCGAGGATCGTGATCAGGGACATGGGCGCGCGGGGCAAAGGGTGGCGGCCGTCACAACCGCGACGGCAGGAGGTCCGATTGTAGCGCCCGCAGGCTTGCGCCGGGTCGGTTCCTGTAGGCATAGTGCGGGCGCTACATGGGGAAATCTCCAAGGGGAGCAGGTAGATGGCCGGCAAGCTTCAGCGCATTTCTAAAGCGCTACGCACGGGTATTGCGGTCGCAATGCTCACGGTGGCTTCGTACGCGGCGGCCCAGGGCCTGCGCGGCGACCACCCCGATACCTATGTCGTCCAGCGTGGCGACACGCTGTGGGACATCTCCGGGCGTTTCCTCGAGAAACCCTGGCTGTGGCCGGAGATCTGGCAGGCCAACCCGCAGATCGCCAACCCGCACCTGATCTATCCCGGCGACGTGATCAGCCTCGCCTACCTCGACCGCGTCGGCGTCACCGCCGGCCCGCGGACCGAAGCGGCGCCGATCGACGCCGTGCCGCTGTCCGAGGTCGCGCCCTTCCTCAAGGACCTGAAGGTGGTCGACTCCTTCGACCACATGCCCTACGTGGTGGGCCTCGAGGAAGACCGGATGCGCGCCAGCCGCGGCCAGGTGGTCTACGTGCGCGGCCTCGGCCACGCGTCGCCGGGCACGCGCTTCGCCGTGCTGCGCCCGACCGTCCGCTACACGCACCTGCTGCGCGCGGGCCTGTGCTGCGACGTGTTCGACCATGACGAGCTCGATGCCACCGGCCGCCGCGGCGTCGACTTCGGCAAGTACTGGTCCAACGTGGTGACGCCGGACAAGGGCCAGGAAGTGCTCGGCCACGAGCTGATGCGCGTCGCCACCGGCACCCTGACCCGTGGCGAGGTCGGCGGGATCGAAGCCAGCACCGTGCTGCTCGACGAGGAGGGCCGCGAGGTCCGCGTCGGCGACCGCGTGGTGCCGGTGGACGCCCAGCCCTACGACCTGCAGTTCTTCCCGCACCCGCCGCGCGTCCAGACCGACTACGGCAAGGCGCGGGTGCTCGCGGTCGCGGACATGTACACCACCGGCGGGCCGCGCGACGTCATCGCGCTGTCGGTCGGCGCCCGCGAGGGGGTGGACAACGGCACCGTGTTCTCGATCTGGCGCGAAGGCGGCAACGTCGTCGACCGGGTGGAGAAGGGCCTGCACCGCGAGGCCGATACCGTGTCCTTCGACGAAAAGGTGCGCCTGCCCGACGAGTTCGCGGGCCACGTCATGGTCTTCCGCACCTTCGACCGCATGAGCTACGGCCTGGTCATGGACAGCGTGAAGCCGACGCGGGTGGGCTACCACCTGAAGCATCCGGACGCGCCCTACTGAGCGCGGGCGCCTGTCCCGACCGCACGCTGCGACGGCGCCCGAGGGCGCCGTCGCCGTTTCCGGCCCAGGCTGGGCCATGGACAGCGAAGACACCCTGGCCCTGCTGCGCCTGGTCGCGGCGGGCGGCCGCTCGGCGCCCCGCCGCCTGCTCCTCGAAGCGCACGGCAGCGCGGCCGCCGCCCTGGCCGCCGGGCCCGCGGCCTGGCGCGCTGCGGGCCTGGACGCCGCCCAGCGCGCAGCGCTGGGCGCCGCCGCCACCGGACGGACCCTGTCGCCCTGGCGGCACTGGCTCGAGGCCGCGCCCGGACGTCGCGTCATCGGCCTGCACGATGCCGGCTATCCGGCCCTGCTGGCCCGGCTGGGCAGCGCCCCGCTGGCGCTGTGGGTGGCCGGCGACCCCGGCCTGCTGTGGCATCCCTCGGTGGCCGTGGTCGGCAGCCGCGCAGCCAGCGCCGGCGGGCTCCGCAACGCGGGGGAATTCGCGCGCGCCTTCGCTCTCTCCGGCCTGGCGGTGACGAGCGGCATGGCCGCGGGCATCGACACCGCCGCCCACGAAGGGGCGCTGGCGGCTCCGGGCGGACGCACCGTGGCCGTCCTCGGGACCGCCATCGACAGGCCCTACCCCTCCCGGAACGCTGGCCTGTACGCGCGGATCGCCGCCTCGGGCGCCGTGGCCAGCGAGATCCCCCCGGGAGGGACCTACAGCCGCGGCGCCTTCCCAAGCCGCAACCGGATCGTGATGGGGCTGTCTCTGGGCGTGCTGGTGGTCGAGGCGGCCCTGCGCTCGGGCGCCGCCATCACCGCCCGGCTGGCCGGCGAGGAGGGGCGCGAGGTGTTCGCGATCCCCGGCTCGATCCACAATCCGAAGGCGCGCGGCTGCCACCGCCTGATCCGCGACGGGGCCGCCCTGGTCGAGACGCCGGACGAGGTGCTGCGGGCGCTGGAGCCGATCGCGGGCGCCCTCGGCGAGCTCTTGCGCGGGCGCCTGCACGGCCCCATCCAGGGGACCGGGAGCGCCGCGCCGGCAGCCGGGGACGGCGGCCAGCCCGCCGGCTCCGACCACCAGCGCTTGTGGCGCGCGCTGGGCCACGACCCAACCGGTATGGATGAACTGGTCGCGCGGACCGGATTGACGCCCGCGGAGCTAGGCAGCATGCTGCTCCTCATGGAGCTGGAGGGTCGTGTCGCGGTCGAGCACGGCCGGTACTCCCGTACGTCTCAGTAACGCGCCCGCGGGCGCAGGCCGGGGGGAAATGAAAGAGAGCATCCTTGACGTCCTGCTCTATCTGTTCGAACACTTTTTCACCGAAGACGCGGACCTCGTCCGCGATCGCGACTCCCTCCACAGTGGCCTGCTGCAGGCCGGCTTCAGCCCCGCGGAAACCAGCAAGGCCTTCGACTGGCTCGACGCCCTGGCGGCGCAGCGGCCCAGCGGCTGCGCCGTGCGGCCGGACGGCCCCACGCGCCTGTTCTCGCCGCGCGAAGAGGCCAAGCTCGACGTCGAAAGCCGCGGCTTCCTGATGTTCCTCGAGCAGCACGGCGTGATCGATCCCGACCGCCGCGAGCTGGTCGTCGACCGCGCCATGGCCCTCGACCAGGACGAGCTGGACCTCGACGACCTCAAGTGGGTCGTGCTGATGGTGCTGTTCAACCAGCCCGGCGCCGAGGCCGCCTACGCCTGGATGGAAACCCAGATGTTCATCGACGAGCCGGAAACCGTGCACTGAGGCCGCGCCGGCGCCGCCGGCCACGCGCGCGACCCACCCGCCGACCGCGCGCCGCGCCCGGCCCACATCCGACACCACGACGCCGCGGCCGGGGAGCCGCGACGACGAACCACTGCCCCGGGGAGAAGCAGATGCAGGCTATGCAGCAGGAAAACGACGTCGTCTACGCAGGATTCTGGCGCCGCTGGGCGGCGCTGTTCCTTGACCAGCTGATCCTGGGCACCGTGTTCTACGCCGTGCTCATCGTGGTGCTCGTCGCCGTCGCCGTGGCGACCGGGACCGGAGCGTCGGACTCCTTCGATCCCGACCACCCGCCTGCCTGGGTCGTCACCGGCTACTTCATCGTGTTCGCGCTGTATTACGTCGGCGCCGGGCTGTACTACGCGCTGATGGAGAGCTCCCGCCACCAGGCGACGGTCGGCAAGATGGCCCTTGGCATCAAGGTGACCGACGGCCAGGGCCGGCGCCTGTCCTTCGGCCGCGCGCTGGGGCGCTGGTTCGCGGCGGCGCTGTCCTACATGGCCCTGTACATCGGCTTCCTGATGGCCGCGTTCACCGAGCGCAAGCGCGCGCTGCACGACATGGTGGCCGACACCCTGGTGGTGGACCGCTGGGCGTGGACCGACCGCCCCGACCTGCAGCGCCGCGGATTCGGCGGCTGCCTGGTGGCGATCATCCTCGGCGCGGTGCTGGGCCTGGTCGCGGTGGTGGCCATCCTGGCGGCCATCGCGATTCCCGCCTACAACGACTACGTGCAGCGTTCGAAGGTCATGCAGGCGGTCTCGGAGTCCGCCCCGCTGCGCGTCGCGATCATGGACTTCCAGGCGCGCGAGGGCCGCTGCCCCGGCAACGGCGAGGCCGGGATCCCGCCCGAGTCGAGCCCGGGCATCACCCTCGCGCGCAGGCTCGCGGCGGGCACCTTCAACGACGGCAGCTGCGGCATCGAACTCGAACTCGGCGACACCGGGCACCCGGCCCTGGACAGCGGCCGGATCTGGTGGGAGCTGGGGCCCGACGGGCGCTGGGAGTGCTCGTCGAGCCTGGCGGACCGCCTGCTGCCGGAGGAATGCCGCGGCTGAGCAGGCCCGCGACGCGCCCGCTTGACAGTCCCACTGCGGGCGTGATTCCACTATAAATAGCATCCTGCGCACGCCCGGGGCATAGTCCCGGGCGTCGCCGTTCCATATCCCCCACCTCATGGCGCGGCTCCCGCCGTCCCCGGAACCCCCAGCCGCATGGCCAAGCACCTCCTCATCGTCGAGTCGCCCGCGAAGGCCAAGACCATCAACAAGTACCTGGGCAAGGATTTCCAGGTGCTCGCGTCCTATGGCCACGTCCGCGACCTGGTCCCGAAGGAGGGGGCGGTCGACCCGGAACACGGGTTCCGGATGCGCTACGACCTGATCGACAAGAACGAGAAGCACGTCGAGGCCATCGCGAAGGCGGCCAAGGGCGCGGAGGGCATCTACCTCGCGACCGACCCGGACCGCGAGGGCGAGGCCATCAGCTGGCACATCGCCGAGATCCTGCGCGAACGCGGCCTGCTCGACGGCAAGCAGCTGCACCGGGTGGTGTTCACCGAGATCACCCCGCGCGCGATCAACGAGGCCATGCAGAAGCCCCGCGGGATCGCCAGCGACCTGGTCGACGCCCAGCAGGCCCGTCGCGCGCTCGACTACCTGGTCGGCTTCAACCTCTCGCCGGTGCTGTGGCGCAAGGTGCAGCGCGGCCTGTCCGCCGGCCGCGTGCAGTCCCCCGCGCTGCGCATGATCGTCGAGCGGGAGGAGGAGATCGAGGCCTTCGTCCCCCGCGAGTACTGGACGATCGAGGCCGAGTGCGCGCACCCCGCGCAGCCCTTCACCGCCAGGCTCACGAAGCTCGACGGCAGGAAGTTCGAGCAGTTCACCGTCACCGACGGCGACACCGCCGAGGACGCGCGCCGACGGATCGTGGCCGCCGCCCAGGGAGCGCTGCACGTCACCGACGTGGCGAGCAAGGAGCGCAAGCGCCGCCCCGCGCCGCCGTTCACAACCTCCACCCTGCAGCAGGAGGCCTCGCGCAAGCTCGGCTTCACCACGCGCCGCACCATGCAGGTGGCGCAGAAGCTGTACGAGGGCGTGGCCATCGGCGAGGACGGCACCGTCGGCCTGATCAGCTACATGCGTACCGACTCGGTGAGCCTGTCGGCCGAGGCGCTGGGCGAGATCCGCGACGTCATCGCGCGCGACTACGGCACCCGTGCGCTGCCCGACAAGCCGAACTTCTACCAGACGAAATCGAAGAACGCGCAGGAGGCCCACGAGGCGGTGCGCCCGACCTCGGCGCTTCGCACCCCGGCGCAGGTGGCGCGCTTCCTGTCCGACGACGAGCGGCGCCTGTACGAACTGATCTGGAAGCGCGCGGTCGCCTCGCAGATGGTGCCGGCGACGTTGAACACCGTGTCCGTGGACCTCGCCGCCGGCAGCGAGCACAGCTTCCGCGCCAGCGGCACCACCGTGGTCGACCCCGGCTTCCTCGCCGTGTACGAGGAGGGCAAGGACAGCAAGGGCAAGGACGACGACGACGAGGGCCGCAAGCTGCCGCCGATGAAGCCGGGCGACCGCGTGCCGCTCGACCGCATCCACGCCGACCAGCACTTCACCCAGCCGCCGCCGCGCTACACCGAGGCCTCGCTGGTGAAGACGCTGGAGGAATACGGCATCGGCCGTCCGTCCACCTACGCCTCGATCATCCAGACCCTGCTGTTCCGCAAATACGTGGAAATGGAGGGCCGCGCCTTCCGCCCGAGCGACGTCGGGCGCGCGGTGTCCAACTTCCTGTCGGGGCACTTCACGCGCTACGTCGATTACGACTTCACGGCGCGGATGGAGGACGAGCTCGACGCGGTGAGCCGCGGCGAGGAGGACTGGGTGCCGCTGATGGAGAAGTTCTGGGGTCCGTTCAAGGAGCTGGTCGAGGAGAAGACCGAGAGCGTCGACCGCAGCCAGGCTACCGGCGCGCGCGAGCTCGGCATCGATCCGAAGTCCGGCAAGCCCGTCAGCGTGCGCCTCGGCCGCTACGGGCCGTACGCCGCCATCGGCAGCACAGCGGAGGATGCCGAGGACAAGCCCCGCTTCGCCTCCCTGCGGCCCGGCCAGAGCATGCACACCATCACCCTAGAGGAGGCCATCGACCTGTTCCGCCTGCCGCGCGTGCTGGGCGAGGACCGGGGCGAGGAGGTCAGCGTGGGCATCGGCCGCTTCGGCCCGTTCGCGAAGCGGGGGAGCACCTATGCCTCGCTGAAGAAGGAAGACGATCCCTACACCATCGAACTCGACCGCGCGGTGTTCCTGATCGAGGAAAAGGAAGAGATCGCGCGCAACCGGATCATCAAGGAATTCCCGGGCAGCGACATCCAGGTGCTCAACGGCCGCTTCGGGCCGTACATCAGCGATGGCAGGCTCAACGGCAAGATCCCCAAGGACCGGGAACCCGCTTCGCTGACGCTGGAGGAAGTGCAGCAGCTGCTCGAGGAAACCGGCAAGCCGGCCCGCGGGCGGTTCGGCAGGAAGGCCGCCGCGAAAAAGGCGCCTGCGAAAAAGGCCGCGGCGAAGAAGGCGCCTGCGAAAAAGGCCGCGGCGAAAAAGGCGACTGCGAAGAAGGCCGCTGCGAAGAAGACCACGGTGAAGAAGGCGGCGACCGCGAAGGCCCCCGCGAAGAAATCCGCGGCAAGGAAGGCTCCGGCGAAGAAGGCCGCGGCCGGCCGGACTGCAGCCGACGACGACGCACCGTTCTGATCCACGCACGTCCGCCCCCAGGGCGGACCCCACGGATCCTGGAGTCGCAGCGTGATCCACCCGCTTCCACTGCCGCAGGTCCTGGACGCCCTCCGCCAGGGGGGCGTGGTCGCCTACCCCACGGAGGCGGTCTGGGGCCTGGGCTGCGATCCCTTCGACGAGGCCGCCGTGCGGCAGCTGCTGGCGCTCAAGCAGCGCGAAGCCGGCAAAGGCCTGATCCTGGTGGCCGCGGACCCCGGGCAGTTCGAGGGCCTCCTCGACTGGGACGCGCTGCCCGGCGAGCGCCGCCGCGAGGTCCTGGCGAGCTGGCCCGGGCCGCACACCTGGGTGGTCCCGGCCAGTCCGCGCGTGCCCCGCTGGATCACCGGCGACCACGCCGGCGTCGCCGCCAGGGTCAGCGCGCACCCCGACGTCGCGCGGCTGTGCAGGGCCTTCGGAGGGCCTCTGGTCTCGACCAGCGCCAATCCCGCGGGCTCGCCGCCGCCGCGCACGCTGGACGAAGCCGACCCCGGGCTGTTCTCGCGCCTGTCCGCGGTCCTCGCGGGGACGACCGGCGGACTGGCCCGGCCGACCCCGATCCGCGACGCCCTGAGCGGCGCCCGGCTGCGCGCCTGAGCGCGCAGGAGGTCCGCATGGCCCGCTCCAGCACCGCGCTGCTCGGACTCCTGGGCGCCGTGGCGCTGCTGCCGGCCGCCGGACCGCTGCCGGCGCAGGAAGCCGTCACCATCTACCGCTGCGTCGATGCGGCCGGCCGGGTGAGCATCGGCAACGTCCCCTGCCCGGCGGGCCAGCGCCAGGAAACGCGCAGCATGGCGCGCCCGGTCGACGCCGCTCCGCCGCCCGAGGCGGCGGCGGAGCCGACGACCACGCCGGCGCCCATCCCGGAGGTCCGCTACGTCGTGGTGACGCCGCCGCCGGCGCTCTACGAATGCGTGCGCCCGGACGGCGGCAGCTACCTGAGCGACACGCCCGACGGCGGGTCACGGCTTCTGCAGGTCCTGGATTGGACCCGGGCCTGGCCGGTGCAGGGCCGACACCGCCCTCGCGATGCCGGCGCCCGTGGACCAACCGTCCCGGCGTCGGGCGGCGGCCTGAGCGCTCCCCCGGCCAGCCGCATCAGCATTCCGTCGGACCCGCCCCGTCCGCGGGCCGGGGGCGGTCCGGGGCCGCGCCCGCCCATCCGCGGCCCGGTCTACGGCACCACCGTCGTCGAACGCGACCGCTGCACGCTGCTGCCGCCCGGGGACGCCTGCGCGCGCCTCCGCGGCCAGCGCGACGACGTCCGCCGCCGCTTCTTTGGCGCCGCTCCGCTCGAGCGCGATACCCTTCGGCTCGAAGAGCGCGGGCTCAACGCCCGCATCGACCGCCACTGCAGGACCTGGTGATGCACCGATCCGCCCGACGCAGCCCCGGCCTGGCGGCACTGCTTGTCACCCTGGCCGCCGTCTCGCCCGCTGCCGCCGACCCGGTGGTGATCTACCGCTGCACCGACGCCAGCGGCGCCCTGACGGTCCAGAACGACGAGCCCTGCCCGCCCGGCAGCCGCCAGGAGCGCAGCGTCGTCGAGCCGCCGCCGCCGCTGCCGACCTATGTCCCGCGGGCGCCCGATCCGGTGGTTCCGGCCCCGGTCGCGCCGGTCGCGCCGGCGTCGCCGCCGGAGCCGACGGCGGTGGAGCGCCCGCGCACGCCGCCGCCCGCCCGGATCGCCGACCACGAGCGCCTGCCGCCACCGCCGATCTACCGCTGCCACACGCCGGGCAACGGTCGCTACGTCACCGAGGACAGCGAGCCGCAGCCGCGCTGCGTGCCGCTGCGAACGGTGGGCATCAACGGCGACCCGGCGCTGGGCGCAGGCGCCGCCTGCGAGTGGCAGTACGACCGCTGCGAGCGCATCCCCGATGGCGAGGCCTGCGAGGGCTGGCGGCAGCGCGGGCGCGAGATCGAATCGTCCTGGCGGCACGCCCGCGGCGACGCCCGGCCTCCGCTGCAGGAGGAATTCGCGCGGGTCGCGCGCATCCTCGCGGACACCACCTGCGGCCTGCCCACCGCGCGACCCTGATCTTCCGATACCATCCTCCCCACGCAAGGAACCAGGGGGACGGCATGGAAGTGAGGCATTCGGGTCTGGGGATCGCATCGTTCGCCATCAGCATCGGCGTCGGCCTGATGATGTTCCTGCTGTTCGCCGTGGCCGGCGTCATGGAGGCCTCCACGCCCGGCGGCATCGACGACGAGTCGGTCGGCGCGATCCTGATCGGCCTGGGGCTGTTCGCCCTGCTGGCACTGTGCCTGCTCGGCATCGGGCTCGGGGTCGCCGCGCTGTTCCAGCAGGGACGCGGCAAGGCCTTGCCCGTGCTGGGGGTCGTCATCGGCGGCGGGGTGCTGCTGCTCACCGGGCTGCTTCTGGTCCTGGGCACCCTGGCCTGACCGCCTTCCACGACGAAGCCACCGTCCCACGCAGGCCACCGCCACCATGCGCGAAATCGGCCTGACCATCCTGCTGCTGACCCTGGGCAACGTGTTCATGACGTTCGCCTGGTACGCCCACCTCAAGGAGCTGGGCGCGCGGCCCTGGTTCGTGGCCGCGCTGCTGAGCTGGGGCATCGCCTTCTTCGAGTACATGCTGCAGGTGCCGGCCAACCGGATCGGCTACACCGTGCTGTCGCTGGGCCAGCTCAAGATCCTGCAGGAAGTGATCACCCTGGCCGTGTTCGTGCCCTTCGCCGTGCTCTACATGAAGGAACCGCTGAAGCTCGACTACCTGTGGGCCGGGCTGTGCATCCTGGGCGCGGTGTACTTCATCTTCCGTGGGGGCGTCGCGACGGCGGGGTAGCGGCGGCCGGGCGCACGCGGCGCCGGGGCGTCCACGTACGGGCGCTGGCAGGCGTCGCACCAGAACGCGCGGCGCCCTGCCTGCCCGAGCTGCCTGCGAAACGACAGGCGGGCGCCGTCGCGGGGACAGGTCGACTTCGCGTGGACCTGCCAGTGCTTCTTCAGCACGCCGGCCTTCTTCCACCGGTAGAAGTCGAAGCTGTACTCCCGCGCCTGGTCCACCAGCTGCGCCAGCTTGCGCGCCGGCAGCGCTCCGACCCGGCTTTCCGGGTGCACGCGGATGCGGTGCAGCACCTCGTTCTTGATGATGTTGCCGACGCCGGCGAAGGTGCCCTGCTCGAGCAGCGCATCGGCGACCAGCGCCTCCGGACGGGCGCGCAGCTTGCGGCGCGCCGCGGCGGGATCCCAGGCGTCGGACATGACGTCGGCGCTCCAGTCGTATGCATCGTCGAGCGCGCCTTCGATGAAGCGCACCGAACAGGCGTAGAAGTTCAGGACTTCGCCCCTGCTGAAGCCCAGGGCCAACCGCGGCGGGGTGGCCTTGCCCTCGTTGATGCGATAGCTGCCGAACAGCATGAAGTGGATGCGCAGGCTGAAGCCGTCGAACCCGAGCAGGAAGTGCTTGCCCCAGCTGCGCACCTCGCGGACCGTGCGCCCGCGCATGCGTTCGATGTCCTGCGTGCTGTTGCCCGACACGCGCATGACCCGGCGGCGCGCGAAGCGGGCCGCCTCCTCGCGGAGGATGACGATCGACGGACCTTCCGGCATGGCGCGAGTATCCGCGCCGACGGTGACGCGGGAATCAACGTCGCCCGGCGAGGGCCGTGGATGCAGGGCACGCTGCTCCTTCACGGCGCCCGGCCGCCGCGGCTGCTAGACGGAGGCCTCCATCCGACCCATGGTCCGATCGAGCGCCCCGATGCCGCGCCGCGCCAGCCATGTCCACACCGGCACCGCAGGCTGGTCGATCGCCAGCGGACACCGCGGCCTGTTCGGCGATGGCGCCAGCGTGCTCGCCCGCTATGCCACCCGCTTCGGCGCGGTCGAGATCAATTCCTCGTTCCACCATCCGCACCGCAGGGCGACCTATGCGCGATGGGCGGCGGCCGTGCCCGATGCGTTCCGTTTCTCCGTCAAGCTGCCGCGGACGATCACGCACGAGCTGCGCCTGCGTGCGGCGATGCCGCTCGTGGATGCGTTCCTCGAGCAGGCCGGCGGCCTTGGCGGCAAGCTCGGCTGCCTCCTCGTGCAGCTGCCTCCAGGGCTGCCGCACGACGGCCGCGTCGCCAACGCCTTCTTCGCCGCGCTCCGCAGGCGCTGGACGGGCGGCCTCGCCTGCGAGCCGCGGCACGCGAGCTGGTTCGCGCCGAAGGTCGATGCCCTGTGGCACCGCCACCGGATCGCGAGGGTCGCCGCCGATCCGGCGCCGGTCGCGGGCGCCGCGGATCCCGGCGGCCACCCCGCACTGGCCTACTGGCGCTGGCACGGATCGCCGAGGACGTACTACAGCGCCTACGACGCGGACGCGCTGGCCGCGCTCGCGGGTCGCGTGGGATCCACCCTGCCGCCCGGCGGGGAGGCCTGGGTGGTGTTCGACAACACGGCGCATGGCCACGCCACGCCCAACGCCGCCGCCTTCCAGGCGCTGGTGCATGGCTGACCTCCGGACCGGCGCGAGCGCGGGCCCGCGCACCGTGCCCGGGCGTGGCTCAGGGCGATTCGCGTGCGATGGTGGCGTGTATGCCGTTGACCAGCTTCAGCGCCGCCGACCCGTAGTAGACGTGGAAGTCCGCGGCCATCTCGCCCTGGGCGATGACGGGGTCCGTGGCCACGATCGCGCGCGCCTCCTCGATGTCGGCGGCGTCGAGGATGAAGATGCCGCGCCGCCCCTCGGTGCCGTCCAGCGGACCGGCGAGCACGAGCCGGCCCTCGCCCGCCAGGCGGTTCATGTTGGCGAAGTGGCCCCTGAACATCGCGTCGCGTGCTTCGCCCGGTGGCAGCGGCGTGGGCCCGTTTTTCAGGATCACCAGGACGTAGCGTCGCATGCCGTACTGGTCCGCGCCGAGCCGTTCGGCGAGCGCGGCGTCGTGTCCCGCGGACGCCGGAGGCGCGGGCTCCGCCGCCGGGGGCTCCTGTGCCGCGGCCGCGAACGGCGCGGCCAGCAGCGCGACGAGCGCCAGCAGCAGCGGCGCCTGGATGGGGATGGGTCGTTTCATGGCAGCCTCCTCGCCGGGCGCGGCGGTGGTCAGAACCCGTAACGCAGGAACCCGCCGTCGACGGCGATGCACTCGCCGGTCACGTAGCCCGAGGCCGGCAGGCACAGGAAGGCGACGGCCGCCGCGACTTCCTCGGGCTCGCCCACCCGCCCCATCGGCGTGCGCAGCAGGACGTCGTCCAGGTAGTCGGGGTCGGCGAGCGCCGGCGAGGTCCGGCGGGTGCGGATGTACCAGGGGGCCACGCAGTTGACCCGGATGCCGTCCTCGGCCCATTCGCAGGCGAGGTTGCGGGTCATCTGGTGCAGCGCGGCCTTGCTCATGCCGTAGGGCGCGCCGGTGCGCACATGGGTCGCGCCCGAGACGCTGCCGACGTTGACGATGCAGCTGGCCGCGTGCTGCGTGAGCAGCGGATGTGCGTACCGGCTGAGCTCGAACGCGCTGAACAGGTTGACCTCGAAGACCTCGCGCCACTCGTCCTCGGTGTAGTCGATCGCGGGCTTGCTCAGGTTGCCGCCGGCGTTGTTGACCAGGATGTTGAGGCCCTCGCCCTGGTCCTCGACCCAGTCGAGCAGCTCGCGCCGCTGCTCGTCGTCGGAGACGTCGGCGATCAGCGCGCGCACGTCGCCGCCGGGATGCGCTTCCAGCAGCTCGTCGCGGGCGGCCTCGAGCGCGTCGCCGTCGCGCGCGGCGATCAGCACGCGCGCGCCGAACCCGAGCAGCTCCGATGCGATCGCGCGGCCGATGCCGGCGCTGCCGCCGGTCACCAGGGCCAGCTGCCCGTCCAGGCGCCAGCGCGACCGCACGGCCGGGCTCACGGCAGGCAGAAGCAGTGCGCGACCGCCTTCACCGGGTGGCCGCCGCGGGCGATGGCCTGTTCGATGAAGCGGAGGTCGCCCGCGAGCCCGGGCGCGGCGTTCGCCAGGAGCGTCGCGGGAAGCCCGCTGCGCGCAAGCAGCGCCGCGCCGGCGCGGGTCCCGGCCATGCCGGCGACGAAGTTCTCGAACGGCGTCAGCGGCTTCTCGATGTACTTCACGCCCCAGCCGTCCTCGCCCAGCTCCGCGCGGCGGGCCGCGTCGGCCAGCGCGTCGCGCAGGCCGCCGAACTCGTCGACCAGGCCGCGCTCCTTCGCCTGCGCGCCGCTCCACACGCGGCCGCGGGCGACCGCGTCGATCTGCTCCACGCTGCGGCCGCGCGCCGAGGCCACCTTGCCGGTGAACTCGCGGTAGCCCCGGTCGATGACGCTCTGGATGATGGTGCCGACCTCCGGCTGCAGCGGGCGGGTGGGATCGAACGCACCCGCGAAGCGGGTCGTGCCCACGCCGTCGGTGCGCACGCCGATCTTCTCCAGCGTGCGCGGGAAGGTCGGGATCATGCCGAAGATGCCGATCGAACCGGTGATCGTCGACGGGTCGGCATAGATCGCGTCGGCGTCCATGCTGATCCAGTAGCCGCCCGAAGCGGCGAGGTCGCCCATCGACACGACCACCGGCTTGCCGGCGGCCTTGAGCGCCACGACCTCGCGGCGGATCTGCTCGGAGGCGAAGACCTCGCCGCCCGGCGAGTCGACGCGCAGCACCACGGCCTTGACCTTGTCGTCCTCGCGCGCCTCGCGCAGCAGGGCCGACGTCGATTCGCCACCCACCGTGCCCGGGCTCTGCCGGCCGCCCATGATCGTCCCCTCGGCGACGACCACCGCCACCTGGGGCCGCGTGTCCGCGGCCGCCATCGGGCTGGTCACGTGCTTCAGGTAATCGTCCCAGGCGATGTCGCGCACGCCGCTGTCGCTGTCCTCGTCGGCCTCGCCGCGCTCGGCGAGCAGGTCCTGCACTTCCTCGAGCGTCTTCAGGCCGTCGACCAGCTTCTGGTCCAGGGCCAGCCGGGCCAGGTCGCCGCCGGCGGCCTCGATCTGCGCGTCGAGCCCGTCGATGCCGGCGGCCAGTGCGCTGGCGTCGAGGCCCCTCGCCTTCGCGATATCGCCGAGGAAGCGCTGCCAGATGTCGTTCATCCAGTACAGGTCGGCTTCCTTGGCTTCGGGCGAGGCCTGGTCGAGCACGTAGGGCTCGGCGGCCGACTTGTACTCGCCGACCTTGAACAGGTGGACGTCGACGCCCAGCTTGTCCTGCAGGCCCTCGCGGTAGTACTGGCGGTAACGGCCGAGTCCCTCGAGCACCAGGCCGCCATAGGGATCCATGTAGACCTCGTCGGCCTGGGCCGCCAGCAAATACTGCGCCTGGCCGAAATAGTCGCCGTAGGCGATCACTTCCTTGCCCGACGCGCGCAGGCCGGCAATCGCGTCGGCCAGCTCGCGGATCGAGGCGTAGCCGGAGAAGGTCATGCGGTCGGTGCGCAGCAGGACCCGCTCGATGCGCTTGTCCTCGCCGGCCTTCTCGACCACCCGCAGGAGGTCGCGCATGCGCACCTCGGGCGTGTCGCTGCCGGTCATCTTCGCCAGCGCGCGGCTGACGGGATCGACGCTGTACTGCTCGACCAGGGCGCCCTGCGGCGCGATCACCAGGGTGGTCCGGTCAAGCAGCGGGCGCGCGCGCTCGGCCGTGGCCAGCGCCACCAGGATGGCGACCAGGACGGCCAGGAACAGCAGGTTGAAGACCAGCCTGCGGGTGAAGTTCAGCGCATCCCATGCGCCCACCAGGACGCGGACGATGGGTCCGCGGCGGCGCGCGGCGGGGCTGTGCGGTTGGGACATGTGTTGGTAACCCGGGTGATCTGCGGTGCAAGCGGCAGTATCACCGCAGCGGGCGCCCGTGGCCAACCGCCATCCGTCATTGCCCCGTCCGCGCCAGGCCGGCGCTGGTGTGCAGGAAGCGCGCGCCCATCAGCGCCGCGGCGACCACGAGGCCGGCGATCAGGCCGATCCACATCCCGCGGGGTCCCATGCCCATGCCCAGGCCCAGCGTCGCCCCGAGCGCCATGCCCACCGCCCAGTAGGCGAAGGCGGCGAGCAGCATCGGCACGCGCGTGTCGCCGAGCCCGCGCAGCGCGCCGGCGGACAGGACCTGCACGCCATCGGGGAACTGGAAGGCGGCGGCGAACAGGAGCAGCGACGCCGCCATCGCTGCCACCGCCGCGTCGGTCGTGTACACCGCGGCGATCGCGTCGTGCCCCAGCACCAGCGCCAGCGCCGACAGCGCCTGCGTGCCCAGCACCAGCGCCAGCCCGGCCACGGTCACCCGGCGCACGCCCTCGCGCCCGAGGCCGGCGCCGAAGGCGTGGCCGACGCGGACCGTGGTCGCCTCGGCCACGCCGAA
>LSQX01035790.1_pt1 | contig 16312 bp, 13 predicted proteins | sample 654561 | NCBI WGS metagenome assembly LSQX01 (sample SAMN04489861, study PRJNA283612) | anaerobic digester metagenome | isolation source: 4 biogas reactors fed with cattle manure at either 37C or 55C with and... | place: Denmark: Kongens Lyngby | collected 2014 | reverse complement strand
ACACTAATCTGGACTTGATCCACAAAAACCTAAGGACAACAGCAAAGATACTGTTAGATGAGAAGTTCTAAGCCGCAAGCAGCTGGTTGGCCGGCTGTAGAACGGAGGTGATGCAGGGGCAAGAGCACGTTACATGACTTAAGGGTTGTTGTCTAGATTCGAGTATGGTAAGGAGGATGAAACATTGTCACACCAACGTAGAGGAAACTTGAGTAAAGTAATTCTGGGTGTATTGCTTGTCAGTTTTCTAGTGTTTGGTATGGGTCTTTCTGTGTGGGCAGCTAAGCCCTTTGAAGGAATCACTCTGGTAGTTTCCCGCTGGGCAGGGGATCCTTTTGAAAGTGCCACCCGTGTATTAGCTGATCGATTTGAAGAAGAGACTGGCTGCAAAATCATCATCGATGCTGTACCTTGGGAAAACCTGCGGGAGAAGCAGATTTTCGAAATGGCCAGTGGGACAGGGGCATATGATATCCTCTACATCCACCCCTTCTGGTATGCAGAGATGGTCAATGCTGGTTTTCTCTTGGAGCTTGATGATTATCTAACTGAAGAAGAAAAAGGCTTATATGTCTCATCTTTGCTCGATGCCTGTCGGGTTGATGGGAGACTCTATGGAATCCCCGATTGGATTGCTACTATCATTCTGGCTTATCGCACTGATCTGCTGGAAGAAGCAGGGCTGGATGTCCCCGAGAGCTGGGAAGATGTGCTGGAAGTGGCCAAGCACTTCACCGGTGACGGAAACTATGGAATTGCTCTTCCTGCCAAGAGAACTGGAGCCCTGGCTGATATCTTCTCTACCTTATTGCCCGGCGCCGGTGCCTGGTATCTAGATGAAACAGGAAAACCAAACATCAATACTCCAGAGGCGATAGAGACCGCTGCCTTCGTGGCAGAAATGCTGAAATATGCACCTCCAGGCGTACTTAACTTCCATTGGGATGAAGCCGGCAATGCTGCGATGCAGGGAAAGGTGGCCCTGATGGTAGCACAATCAGTTAACAGCAGCTGGCTCAATGACCCTAACCGCTCGACAACGGCCGGCAAGTGGGGTTTCACCAGCTTTAAGTACAACGGCAAGCCCACAGGTCTTGTTCAGAACTATGCCTGGTCTGTAGCCAGTGATACTCAGCATCCTGAGGCTGCCATCGCCTTTATTAGATGGCTATCTGAAACCGAGCAGCAGCGGTATTTGGCAGAGGCAACTGGAACTGCTGGGGCCATGTACAGCTTCTACGAGGATGAGGAGCTGATCAGCAGCATGCCGTTCCTCACTGCCATGCTGGAAGCCTTTACAAATGCCATGCCGCAGCCTTCCTGGCCTCAGTGGGCCGAGATGCAGGAAACCCTTGAGCTTTCGCTCCAGAACATATATTTAGGCAATGAAGAGCCTGCCGAAGCCATGCAGAAGCTGCAGGCCGTTATGGAAGAGCTCTTCTAGAACAGCTGGTTAGCCGGGTAGAGGCAAGGGTCTCTACCCGGCCGGTCCAAAATCGGGGGTGCTAAGGTGGCAAGTGAGAGAATCACTAATTCCAGCAGAATAAAAACATGGTTAGAAAATAACGGTACAGGGTATATGCTCCTGGCTCCAACCCTTGTCTTTCTTCTCTTGTTCATTATCGGACCCATCATCTATTCATTGGTTCTGAGTCTATATGAATGGCGCCTTACTGAGATTGCAAAACCAAAGAGCTTTGTTGGTCTTGCTAATTACGCTGCTTTGCTCAAGGATAATGTGTTCTGGCAGGCAATGAAAAACACCATGATCTTTACCATAGGCAGTGTGGGGATTGAGCTCATACTAGGCTTTCTTGTGGCACTACTTCTTTGGCAGCTGCCCCGGGGTAAGGGATTAGCCAATTCAATCATCCTCCTGCCAATGATTACTGCTCCAGTGGTAGTAGGCCTTCTCTGGCGGTACATGCTGGACCCCCAGTTCGGTATAGTCAACTACGCGCTAAGGGGGATCCTGCCGGGTGAAGTGGCTTGGTTAGGCGATGTGCGGCTGGCTCTTCCAAGTGTAATCTTGGTGGATATTTGGCAGATGACTCCCTTTGTAGTACTGGTCCTTCATGCTGGTCTCTGCTCCATTTCTGAGGAGTGGCTGGAGGCTGCCAGGGTCGATGGGGCTACATATTGGCAGATCATTTGGCATATAGTACTTCCTTTCCTAAGGCAGCTTATCATCCTGGTCATGATGTTAAGGGCCATGGATACTTATCGGGTCTTTGATACCATCTACGTTCTGACCAAAGGCGGGCCTGGTTTAGCCACAGAGACCATCGGCATTTATACGTATAAGTCAGGCTTCTCCTTCTTTAAGATGGGTTATGCCATGACCCTTTCCACAGTCAGTCTAGCAGTAGTGTTAGTGTTTAGCCTGCTTTGTGTCCGGATGATGCGGCAAGAGGATTAGGGGGTGATATGCCGTGAGGTCTTCTGTAGGCTCCAAATCAGCAAAGTACATTTCGTATTTATTGGTCTTCCTGTTCTTGGTCTGGATTAGTGTTCCACTACTGGTCGTTTTCAATCAGTCGTTTAAGCCGACACTAATTATGTTCTCAGATCCGCCGAAGTGGATTTTCAAGCCTACACTAGAACACTACTACAAGGTGTTTGCCCGCCAACAGCTCCATAAGTTCATGTTCAATAGCTTAGTGGTGGGGTTAAGTACAACGGTCTTATCTTTGGTTCTCGGTTCTTTAGCAGGATATAGCTTGGCTCGGATTGACATGAAGGGTAAAGAAAAATGGGCGTTTCTCATCCTGTTGTGCAAGATGATCCCAGCTGGAGCGCTGGTAGTGCCGATGTACTACATCGTAAGAAGACTGGGACTTGCCAACACTTACGTTGGGCTTATTGTTGCCCACACAACTTTCAGCCTACCCTTTGTGGTGTGGATGATGCGCAGCTTCTTTCAGGAGATCCCCGTTGAGCTAGAACAGGCTGCCATGGTGGATGGCTGTTCTAGGCTAGGAGCATTTTGGAGGATTACTGCACCCCTTGCCGCCCCTGGCCTTACTGCTACCGGCATTCTGACGTTACTGCTTTCGTGGAATGAATTTCTCTTTGCTCTCGTTTTGTCAGGCCGCAATACCCGTACACTGCCCATCGGCATCTCTGCTTTCATAGGAAGTGTATCAATTGACTGGGGCGGCAGTTCTGCCGCGGCAGTAGTTGCTATGGTGCCTGTGTTTATCGCAGGCCTTATGGTCCAAAAATACCTGGTTAGGGGTCTAACCATGGGAGCTGTTAAGGGGTAGAGTAGCCAGCCATGCTGGAGAGGCAAGGTTCGTTGTGCACATCGATGAAATTAACTTTCAATTAAGTGGCAAGCAAGAAGGAATATTTCAGAGCAAGGAGAATAAGTAATTTGGGATATGTTGGAAGGGTAGCGAATATCGTACAAGCTGGGAAGGGAGGGGTGAAAAGATGAAAAAGGCCTTGGTGTTGGGAGAGGTATGCCAGGACATCATTGTCCATGACCCCCGCTCGGTCAAGGTGCTGGGAGAGCCGGTATGGGCTGGAGATGTCCTCACCGTTGCAGGGGGGTCAGCAGTCTTTGTAGCCAGCGCCCTCAACCATCTGGGCGCTCCCGTTGAGTTGTGGTCCACTGTGGGTGACGATGAGGTAGGTTCACAGCTCATTGAGGAGCTTACAGGTCGGGGAATCGATTGTAGGTTTATCAGGCGGCTTCCAGGCTATGTCACAACTCGCAGCGTTATAGTCTGTGAACAGGAACAAAAAAACTTCATTGCTTGTACTGCCATGCTGCCTTTGGAGATACCAGATGATATATGTGCAGAGTCTGTCAGCCTGATGTATATCGCTGGCTACATGCTCTTCCCTGAACTGTGGGAGCCAAAGACCATTTCTCTGGTGGCAAAGACCAGCCGCCTCGGCATACCGGTGGTTGTTGACAGTCAGCAGCTTCCCATACCGGGGGATATGGTCACAAAGACGAGATTACGGGAAATCATGCCCCACGTCAGTGTTTTCTTAGTGGCCCGGCGGGAGGCTAAGCAGCTGACCGGCAGCCAAGACCCGCTCGTAGCCGGTAGGGAGTTCCTCTCAATGGGTGTTGAGACGGCAGTGATGAAGCAGGGTGAAGAGGGCTGCACGGTTCTGACTACTGTTCAACCGAGCCAAGGAGACTACGGCGAGGCTATTGGTGAGGTCAATGGTAAACCGTACTATGCAATTAAGCTGCCTGCCTATCCGGTCCAGGTCTATGATTCAGTAGGGTCCGGCGATCTGTTTGGAGCAGGATACAGCTTCGGAATTTTACAGGGATGGGAACCCCGGGAATGTGCTAGGTTTGCCGCAGTGTTTACAGCACTGTCTTTAGGAAAATATGAGACTCATAAAATCTTGCCTTCCTTTGAGAAGGTAAGCCAAATCATAGAAGCGGAGGGATCATGGTGAGAGACTTAACAATCGGGGTCATTGGAGCCGGTAGTACTTATTCACCAGAACTAATTGATGGTTTCTTGAAGCGGCAGGACGAGTTGTCTGTTAAGCGCTTTGTCCTAATGGATATCGATGAGACCAAATTAGAGATAGTTGGCGGTCTTGTCGAGAGGATAGCGCTTACCTTTGACAAGAAAGTGGAAGTCGTTAAGACGATGAGGATGGAAGAGGCTGTCGATGGTGCTGACTATGTTGTCACCCAGTTCAGGGTAGGCAGGCTTCCGGCTAGAGCCAGAGATGAAAAGATACCTCTGAAGTATGATCTCATCGGTCAGGAGACTACTGGACCCGGCGGATTCGCCAAAGCTTTGCGGACAATTCCTGAGATCCTCAAGATAGCCCGGGCGATGGAGAAGTATTCACCGGACAGCTGGCTGATTAACTTCACCAATCCGTCGGGAATCGTGACTGAAGCTGTTAACAAGTATTCCGATGTAAAGGTCATAGGTTTGTGCAACCAGCCGATCACGACCCACAATTATATCGCTGAGGAACTCGGTGTTCCATCTGAAGACCTGTACATGGACTATTTCGGTCTCAACCACCTTGGTTGGATCAGACGTCTCCTCCTCAACGGCCAAGATATTACCGCTGAAGCATTTGACAAGATCATCAATAGCCCGAGACTAGACCATATACTGGGATACCATTTCACAAAAGACTTCTTGAAGGCCTTAGGGCTCCTGCCTACTGGATACCTGCAGTATTATTATCACACTGAAGAGAGCTTAGCCAAACTTAAGTCTCAGCCGCGGTGTCGGGCTGAAGCTGTCATGGAGATAGAAGAGCAGATCCTAGAGCTGTACAAGGATCCAAGTCTCAACGAGAAGCCCAAGATGTTGGAGAAGCGGGGCGGCGCTTGGTATTCTGATGCCGCGGTGGCAGTCATGAGTGCTATTGAGAATGACAAGAAGGAGCTCCATATCGTTAATGTGCCCAACAATGGTGCTATTGATGGTCTCCCGAGGGATTCCATTATCGAAGTTCCCGCAGTTGTAGGAAAGCAGGGCGCGGTGCCGTTGGTTGTCGGTGAGATTCCCATGGGAATTAGGGGTCTATTGCAGCATGTCGACGCCTATGAAAACTTGACAGTGAAAGCCGGCGCAGAAGGGTGCAAGGCAACCGCCTTGGTAGCACTTTGCAGCCATCCTTTCATCAAGTCTACCGATGTAGCCCAGCGGCTGCTTGATGAGCTTATTACCGCTAATCAACCGTACATTCAGCTGAGCTAATGAACTGATCGGAAAAAAGAGAAGGGGTGAACCCGTTGACTGTCAGAATTCTGGATGCCATCGGCAAGAACCTAATCAATTCGTCTCGAGATGACCTAAAGAAAGCCATACGAGCCGCAGCAGGGCGGGTTATTGTAGCAGAGACTGTAGCCTTTAAGGCTCCCCTCATAGATGGTGTCACCAATGTGGAGCTCCTAAAGAGCTGGGGTGCCGATATGGTGAATGTAAATCACTATAGTGTGGATATGCCCATGATACCAGGACTTCCCTCAACTGAGGAAGGATTGGCACTCTGGGGTTCTGCATGGACAGGCTCGCCGGGGCGACGGCCTGAGCCGGAGGTAGTAGAACCGTCTGTTCAAAGCTACTTCTTAGAATTTGGGCTTGGCAGGACCATTGGAGAAGCAAAGGAGCTGGCAGGTGTGCCGGTTGGTATGACCCTGGATCCTGTTGGTCCTGATGCTAGATTGGCACCTGCCCGGATAGCTAGCCGGGAGAATGCCAAAAGAGGCGTTGAGCATGGAGCTAGTTTCATAACACTAATTCACACTCCGTCCATGTCGGAGGAGCAGTTTGCCGGCAGTGTTAGAGAAGTGCGGGAGGGAGCCGGTGATCGGGCCCTGGTACTAGCAGGCAAGATGCCCTGGGGTGGTCCCTTTACTACAGATCCCGATGAGTTCATCACCAAAGAAGAGATTTCGAGACTGGCAGAGGCGGGAGCCGATGTTATCATCATACCTGCTCCCGGTACCGTGCCTGGATTGACTATTGAGATAGTTAAGTCGTGGGTACAGGTGATATCCTCCTTGGGGCTCTTGGCTGAGGTTACCATTGGAACTTCTCAAGAGGGAGCAGACCCTGGTGTAATCACAAGGATAGCCATTGACAGCAAGATGACAGGTGCCGATTTGTATCAAATCGGAGATGGGGTCTATAGTGGAGTAGCTACTTATGAGAACGTGATGGCATTTGCAAATGCCATCAAAGGCAAACGACACACACTTCGTCGAGCAGCTCTTTCACCCTTGAGGTAGAGAGGACAAGTTTGACGGGACGCAATTGCCAGTTGGTGGGTGAATCCCGGAATCTCCGGGATTCACCTTCCCAAGACGTACCTCAATACCCTGTTAGGAGTTGACTGAGATGACAGCCAAATCTACCTTTATGGATGAAGTAAAGGAGCAGCCGGAGGTACTAAGGAAGCTTGTTGAGTCGTATGAGAAGGAGCTTGCGCCTAGACTACAGGAAGCTGCAGAACTAGTTAAGAGTAAGCCGCTTCTTGTGATCGTTGGGATGGGGAGTTCATGTTTTGCTGGGGAGCTGCTGGCTCAGCGCCTTAACGGAACTAAGCTAAAGGTTATCAACTGTGATGCCAGTGAGCTGTTTCATTATCAACAGGGAATACTGTCGGATAATATTGTCATGCTGGCCATATCACAATCTGGTGAGAGTGCGGAGACCTGCTTAGTGGCAGAGGCCCGGTCCGAGTCTGTACCCTTGATCTGCATCACCAACAATGAGGAGAGCCGCCTTGCTGGTATGGGCGACATCGTTTTGCCACTGCTTGCTGGTCACGAGGAAGGTACTTCATCCAAGACCTTCGTCGCTACCATGGCGCTTCTGCACTTGCTGGCAGATGCCGTCTTGGATGAGAATCTCCTCTCATCGGCCAATGCCTCTGAAATAGCCAATCTGGTTCAAGAATTGACAGGGGCCCTTGGGGAAGAGGTGGCTAGATTCCTACCTCAGTTTGGTGACTTTAGCTCTCTAGCCTTTATCGGGCGGGGGCCGGGGCTAGTAAGTGCCCTGCAGGGCGCGCTGATTACCCAAGAAATGACTCAAGTGCCGGCTGCCGGTTTGAGTGCCGGGCAGTTTCGTCACGGTCCCATTGAAGCTGCCGGTCCCCATCTGCTTACAGTCATATTCGCACCTTACGGCAGGACTACACAGCTTCTAGTTAAGCTAGCCCAAGATTGTGCGTCTTTTGGCTCACCCACCTGGTTAGTTACTGATACATCTGTTAGCATTGCTTCAACGGAGAACCTATTTGTTTCCCAACTACCTCTGGTGAGGGAAGAATTGTCTCCTTTACTTTCTATACTGGCACCGGAGCTGCTGGGTGTAGCTATAGCCGAACGAAAAGGGCTAGAACCTGGCCGGTTCCAGAAAATAAGCAAAGTTACCAACTTCGAATAGAAGATACATGCCTACAATCCTCTTCGCCCTGAGTCTAGCTGCATCTAGCTAGAGCATCGGGGCGACATTCTTCTCCCAGAAGAACCTCTTCAATGCCTTTGTTATTCTTGCAGGCTCCCTTTGTATGACATGAGGATAGCTACAGATGGCAAATCACATTGTGATAGGAGGAAACAATGAGGCACCCCATTGTCTTTTTGTGTGATTTCGATGGAACCATCGGTCTTCAAGATGTCGGAGAGCTAGTACTAAGGAGACTGGTCTTTCCTAGACTGGAACCCGCCTTCCTGGAAGAGCTTGAGGCCAATGAGCCTGGCTCCAAGTTTCTATATACACAGTGGTACAGTAGCGCCCCGCCTTCACAAGAAGATTTCTTAGAGTTAATCATGCAAGCTGAAATTGATGTCGGTTTTAAAGAACTACTTGACCTAGCTAGGCAACAAGGGGATCAAGTAGTCATCGTGAGTGACGGATTTGATGCATATATTCAACCATTACTGAAGAGAGCTAACATCACTGGAGTTCCCGTATACTCCAATGCAATGCGGTTTAGCCCAGAGCTTGAAGTTGCCTTTCCCCACCACAACCCCGGCTGCAGATTCTGCGGAGTATGTAAGGCTGCCATTGCCCTTCAGTACGCTCGTCGAGGGTTCTACACGGTCTATGTGGGGGATGGAACCAGTGATAGATTCCCTGTCCATGTTGCAAACAAGGTATTTGCCAAGGACACATTGGTTCACATATGTGAGGAAGATGGGATTCCCTTTGATGAGTTCTCTTCGTTTAGGGACATTGTAGCGTGGTATTCTGCCGGAGAGATAAAACGGGAGAAGAGCCTGGACCTTCATTCCAAGTGCAAATCGCTCAAAGACGATTCTTTGGAGTTTTTGAATGTAGAAAGGGCGGTAAGTCTAGTTTAGGTCAAGAAGGCGCCGTGTCGGCGCCTATTTGCTTTGTTGATAGGCGCTATCTTACATCAATCAAGCAGGACTATGAAGTAAGCGTCAAAGCTGCCAATCCTACCAACCTTCCGATGATGGGATAATGAGTCTATCACGACAAATCAACGCACCGCCTAGGTGGCGCTGAGAAGTCCGCGTATTTTTGACGCGCACGAATTCCCTAATGTGGTACAATAATTAGCATACTACTAATTAGCAAGCTAAGGACATTTGGTGACTTTCCTGACTGCCAGCTGCTGGCAGATTGTTTGGCTTTGCAGTGGAAGGGGGGTTAAGCATGCGCAGGCGTCAATGGGATGGGGGGCAGGAACCCGTCTTTTTTGATATACCAGGAATCAATGAGCAGAGTACGGTCCTTTTCCACAACTTCTTCCGGGCAATCCGGCTGCATCACCAGTTGATGTTCAAGTTGATGTCGGAAAAGGGCTTCTATCCAGGGCAGAGCGCTTGCCTCTTGATCATCGCCAACTATCCCGGCATTATTCAGCGGGAGATGGCCGAAAAACTGCGCAAGGCTGCTCCCACTGTTGCTGTAATGTTGGAGAAAATGGAAGCAGCGGACTTGATCGTCCGCAGGAGTGATGAGGAAGATCGACGCTTGGTGCGTATTTTCCTTACTGAGAAGGGCAAGGCACTTTATGATGAGCAAAATGCTGTCCTGGCTCAGTTCATTGCAAGCACCTTCGGCAAAATGTCATCGGAGCAGCAGTCAAAGCTGAGTGACCTGCTGGAGCTGTTCTGCCGGTTTGCAGCAGAAGAACTCTAGAGCATTGAATGGAGGACCTTCACATGATAAGACTCCTTACTTATCTTAGACCTTATTGGCGCCAGGTTCTTCTGGGTGTCATCCTTGTGCTGGTGGAGGCAATGTCAAACCTGTATCTGCCCAATCTAAATGCTGCCATTGTCAATAACGGGATTGCCCGAGGAGACCTTGGGTATATCATCCGGACTGGGGCATTTATGCTGCTGGTAACCCTTCTCCTGGGGGTCTGTGCCGCACTCGCAGTCTACAACAGTTCAAAGGTAGCTATGTCCGTGGGAAGGGACCTTCGCGGGGATGTCTTTCGTAAGGTGCAGGGTTTCTCCCAGGCTCAAGTCAACCGATTCGGAGTATCCTCTCTGATCACCCGCACCACCAATGATGTCCAGCAGATCCAGATGGCTGTACTCATGGGAATGAACATCATGCTGTTTGCACCGTTCATGGCTATCGGCAGTATCTTTATGGCTCTTCGGCAGGATGCAGCCCTTTCGTGCTCCATTGTATTCCTTGTGCCGGTGCTGGGGGTGCTGCTGGCCCTGAATCTTAGGAGAGTTGTGCCTCTCTTTAGGGAGATGCAGGTGAAGATCGACCGGCTCAATCAGGTGGTACGGGAGAAGCTGAGTGGGGTGCGGGTTATCCGGGCCTTTGTGAAGTCGGAGCATGAGGAACAGCGCTTCGGGAAGGCCAATGCCGATTTGACCTCAACGGCCTTGGAGATCCAGAAGCACTTTGCTTTATTCATGCCTCTCCAGTTTCTAGTCATCAACCTGGCCAATGTGATAGTCACCTGGGTGGGCAGCCGCAGGGTGGATATGGGAGCCATGCCCATCGGAAATCTCACCGCCTTTTTGACGTACATCATGCATATTCTCTTTTCTGTGATGATCTCTGTGATGATGTTCAGCATGATCCCCCGGGCTAGTGCCTCTGCTGATCGGATTGTGGAGGTTTTGGATGAGGAACCGGAGATCGGTGAGCCATCTGCGGCAGGCGTGATGGATGATGCTGATGCCGGAGTTCAATTTGACAGGGTGGAATTTGCCTATCCCGGAGCCCAGGCGCCGGTGCTGAAGGATATCAGCTTTAGAGCCCGGCCGGGGCAGGTTACAGCTATTATCGGGGGTACAGGGTCGGGTAAGTCCACCTTGGTCAATCTGCTGCCCCGGCTGTATGAGGTTACCGGTGGGCGGATTATGGTAGACGGCTGCGATATTCGGGAGATGCCCTTGAAGGAGCTCAGGGACTTGATTGGCTGCGTTCCGCAGAAGGCTGTGCTGTTTAGCGGCACCATTGCCAGCAATCTCCGCTACGGCCGGGAGGATGCCGCCGATGAGGAGCTGTGGCGGGCGCTCTCCATCGCCCAGGCTGCGGATTTTGTGAAGGCGATGCCGGGTGGGTTGGATGCACCAGTTGCCCAAGGCGGCACGAACTTGTCTGGAGGTCAGAGGCAGCGGCTTGCCATTGCCCGGGCTTTGGTCAAGCGCCCCAAGATCTATATCTTCGATGACAGTTTCTCTGCCTTGGATTTTCGCACCGATGCGGCATTGAGGCAGGCTCTCATGAAGGAAGTTGAGGATGAAGTGGTGCTCATCGTCGCGCAGCGCATCAGTACCATTATGAATGCTGATCAAATCATTGTACTGGATCAAGGAAGAATTGCAGGTATCGGAAGGCACGCAGAGCTAATGGAGCACTGTGAGGTTTACCGAGAAATCGTCCGCTCACAGCTGGGGGAGGATGAAGTGGCATGACAGACAAGGCAGCAATAAACAGAGAGTCATCTCGCCCCTCTAGGCCGCGGGGCCCTGTAGGGCCGCCCCGGGGAGGTCCGATGGGAGCTGCGGCCCCTGTTGAGCGGGCCAAGGACTTTAGCGGATCTTTGAAGAGGCTTGCGGGTTATTTGCGGCCCCATCGGGTAACGCTGGCTGCTGTTGCCGGCTTGATTGTGATCAGCATCATTCTCAATGTGGCCGGACCCAAACTCCTTGGAGAAGCAACCAACCTCCTATTTGAAGGTTTCATCGGCAAGCAGCTTCCCGGCGGTATCAGCAAGGAAGAGGCCGTTGAGTTCCTCAGGATGAGGGGGCAGGAGCAGCTGGCCCAGATGGTGCAGGGCCTGGCGGTTGAGCCGGGAGTTGGAGTGGATTTTTCGGCTATCGGGAGGCTCCTGGTGCTCCTTGGGGGAGTCTATTTAGCAGGGTTCTTGTGCAACTGGCTGCAGCACTATCTGATGGCCCATGTCTCCCAGCGGGTGACTTACAGCCTGAGGGAGGATGTAGATAAGAAGCTCTCCCGGCTGCCGCTGAGGTATTATGATCGGCACACCAGGGGTGAGATTCTCAGCCGGGTGACCAACGACATTGACAACATTGCCGGGACGCTGCAGCAGAGTATTACCCAGCTGGTACAGGCGGCATTTACGCTGATCGGCGTCCTGGTCATGATGGTGGTTATCAGTCCGCTCTTGACCCTTTTGTCCTTGGCTCTTTTGCCCGTTAGCGGTGTATTGACGGCACTGATCGGCCGCAGGTCGCAGGTTTATTTTGCAGAGCAGTGGGATAGTACCGGTGCCTTGAACGGCCATGTTGAAGAGATATACGCCGGCCACAGCATTGTCCAGGCCTTTAACCGGGAAGAGGCCGCTATTCAAGATTTTGACCGGGAGAATGAGCGGCTGTTTGAGGCAAGTTTCAAGGCGCAGTTTGTTTCCAGCTGCGTGCGGCCGGTGATGCAGCTCCTCAACAACCTGAATTACGTGGCTATCTGCGTAATTGGAGGTATGCGGGTTGCTTCAGGGACGATGCGGCTCGGTGATGTCCAGGCTTTTATCCAGTACGCGCGGCAGTTTACCCAGCCCATCACCCAGACAGCCAGTATATTCAACGTCCTGCAGTCTACGACAGCTTCGGCGGAACGGGTGTTTGAACTGCTGGATGAAGAGGAAGAGTTGCCTGACGGCAAGCAGCCGGTGGTGCTCAAGCGGGTAAGGGGGCATGTGGAATTTAGGAATGTATCCTTCCGCTATGAACCTGATGTACCCTTGATTGATAATCTAAACCTGGAAGTACAGCCCGGACAGACCGCTGCTATTGTCGGGCCCACCGGTGCAGGCAAGACAACTCTGGTCAATCTCTTGATGAGGTTTTATGAAATAGATGATGGGGCTATCCTGATTGATGGCGTAGATATCCGTGACCTGACCAGAGATAACCTGCGGAAGCTGTTTGGGATGGTGCTGCAGGATACCTGGCTATTTAGCGGTACCATCCGGGAGAACTTGGCCTATGGCCGAGAGGATGCTGCCAAGGAAGAGATTCAGGCAGCAGCTAGAGCAGCTTATGTGGACCAGTTTGTGCAGACCTTGCCTGATGGATACGACACAGTGCTGGATGAGGAAGGTACTCAGATTTCCCAGGGGCAGAAGCAGCTTCTCACTATTGCCAGGGCGTTTCTGGCGGATCCTGAGATTTTGATTTTGGATGAGGCGACAAGCTCTGTGGATACCAGGACCGAGGTGCTGATCCAGGCGGCGATGGCAGTTTTGATGCGAAACCGCACCAGTTTTGTAATCGCCCACCGGTTATCCACCATACGCAATGCTGATGTAATCATTGTCATGAACCACGGTAGGATCGTCGAGCAGGGAACCCATGCAGAGCTGCTGGCTGCCAAGAGTTTCTACTATGATCTATACAGACGCCAGTTTGCCAAGAGCGCGTGAGGGGTAGAGCGTGAAGGAGAGTAAGCGTTAGAGTAATGTCACCTGCCGGCTCCCTTGCGATGATGGGATAATGAATCCATCATGGCAAGGGAGTTTGATTTTCTTATGATGTTCCTCTAGTGTACTAACCTCAACCGTACAGTTTTCTCATGAGAGATGCATCACTTTCTCGAAGGGATATTTCCTCATTGGCAGAATAAGAGGTGGCAAGCACTGTATGGTCGTCTTTGGCTAACTAAAGCATGCAGGCGGCTGTTAATGGCTATCCAGGTGGCGATGGGTATGTGGATTAGCATTGAAGGAGGTCTACAGCGTGGTCGAGATAACTAGAGTCTTCAAAGAGAGCTTTCCAGCGTTTCGTCTCATCGGTAAGAGATACACCGATGCGGATCGGGGCCCAGACGGAGGGTTCAGCCATAAGTGGTGCGAATGGTTTGAGAAAGGTTATTTCCAGCCGTTGGAGCAGATAGGGGATGATTCGTTCATTGGCGGTGGCTACGTAGGGTGGATGAGGTACGTAGAAGAGTTCGAATACTGGATTGGGGCGTTATTCCCCGAGGCAACTCCTGTCCCTGAGGGTTACGAGTATTTAGATATCCCCGCTGCTGAGATTGGGATCTGCTGGATCTACGGCAAGCCCGGTGGGGAGCTCTACGGCGAGGAAGTACATAACATGTGCCTAGCTGCGATTCAGCAGGCAGGCTGGCAGATTGCCGATGAACCTTGGTTTTTCGAGCTGTATAACTGTCCCCGCTTTACAACGCCTGATCAGGATGGGAAGGTTATCTTGGATTATGGAGTGTGTCTGAAGGGATAGGACAAGCTAAAGCAGTGGACCGTTCGATTGCAGAGTGTGTCTTGGGTGTCCAGCAGGTTTGAGTGATAGCTTTCATGGTAAGGGGGAGGGTACCAACGGTGATCAGAAATGAAGGGGACGCGGTTAGAGAAGTCATAGACACGCCCATAAGAGGCCAGTACGACACCATTGTTTGCGGCGGCGGGGTTGCCGGTGCAGCGGCTGCTGCGGCAGCGGCTCGGGAGGGTGCCCGGGTGCTGCTGATCGAAAAGAGTGTTGTGTTGGGCGGCCTTGCTACCAACGGCCTTATCAGTTATTACGAGCCTATCTGTACAGGTACAGGGAAGAAGTTTATGACCGGCATAGTGGAAGAGTTGTTTAGACTGGCTATTTGTTACGGCCCTGATACCTTGCCTGCCGAATGGAAGGGTCTGCCAGAGGAAGCTGCAGGCGAAGCTCGCTGCGCTTCGGTCTTTTCCCCCGCGTTATTCGCTATGGCTTTGGATAAGTGGCTGCTTGAGGCGGGTGTTGAGATTCTGCTGGATACCTGGGTAGTTCAGACCCTTGGCGAAGGACGCGAGGTTGAGGGTGTTGTGGTGGAGAATAAGACAGGGCGCAGTGCTTATCTAGCAAAGACGGTCATCGATACTACGGGAGATGCGGATCTGTTTTTCCGAAAAGGGCTTCCCAGTGTAACTGGAATAAATTACCTCTCCTACGTTGCTTATGTCACCGATCAGAAGCAAATGCAGGAAGGCATAGATAGCGAAAACCCACTTAAGGGCAAGCGCTGGGTTAATCCCGGTTCTAACCTTTGGGGGAAGGGGCATCCTGAGGGCTATCCTACCATGAGCGGCGTGACAGCAGAAGAAGTAACGAAATTCGTCCTGGACGGAAGGGCGGCGTTATTTGAGAAAGTAGCGGGACAAGACCGTTTTTCCCGGGACGTAATCGCTATACCTACCATGGCTCAGTTCCGCAAGACCAGGCGCATACAAGGCAGATACACCCTGTCGGAAGAGGATTGTGGAAAGCACTTCGAAGACAGTATCGGTGTAGCCACCGACTTTTACTACCGGGATCGTTTATACGAACTGCCAGCCGGCATACTATTCCATGACGATTGTCCCAACCTCTTTACTGCCGGTCGGACCGTATCGGCCGACGGTTGGGCTTGGGATGTGACCCGGGTGATTCCCGTTGCAGTAGCTACCGGCCAGGCCGCGGGTGTCATGGCAGCGCTGAGGGCCAAGGAGGGTATAGAAGCTAACGAAGACGGGATTAGGAAAATCCAGGAAGCACTGAAGGGCCAGGGAGTTCGGCTGCATATAAAATGAGGTTCTAGAAAGTAGAGTATGAACCTCTGCTGTCTGGGGAAGTACTTCGTTTCTTGCTGACTGAACCGCGGATGGGGTGCCTAATGGCGGAACAAGTGTTCTTGCAGTAATGCAGTGTTTGATATCTTGAGACCCTCCTACTTAGATGGAGAATGGACCATGCTGGATATCTATTTCGAAACCGATTACGGCAGACTCCATGAGAAGGTAGAGGGAGGAGTCTGTGAAGTATATGATTATCGCAACCCCACGGGGCGGGTCCGCCATATGTTTATTAGGCGCAAAGTTCCTATCTCTATAGATGATACCGTCTACTATGATCTCATTACTCCTTATGAGTATGGAGGTCCAGTAATCCTGGAATGTGAAGAAGGGGAACGGGCGAAGCTAGTCGGCGAATTTGAGGCGGCCTTTGGAAGGTATTGTAGGGAAAACAATATTGTAAGTGAGTTTGTCCGGTTCCATCCCCTAATTGATAATGCCCGGGATTTTCAAGGGTGTTATCAGGTGAGCTATAGCCGCAGTACAGTCGGTACTAACCTAAAGGACTACGAAGATCCTTTCATGGATGAGTTTTCTAAAAGCGCTAGGAGAGTTATCCGCCGGGCTCTGCGGGCAGGGGTGGAGCACCGGGTGATAGAAACTCCTGAGGACCTAGGGACTCTTCAGAAGATATATTATGAAACCATGGATAGAAACCGGGCTTCTGATTTCTATTACTTCGGCGATGAATATTTTGCGGATTGTGTGCGGCTGCTTCGAAAGAATCTAGTTTTGGTGGAGGCCGTCTACCAAGGAAAGGTTATAGCAGCTGGGCTTTATTTTGCTT
>LSQX01276387.1_pt1 | contig 16314 bp, 12 predicted proteins | sample 654561 | NCBI WGS metagenome assembly LSQX01 (sample SAMN04489861, study PRJNA283612) | anaerobic digester metagenome | isolation source: 4 biogas reactors fed with cattle manure at either 37C or 55C with and... | place: Denmark: Kongens Lyngby | collected 2014 | reverse complement strand
GGGCGGCAATCGCGGGCAGACCCGCGAAAGCCGCCCCTACGGGGGAACGGCAAGGACCAGGCGCGGGCGGAGACGGCAAGGCAAAGGCGATCCGAAACGGCCGACACGGAGGCCTGCCTCGGTGGGGGTCGGGACCGGGCGCTACATAAGCACTGCGGCGGAGCGTCCCACATCCCCCCATGGGGGCCAAGGGGCCTTCTTGCGGCCTAAGGGTACACCGCTTCGGTGCTCCCTTCTCAGCACCTCCCACTGTCAACCAGGTTGTGACGAGGTCTTGCACAGTTGGGTTGACAGTAGGGGGTGTCCAGCATACAATTCGAGAGTTCCCCAACCGGCCCTGGCGGCCCCCAATAGAGGTGCGGTGCGTGCTGCGTCCTGCCTGGATCGAAGTTAATCTGTCCGCGCTGGCGGACAATATCCACAACCTCAAGTCCGTGCTCAGCCCCCATCAACAGATCATCGCGGTGATCAAGGGGGATGCTTATGGGCACGGCGCTCTTCCCGTCTGGCGGGTAGCCCTGGCCAGCGGCGCCGGGCGGTTGGCGGTGGCACTGGTGCAAGAGGCTCTGGAGTTACGGCGGGACGGTTGTGCCGCGCCGATCCTGATACTCTCCTCCCCCCCACGGGAGGCCGCGGCATTGCTGGTTGAGCAGCAGATTGAATCGCCGCTGACTGACCTGGAGGGGGCGAAGGCGCTTTCCCAGGCCGCCCAGCGGCAGGGGAGGCCTGCGCTGGCGCACCTGAAGGTGGATACCGGTCTGCACCGGCTGGGAATCCGTCCCGAGGAAGTGCCCCCCTTCTGCGAGGCCTTCCGGGAGATGCCAGGGCTGGAGATTACCGGCATCTTCACCCACTTTTCCAGCGCTCCCAGCGATCCGGAAGCCACCATGGAGGAGTTCACACAGTTCCGACAGGCGATCGGCGCGGCGGAGGCGACGCTCGGGCAGCGGATACCGCTACGGCACGCCTGCAACAGCGCGGCGGCGGTGCGCTATCCCGAGATGTGGCTGGATGCAGTGCGGCCGGGGGCGCTGATCTATGGGATTCCGCGGAACCGGGGCGGGCTGTACATGCCGGTGATGAGGCCGGTGCTGGCACTGCGCGCGCGGCTGTCGGTGATCAAGGAAGTGCGCGCCGGGGAGCGGATCGGCTATGACCTGTCCTACCGGGCGCCCCACGATGGTCGCCTGGGGCAGGTGCCGCTGGGGTATGCCGACGGATGGGACCGGCGACTGTCCAATAATGGCTATGTGCTGATCCACGGCCAGCGCTGCCCGATCGTGGGGCGGGTGTGCATGGACACCACCACCGTGGACCTGACGCCGGCGCCAGAGGCCCAGGTGGAGGACCTGGTGACGCTGATCGGCGGGCAGGGCGAGGACCAGATTGAGGTGCACGAGCTGGCCCAGCTCTGCGAGACGGTGCACCAGGAGTTCGTGACGCGCCTCGGCCCCCGTCTGCCGCGAGTCTACTTCGCCGAGCCGGGCGACACACGGGTGCGCGCGGCATTGGCCGACAAGGAGGATCTGCTCTCAGATGCCCCCATCCGCCATCGCGCGAGTTCCAGCCAGCACCGCTAACCTGGGGCCAGGGTTCGATTGCCTGGGCCTGGCGCTGGATCTGTACAACACCGTCAACCTGAGCGTAACCGGGATGACGGAGGTCTCGGTGCGGGGGGAGGGAACCGGAGCCCTGCCCCTGAACCAGCAGAACCTGGTACTGCGCGCGGCGAACAGACTCGCGGAGCAAGCCGGGGTGCAGGTGCCCGGCTGGCGGCTGGAGCAGGAGAACGAGATCCCGCTGGCGCGGGGGCTGGGCAGCTCCAGCGCGGCGATCGTGGGGGGGCTGGTGGCGGCCAATGAGCTGCTGCGGACGGGGGCCTCGCCGCAGGAGCTGCTGGAACTGGCCACCGCGATTGAAGGGCACCCCGATAATGTGGCGCCAGCGCTGTTTGGAGGGTTGACGGTCTGCGCGCGAGAGGGGGAGACCGTGCACTGCGTGGCCCTGCAGCCCCCAGCGGGGTTGCAGGTGGCGGTGGCCATCCCCATGCTGGAGATGAGCACGGAGGCCGCGCGGGCGGCACTGCCGAACTCCTACTCGCGAGAGGACACCGTCTACAACCTTACCCACGCCGCGTTGACCGTGGCGGCGCTGGTGGAGGGGCGCTTTGACCTCTTGCGGGCGGCGATGCAGGACCGGATACATGAGCCGTACCGGCTGCCGCTGATGCCCCGGCTGGTCGAGGTGATGGAGGCGGCGCAGGAGGCCGGGGCACTGGCGGCGGTCTTGAGCGGTTCGGGGCCGAGCGTCGCGGCCTTCTGCGACCGCCTGGAGGCAGCGATCGAGGAGGCGATGGTGGAGGCCTTCGCGCGCATTGGGCATAAGGCGGAGGTGCGGTGGCTGCAACCGGCGCATGGCGCGCTAGACCCGGATTGGACAATGAGAGTGTGAGCGTCGGCGAGTCGGGGAGACGGCAACGGCGCCTACCCCGCCTTCGCTTCGCTCAGGCACCCCTCCCCTGACGGGGAGGGGCGAGGAAAAATGGTTAAGGGCGCCAGACGGCACCGGATGACGGGCGAGACGCCTGTTCTACCGAGGAGGCACCATGTCTGAGCAGATGACCTCGCGCGAGAGATTCCATGCCACCTTTAACTACGGGCAGCCGGACCGGATCTGGCTGCACGAGCAGTGGAGGTTCCAAGAGACCACGGAACGCTGGTGGCGGGAGGGCATGCCCCGGGATCAGCATTTCAGGACCTACTGGGGCTATGATCGCGCGGAAGTAATCCCCCTCAACCAGGCGCCCTACCCTCCGCTGGAGCATACCATCATCGAGAAGGCGCCGGAATGGCACATTGTCGAGGATGAGCTGGGCGGGCTCGAGAAGGCGTGGCACGATCGGGGCATTGGCATGAACCAGCGGATGCGCTTTCCGGTGCGCGACCGGGAGACCTGGGAGAAGCTCAAGAGCCGTCTGGAACCCATGGCCCCGGTACGCTATCCCGAGTACTGGGAGGACTACCAGCGCTCGGTGCAGAATCGGGACTATCCGCTGATCATCCACCTGGGCTCCTACTACGGCTGGATCCGCAACTGGGTGGGGATGGAGAACCTGGCGTTGTGGTACTACGACTGTCCCGATCTGGTCGAGGAGATGAGTGAATACGTCGGCGACTTCATCTACCGGGTGGTCGAGCGGGCACTGACCGAGATTCCGGATATTGACGCGGGCCTGATGTGGGAAGACATGGCGATGAAAACGGGGCCGCTGATCAGCCCCAAGCTGTTCCGCCAGTATATGCTGGGGCCCATGAAGCGGGTTACGGCGTTGGCGAACCAGGCGGGCGTCAACCTGATCTGGGTGGACTCGGACGGCAATAACGATGACCTGGTGGCCTTGTGGCTGGAGGCGGGCGTGAACCTGCTCTACCCGCTGGAAGTCGCCGCGGGGAGCGATCCGATCAAGCTGCGGGACCGGCACGGCCAAGACTTGCGGCTGGTAGGGGCGATTGACAAGCGAGCGCTGCGCGACGGCTGCAGCAAGGCGGACATTGAGCGCGAGGTCATGGCAAAAGTGCCGGAGATGGTGAAGCGGGGCGGGTACTCGCCGATGGTGGATCATGCTGTCCCACCGGATGTGCCGTTTGAGAATTTCCGATATTACATGGACCTGGTGCACGAGATCTGTGGGTAGCCTACCCCGCCCTCCCCTGACGGGGAGGGGCAATGAAATTGGGGCGGCGTTCCCGGTGACCGGAGCTGGTTTAGGTGCACCAAACCCACTTGCCCTTGCCCCTCCCGGAACGGGAGGGGTACGCCCGCGAAGCGGGCGGGGGTAGGTCCGGGAAAGTTGCGGAGGTTTGCTCATGTCCCTTAACTGCGATCAGATTGCCGGAGCGATTGCCGCACGAAGCGATGCGGCGCAGAAGTGGCTGACCGATATGATTGCCTTTCCCTCCACGCAGGGGCAGGAGGCGGAGGCCATGGCCTACCTGAAGGACCTGTGCCTCTCGCTGGGCCTGCCGATGGAATATCGGGAGATTCCGGACAGTATCATGGAGGACCCGGAATATTGCCACAGTGATGACGAGACTTCCTACGTCGGGCGGCCGAACCTGGTGGGGGTGCTGAAGGGTAGCGGCGGCGGGCGCTCGGTGATTCTCCAGAGCCATATGGACGTGGTCCCTGCCGGAGAGTGGGCAGAGGCCTTCACGCCGCGCGTCGAGGGCGGCTACGTCTATGGGCGGGGTTCTACGGACTGCAAGGGCTGTGTGGTGACCGTCCTGCTGGCCATGATGGCCCTGCGCGACCTGGGCGTGACCCTGGCCGGAGATGTGGAATTGCAGTTCGTCATCGAGGAGGAGGTCGGCGGGAATGGGGCGCTGGCATTGATCCGCCAGGGCTGCAGCGCGGACGGGGTGATTGTCGTGGAGGCCACCGGGCACCAGGTCTACCCGGCTAACCGGGGCGCGCTGTGGTTCCGCCTGCGCACCACGGGCGTCTCGGCACACATGGGTCGCCGGCACGAAGCGGTCAACGCCATTGAGAAGATGATGGAGGCCAGCCGCTGCTTGCTGGAGTACGAGCGAGAACTGATCGCCTCCAGCCGCAACTATCCGCTTTTCGAGCGATATGAGAACCCGGTGCAGCTCAATATCGGGATGATCCGCGGGGGCGCCTGGCCCTCCATGGTGGCGGATGAGTGCGTGATGGAGGGGGGCGTGGGGTTCCTGCCCAACCGGGACCTGGCGCAGGTCAAGCGGGAGCTGGTGGCGGCGATCGAGAGCAGCCCGGACCAGTGGCTGCGCGAGCACTACGAGCTCAGCTACCCGCGACTGCACAAGGACGCCTATGAGACCGACCCCCAGCACCCGCTGGTGACGACTGTCCACCGGGCGGCGCTGGCCTGCGGGCGGGAGTCGGAGGTCTACGGCTGGAACGTGAGCTGTGACGCGGCGCTATACGCCAAACTCGCGGGGCTGCCCACGCTCGTGTACGGGCCGTCGGACATCGGGGGGGCGCATTCCGCAGACGAGAAGATTCAGTGGAGTCAGGCGCTGGAGGCCGCGCAGACGCTGGCCAAGGGCGTGGCGGAGTGGTGTGGAACACACTAGCGCCAGCGGCCGGGAGCCGGGCGGCCGGCCTCACGACTACCGGGAGCGGGGCGACTAGAGCTGCTCGTCTCCCACTGCCTCGACCCACCGGCGAGACCACTCGACCGTCTCCAGGCCCAGGTCGCAGATGGAGGTGCTGAGCAGGATCAGCCCCTCCACCCGCCCCTCCCGGAGCCACTTCAGACCCAACTCACACTGACGCTCCATCAGAGGCACCGGCAGGGGCCGGGCATTGCCGAAGTCGAACATGTAGAGGCCCAGGACCTTGCGCGGCCTGGGAGCCAGAACCTCGGCGCGGGCGAAGTTCTCCTCCAATTGCGAAAGCTCCTCGGCCTTCCACGTCCAGAAGGTCAAGACGTCGCACTCCGCCAGATGGGGGGCGATGGGCATGTGAAGCTGGTGGGCATAGAGCACCACCCACAGGTCCAGCGGACGGGCGGAGGCGTGCAGCCGCTCGCGCAGGGCGGCGAGTTGCTCAGGGGTATATACGGCCGGCTGGGGGGCCTCGTCGCTCTTGAAGAAGTCGTCCATCATGGCCCCGACGAAGTTGGGGAACTGGGCCGCGAGCGCCTGCGTGGCCGTGAGCTCCTCCTCGAAGCCCCGCGAGGTTCCTCCGGCGCCTACCACCGACCAGACGACGCGCTTGAGCGGGCTGAGCTCACGCGCCAGGTTCTCGTAGGGCGGCTCAGGCAAACCCTTGTAGCTGATGAGAATCAGATTCTCCACGCCGAGGTACTGCGCTCCCTCGAGGGCGCCCATGGTCGAGTCAGGAAGGCCGTACTCGCCGTTGTAGCTGCCGGCAACGTGTCCCCAGATCCAGAGGTGTTCGCGGATGGTATCCATGCCTACAGGATTCACCCTGTTGCTGAGTGTCTCCTCCTCGGAGGCCAGACGAGCCGGGGAGGGAGTGAGGAAGGGGGCGGGGAAGTACCTCAGCGATGACTAGCATCCGGAACAAGTGGCGGTGGCTGGGGTTGCTGTGCCTGCTGGCCGCAAGCCCGACCTGGGCGGCAGGACCCTCCCGACAATACATGGACGGGTATCTGGTTGTGCATCTGGAAGGCTCGCCCGAGGAACTGGGACGGCAGCAGGGGGCGCTGCTGGGGCGGCTGGCGCGGAGGATGCTGGGGGACCTGATGCAGGGGGAGGCTCCGACCCCGGAGGCGCGCGCAAGGCTACTGGCGGGGACACGGGTGATGGAACGCTACCAGCCCCCGGAGTACCGCGCAGAGCTGAAGGTGCTGGCAAGCGCGCTGGGCGTGGACTACATGGAGCTGATGGCGGCGCAGCTCTTTGGAGATGTATGGCGGGCGCCGCAGTGTTCATCCTACGCCGTCTGGGGCGAGGCCACGGCAGACGGGAAGTGCTACGCAGGGCGCAACATGGACTTCTGGGATCATGGCATCGCCAGCTACGGCATGGTGCTGCTGCACTACACGCCAGATCGCGGACTGCCCTTCGTGACCGTATCCTGGAGCGGAATCATCAACGGCTGGACAGCTATGAACACGGCGGGGATCGTCTGCTCGAACAATACGTCCGGGGGCGGGCAGGAGTCGCTGCAGGGCATCTCGACCTGCTTCATGGTGCGCAAGGTGGCGCAGTATGCGCGCACGGTCGCGGAGGGGGTGGAGATTGTCCGGCGGGGGCCGAGGGCCGCCGGGACCAATCTGCTCATCGCTGGCCCAGAAGGGGCGGCGATGGTCGAGTTCGATCACGACCGGGTTGCCGTTCGTTACAGCGAGGTGGGAGCGGACGCGTGGACCGTCATGCGGGATTATGTGGTGGCCGGCAACGGCTTCCGGTGGCTACTGCTGGATCCAGGAGAGAGGCGCCAGGGAGGCAACTGGGGGCGCTATGGCACCCTGCGGGGATTGATCCGCTCCCGCTATGGGCAACTCGGGCCGGAGGACAACCTGGCCCGGGTGGAGGGGATCCCCCTGAGCGGCATGAACCTGCAATGCGTGTTTCTCTGTCCCACGGACCGCACTTTCCAGATTGCGATGGGGCCACCGCCGGCCTCCAAGGACCGATTCCGTGAATATCGTTTGACGGCCAGGGGGTTGGACGTGATATGGCAGCCGCAAGCCCCAAAGATTTCCTGGCAGGAGCGACTCACAGGCAGGAATCAATGACCACCCAGCGAAAGTAGCATATGTAACACGCTAAGGCGGTGGCGATATGGACAGTCGAGTAGAGGAGTTCGTTCGCGACGTCGCCCACAACGTGGTAGGGCTGGATGTGGCGCTGTTTTTCCAGGCCAATCCCGGAATCTTCGACACGGCAGCCGGCCTGGCCCTGCGCCTACATCACAAGGCCGACGACATTCAGCGCGCGCTGGACCGGCTGGCGGAGCATGGCCTCGTCGAGATCGCCCAGCGTGGGGAAGGCCAATACCTGGTGTATAGCCTCTGCCACAACGCCGAGGTCTGGCGCCTGCTGTGCCTGCTCAGTGAGGCCTATCTGGACAACGCCGAGACGCGTAAAGAAATCGTGCGCATGCTTGTCCATCAGCAGGTGGAAGACAGCAGCCAGCAGGAGACAGATAGGAGTTAGGAGATAGGAGATAGGAGTTGGGAGTTGGAGTGCGGAGGGGAACAAGGGCGGCGGACCCGGTGTGTTCGCCAGGGCTGCATTCTGACTACGGCTCGTGAATTCTGGCGATTGCCCTCAGGAGGATTACGATGACCCCACGAAGATACCTTGTCGGTCTTGTGCTGCTGCTGTTCGCGACGACCGCCCTGGCGGACGTAAAGCTGCCCGCGTTGTTCTCTGATCATACAGTGCTCCAGCAGGGGAAGCCGGTGCCGGTCTGGGGAGGGGCGGAACCGGGAGAGGAAGTGACCGTCAGCTTCGCCGGGCAAACACAGAGGGCCACCGCTGACGCGGAGGGTAAGTGGAAGGTCAAGCTTAACCCGCTGAGCGCGAGCACTGAGTCGCGCGAGATGACCGTACAGGGAAAGAATACGCTGACGGTCAAGGACGTTCTGGTGGGCGAGGTGTGGGTGGGCAGCGGGCAGTCCAACATGCAGATGACTGTGGGCGGGGTGATGAATGTCGAGCAGGAGATCGCAGCGGCGGATTATCCGACACTGCGCATGATCACCGTGCCGAACACCATCGCCATTGAGCCGCAAACGGACTTCAAGGGCGCGTGGGTGGTATGCAGCCCGGAGACCGTGGGCCGTTTCTCCGCCGTCGGGTATTTCTTCGCGCGGGAGTTGTGGGAGACGGTGCAGGTCCCGGTCGGCATCATACATAGCTCGTGGGGGGGGACGCGCATTGAGCCCTGGATGGATGAGGCGACCTTCAAGGGCGATCCGGCCCTGAAGCCGATTCTGGACGCCCGCGAGACTGCGATGGAGAACTACGCCAAGGCCTTGTACGACACTCTCGGTGGGTGGTTTTCGCAAGCTGCCGAGGCCAAGGCGGCGGGCCGACCGCTGCCCTTGCCACCAGTAGTGAGTGCACAGGATCCGCGACGGAGCTCGCAGATGGCCTCCGGGCTGTACAACGCCATGATTGCGCCCCTGGTCCCCTACGCCATCCAGGGGGCCATCTGGTACCAGGGGGAGTCCAACGCGGGGGACCCGGCAGGCTACCGCCGACTCTTCCCGGCCATGATTGCAGGCTGGCGGCAGGCGTGGGGGCAGGGCGACTTCCCCTTCCTGTTCGTGCAACTGGCGAGCTTCATGGGCACCGGCGCGGAACCGAGGGATACCAACTGGGCGCGGCTGCGCGAGGCGCAGACCATGACGCTGGCGACGCCGAACACCGGCATGGCAGTGATCATTGACATCGGCATGCCCGCCAACATTCACCCGGTGAACAAGCAGGATGTGGGCAAGCGCCTGGCGCTGTGGGCGGAGCATATGGTCTACGGCAAGGACGTAGTCTATTCCGGCCCGCTGTATGACTCGATGAAGGTGGAGGAAGGGGCCATACGGATTAGCTTCAAGCACGCCGAGGGCGGGCTGGTGGCCAAGGACGGGGTACTGAAGGGCTTCGCCATCGCCGGGGAGGACGGGAAGTTCGTGTGGGCGGAGGCCACTATCGAGGGGCAGACAGTGGTAGTGAAGAACGCGCAGGTACCGCAGCCGAAGGCGGTGCGCTATGCCTGGGACGACTATCCGGTGTGCAACCTGTATAACGCCGCCGGGCTGCCCGCCTCGCCCTTCCGGACCGACATGCCGGAGTAGCGGCAGGCGGCGAGAGACGAGAAGCGGTCCAGACCCGGTACGAAGGGGTAGTGTGTTGTAGGGAAGGGCCGGATAGGTGGCGACTTGCGAAGCGAGCGGTCGGTTCCTATCCGGCCCTTTGGGGTCTCGCCCGAGGAGCCGGACTGCCGCGCTAACCCGCGCGGCGTCTGGGTCTCGTGCTACGCTTGAGCTCCTCCTCAGGTGAAGAGAGTACGAGTCAGGAACTCCTCCTGCATTTCTTTCGTGAGGTTGACGAAACGGGTGGAATAGCCGTAGACCCGCACGATCAGATCGCGATGGCGCTCCGGATGCTCGCAGGCGTCAAGGAGTTGCGCCTGGTCAATGCAGTTCATCTGCAGCATGCCGATGCCAGAGGCGGCGAAAGCACGCTCCAGATGCCCCAGCGTCTCCACAGTGATACGGCCCAGGGGTAGCGAGAGGGTGAGCAGGGAGTTGGCGGGGCACTGGCTCAAGTCGAGGGCCGCGGCGCTGTTGATGGTGGCGGTGATTTCGGCGGAGGGGCGCAGGCGGGAAGGAGTCAACCCCTGGCTCAGGTGGTCGCCGGCCCGCCGGCCGTCGGGCGTGGCGCGTGTGACCTGGGCCCAGTACAGGGCGTCGCGGTAGCTGTAGATGCCGAGCTGGAAGGGGCCACCACGCTCGTTCTCGAGGTCGCGGGTGCCCGCGTAGATATCGTCCAGCACCCGGCGCGCCAGGGCATTTGACTCTGGGCACTCATCCCCGTAGTGGGGCATGGTGAGGGCCTCCACCCGTAAGGCTTCGTGGCCCTCCCAGTTGTCCCGCACCGCCGTCAGGAGTTCCTCCAAGGTGTGGCGCCCGCTCTGGAAGCACAACTCGCGGAGGACGAGCAGCGAGTCTACGAGCACCGAAAACCCGGCCAGCGGCAAGCCGTGGGGATTGTAGCGGCCACCCCCGGCAGTGTAGTCACGATGGTTGTGGAGACAGTCAGCCAGGCAGGCGGAGAAGAAAGGCGCAGGGTTGACTTGGGGCCAGGCCCGGCCGCCCTCAGCCAGGCGCGAGCACATCAGCCGCAGCGCGCGGAGCACGTTCCCCATCACGATTCGGTAGACTGCCTCGAAATCCTGCGCGCCGTCCAGGCGCTGGAAGGGGCATCCCGTTCTGGCCTCCAGCCCCGGAGACTCATGCACGGACAGGTCCAGGACGCGCGCGAGATTGAAGTAGCAGTTGGCTCCGGCAGAGTGTTCAAAGCCTTCGAGGATGGTCTCCCAGCACCCGCCGGCGACGTAGCGCCTGGCATCCTCCACGCGTTTGCCGGCTTTCACCAGCGCAGGGAGGAGGCAGTCGTCGTTGAGGAAGGCGATGACGTTCCGGCCGCTGAGGAAGTCACGATTGACTGCGTCCAGATACTCCTGCGGCGAAGTCTGGCGGATGCGACACAGGAGCTTGGGGTAGATAAGCCCGAGCTCGTGGTGCGCCCGCAGCACCATGAAGGTGACCTCATTGCACACTGGGGAGCCATTTTCGTCGCAGCCCCCGAGGATGAGCGTGTCGCCCTGTTCCTGGAGGTTGAAGCACTGATCCACGGGCTGGTCGAGGTCCAGCTTACATTCAGTGTGGAGCAGGAAGCGACAGAGCAGGTCATAGGCTTCCTCCGGAGTGAGACGCCCGGCCTCCAGGTCGGCCCGGTACAGGGGGCCCAAGGTCCTGTCGAGGTGGCCGAGGACCGACATGCCCAGGCCCTCGATCGAGGCGCAAACTTCGTGGAGGAACCACATGGCGCACAGGCCCTCGCAGAAGGTCCCGGACCTGCGCCAAGGGACCTCCCGCGCGGTACTGGCGATCATCCGTAAGAAGCGCCGCTGCGTGGCGTCACTCGTCTCTTCCAGTTGGGCGGCAGCGGCGGCAGCGAATTTCTCCGCGATCTTCTTCACGGCCAAGAGACCGCGCAGGGCGCACTGGACAAACTCCGTCTCCTCCTCGGTGGCACATCGCTCCAGCTCTGTTTCAGCCTGCCGGTAGAAGTACTCCAATCCGTGTTCGACCACGTTGGAGAAGGGGAAACAGTGGTGGTCATAATCAGCATAGGTCCAGCGCAGATGGAGGCCTTCACTACCCGCGGCCAGGTACTGCTCCCGGGCCCGGGGATCGGCATCGTAGAAGAGGTGCTCATTGCGCAGGTATAGCCATCCGCCTGCGCCCAGGCCGGGGACGCCGTCGTATTCAGCCACCTTCACGCCCATCTCGGAGAACAGGGGCGAGTTCCTGAAGAGGACGGGTTGGAAGCCCTCGGCGAGGATCTCATATTGAGCCGCCTTGAGCTGTACGGGGCTGGCCTCCGGGTGAGCCGCGGCATACTCGTCCATGCGCCGGCACAGGGGGTCCTGGTAGTCCCACTCTCCGAGCTGCTGGTAGGAGTGCTCGCGGTAGTAGGTCTGCAGTTCTGCGCGCAAGGCATCCAGGTTCATTTCGGACCGTGTCCTTGAGATGGCTCAGCAGACGCCCCCTCCCAGTGGAGAGGGAATAAGGCAAGCTGGTCAGAAGGCGTGTTTAGACTACTGTCACAGAATCATGGTGTCAAGCCGGAAAGGCAGGCTGGCCTTGCCTCCACGCGAGGTTAGAGGTAGAATGTCTTCTCAGTTTGGCCCGGAGCCACCTACCATGAACGAGAATATCCGCACGCGTTTTGCTCCCTCGCCGACGGGCTACATGCACATCGGCAACCTGCACACCGCCCTGTTCGAGTGGTTGTTCGCGCGCCATGAGGGCGGCAAGTTCATTCTGCGCATTGAGGACACTGATGTCGAGCGACACACTCCGGAGGCGGTGCAGGTCATCTATGACGGCCTGCGCTGGNNTCCACCCCCGAGGCGACCGAGGCGATCCTGCAGGGGCTGCGCTGGCTGGGGCTGGACTGGGACGAGGGCCCGGATGTCGGGGGGCCCCACGGCCCGTATGTGCAGTCTGAGCGCGTGGAGATCTACCAGGGCTACCTGCAACAACTTGTGGCCGAGGGGAAGGCCTATGAATGCTACTGCACACCGGAGGAGCTGACCGCGCGGCGGGAGGCCATGCGGGCGCGGGGTGAGGCGCCACGCTATGATAACCGCTGCCGGACGCTGACCGAGGCGGAGCGGGCCGCGGCGCAGGCCGCAGGGCAGCAAGCCTGCGTACGGCTGCGCATGCCGGAGGGCGGCGCGACGGTGGTTCGCGACCTGATCCAGGGCGAGGTGAGCTTCGAGAACGCGCTGGTGGGTGACCCCGTCATCGGCAAGACCTCCGGCTTCCCGACCTACCACATGGCGGTGGTGGTGGACGACTACCTGATGCAGATCAGCCACGTCATCCGGGCGGCTGAGCACCTGGCTAATACGCAGGTGCACATGCAGATCCAGGCGGCACTGGACTTCCCGACGCCGACCTATGCGCACCTGCCGCTGATCCTGGGCGAGGATCGCACCAAGCTCTCAAAGCGGCACGGAGCGGTCTCGGTGGTGGAATATCAGGAGAAGGGCTTCCTGCCCGAGGCGCTGTTCAACTTCCTGGCGTTGCTGGGTTGGTCACCCGGGGGGTCCGAGGAGGTGCTCTCGCGGGAGGAGATCATCGAGCGCTTCACGCTGGAGGCATGCAGCGCCTCGCCAGCGGTGTTTGACCTAGCCAAGGCGGAATGGCTGAACAGCGAGTACATGAAGCAGATGCCAGGGGAGGAGATGGCCACGCGGCTGCTGCCGCTCCTGCAGGAGCACGGGCTGATGGAGGCGGAGCCCAGCCCGGAGCGGCTGGCGTGGCTGGCGCAGGTAGCAGACCTGATGAAGGAACGCGCCCCGCTGCTGACCACCTACGCTGAATGGGCGAGATACTTCTTCACCGACGACTACGAATATGACGAGAAAGCCCGTGACAAGTGGCTGACCAAGCCAGAGACGCCCGGGGTACTGCGCCAGCTTGCCGAGCGGCTGGAGGCGCTGGCCGGTTGGGACGCAGAGAGCGTGGAGGGGGCGGTGCGCGGTCTGGCCGAGGAAGTGGGCGTGGGCGCGGGGAAGGTCATCCATCCCTGCCGGGCCGCGGTGACGGGAACTACGGTGGGTCCCAGTCTGTTTCACCTGCTGGAGTTGCTGCCGCAGGAGACAGTGGTCATGAGGTTGAGACGGGCGGCGGAGGCGTTTGGAGAGCAGTAGGCCATTCGGCCGGGGGGGAGTCGTTGGCAGTCTCTGGCCGAGTTGAGTTGGCAAGGACAGAGGTCCCGGGTGTACAGTTCAGGCTGGCCTCGCCCTCGCCAGGCAAAGGCGGGCGCTCCTTTCTTCGGAGGGATTCTGTGCGAATCCGTTGGAGAGAGGGGAGCATCCGCAAACACGTGGCGCTGAGCAGTTGAAGGGAACTCTAGCATGCTTCTGCAGACCAATTTTGAGCAGGATCCGAGTACGCAGGGCTGGATGGCGACGCCCGATGAGGAAGAGGGCGTGCCGGAGTGGGTCAGCGGGGAGGGACACTCGGGAAGCCACTACCTGAAGATCAGTCGCGGACGCTGGGAAAGCCCAGACTTCCCGGTCACGCCGGGGGCCTGGTACAGGTTGTCGTTCTGGTATCGCGGACTGGGAGGAGAATACGCGACGCTGTTTCAGTGGGATGGCGAGGAGAACTTCATCGCGGCCGACCGCTATGAGAACGTGCCGGCGGCTGAGGAATGGACGCAGAAGGTCATTCATTTCCGGGGGCAGTTCGAGGCCGTCACCGGCAAAGTGCTATTCGGGGCGGGCTGGGGCGAGACGCCGCACGAGCTGCACGTGGATGAGGTCGAGCTGCAGGAGGTGACCATTCCGGAGGCGCTGGCGGCGATGGATGAGCGGGCGGCGGGTCTGCCACCGCTGACCTGGACCCCGCCCGAGGGACGTCATGGGCGAATTCCGCTGACGATGAAGCGCCTGCGTTCCGGAGAGAGGGTGCGGGTGGTGATGCTGGGCGACAGCATAATCAACGACACCTCCAGCGGGCCGTGGGAGATTCTGGTCGAGCGACTATATCCGGGTGCGAAGATTGACTTGCAGGTCTCGGTGCGCGGGGGCACAGGTTGCTGGTACTATCAGGATCCAGAGCAGCTGGAGGCGTATGTGTTGCGCTATGCGCCGCAGCTTCTGTGGATCGGCGGGATCAGCCAGAAAGGCGACATTGAGGCGATCCGCAGCGTGATCCAGCAGACGCGAGCGGCGCTGCCAGAGACTGAGATTCTACTGTCAACCAACTCCTGCGGGCCGTTCGGGGACCCGCGCAGCAATCCGGAGTGGTCCTCCCGGGTGGATCCGGACGGAGACAACTGGCGCAGCCTGCTCTGGCGGCTGGCAGAAGAGGAAGGGGCGGAGTGGCTGGACATGTCGGCGGGCTGGGGGACGTACATCAAGAGTCAGGACAAGCCCTACGAGTACTACATGCGCGACCCCGTGCATGCAAACGATCATGGCCGCTTAGTGCTGGCGAAGGTGATTGAGACGTACTTCAAGTCGTAGGAACAGGAGGCGGGGACGCAACCCCGCCGCATGGATATCTTAGGAGGTCGAAACATGCTCAGGTTCGCGATAGCTGTTGTATTGGCCCTCGCGCTGGCGATGACCAGCGCCGTGTATACCCAGGAAGGAGCACAAGCCGCTACCATGATTCTGCAAAGTGATTTCGAGACGGATCCCGTGGCCCAGGGCTGGGTGCCCACGCCGAACAAGGACGTGGCCCCGGTCTGGGCGACCGGGAAGGGCCATTCCGGGGAGCATTACGTGGAGATGAGCGCCGGGAAGTGGGAAAGCCCGACCTTCGCGGTCAAGCCCTTCAACTTCTACCGGGTGGACTTCTGGTACCAGGCTTCGGGCAGCGGTCACATCGCGGCGTTCTCCTATGACGCGGAGGGTGAGTTCATCGCTTCCGACGTCTACGAATACATCGCGCCCAGCGGTCAATGGGCGCAGAAGACCTTCCTCTTCCGTGGCTGCAACCAGGCGACTACCGCGAAGATAATTCTCATGTCCGGATACTGGCCGCAAGGCGAGAAGCTGCTGAGGGTGGATGACCTGCAAGTGCAGGAAGTCAGCGATGAGGAGGGACTTCAGGTGGCCGATGAGATGTGGGCCGGGATGCCCGAGATGACCTGGACGCCGCCGGCCAAGCGCTGGGAGAACCTTCCCAAGACGATGGCCAAGCTGCGAGAGGGCAAGACCCTGAAGATCGTCATGCTGGGCGACAGCATCATCAATGATACCTCCAACGGGCCGTGGGACCTGCTGCTGGAGCGCCTGTACCCCGGCTCGGAAGTACAGTTGCAGGTTTCGGTGCGGGGCTCGACGGGGTGCTGGTACTACCAGGACCCGGAGCAGCTCAAGGCGTACGTACTGGATCACTCTCCGGACCTGGTGTGGATCGGCGGCATCAGCCAGAAGGGTGACATTGACGCCATCGAGAGCGTGATTGACCAGACGCGCGCCGCTCAGCCGGAGGTGGAGTTCATCCTCTCCGGTCACACCTGTGGGACGACCAGCGACCCGCGCAGCAATCCGGAGTGGTCTTCCGTCACTGACCCCCACGGGGACAACTGGCGCAGTCTCCTGTACCAAAGGGCAGAGAAGAAGCAGGTGCAGTATGTGGACCTGTCCTCCGGGTGGGGCTGGTACGTCAAGCACAGTGATAAGCCATATAATTACTTCATGCGCGATCTGCTGCACGCCAATGACCACGGGCGGATGGTGCTGTCCCGGACGATCGAGGCTTACTTTAAGCCCCAGGGATGAGTGCGCAAACAGCCGCAGGTGGCAGGTGGGGGAGCAGGTAGTACGGCTGAGGCTGGTTGGCTTGCGCAAGGGTAGGGCAAGGGCTATAATGCTGGCAGGGCCGGTACGGTGCCGGCCTGGTTTTTCTCTGCGTGGATGAGGGGCCAGGAGGGCTCCGCAGGGGTGGAAAAGATGAGGACTATGAATAAGAACCAGGTGGCGGGGGAGGTAAGCCCCGCCCCGCAAGAGACAATGACAGGCGGGACGCCCGTCCTACCG
>LSQX01162493.1_pt1 | contig 16315 bp, 22 predicted proteins | sample 654561 | NCBI WGS metagenome assembly LSQX01 (sample SAMN04489861, study PRJNA283612) | anaerobic digester metagenome | isolation source: 4 biogas reactors fed with cattle manure at either 37C or 55C with and... | place: Denmark: Kongens Lyngby | collected 2014 | reverse complement strand
GAGTATCCACCGCCGCCGGAGTAGCCGCTGGTGGAAAGACCGCCCGTAGCGCCCAGGAAGCTCTGCGCGACCGAGCCGCCCAGGACGCCCATGATGTTGGTCACGTCCAGAGCCATGGTCCCCACGGTGCTCGTGATGCGTTCAGCGTTCTCAGCCAGCATGGACATGGTGGACTCGATGGCCTGGCGCTCCAACTCGTACCTACGCTGCGCAGCTGCCCTGGCGTGGTCTATACCACGCCTTTGCTCTTGCAGCGAGCGTTCCTGGGCCGCTATTTGCGAGGCCAGGCGCTCAGTCTCGATCTCCATCTGGTGCTGGTAGGCCTCCAGCGCCGCGTCGCGCTCTTCCTCCAGGAGTCGTCTGGCTTCCTTACGCTCTTCTTCGGCCTGTTGCCGGCGAAGAGCCTGTATGCGGTCGAGGTCCGAGCCGGTCTTGGAGGCGGCCCCGTAGAGGCTCGCGAGCTCTGAGGCAGTCGAGCGGCGCGACGCTTCGCGTTCCTCCTCATCAAGAAGAGCGAGTCGGGCGTCGTAATAGGCTCTCAGCCGGGTGAGCTCCCGCTCGTGGACGGCCTGCATCGCCCGGGCGCTCTCCTCGGCAGTGGAGGCGAACCGAGCACTTGCGGTCTCTAGAGCAGCAGCCTCGGCGTCGAGAGCCGCGAGGGCGGCTTGGTAGTTGGCCTCGATGATCGACAGCTGCCCGGCGGCCGTGGCCTGTCCGTAGCTGCCGGTGGCCCAGTTAAGTAGAGTAGAGGCCGATATCTGGCCGCCGATGGCGTAGGAGCCGACAGGGCCGGCCAGCCAATCGGCTTGATTCTCGGTCAGCACCAGCTCGCCTTCGTGCGCGATGATGGGCACGGCGCGGCCGGTTGATTTCTCGGGCGCGGGTAGTCCCTTGTCTCTGCCGACCCAGCCGCCCGAATCATACGAACCTACCCAGCCGCCCCAGGCCCGGAAGGCGGGCACGGCCACGCTGCCGCCCTGGGGAGTGCGTATCTGTACGACCGGAGCCGGGCCTGCGTTCCACCCGGAGACCAGCCCCTGCTTGAGCTGTAGCCCCCAGGTGTAGGCCAGCTTGGCGGCCTGTGACTTCTGATAGCCTTCAGCGAAGGTCGACCACATGGTATCCGCGGCTGAAGCGCCCACTGGAGCGCAGAGGGCGTTCAAATGGCGGCTGAGGGCGTCCATGTTCTGCCCGAGATGACTCTCAAGCCCCCCGAGCGCCTTCCTGACCACTTCCGGCTTGGCCCCCACGAGCGCCGCGACGAACTCCGGCCCCAGCTCAGCGGCCTTCATGATGACGTCCGCACCGAACTCCGGCCCGAACTTGGTGGCGAGCAGCTTGAGGTTACCCTCGAAGTCGCCCCAGGCGGCGATGGCCTCATCCATCTTGGCGAGGTAGCTATCGAGCGAGCCTTTGGCCTCATCCCAGATGGCGGCCGGATCGGTCATCGTGGTATAGGTGGCGGACAGCTGGGAGGCCATCTCATCAAGCTTCTCAAGCAGCTCGAGCTGCTCCGCTTGCGCCGCCTTGGCCAACCTGACCTTCTCCTCCAGTTCGACCTCTGCAGCGGCGAGTTCTTTGATCCGTGCGCCGTAAAGACCCTCTTGCCCCGGACTCCAGATGCTGCCCCCGGTGACGCCCTCGCCCTCCACGAGGCGCTTATACAGTCCGGCGTTGTTCTCCGCCACTATCGCTACACCGGCGTCGGTCAGGGTGAGCCCGAAGGCGGCGGCGAGAGCGAGCACCTCTTCTCTCGTCTGTGCTTTGGGTACGTTGAAGTCCTTCTGCTTGGTGAAGGCGCCCGTGAACCAGTTGCTCTGTAGATCCTCCATCGCCCGCTGGAAGGCGTCGGTCCGGGGGAGGTCCCGGTAGGCGTCTGCCATGCGTTTGGCGATGTAGTCGCGCTGTTTGTTGAAGCCCGTGTCGAGGTCCATGCCGAACATGAACGCGGCCACGGCCTCGCCCGTGCCGCTCGCTGCCGCCTTCACGAGCTCCCACACCGCGCTCGCCACGTAAGGGGCGGCGGTCTTGATGCCCTCGCCCAGAAGGACGGCCACCCTCTCACCTACGCCCGACCAGTCGCCGGTCTCGATGGCGTAGTCGACTATGCCGGTCAGTTCGTCCACGAACTCCCGGACCTTGGGCAAGAGCGTGGTACCCAGGTTGATGGTCAGGGTCTCGACAGCGCCTTTGAGCTGCTCCCAGGAGCCGTAGAGGTTGTCGAGCTTGGTGGCGGCGATATCCTGCGCTGCGCCAGTACGACCCACGGCCGCCGTCATCTCGTCGAAGGCCGCTGCACCTTCCTTGATGAGGATGTTGGCCGCCCGGATGCCGTAGGAGCCGAAGATGACACCGGCCGCCAGCTCGCGGTCCGCGTCAGAAAGACCGACGAAGGCGTCCTGCAGACGCCGGATGAGCTCAGCCGCCTCGACCGCGTTGCCGTTGGCGTCGTACAGCGATATGCCGTAGCGCTCCATGGCCTTGCGCGCCTGGTCGGTGGGCGTCGTGAGCTTCCTGAGCATGGACTTCAGCGCCGTGCCGGCCACAGCGCCCTTCACACCGTTGTTGGCCAGGAGCGCGAGGGCTGCGTTGGTCTCCTGTAGGGTCCACCCCATGCTTGCCGCGATGTCGGCCACGTTCACGAGTGACTGTCCCAGGCCCGTGACCTCGGTGGTAGATAGGTTCGCGGCGTTCGCCAAGACGTCGGCCACCATACCCGCGTCCTTGGCTTTCAGGCTGAACTGCGAGAGGGTGTTGGCGGTGATCTCGGCGGCTTGGGCCACGGAGAGCTCGCCCGCCGCTGCGAGATCAAGGGTGCCCGCGAGAGACGCCATGGTCTGCTCGATGGTGAAGCCGGCTTTGATGAGCTCGTTCGCCGCCTGGGCGGTCTCGCCGGCGGAGAACGCGGTGTCCTTGCCTAGCTGGAGGACGACGTCGCGCAGCTTGTTCATCTCCGCAGCAGTGCCGTTGGCGTTGGCTTTCACGCGGGACATCTCATACTCGAAGGAGGCGGCCGTCTTGATGGCGTAGAGGCCCACCTTCTGCACGGCTAGGGCCAGCCCCGCTAACCCGCCGACCGCTGCTCCCGCTGCAGCCGCGCCCACCGATTTCCAGGTCGAGGTCAGGCGACGACCGGTCTTATCCGTCTCCTGGTCAAGGTCCTTGAGACCCTTGATGTAGGGCCTGCCGTCGGCGGAGAACTCGATATAGAGGCGGCCAACTCTATCGCTCACTCAGTCTCTCCTTCTTCTTCTTCCGAAAGCGATCGATCAGGCGCGCATGCCGCGAGTAGGTGCGGGCCAGCATCTGGCGAGCCAGAGCCCTCACCGTCTCGGGATCCTTGGGGGCGTCGTCCTTCTGTTCAGGCTGATACTCAGGCTCGAACTCACCGGTCATGGCGACCGCGATAGCTTTGGCCAGAGTCTTGACCAGGCGGTCGCGGTGAAGCGGCAGGTCGCGGTCCATGGCGTCGGTCCAGAACTCATCGCCCTCCATGAGCTCCCAGGGCGAGATGCCGTACCAAAACGCCAGCGAGGTGAAATACTGTTCTACATCCCTCTGAGAAGGGGGCTCGCCCCCCGAAGGGCGTTTCCCGCGGCCCTACCGGATTTGACCTCGTCCACCAGGGCCAGGCAGTGTTGTATCCACCCGATCTCCATATGGCGGGCGATGTCCACGGGATCAGTCAGCGGCTCGAGATACACGGAGAGCCGGATGGCGGGCTCCATGACCGACCAGTCGAACTCCACCGGAGCCACGTCATCGTCGTCACTCTCGTCGATGTAGACGCGGCCGCTCTCTTCGGCGGCGTCGGTCAGGCGGCGCTCCACAGCAGCCTCTACCGCCTCCTCGAGGCCGGCTTCGTCGCCCCCGTAGTCCTTCTCCAGCTTCTCACGGGCCTCTTGCGCCCATGTCGCTCGTTGGGCTTCGTCTTCGCGCAGACGCTTCTCCTCGTCAGCCCTGCGCTCTTCGGCCTTGCGCGCCAACTCATCCACCTTGGCCGCCATGCGGTCACGGTGGGCGTCCAAGGCGCGCTTCAACCGGAAGCGGTCGTCGGTGCGCGGCTTGTGGACCTTGAACCGTATGCCGGGTAGCTCAGGAGTCTCGAACTCTTCTTGTCCTGTCTTCTCGTCGAGGACGAGGTAGCCGGCGCAGAACTGCTTGATATTGATGGCATCAGCCATTAACGGACCTCCCAGGTTAGGGGCCCGGTGCCGGATCGCACCTGGGGAGGCGACCCAGCACCGGACAGGGGAAGGAACCTAGCGGCGGGTCAGTAACCCGCGACCGAGTTCTTGAGGGTGACGGTGATCTCCGAGCCTGCCGCGCCGGAGCATTCGCCGCCGACCGGCACGATCACTTCGTCACCGGCCGGGCTCGCGGTCACACCGTACATGGGCTCGGGGTCGAAATCGAATTGCGGCACGTCGAACGCCAGCGAGATCTCCGGAGTCATTTGCGCCACGAATCTGTTGTACATGGACAACCGCTGGATCTTGGTCGTCATCTGAGTGCCAAAGGCCGGGTTCGGGTCTCCGAACAGCGCCAGGTTGATGAGCTCGAAGTCCTCAAGCATCAGGTCGACAGCCACGTTGATGGAACCGCGCTTGCGCTTGATGACATACGGGACCACCGCTTCGCCCTGGATGGGCTGAGCTCGCAGGTCCACGGCCATTGTGAGCGACCGCGCGCCCGCCTTGCCCCCCACGTGACGGTTATAGCAACCGGGGGTGTTGACGGCCCCGAGCAGCTCCTGAAGGAAGGTGATGCAGGTGGTCGTGTCGGTGGGGTCGGCATGGCTGATGGGGTTCACCACGTCGTCGAAGTAGTGGACACCCGCCTGGTCCAGGTGGTCCAGGTACTTAGTACGTATCTCGGTGCAGGCTGCGATGGCGGCCGCCTCGTCGGCTACGGGCGTAGCGTAGACCAGACCGTTCGTCGCATCCGCGGCCTTGTGGTGAAGACCTGTGGCCACGGCCAGGTGCAGGTTGTACGTAGTCTTGAACGCCGCGAGCACGGTCTTGACATCGTCCAGGGCCTGAGGCAGGGCAGGCATGTAGGCATGCTGGTAGTCTCCGCCCAAGAAGTGGCCTCCGCCGCCGTCCAGCCAGTGGATCCACTCCTCCTCTTCGGTGGCCTCGGTGGCCGGCTCGTCGACGTACTCCATGGGCGCCATGCCGACGATGATGGGCCGGATGAGGCTCCAGGGGTTATCGACGCCGACCGTGAACTCGCCACCTATGACCTGGCAGTCGCGGAAGAGATGCCAGTGGTCGTCAAAGAAGTTCCAGATGGTGAAGTAAGGGAAATCCGAAAGGTCGGGGGCGGGGGTGAACACGTGGTTGTCCGGAGTACCGGGAGTGCTCACACAAGCGCCCAGCATCCCGTAGATGAAGGCTCCAAGCCCGTTCGGCTGACCGATCAGGTCCGGCTGGCCGCCGGTCTCCAGGTAGGTCACCTTCTTGAGGCTGGGGCTCCAAAGACGCCCGTCGGTGATCTCCAGGCGGCTGATGGTGGGCTTGGGCTGCAGGCCGACGCCCTTGCATTCGTAGAAGAAGGTCGGCGTGGTCGGGTAGATTCCTCGGGCCGGCTGGACCGCCAGCTGAAGATTGTAGCGGTTCGATGCGATGCTCATGCCGGCGTCACCTCCTTGGTGGGCTTGGCCTCCTTGGCCGACTCAGGCTCGGACCGTACAGGCTTGGCCTTCTGTTCTTGGACACCAGGCATCTTGCGAAGGAGACGGACCGTCTTGGGATCGTCGGTCTCATATGGCATCGGGAACCGGCGGTTGCCGATGACAACGACGGTCCCCGGACCCGCCTCGTGGATGAATCGGGGCATGTGGTCACCTCACTTTGTGTGGATGGCTTCAGGGATCGGCCCACCCGCGCATAGTCGGATGGGCCTCGAGAGTCACTTTCGATAGAAGAACCGCACGTCGACGATGCGACAGAAGCGGCCCAGGTCGAGATCCGGCTGACCGTCCCGCCGGTCGATCACCATGGAACGGTAGTGGAGACCGTCGACGGTCACGTGTCGGCCTTCGAAGAGATCCCACACCTGCGTCTCCAGCCCCACGGCGGCCGCGTAGGAATCGGCCCAACAGGCCAGCTGTACCCGCGGCTCGACGTACCGGTTAAGGTGCGTCGGCGGGTCACCGACGAGCTGGTAGACAACGCACAGGCCCTTGAAGCCGGCGGGTTGGATGAGAGGATGGGCCGAAGCTAAACTGGCCAGTTCGCTTACGATGGCCTCTTCGATGGTCATGTGAGGGCCTTCTTGATCTCGTCACTGAAGATTCTGAGGGCCTCGGGTGCGCCGGCGTCGAACGCGGGACGCATGAACGGTTGTGCGGCCATCTTGGATGTGCCGTACTCCTGGAACTTGCCGTACTCGACTACGCCGGCCTTGTTGTAGACCGCCCAGGCCGGGCCGATCCGTACGGTGGCTTTGGCACCGTCCTCGTGGCCCATACGGCGTGCGAACACGCTGCGGGCCAATCCTCCGGAGGCCACTGGGGCCGCTCCGACCGCATAATCAACGAAGGGCTTCGATGCTTCGGTGAGGGCATGAGAAAGGATCCTCACCGTCTCCATCTGCATCCCTAAGAGCTTGGCGCTCAGAGCGGCTTGGCCTTTCAATTTGGCGGTTATCACGAGCGACCTCCGATGCCTTCGCCCATGCGCAGGCGACAGTCGATGTGGTTTCGCATGACCGCGGCGTGTTCCACCAGCCGAGAGTCGGCCTCGGCGAAGACGACGTTACCCAGATGGTCGGTGACGGTCGTGATGAGGTCTCCGGCCCGCACGTCTTGGCCGGGCGCGAAGAGGATATGTTCAACCGTTACCGCGATCATGCCGGGTGCTTCGGTGTTCTTCGCCGCCCAGCTCTGTTGGCTCCACCAGTGACAGGCGACGTCCGCGGCCACTAGAGTCGGGGCCGCGGGGGCACCGAAAGAATCGGAGGTGGTCGCCGGCCGCTTGATGGTGCAGAGCATGGGCAGGGGCGGCTTCCTCACCTCAGATACCCCGGTTCGCCGTGGGTCGCGATGGTGAAGGCCTTCCGGCCCGCGCCGGGCGCTAATTGCCGGAGGAACGCCTTCTCACCCTTCAGGAGGAACACACCCATGGAGGCGGCATCTCGGGCGTAGCTCTCGGACCAGCTGCCCACTGTCTGCTGGGTGACGCCGGGGTCAGGCGATTTGAGGGTACGGATGACCACGGACGCCACCAACTCGGCCAGGCCGTCGGGCACATCGGCTAGTTTGCCGTCCTCACCCACCCAGGTCGTGTGGGCCTCGCCGCGCACGAGAGCAGAGGCCAGGCCAAGCAACCGCTTGGCCTGGGTCTCGTCAAGATCGTCCACCAGGTCAGGCGCCAGATCCGTGATGTCGGTGACGGTGGCGAGAGGCGGGAGAGCCATGAGCGCCTACCTGCCGGCCTTCAGACGCGGCTTGGCCTCTGACTCTGTTTCCGTCACTTCCGGGGTGTCGACGCGCGTCCAGCCATTGGCCTCGAGGATCGTTGCGAGCTTCGACCCCTCGGTGACTGTCACCGGCGCGCGGGGGCGGTCTTCGCCGTGGCCGTCGTAGGTGAACGTGATCCTCTTCACTTCATCAGCCATGTTCTACTCCTCATCCTGTGTCCGCTGGTACTCGATGTAGACGCGGCCGCGGAAGGCGGTGCACGCGGCGCTACCGGTCGCGTTCAACACTTGGTTCGCGCCCCACACGACGTGGCGCGCATTGGCGGCGGGGTTCAGGCCGTTGTAGGCGAAGCCGGTGATGCCTCCGTTGATGGCGAGTGCGGCGATCAGGCCGTTGTTATCGGCCCCGGCGGCGCCACAACCCACATTGATGTTGGCCGCTCCGGCGGAGGGAGTCTGGACCAGGAGCACACTCTTGGTGATGATGACGTCCTGGCCCTCGGGATTGGCTACCTCCCCCAGGCCGCCGTCCGAGGGAACGGCTTGCCCGATGAGGTCAAGCGTGAAAGCTCCGTACATGGGTTCTATCCTCCCTGTGGCCTAGACCACGTAGTAGATGTCGACGATGCTTCCGTTGAGCGCACTGTTGAGGTCGACGGTGTTGTCCGACAGCACGGTCGGGCTCACGGTCACGGCCGGGTCGACAGCCTCCTTGACGCCCGCAAGGGCGGCCAGGAGCACGCTGTTGGTGGGTAGGAGCTTGGGCAGACCGATGACATCGCCGAAGCCGACGGTCACCGTGTCCTTGTCGCCGGTGGTTACCCAGCCCACGCCGGTCACACTGGTGACGGTGCGGAATGCCTTCGTGCCCGGGACCGTATCCCCGCCGTCAGGAGTCAGGGTCTCGGTGATGGCGTTCCCGGCCAGGTCGGTTCCGGCAACGACGATGGTCCCGTTCGTGTCCTCGCCGTCAACGATCGTCTGAGTGACGGTGACGTTTCGAGCGCAACCTCCGGGCATCGTGGTGTTGGCGAGCGTATACGCGCCCACCTTCATATCAACAGACGCGACGAAGTAGTTGACGCTGGCCGCGGCCGCCTCGACGGCGCTCAGGCGATAGCGGGTGCCGTAGACGGCCATGGTGTAGAGGCCAGGCACGTCGGACTGCATCCGGCGTGCTGCCGGGATGTTCGGGTTGAAGGGGAAGAAGCTCATGAGTTATCCACCCTCCTTAGTTCGTGAGGACGGCGAAGGGGAACCGGGTCACGTCGGTCGGGTTGACGTAGTTGCGGGGATTGGGCAGCGCGAAGCCGATCCGCATGGTGACCTTCAGGCCGACCATGTTCTGCTGGAAGAGGTTGAAGACCGTCTTGCCAGCCGCGTCCGTGATGGTGGCCTCGGTGGAGATTTCCCACTCCATATCCTGGCGGTATGCCCAGGCCAACTTGTTCCAGGCACCGGAGATCATGAGCGCGGTGGCCGCGTTGATGATGCCGTCATCCGGGAAGGTGATGCCGGCGCCGTCCAGGGTGTACTCGCCGGCCTGCTGCATGGACTGCATGAAGATGGGCTGGCCACCTGTGGAGCGCACGTTGCGGAGGCGGCTACGCATGGGGATCGCGGCCACGTGACCGTTGACCAGGAAGCCGTCGGCCTCGACAGCCCCGCAAACACCTGGGTTGCCGACACCGTCTTCACCGAGGATGGCCTCATAGAGGTCGACGTAGTTCGCGAGGGAGAGGACTTGACCAGCCGCAGTCGCGGCGGCGAAGATGCCCGCGCCGCCCAGGTTGGTGGTCCAGGTGCCTGGTATGGGCTGTCCGGCCGGAGTGAGGCCGAAGATCACAGCACCGGTGACGGCACGATCGAGAGCCTCGACCAGCTTGGGCCGGACCTGCGCCCACAGGTCGTAGCCGGAGTCCGCGAGCACGGTCTTCGGGATAGGAACGATGACCGCCAGAGTCTCCGCGTCGATGAAGCGGTTGGTCCAATCAGCGTCCGTGGTCTGGGCCAGCCCGGTATCTCCGTCCACGAAGTAGGCGAAGGGCAGGTTCTGCCAGATAGGCATACGCCGCTGGGCTTGGTTCATGTCGGGCAGACGCAGAGCCAGCCGCAGGAGCCAGCTCGTGTCGTACAGCTCGGTCTGGAGTTGCGCGACTTCCTCGGTGGTGAGTGCGCCCGCGTCGGCGCGGGTGATGAGATCGTTGAAAGGCATGAGGTGCCCCTCCTTTAAGGGAAAGAGGTAATGACTAGTAACCGGCCGCCCGGCGTAGCTTGTCGTTCATGGAGTCGCCGATAGTGCGGCTGGGTTCAGGTGCGCCCTGACGGGACGAGGCCCGCGGGACGCCGGGTGACGGGGCAACGAGCGCGAGCAGCTTGTCGGCATCAGCAGTGAGAGCTTCCTCGGTGTCTCCCTGTAGCCGGGCGATGAGCTCGACAGGTAGGCCCTTGGCCGCGCCCACTTTGAGACGAAGGTTCTCCAGTTCCGCAGCTTCACGTTTGGTCGTCTCGGCCGTCAGTTGCTCGGTCAGCTTCTGCAGCTCGGTCTTCTTGGACTCCTCGAGCTTGTCGAACTCCGCCGCCTTGGGCCGGAGAGTCTTGAGCTCCTCTTGGAGTCTCCGCTCGGACTCACGGAGGTTCTCGACTAGGCGCTTCGCCTTGTCTTCATCGAAGGGACCCTCGAAGTTGGGGGTCTTGGGGTCGGTTGTCGGGCCAGGAGTCGGTTGCGTCCGGCCGTCGTTGGCGCCCGCTTGGGTTCCGTCGTCAGGCATGGGTCATCCTCCCTTGAGGGGTTCGGTTTCCGGCTCTTGCCGGCTTTGGGACTAGTGGTGGGCCGCGCGCGTCTTAGCGGTGGTCTTCAGCGCCGTGCGCGACATGAGTCCGGCACCGGGATACTTCGCGGCTACGTATTCGTTCCAGGCGCCGATCTGGTCACGCTGCCCGCGGGTGGCTTCTCTCCACTCCTCCTGCAACTCTTGGTTGATGGCAGGTAGCGCTTGGCCGGGCCCCACGGGGACAATGATGCAATCACACGCAGAATGGAATTTGAGTGCGTCTGGTTGACCGGCGGACGCTTCACTCGTATACACGGCTCCTCGCGAGCAGAGCATCAAACAGAAAGCACAAGTCTTACCCTGCGGGACCCGCGCCCAGCGGACACGGTCTCGCTTGATCATCTCGTAGGTAGTCCGCCTGCCCGGTTGTAAGGCCAGGCGAGACGTAGCGCCCTGCAGCCTGCCTAGTGCCGCCTCCGGCCGGGGTGTTTCTTCCCATAAAGGACCGATGCCCCAGCGCACGATGCGCTTCAGTTGCTCTTGAGGCGGTACTGCTGAGCTGGCCACTGCGGCCTTGCCGCTCCACCCGCCCACCTCGCGCACCATGTCATAGAAGTCGACGGCGGCCAGGGCCGCCACTTCCCCGTAGGCCATCACGATCTGCCGCACAACATCGATCATGAAGGCGATCATCGCCTCCCGGGTCATCTTGGCCGGATCCAGTCTGCGCCAGAACTTCACGAGCCTCCGAGCAGTGATGGCGTCGATATGGGCGGTTATCTGGAGCTGTTCTGCCAGTATCTCGGGCGGGATGGCATCGATCATGTCTCGTCGCCCTCGCGCGCCAATTCAGCCGCGGCGGCAAGGGCCGATATCGTTCCGACCATGCGGGAGCGCCTGAGATCAGCGCGGATGCGCTGCCGGTCGGGCTCCGATAGGCCGATCCGCTCGTAGGTGATGTCGGAGTCGCTGGGCAGGATGCCCGCCGTGACAAGCGCGACAGCATCTTGCGCCTGTGCGGAGCGGGTCGGGGTGCCGGCGTCTCTCCACATCGGTAGCGGAGTCACCCCGGGGTCGCGGCCGTCCCTCACCCACAGCGCTTTTCGCATGAGACGCCCTTCAGCCGCCCCGAAGATGCGTTGCCGGCGTTCAGCGCGCTTCTCGAGGCGCACGTCGGCGGCTCGGATAGCGTCGGCTGAGGCGGGGTTGTCGTGGATAAGGCCCAGATAGGTAGCGCTCATGCCCGCCTCGGCGGCGACCAGCATAGACAGCTGGCGTAGCCAGGCGATGAAAGGTTCGGGGGACCCCGCGGCGAACGAGCCCACCTGCGGCAGGTCGCCGTTCTCATCACGCGGGAGAGCCATGATCTTACCCAGATAGCTCTCCCATGCTGTGAGCGGGTTGCCGTGCTGATCCACGAACGACTTCTCGTCGGCTCCCATGGCCCACCGCTGCGGGGCGCCGTAGAACTCGCGGGCGATCTCGCCGCCCAGCAGGGTACGGACGGCGTTGTCGGTGTAGTAGCGGATCGCACGGGTGATCTCGGAGCGACCGCCTGTGTCTCCGGCCCGCGGCCGGTTGACGATCGGTTCGCAGGGCACTCCGTCGATGCTGTGAGGCGCCCGGGACTCCACCGTCCAACGCCCCCCATCCATCACCAGCTCGATGGTCTCGCCGGGTAGATACAGCGTCGCGATATCCGGCTGTTTCTTGTTGTCAAGGTTGACGTAGAGAGCCGATTCTAGTGCACGCCGCCGGCGGCTCCATATGCCCGTCATGCGGATCGGCGATTCCACGGTCACGAGAACCTCAGGCTCACCATCATCGCCGCGCCCCACGACACCGAATGCGATGCCGTAGATGAGGGCGTCTAGGTGACCCTTCGAGAACTCCCCGTTCAGCTGGTTCTCTTCCACCAGGTCGGCTATGCCCAGATTGTCGACGCCGCCGGATGCTATCCAGCCGTTGTGATCGAGGCGCTCCTCGAGGACGTCGACGACGGTAGCCGGCCACCCTGCGGTGGTGTCGGCCAACCCGCGGATGTGCGGTGGGATGCTGATGCCGAAATCACGGATGCGGGCACGCTGGTCGTAGTAATCGGCCACCAGGCGGTTATGGCCCTGGAACCGTGCCAGCTGATCGCTCAACTGGGCAAGGACGGCCCTCTCGTGTTCGGCAAGGGCAGACACTCGTTGACGAATGAAGGAGACGAATCCCAAGAGCACCTCCTTAGCGGAGCACGATCACCCGGCCGGACCGACGCCGCCCGAACTTCTTACCGCTTCCCAAACAGATACGTCTGACCATCCGCGCTCCGATAACGCACACTGCGGCATCGATCTTGCGCGGTGAGTCCGGCGACTCCTTACCGATGGCTACTGCGTCCCGGTATGGCCGCCGGCGGGCGTTGGTCACGTGCCGAGCAACGGCTGAATTGCCGTCGTGGGTGAAAGCACCTTCCAGGATCTCGGACAGGCAAGCCTCGGTCGCCTTGGCGAAGTCGTAGCTATGACCCCTCATGTCCCATGCGATGGGCTCCGGTGGCCGGGACTGCGGAGACGCCCACACTTTGAGCCGGTCCCTGTAGCGCTGGGGCCAGGTCGTCTTGACGGACTGCTCCCATTCCTTCACATCGGCGAAGAAGGCAACCACACAGAAGTCCTCGAACGCCCTCTCCACCACGCGGTCCACATCGGCGGCGTCGACCCTGTCTTTGTCATCGTTGGGGTCGGGCTCCCATATCCCCAAGGTGAACACGTGACCGGCCCCGATGGTGCAGCCCACAAGAGCCGTAGAGTCCTTCGACTTCGAGCCGTCGAAGAACAGAACTACGGGCTCCTCAGGGTCAACTTCTATGGACGGGTCCGCCAGCTTGTCCCACTGCTGTTTCTCCAACCAGGCGTCATAGGCCGCAGTGGGCCAGTTAAGATATTTGCGCTTGGAGTCGTCGGGGCGGGAGCGCGGAGAGTAGATGCGCTTCATTATGGACTTCACGTCGGGCACGTCTGAGCCCGGCTTCTTCTTCCAATCGCAGTCGGCGTACACGAACTCGAGCGCCCGCCGTAGTGACTCGCGGTCGCCCATATCGGTGCTAGGCGGAGCGATCACGGCGTCGTAGAGGATGCGCCCCGCTTCGTCTTTGAGCCGGCCTTCCTCTTGTGCCAGCCACGCCTCATAAGTGGCCTCTGCCACCGTCTCTCTGCCGGGGATCCAGGCGTTCGAGGTCTCGAGCATCCGCTCCCCGGATTTGGCCAGGTTGTCCGAGAGCGCCGAGTCAAGAGCCACCCCGCCGTTCTGCGGTGTCCACAGCTCCGTCTCATCGGCGACGATGAAGGATGCCTCGGCACCCTCTGCGGCCGTCGCCGACGAGGTGATGACCTGGAGTGTGCCCTCGGGTAGCTTGTAGTAGAGGGTCTTGCCGGGATCCACGCCGTAATCGGCGACGAAGACCGACCCCTTAGGTGCGAACGCTCGCACGTACCGCATGGTGTTCGAGGTTTGGGATTCCGCGGTAGCTGCGATCTGCACCAACGGGAGATCCGTGGGTTGTCCGATGCAGTTACCGTTGCGGTCGATACGTTTCAGCCGCACCGGGCCGCAGAACTCAGCGAGCGCCACCAGTGCGGCGAAGGGGCTCTTGCCGGCACCCTTCGCCAGCCTGCGGGCGGCATGGTGGTAGAGCCACTCCCCAGTCGCTCGGTCTAGCGCGTACCACCAGCAGAGGAAGCGATACTGCCCCTCTGTCAGTCTGAAGGGTAGGCCTGCCCGCGGGCCGTTCGGCTGGATGAAGTGGTCCTCCATCCACTTCGCCACCTGGTCTCCCAGCGTGTACTTCGGCCACCCTTGCGGGAGCGTGGATAGTCTATCCGCTACCCCGACGCCGGCGGCGATACTCGTCGATCTCCGTGGCAACCGGGGCCTCCTCTTCAGGCGCTTCTCGCTCCAGTTCCAAGCGTGCCCGGCGCCGGTCGCCTTCGGTCACAAGGAGTGCGGCGCACATACGGTTGAACTCTGCGAGCAGGGTGGCGCGGCTGGTCGCGAAGAAGCGATCGAGCACCTCCGCGGCCACGAGCGCTGTCTGCCAGTCCGAGTCGGCGTAGAACTCTGCCTGCCCCGAACGCTTGAGCGAGCGATACCAGCGCTTCGCTCGGGGGTCGATATCCGAACGGATCCGCGGCTGACTGACGTTGATGCTCAGCTGCGCCTTATCGGTGGAGGGGTACGGGTTGCGCCGCCGGCGCTGATCCGAACGTTTGGGGGGTACGCCCCCGCGGCCAGGTACTCCGGGCATGGTGAACGTCCTTTCCTCCTGGCCAGAATCGACTCTGATGTTCCGTACCGCTTGTCAGGCCCTATGCCCCCCGCCCAGGAGAGCGAGGCGGGAGGGGGCTATCCCCCGCCCCCTATCAGGCCCGGATGCGGCTCGTTTCGCGGCCGCGCTCGCTTCGGCTTCGCCGCGTTGGCTTCCAGCGCCGTCTTGTGTCCATGGCACCTGTCGCAGATGGCGGCTAGGTTGTCGTCCTCTTCCCCGCCGCCCTGACTCACCGGCACGATGTGGTCGACGTGCGTGCAGCCCTCGGCGCCGCATATGTAGCACCTGCCCCCGTCGCGTCGAAGGATGCGCCCACGAGTGCGCTCCCAGCCCTTGGGCAACGGTGCCGAACGCCAGCCTTGACTCACGTGCTTCCCTCCTGAACGACGAAAGCCGCCCCGTGGACGGCCCGTGGGCGCACTTCGACGCCTACTGAAAACAGTATAAACCGGAAAGCATGAATCCGTCAAGGGCGTACAACTACCGCCCACAGCGGACCTCATCGGTATGCAAAGCCCGGGCTATCGTCTTACTGCTCACCCTCAGCTCTGCCTGCAGGCGCCGGTAGGTATAGCCCTCGTCGTAGTAGAGCTGCCGGATGAGCGCGTCCTTCACCGGTTCCCCGTAGGCGCGGACATAGCCGCGGATGCTCTTGGCCAGCCACTTGAGTCCTTCCTCGGCCTCATCGGCCCGCTCGATCCGGTCGTCCAGGCTGATCGGCTCGTTCCGGTAGCCGAGGCTGTGGCGGTCGGGGTTATACCAATCCCCGCCCTGGGGCTCGACCCAGACGGACCACACGGACTGCGCCCGCACGATGCTCTCATCGCTCAGAGCGAGGAAGGCGTGCTCCACATCGCTCATCCGGTAGTCACGCCATAGCCGTTGCTGCAAGCGCCGCCACGCCTCCTCCGGTGGACAGGCCGGCCTTCGTCCCCGTTCCCGGTGACGGGCCACACATACCGGGCAGCGGCCGTCGCAGGACGGATCGGGGAAGTACGGCTCAGGTGGAGGGCCGTCGAGCGGCGAGGGCTCCGACTCCCACTCTTGCCGCGTGGTCTTCAGCCCGCCGGGGATCAGGCTCCGGTGGGCGAAGAGCGCGCCCAACAGAGACTCGATGGCCTCCAGTTTGGCAGCCAGGGTCTGGGTCACGGCACGTCCGCCTTTCTGCCCTTCCTCGGCTTCTCACGCATCAGCCTGTCGTAGTCATCCGGCCTCAGGCCATCGACCGCTAGGTCGTGTCCCATGGTCACCCGGTCGCGCCGCACCAGCCGCAGGATCAACTGCCCATCGGCGAGGCGCTCGCAGTAGCGCCGCACGTCGGCGAGAGCCAACTCCAGGCCATCGTCCGGGGTCAGCATGTCTCGGCCTTCCGCGCCAAGCTTGCTCTGGTCTCCTTGATGATCCGCACCGATTCGGCCCGCTCCTCTGGGGTCGGTTCCGGGACCGGTTCGGCCGGCAGGGTGCTTCGAGGTGTCGTCCACTGCTCCGGTTCCACCCGGTTCATCCAGTTGACGAATGCCCGTTGGAATCGCGACCACTCCCGAGTAAGCGCGTAGCTCTTGAACTTCTGTAGCTCGCTCCTCACTTGCACCGGCGGGAACCGCTCCAGCAGAGTGGCGAACAACTGCCGGTCGCTCTGCTTCGGCTCCCATGATGCCTTTGAGCTTTTCACGGTAGCGGCCAGTGACATCAGCTTCTCGATGTCTGATTCGAATTTAAGGGGGTAAGGGGGATTAGAAGGAGAAGGAGAAGGAGAAGGAGGGATTCTCCTGGCACTGCCGGGATGTTCCCGGATGTTCCGGGA
>LSQX01068922.1_pt1 | contig 16317 bp, 16 predicted proteins | sample 654561 | NCBI WGS metagenome assembly LSQX01 (sample SAMN04489861, study PRJNA283612) | anaerobic digester metagenome | isolation source: 4 biogas reactors fed with cattle manure at either 37C or 55C with and... | place: Denmark: Kongens Lyngby | collected 2014 | reverse complement strand
GGCATCAAACAAGAAGATGGAACCCCAAAATGGCGGAGTATATCTTCACAGAAAGAAACGGTATCTACATCATTGATCTGCAAAAGACAGTACGCAAACTTGAAGAGGCTTATTTTTTCATTCGTGACACTGTGGCTGAAGGCGGCGACATCCTATTTGTTGGAACTAAAAAACAAGCCCAGGATGCGATTCAGCAGGAAGCTGAAAGATGTGGGATGTTTTTTGTCAATAACCGCTGGCTTGGTGGTATGATGACAAACTTTAAGACAATCCGTAAACGAATCGAGCGCTTGAATGAGCTGCAGAAGATGGAGGAAGAGGGTATATTTGAGGTTCTACCCAAAAAGGAAGTTATCAAGCTGAAGCTGGAGATGGAAAAGCTTGAAAAGAACCTTGGTGGTATTCGTGAACTGAAGAGAGCCCCGGGAGCATTATTTGTAGTGGATCCACGCAAAGAAAGAATCGCTATCCTTGAAGCGAAAAAAATGGGTATTCCCGTTGTAGCAATTGTAGATACTAATTGTGATCCAGATGAAGTAGATTATGTCATTCCCGGTAATGATGATGCGATTCGTGCAGTCAAGCTAATTGCTGGTAAAATGGCAGATGCTGTAATTGAAGCAAGACAAGGCGAACAAATGGATATATCAGAAGAAAATGATGAAGATGACGAAAATGTAATCATCAATGAAGAAGATGAAATTGATGAAGAAAAAGATGGAGAAGAATAATTACGATTAGGAGGATCTTTTAATGGAAATTACTGCTGGCATGGTAAAGGAACTCCGTGAAAGAACCGGTTCCGGGATGATGGATTGTAAGAAAGCCCTGGCCGAAAGCAACGGAGACATGGAAAAAGCCGTTGAGTTTCTTAGGGAAAAAGGCCTGGCTACTGCAGCGAAGAAGGCTGGAAGAATTGCAGCTGAAGGTATTGTGGAATCTTATATCCATGGCGGAGGAAGAATCGGTGTTCTGGTCGAAGTCAATATTGAAACTGATTTTGCAGCAAAGAACACTGAATTTCGTAGCTTTGTAAAGGATATTGCAATGCAGATTGCAGCAAGCAACCCTCAGTATGTGCAAAGGGAAGATGTTCCAGCCAACGTTATCGAAAAGGAAAAGGAAATTTTAAAGATACAAGCCATGAACGAAGGCAAACCGGAACATATTGCTGAGAAGATGGTTGCCGGACGTATAGACAAGTTTTATAAGCAAATATGCCTTCTTGAACAGCCTTTTATCAAAGATACGGATAAAACCGTTCAGGATATTGTTAATGAAAAGATCGCAATGATTGGTGAAAAGATCAGTATCCGCCGTTTTACAAGGTATGAAATGGGCGAAGGGCTCTCTAAGCGGGAAGAAAACTTTGCTGAAGAAGTGATGAAACAGGTAAAGGGTTAATTCTATGAGCAGGAAAGGTATATTAATGAATAATTAATATACCTTTTTTCAAATTAGGCCGCCGGTGAATAACGGGGTTTGGCTGTAAGCAACCTATCTGCCATACAGGGTACGATGACTATAATTCGTACGTGTGTGCCCAAGTGGCGAAAGGTCTCCACATAATAATCGATTACGGTGCGTTTCGGAGGAGTTTTATGGAACTGAAATACAGACGAATTTTGCTGAAAATAAGCGGAGAAGCTCTTGCAGCGGATAATGGGTTCGGAATTGATCAGGAAATGCTGGGCGCGATCTGCACATCACTCAAAGAAGCTTTAGACAGTGGTGTTGAGATAGCAGTGGTGGTTGGTGGAGGAAACTTCTGGCGTGGACGCTCCGGAAAAGGAATGGACAGGACAACTGCCGATCATATGGGAATGCTGGCAACAGTAATTAACGCACTGGCTCTTGCAGATGCACTTGAGACAAAAGGTGTGCCTACACGTGTCCAAACGGCGATTGATATGAGAAGGATAGCAGAACCTTATATTCGTGGGCGGGCGGTCAGGCATCTTGAGAAAAAGCGTGTTGTTATTTTTGCCTGCGGCACCGGAAATCCATATTTCACAACCGATACAGCTGCTGCATTAAGAGCTGCAGAGATTGATGCCGAAGCAATTCTACTGGCAAAAAATGTAGACGCGGTATATGATTCAGATCCCAAAATCAACAAGAATGCAGTTAAATTCGATAAAATATCCTTTATTGAAATCATTAACCGTCAGCTGGGCGTAATGGACTCAACTGCGTCTACACTTTGCATGGACAATAACATACCTGTTATTGTTTTCAGCATAAAAGAGCCTGATAATATTATTAAGGTTCTCACGGGCCAAACTATTGGAACCTATATTGCAAAGGAGGTATAATCATGGAAAGGAATTACGCAAATGTAACCGAAAAGATGGATAAAACCATCAATGTTCTAAAAGATGAGCTTGCCAACATTCGTGCAGGCCGTGCAAACCCACACCTTTTGGATAAGCTTACGGTTGAGTATTACGGCGCAGCTACACCTGTCACGCAGGTCGCAAACATCAGTATCCCGGAAGCAAGACAGATCGTCATTCAACCATGGGATGCCAAGCTGTTGTCTGCCATTGAAAAGGCTATCCACGCTTCCAATATGGGTTTGAATCCGAATAATGACGGAAAGGTCATTCGTCTTGTCTTCCCACCTCTAACCGAAGAACGACGCGTAGAACTGACAAAGCTGGTTAAGAAAGACGGAGAAAATGCAAAGATAGCGATCCGCCAGATCCGTCGCGATGCCCTGGAAAACTATAAGAAGATGAAAAAGAACAGTGAAATCACAGAAGACGACATGAAAAACATCGAGAAAGAGATACAGGAAATCACAGATGGCTACATAGAGGATATCGATAAGATTGTAGCTGGTAAAATAGACGAAATCATGGAGGTCTAAAGCCATTTGAAGGGGACAGTTCCTTGGCTCGGAACTTCAGTAGAACCACGGAGATATGTCACTTGGCTGACAAAACTGTTGAATTAAGGGTGGAGGAGGAGTATTCCTTTTCCACCTTGTTCTGTTGACGAAGATAAAATTTGATGTAAGATATGTAACGCTATTTCGGTGAAATACTCTACCATCACCGAAAAAGGAATTTCATAAAGAGTCGGAGAAGCGCATGAATACATTGGAACTGGCAGGAACGCTGCTTGGCGAAGCAAAAGAAGTGTTGAAAAAAAAAGGAATAACAAATATAAAGGTGGTTTTTACAGGACCACCCCGTGTTACAGACAGAGCGGTAAGAGATGATTTCAGGGTTATCTTGGTATACTGGGATCGTTCACCGATAGAAGTTCTTGTGTGTGAAGAAGGGGGTGCTGTCAGCCCATATGGGCCGTAACAGGCTGTATCAGTTGAAAACATTCTTGTTGATACCCAATTCAAAACACGATAGGATATCCATAGAGAAACTCTTATTCCAATACGGGAAAGAATTCATGATGATGTTTTGGCAAATCAATACTGCAAATGTCTTGCGAATACTGTGCATGATACATAAGTTCACGTTTTGAACCAAACAGAAAAACGGTGAAAGTTTAAGGAGAGAAACCAATATGGACTACAGAAAAGAAGCATTAAGGCTACATGGAGAATGGAAGGGAAAGATTGAGGTGATCAATACTGTTCCTGTTAATGACAAAGATGACCTTTCCCTGGCATATACTCCCGGTGTGGCCGAGCCTTGTCTTGCGATACAAAAAGATGTGAATCTGTCTTACAGCCTTACAAGAAGATGGAATCTTGTTGCGGTTGTTACCGACGGAAGTGCTGTACTTGGTCTGGGAGATATCGGACCTGAAGCAGGAATGCCTGTTATGGAAGGAAAGTGTGTTTTGTTCAAAACATTCGGAAATGTTGATGCTTTCCCGCTTTGCATACGTTCCAAAAATGTAGATGAAATTGTTCAGACTGTGAAATTGCTGGCTGGCAGCTTTGGAGGGATCAACCTTGAAGATATTTCAGCTCCGAGATGCTTTGAAATTGAAAGACGGTTGAAAGAAGAATGTGACATACCGATTTTTCATGATGATCAGCATGGTACAGCTATTGTTACTCTTGCAGCTATGATAAATGCACTTAAGCTGGTAAAAAAGGATATAAGGGGAATTGAGGTTGTTGTGAATGGTGCTGGTGCAGCTGGAATAGCCATTACAAAGCTTTTGATGAGCATGGGGCTGAAAAAGGTAATCCTTTGCGATACAAAAGGTGCCATTTACGATGGGAGAGAGAACCTGAATGCAGAAAAGGCAGAAATGGCAAAGTTATCGAATCTTGAACGGAAAAAAGGCCTTTTAAAGGATGTTATCATCGGCGCAGATGTATTCATAGGTGTTTCGGCTGCAGGCATCCTTACCCGTGAAATGGTTGGGACTATGGCAGAGGATCCGGTGATCTTTGCAATGGCAAATCCCACTCCGGAAATTATGCCTGATCAAGCAAAAGAAGCTGGTGCAAAAGTGATTGGAACGGGACGTTCTGATTTCCCTAACCAGATCAATAATGTTCTGGCATTTCCCGGATTGTTCAGGGGGGCACTGGATGTAAGGGCCAGTGACATCAATGATGAGATGAAAATAGCTGCTGCCAAGGCGATTGCAGCCATTATTCCAGATAGCGAGCTGAAGCCTGACTATGTTATTCCAGCTCCATTTGACATCAGGGTAGGAAGCAAGGTAGCAGAAGCTGTCGCTGCTGCAGCAGTGAAAACGGGTGTGAATAGGATATAACACCATAATATAAAAACAACAGACTATTTCCTGACTTTTTAACCATAAAAATCGGCGTTTTAAACATCGAAAAACGTCGATTTTTTTATTTGTGCATGAAAACAGGCTATTCACGCACGAATTTGGAAGAAGTAACCAAAAAATAGCAAATCCATAGTTTGATTACCAACTTCAACTGTATTAAAATAGTTAAGACTCAATTTACCACAAATAGGTCAATATCCCTTTTACGAAAGATAAAAACAGGCGCGAGTATAAGATGCTCACGATAATGAGGATGCTGCTAGACAGAAACGATATCTTTTGTGAGGGTTTATTATGGTCGGTAAAGTAATCAATGGTAAGTACAGGATCACCGAAAAACTTGGAACTGGCGGTTCTGCGGAAGTTTATAAAGCATATCACGTCCATTTGAAAACGCCATGGGCTTTGAAGGTTATTCAATCTACCGAAGATTGCGCGATGAATGAGTTGAAAATCTTGAAAAACATAAATCATCCGGCTTTTCCAAGGCTTGTGGACGTTATTGCCGAAGGCCGGGAAACCATTCTGGTATTCGATTATTATGACGGTCCTACATTGCAGAAAGTGCTTGACGAGTTTGGGCCGATTGAAGAAGAACGGGTCAGAAATATGGCAGATCAGATTCTTGATGCACTTATGTATCTACACAGCCACAAACCTGAACCGATTATCTACAGGGATCTGAAACCCTCCAACCTGATATTGCTGCCTGGTGACAGCATACGTCTGATTGATTTTGGAACAGCCCGGCTTTTTAAACAGAATAGAGTTGATGATACGGTGTACTTAGGTACACCAGGATATGCCGCTCCTGAGCAGTTTGGTACAGCCCAGACCGATATCAGAACCGATATCTATAATTTTGGCATGACATTATTTCATCTACTCACAGGGAAGCACCCGCTACACTTAAGTGAACAGCAATGTGGACAAGCACTTTCAATGGCAGGTGTTTCTTCTCAATTGGGACAAGTATTGATAAAGAGTGTTTCAAAAAATCCAGAGGACCGATATTTCAATATTGCAGAAATTAAAACAGCGATAAATAATCCAAGCATGGATCAATCCCCTTCCTTAGTACCGAAAGCCATTGGGAAGAATGCTGTGGAGATCAGTGTGTCAGGAACCCAGAGTGGAGTTGGCGTAACTCACTTTTGTCTTTTGTTTGGAATGTGGCTGAAAAACAGAGGTTTTAAGACTGCTGTTCTGGAATACAGCGAAAATCGGGATACGATGGCATTGTGCAAGCTGGTTGGAAAGGATACTCAGTTTCAGAGAAATGGTTTCTTTCAAATCCATGGCCTATCCATTTTTCCGGCCATGGGAAAAGAGCAGATCGACAATTTCAAAAGGGCAGAATACGACTATATTCTGATCGATTATGGTGTTTATGATGAATATGTATCCATCATGATACGACGAAGCGATGTAAAGCTGATCCTGGTACCTGGTGCCGACTGGAAGCTTGGACATTTGGGCGCGTTCCTGAAAAAGTATGGTGAGATTTCTAAAGATGACAATACCTATCTTTGCTTTCCGTTGCAAAACATGAAATCGATGCATATCATTCAATCCTATTATCGTTTTTCCAATATGATTACAGTTCCTTATGCGATCAATCCCTGGAAAATGGCACAGGCGGAAAAACATGAACTGGGGTTGATCTATGATAGGTTATTTCAATCCGGGAACAGGAAGAACTTTATCAGAAAAAGGAGGGAGATGTAGTGGCATTTCTAAAGAAAAGAAGCAAAATACCTGCTGCATTGCTCAAAGGGGTTATCATACTTGTGACCATCGTCGTTATAGCCGGCGGATTATATTATCTATACAGAAAACATACAGATGATTTGACCAAACTTCATGAAGATGAAATCGGGAAATACAGGTCTCAGCTGTATCTGCTCGAACGCAAGGTGTTTGTTCCGAAGGAAGATATAGAATACGGTGCTGTTATATCTGCTGAAATGTTCGATCAGGTTAATATGAAAATTGAGTTCAGCCAAGATCAGTTGCTGGATGAATCCGATATGGGAAAGACCAGTATTGTGAAGCTGCCAAAGGGGCTCCCCGTCACAAAATCATCGGTTGTCAGTGTTCCACCGGCTGACGACATAAGGAAGGTAGAATTCAACATGTTCCTTATTCAGACCGATCAACAGAAAGGAGATTATGTTGATATCCGTATCGTTTTTCCCAATGCGGAAAATTATATTGTGCTTGGCAAGAAGCAAATTAAGGAAATAAAGCCTGCTGACAACATCATATGGGTTTGGTTGAATGAAACTGAAATACACCTGATATCAAGCGCAATTATTGATGCTTATCTGAATCCTGGGACAAAGATTTACGCAACCACCTATGTCCAGCCAGAAATGCAGACCGCAGCAACATCATATTATCCACCCAATCAGTATGTTCTCGATTTGATGCGGAAGGATCCAAATATTCTTTCAACCGCATCCGATGCACTGGCTCGTCAGGCCCGAGAGGTTTTGGAAAGCCATTTGGAAAGAATCTCCGTTGATGAGGCGGCTATGGTATCAGGCGGTGTAAATGAAGAGATAACGAAGACTACTGAAACCATTAAAAACGAGGAACTTAATAAAGCCATGCAGGATAGAACAGAGCTGCAACAGCAATCTCCTGAAGAAGAGTCTCCTTTTCAATAATACGTTTAACATACAGCTTCAGTGTGTATCGAGATAGTGCAGCAGCCATTTGTTTCGCAACTGTCAGGACCGTAGTGGCTGTCAAGAAAAACAGAAGTTACGCTTGAGACTGTGAAGGGCTGTCAAAAAAAACGTAATCTGCTTTGAGGAACGGAAAGCACCTTAAGACTCAACTATATGGCCGACTGATTATTCGAGACACAATTATTGAAAACCAGGAGGGCATTTTATGTCGAGTAAATCCATTCGGCTTGGTTTTATCGGGTTTTGTAAAACAGATATCATACTATACATGGCAAGAATTCTTACCTGCCTGGGAGAAAATGTTGCGGTTATAGACTGCTCCGGGCAACATGAACTCAAACTATCCGTGCCGGACGCAATCGATACTGAGGACAGGCTGGACTACAGAGGGGTTGACTTTTATTCTAACAGTAAGGGTATCAATACTGCAGAGCTGCCAGTTAAGAACTACACCATTTTGCTTGTGGATTATGGTGTGAACTTGCATGCTCTTGAAAAAGAAGCGGAGCTTGAAGCCCTGTTTGTTGTAACCGACATGCACAGACATCATGTAGTTCCATTATCCATTGTCTTAAGCCGATTGCAGTTTACCCCGGATGCTATCAGGATTATCAGGGACATTGTACCTGGAAAAATACGGCCACGATATATTGATTCCCTGTTACAGACAGGACAGTTTACAAATCTACTTGCAAAATACGAGCTTTATCTTCATGAGAAGGATTACTATCAAAGGTTGTTGAGCCAATATGACGACATCTTCCATTTTGCAAAGATTTCAGAAGCCTTTAGAAGTATGCTTTTTGAATGCGTTACAGAACTTCTTGGATACGATAAGAAATCTGCGACAAGAGCACTGAAAAAAGCACAAAGCGGAGGATAAAAAAGTGCAGGTATCTTTCTGGAGCAATTCCCATCAGTTGGGGACGACACTAAATATGACAGCCATTGCTGTTCTTGCAGCATTGGAAAATCGTCTGCGGATCATCGTGACGCATAACCACTTCGATAGAAGTACGCTTGAAGCAGCATTTATTGAAAAACGATATATACGGCATGAGCTGACAGATTTATCGGACACGGGTATTGATGCCCTCAGCCGGTTCATTCGGTTTAACAAGGTTGAGAAGGATGAGATTGCAGGTTTCTCCACAACAATTCTAAAAAATCGGCTGGATCTTCTGTTTGGAACACAGAACACGAACCGTGAATTATATGTCAGCAATCTCAATAACGCCATCCGGTTGATTTTACAGTCTGCTTCAAAGTATTACGATCTTGTCTTGGTCGATACAGCACCGGGGAGAAATGAAATTTCAATGAAGATCCTGGAACAGTCCGATCTGATCGTGGTCAATCTTAGCCAGAATGTTCATGTCTTGGACAATTTTCTGGAAGATAACTTTGATTTTCGGGACAAAATGATGGTGCTTTTGGGGAAATATGATTCGAATTCAAGATACAACCTGAGAGCAATACGTAAAAAATTAGGACAGATGGATGTCCATGCCATACCATATGATGTTGGTTTTGCTGACGCCTGTGCCGACAGCAGAGTGGTTGATTTTTTCATGAAAAATCTGGCAGCAGATAATGAAGACATTCATTATCCATTTGTTCGTGGGGTTCGGGAAACAGTTGAAGCGATCCTTAAACGGCTGGAGATCGATACCGCCCTAAAAAAGGTTCAGGTGGGGAACGGATATGAATGAATTTTTGATTGTGCTCATACTTTCAGCACTTGTGATGTTTTGTGTTATGTACTACAGACATAACCGGGCAACCCTGGTGGATAGTCATCCCGATGAGGAACGATATAGCCTCGGTACAATCCTGCAATTTGTAAGGGAAGCTTTCAATGATATTCTGAAGACGAATCTGTATGAAATGAGCATCACAAAGGAGGAGTTTGAAAAAAGGGTTCATAACAAGAATCAGCTGCGAAAAGCCTTAAAAACCTGTACATATGGAGACATGAATTCCAAGAACTATATTAAGGATTTTATCAAAGACATTCTCGTAAATCGATACCAAATCGATGAAGTCAATATTAACCTTGTCTTGAATTTTGATAACCCTAAGGAACTGTCAGCTCAAGACAAATTTGATATTCTACTATATCACTATAAAAAACAGCATGGTTACAGAGCGCTTGAAGCGCTAATACTGGAAAATCATCTGGACAGTCCGCAGCAATCGAATGATGGGATTTCCTATATTGTTACTCAAGATGATATCGAAAAAATCTATGCTAAGAGGCAATATTTCGTGAACCGTTTTGAAGATAAGCTGAATATCCTCGCTCAAAGGCTCTATCAATTGTACAAGGGCCATGGCGTTATTGATGAGATCAGAGATATGCGAATTGACGGGGTATCTGGAGGTGTCTCGGGTATTCCTTCAACTTTTAACGAAGAGATCGATTTATCAGTGGGAATTTCCATTGTCGCTTCGCTTCCATCCAGCTATGACTCCGTTTGGGTTTTCTTTAAAGGGAAAACCATTCACTTTTCCTTTTTGAGCTTTGGATCAGAAGCAGAGCTGATACGTGTTTGTAAAAATATTTACCGCTATAACTATCCTGGACAGCTTAGTGAGAGCAATGGTTACAAGGTCAATGAAATGAAGGATGGTAGCCGCGTCGTCGTTGTAAGACCACCCTTTGCAGAGTCATGGGCTTTCTTTGTCAGAAAATTCGATTCCATCGAAATCGCAGAACCGGAAGAGCTCATCACCGACAAGGGCAGAGAAATCCCTATTGGTCTTATTAAATGGCTTGTAAAAGGCTGTCGTATTACTGCGATCACTGGTTCACAGGGTACAGGGAAGACAACGCTGCTGATGGCCATCATCAAATACATCAGTCCTGCTTTTACGCTGCGGATACAGGAATTGGCCTTCGAATTGCATCTTCGGCGGATCTATCCTAAAAGGAATATTTTAACCTTCCGGGAAACACCAACGATTTCCGGCCAGGAAGGGCTGGACTTGCAAAAGAAGACAGACGGAACCGTTAACATACTTGGGGAGGTTGCCACTGCACCGGTCAGTGCATGGATGATACAGATGGCACAGGTTGCAAGTCTTTTTACCCTGTTCACACATCACGCCAAATCCACGGATAACTTGGTAAAGGCTCTGCGGAATAATCTTCTGCAGACAGGGGCTTTCAGTAATGAAAAAATTGCAGAGCAGCAGGTTGCCGATGTTATCAATTTCGACATCCACCTGACCAAAGATATCACAGGACATCGATATGTCGAAAGGATTACGGAGGTGATTCCGGTAGAAAATGAAAATTATCCTGAACTTAAGCCGCTCGAGGAAGGAAACTCATTACCAGAGTTTCTTTGGGCAGCACGTGAATTTTTCATTCGCATGACCGATCGTAAAGTCTTCCAAACCAGAGACATTGTGGTCTATGACAATGGGGTATATAAATGTGCGGAACGTCCCAGTTGCCGACAAATTGCAGAAATCATGAAAAACCTGACCGATGAAGAGCAGAAAGAGTTTTCTGCATTTTTGGATCAACATTTCCCCGAAGGTGAAGAAGAGATCACAAAAGAAAATGATTATAGAACCGGATGTCCCAAAAGGGAGTTCTCCGCAGCCAATACTCCTGTTCTTAGGTATAGGAGGTGAAACTTAATGACAGAAACGACCAAAAGAACACTGCTTATTCTATTGGTTTTGCTTTCGATTGTTCTCATCATTGCGTATGTCGCGGTTGTTCAGTTGATAAGGATAAAAAATGAGAAAGGTCTTAAGGTAGAGAGAAGGTCCGGTAAGGATTTCTTATATTCTTTATATATACAGGCTCAACGAGTGGTACCGCTAAAAAAGTATATGCTAAAGATCAGAAAGCGCATCGAACTCGTTAATTTATCAGATGACTGGACCATCAGCAGAAAGACAATGCGCTTTACGCTGATCGCTTTGGGCGTTACATTCTCGGTTTTGGTTTTTCTGTTGATTTGCAGCCGAAATCTGTATTTTCTGTGCATTTCCTTCCTTACGGTATACATGATCCATAACCAGATCCTCCGGCTGATGATAGACAAGATGGATAACAAATTGCTGAGGCAGTTTGAAGCCTTTCTTGGGAATGTCCGGCACCATTATCATGAGCACGGAATGGTGGACGAAGCAGTATATGACAGTATTTCAGAATGCGGATATGAAATTTCCCTCCACGCCAACCGGATTTATGACGTACTTACCTCTGCGGATATTGACAATGACATACAGCAATACAATGAAACTGCTCCCAACAAGTTTATGAAAACCTTTCTCGCTATGTGCTATCTGGTACAGCGGTTTGGCGACAAGATTGTTGAGAACAAGTCTATTTTCCTGAACAACCTGAACTACCTGAAACAGGAGATCAATATGGAACTGCTTAGGAGGGAAAAATTAGGATATATGTTTCAAAGCCTTTCGGTCATCTCCGTTTTTCCGATATTCACGCTGCGCCCTTTGGAAAACTGGGCCACATCTAACATCCCAGAACTAACAGCGTATTACCAAGGTGCCTATGGCTTTTTGGCAGTTGTTGCTCTTTTTGGGCTGATTTTTTCAGCTTATCAGCTCATTGGAAGGCTACAAAGCAATGTACAGTATTCGCCGCAAAACAACCAACTGTCGCAGCTCTTGTTGAAAATCCGTTTCTTCAGGGTATTTATTGAGGGGATTATTGAAAAGGATTATGCAAAAGCGCTGAAATATGACAAGCTTCTGAAAAAAACCGGTGCAAAAATCAGTGTAAACATGTTTCTGGCAAAGAAGATTTTATATGCTGTCCTGGCTTTTATCGGTACGGTTGGAATATGCATAAATGCCCACAGCATAGTCCGTCATAACCTATTGTATTCTTCCGCAAGCTTCCAATTTGCTGAAATTAGCGGCCAGATAGATAGTCAGGCTGAAATTGAAATGCTTGAAAGTGACAGAAAATATATCTTAATGTTTAGAGGCAAGAATGTATCCTTTACGCAACTTGAAAGATTTCTTCAGGAGACAGCGGAATACACCAACTCCAAACAATCCGGTATTGCAGCAAAGCGGATTTTAAACAAGCTGGAGGTGTACAACCGGCAAAGGTTTCAATGGTGGGAACTAATTCTAGCCATTCTTATAGGAATAATTGCATACCAACTTCCATGGTGGATGCTCCTTTTCAGAGAGAAAGTTCAGAAGATGAATATGGAAGATGAGGTAATGCAGTTCCATACCATTATTTTAATGCTGATTCACATCGAAAGGATTCATGTGGAAGACATCCTAAGCTGGATGGAACAGTTCGCGGATATTTTCAAAAGTTCTATATCCAAATGCATCAACAATTATGAATACGGAGACAGGCAGGCTTTAGAGCAGCTGGCATTGGATGAACCCTATACTCCCTTCGTCAGGATTGTCGAAAACCTTCAGTCTGCTGCTGATAAGATCACCATTAAACACGCTTTTGACGAGCTTATAACCGAAAGGGAGTATTATCAGGAAAAAAGAAAGCAAGACAATGAAATTTTGGTAAACAAGAAAGGAATGTGGGGAAAATTCATTGCTTTTATTCCATTAGGGGCAACCGTTTTTTTGTACCTTCTACTTCCTTTTATTCTGGTAAGTGCGGCACAGTTGACCGAATTTTCTGAGGAGATCAGCAAGGCGTTTTAGTTATCTTCAACAGCCCATGCTATTGTTCGAACAGTTCAATTGTATGAACGTAAGTCCATAATTCATCATGACTATCACGCTCTTGGCAAAACCCATATACCGGTTAGGACCGGCATATGAAAAACACCACAGAAGGTGAGCCTTAAATTGGAATCATGTCTGTTATACAGGCTTGAAAATTAATAATAAAAAGAGGGGAGATTTGATTTATGGAAAACTCACTAAAAGCCATTCTTATTGGAGCAGGGGTCGTTATCACCCTTATCGTTGTATCTATCGGTTTCTTATTGATGAGATCAGGCCAAAACACAGCGCAAACCGCAATAGGCAAGTTGGGGCAGATCAGTGGTGAAATGTCGGAATCCCAGTACACGATGTATGATGGCATGGAGAGCGACGGAAGTATGGTTGCCAATACCCTGAAGAAGTTCAAGGATGAATATATTGGTATTCAGGTAAAAACGAAAAAGAACACATCGGGCACCTGGTATGCTTATAATGTAACAATTTCAAACGGCATTGGAACCATTGGCACAAAATCAGGTAAAAAGATTTCCGATGCAATGGATGAAAGCCACAACGATTATATCAACCCAAATGGAAAATTTGTAGGTGAGTTGATACGGGATGAAAACGGAACTGTCGTAGCACTGATATTTACACAAAAATAAGAACGGTGTTACAAATTAATAATAAAATCGTGTGGTGAAGAAGATGGATGAAAATGTATCCAAAATGTTATCAATTATTTCTATAACCTTCCTTATTGTTATTGCAATTTCCCTGTTCTTTGTTTTGTATTGGAACAGTTTAGATACAATTACCCTGATCAACCATAGCATAAATGACCAGGGGACGGTTTATGAGGTATCAGGGGAAAATGTGCAATATACGGATGTACGGGGAGGCGATATAGCCGGGTGCATAAAAAACGGGCTGGAGACAGATATCCTTATTGATTCGCATGTTGTCCTTTGCACACAGGATGCCAATTCTTTCGATTTCAGTCTGATCGATAAATCAGCGTGGTATTCGGTACAGTATTTTTTCAATGATTCGGGTGAGGTTACTTCTGTACAGTACCGTAAACGATAGGAGGTGACAGGATGTCTGATATGCTCAGTAAGGTAATTGCGTTGCTTATTGCTGTTCTTTTATTATATATCTTTCCGGTTGAGAATATGTTAGCTCGTCAGGATGATATTACAAGAGTATTTGTTTTGAACGAAACAACGCAATTTGTAGATTCGGTACGAAACCTGGGGTATGTCACACCAACAATGTATCTTCAGTTTGCAGAAGTTCTGTCCGCTACAGGGAACAGTTATGACATCCGTATGGAACACAACCATGTAAGTATTGATCCTCTTTATACGGATCCTGCAGAGCTCACATCCTTTCAACATGACTACAGGACCAATTATAAAACCACCTATACCGATGAAATCATGGAAGCATTGTTTCCTGAAACAAGTCAACCGCAGACCGACATATACTATTATCTGTCCAGAGGGGACATATTTTCAGTACATGTTGTAAACAAAAATAAAACAATTGCATCCAGAGTACAGGAAATGCTATTAATGACCGAGCTCCCAACAAAAAGAATTATTGTGAACTATGGAGGAATGGTGCGAGATGAAAATAACTGATCTTGCCATTCTGTTTATCATCATTATATTACCTTTTGTCCAGATACTGCGAATTCAATCGGATAACCTTCAAAATACTGTATATAAAAACATGACGATAAACCGATATTTGGACACAGCTGTTGAAGATGCCTCCGAAGCCATGATTGTGCGTGGAGCAAACCAAAATCTATCTATTTCAAGGGATAAAGCCCTGGCAGCCTTTAATAATACGTTGTTAACCAATTTTCAGGTGCTTGGTGATGAAACAGCCACGAACCTTTTGATGGCATATATCCCGGTTATGATACTCATCGATTATGACGGATACTGGGTTTGTTCCATGGAGGAATATCTGAACAGTGATGGGGATAGAGAAGAAAAAATGATATGGAAACCTAAAAAACCGTATAGTTATGAAAGCAATGATTTCGTTTATCTGTTTACACTGGACAAGAATGTTCGGGTTTTGGAGATCTCCGGAAACCAGGTTTATGAAGGTACCCAGGAAAACCTGAAAGCAATTTTGCATACAGAAATAATCCAGCAGGATGGGTTGTTTGAAACAGTGCGCAAGAGAACTATTGTGGAAGCGATCGAGAAAGATGTGAATGAAGCAATAAACAAGCATAATGTTTATGCAAGAAGGTTTGGAATCACATACCAATTCAGCCCGCCTACGATATCTGACGCGGATTGGCACAATAATATCGAGGATATAGGTTTTCTGGCTTTTTTTCAGGGGATTCCCATAGGTATAGGCGGGGAGCGCTATAACAATTTCGCATTGGGGGCTTCAAGAATTGTTAGAAGCTATCAATACTATATACAACAAGAGCCAAATGGTTTGCTGTATTATCACCGGGAAAACTGCAGTCAATTGACTAAAAAAGAAGAAGTATATGATACACGTGAGGAATGTGCCTTGGAGGGTGCTTTCCCGTGCCACATCTGTAAGCCTTAGCTTGCAGCATAATCCAGTGAACCACGATGATTTACCTTTTCTCGTGCAACATAATCCAGCGAACCACGCTACTTTGTTTTTTCTCTTACAGCAGAAGAAGGATATTTTGTCTGGACAGATGTAACTTTCTTTGATAGCGCCTTATGTTATATGCAAAGCATATTTCAGTTTTTTTGAACCCTTAAGTGAAAGGCAATATATATTACAGAAAACTTCTTATGGTAAAATAAATATTGATTGATAATAACTGGATATTATGATAAAAGTTATTCAATGAGCGCTTGCGCGAACACTTCCTATATTCTTGGTCTTTAGGCCATATGAGGCAGGTGTCTTAGTAGCATTTGATAAACCATATGAATGGAGGAAATTGTGATGAAAAGAGTCAGAAGAATATTTGTAAAAATGATGATCGCAGTCATACTGCTTGTGGGAAATATTTCCGCCAAGGCAGAAGTGAATCAATTTCCGGATGTACCGGATACAGCATGGTATATGGAGGATCTGCAATGTATCCTGAAGGATCCACGGGAAATTTTTTCGGGCTATCTCGACGGAACCTTTGAGCCCAATGATACGCTGACGGTAGATATGTATATCAAGCTGATCGTCACAGTGATGG
>LSQX01287609.1_pt1 | contig 16318 bp, 12 predicted proteins | sample 654561 | NCBI WGS metagenome assembly LSQX01 (sample SAMN04489861, study PRJNA283612) | anaerobic digester metagenome | isolation source: 4 biogas reactors fed with cattle manure at either 37C or 55C with and... | place: Denmark: Kongens Lyngby | collected 2014 | reverse complement strand
ACACCAACTATAAGGGCTTTATCCATCGATGTTTACAGTAAGTTGACTTGATTAATATTATTGCATAAAAATATATTTAGACAAAATTATAAAGAAAGCTGTCAGTATTTTATAAGCGATATCTGCAATAAAAACAATGTCAAAACTACTATGATCACAAAACCATTTACTTAATTAACTAGATATTGCCTCATATGAAATAAATTTTATATCTACAAAGGCAATAAAGACCATAAATAAGAAAAAGGCATAACTAATATAAGTGCTGGTAATAAATTAATTACGTTGAAATGTTTAACATCTAGCATTTTTAATCCTACAGTAAAAGTAACAATACCCCCCAAAGCTTTAAAATCACTAATCATATAATTGGTTAGAAAAGGCAAGAGAATGCTAGAAGAATAGAATAACATTAAACTGATTGCCGTTTGAGGAATTGCTGCAATTATTATGACATATCCCACAGTTGTTCCAAATATTATTGCAGTGAAAAAATCGAGAAAAGATTTTGCAATTATTATTGAATGGTCGCCAGAAAATCCTGCATTTAAAGCTCCGAAAATTCCCGTACCACTAAAGCCAAATAAAACGATAATACTTATCAATGTAGAAACATTATTATTGTTGGATATATTATTATCTGTATTATTCGCAAACATTTTTGATAATAAACGAGATAATCCTGTTTCTAATCCAAGAGACTCCCCTATTATGCTACCTAGAATCAATGCTAGCACTACTGCTGTTAAAGAATTAACATTGGTTATTAAGGATACACCCATACATAAAGCTGCAATTCCAAATATGCTTGGAAGTATTTTGCTAGTCTTTTCAGGTAAAAACTTTCCGAAAGTAGCGCCAATTAAGCTTCCCAACACTATACATCCAGTATTAAAAAATATCCCAATAGGTATCATTAGTATTTCCTCCGTACTTCAAAAATAAAATTCATGAAAATTAGTATAAAGGAATTATTTAAGTTAAAAACCGGTTTTAGTCATTTGGCATTATTTTGGCTATGTTTAATATTGACTTTGAAAACTTAGTTAATTTGTTTGATTATATTGAATATTTCATGATAAATTTTTATGTTGTTAAATGATTCTTTTCTGTGAGAATTTACGAATACCTTTGCACTGTAGAATAAAGAGGAAACCGCAATATCAACATTTGTTGTGAGTGCCTTGTCGTATAGGTTAACAGATTTGTTGGGTTTTGCACCAATAATACCAGCAATAGTGTGTTCTTTAGCAAAAAAAGCAGTATTATTTAAATTATGAAACATGTTTTTATTCGTGAGTATTATTTTAAAGCGGTTGGTCTTTACTAATGTTTCGATAGACTCTAACAACAACTTTCGAAAGAGTTCTTGGGTAATATACATGGGCTTGCCCAAACATTTTGATGTCAATCTCATTAATACTTGATCTAGATTTAAGATATTAATTAAATTTTGACGGGGGATAATATAGGTTATTTTCAAATTAGGCATTTTAATAATTTCAGAAAAAGAAAATTTATTGGCAATTTTATGGAACATCTTTTTATCTTTTTCAGAATAATCATCTTGGTTTAATATTTCTAACAAAGTTTCTTTATTTACCATATATAGAATAGGGGCATTAGTAAGGAAGAATATTTCTTTAGAATTTGAGGTCAATAGTGACATTTTTTGGAAAAAACTTTCAGAAATATTGTGTTCGAATCGGTTAAATAATCTTAATGAATGACTAAAATGATCATCTAATATTTCTGACATATTACTAAGAAATTCTTTATCCATATAAAGATAAGTTCTTATTTTTTTCGAATAATTTGTTGAAGAAACGCCTATTAATGCAATTTCATCTTCTGCTAAAAAAATTGTAGATTTTGTATCAGGATCAGAAAAATCATCTAAAATATATGAATGTAGGTCGCCTTCTAAATGCAAAGGAATCCAGTTTAGAAGAGAATGAGCAATTTGTTTGTAACGGCGGTCCATTGGATGTATGACATCAATAGAATTTCCGTTATTTAGTATTGATTTATTTTTTTTAAACCATATTCCCAAAAAATTCTTGCTTTCACTAAACCAAATATTATCTTCTTGAGTGTATAATCTAATTTTAATATTGTTCTTATTTTCTAAATAAGAAAGAAATACTTCGATAGCTTTCCTTCTTCCATCTTTTCCGTGGAAAGTATAGTAGTCTTGTCTATTGACATTTCTGGGTAAATACCTTTCTAGAGAGTCTAGCTTAGACTCTGGAATTGACGTAGCAAGCCACATGACAAAAATATCAAAGATGTTCTTTTGAGAAGAATTTATTAGATGCATCTTGGTTAGTTTTTCAATTCGCCTATAACTATTATAAGCATCTAAACTAACAAAAAGCTCTGCCAGTGACTCAATATAATTTTGATTTACTTTTCTTTTTCCTGTTTTCCATTTACTAATTAAAGACGAATCTACATGTAGATATTCAGACAACTTTTTACCAGTTACTTTAAACTCTTTCATCAATAGATTTAATTGGGTGGATATATTGTATTGCATAATTTATCTCCATTTATTAAACGAACAAATCTTTCTTGTCAATTCTTTGTCAATTTTTTTTGTTGACAATCACCATAATGTCATTGAGCAATACAGATATTTTAGTATAAGATTAACATAAACTCAATGATTAATGAAAGGAAAATTTGCAAATGCCGAAATCAATATTAGATCCTAGAGGATATCAAGTAAGAAAAAAAATAAAATTAGCAGAGCGTGTTTCATTAGACGAACTTAAGAAAGGAAAAATTTTATTTTATGATAATACGAAACTTAGTTTTGTTAATTATCATATGGTATTCGATCGAATCAAAGAGAAATTTAATGAAATTGGAATAAACAATTTTGTGGATTATTGTGAAACAGTTCGTGGCAAAGATGCTAATGATTTATTTGAATATGCCAAAATGCTTGCAGAAGAGAAACCTGATGCTGCAGTTGTTGCATTTGGAGACATGGGAACATCATCATCTACAACAGTTCTCTCAATTGCATTAGAAGAATTAGGAGTACCAACAGTTTATATGACAGCTCCTCCGGGAACAGGGATTACGGAAGGAGTAGGAAAATATAGAGCAGGCCATTTATGTTTGTGCTCTTTAGATGTTTATCAAGCAAGTACTGTTGAAGAAGTAGCAGCCGAAGTTGACAAAAAATGGGATTATATAGTCGATTCTCTTACAACAAATGGTGATAAACTTGATGAGCTAGCATATATAGATTTTAAAATGGATCAAGTTCCTCCACAAAAAGATGGTTTGTTGCCGATAACAACTGATGCTTCATTGGAAGAAATCAATGAATTTTTTAATGTAGAACGCATTAGTGATGGTTTACCAATAATACCTCCAACAAAAGAAAGATATTCAAAAATGCTGGAATATTGCCCTTTTGAAGAAGATCTTGTTTTATGTGATCCGAGTGGACCTAGCGGCAAAGAAATTAAAGTCAAAGATGTTGCGATAGCGGCAGTTATGGCAGGTTGTAAACCTCATGCAATGCCAATATTGATTGCTGCGTTTAAAGCTTTAAATAACCCCTTATATAATTTTAACCAATCTGTTACAACATCTCATCCTGGTGGAAATTTAGTTCTAGTTAGTGGTCCGATAGCGCAAGAAATAGGCATATCAGGCATGCAAGGTTGTCAAGGTCCGGGCTATCCTGAAAATGCAACAATAGGCCGCGCAGTAAACTTGGTTATTATGAATGTATTGAGGAGTGTTCCTGGAGTTTGCGATCTGGATTGCATTGCATCTCAAGCAGAATTTACATATTGTTTTGCTGAGGAACCTGAATTAGCAGAATGGAATATGATAAATGAAGATAGCTTTGATTCTTCAACAACCACAGTATATGTCTTAAAAGCAGAGCCGTTGCATGATATCATTGATTTCTTAAGTTTGGATGGACATGATCTTTTGGATACTATCACTCACTGTTGTACTACTCTTGGATCTAATAATGCTTATATGCCTGGCCCGTTAATTGTTTGCTTAACTCCTGATCATGCGAAAATGCTTAAAAAGGATGGCTATACAAAAGAAAAGATTCAAGAGCACATTCATACTTATGCTTATCATGAGGTTCCAATGGTTCGTAATAGAGGCCTTGTTCCGGTAAGACCTGAGAGCTTTAAAAATCGTCATCCGATGCCTGTTACACGTTTCCCTAAAGATGTGGAAATTGTAACAATAGGTGGTAGAGGCGGACATAGTGGAGTTATTTTGCCATGGGCATTACATTCAGAAGGAATTGTTGAACCGGTCGCATTGCCTGACGGTACTACAGCAAAATCTATTAATGATTTCTTAGTAAAGTAGATTGCATATTCTAGATATTAGAAGCAAATAGCTTCTAATATCTATTTTTGATTTTTAAGTAAAAGACCAAAATAATAATAAGGAGATTTTTATGGCAAGAAATAAATTAGTTCATGATAAACAGTACGATGTAATTGTATGTGGAGGTGGAACGTCAGGTGTAGCAGCTGCAATTGCTTCAGCACGAACAGGTGCGAATACTTTAATGGTTGAGAGACTTGGTGCTTTAGGTGGTCAATTGTGTGTTTCCGGACCTCCGGGTTTTGCATTTGCTCATTTGTTTAATCCGAAAGGTGAACAAGATGCAGCAGGAATTATTGAAGAAATACATAACCGATTGTTAAAAGAAGGATACGCTTTACCCCATTTAAAACCTGAACATCGTTTGAAAGCGGGTTATACTTTTTCATACGTAGATCCTGATTGGGCGGCATTAGTACTTTTTGAAATGATGGTTGAAAATGATGTAGAACTTTTGTTGCATAGCTTAGTAGTAGATGTCAAAAAAAATAACGATCAAGTAACAGGAATTGTTGTAGAGAATGCAAATGGAACTGTAGAACTAAATGCAGAAATTGTTATTGATTGTACAGGTGAGGGTTTGATTGCCATTAGAGCCGGTGCTGATTATGAGTATGTAGACAGAGATACAGTACAACCACATACTATTTCCTTCACAATGGACGGAGTTGAATGGGATGAATTAATGGATTGGGTAAATCAAAATCCTGATCAAATTGTCTGGTTTGAGCATACACTGCCCCATTGGTCTGATGAAAGAAAAGAAATAGCTCATGATGAAGCAATGGAGTTTTATAAAACTTGTAGAGATCCTGCTCAATTTGGCGAAATAATGGGTTTTGTAGACTATCGGAAAATGGGTCTTGAAACTGGCGAGTGGCACGGATATAGCGGGTTGGGATTCTTTTTAGTTCCTAGAGAAGGTGGTGTTATTCAAGCACACTTCCAACATTCATCACAGGTTCCACATGTTTTAACAACAGATGCATGGGATTTGACTAAAGGAGAAATTGAATGCAGGCGCCAAAATGTGATGGCAATTAAATTCTTTCAAAAACATATTCCAGGATTTAAAAATGCATATTTAACAAGATTGTGTCCGGAAATGCGTTTACGTGAAGGTCCAAGAATAATGGGTGATTATAAGTTGACCAGAGATGACGTAGCGGTAGGACAAGAATTTGATGATGTCATAGGCAAAAGTCACTTTAAAGCAGGTGCACATCATACGGTCGATGATAATACTATTGCCTTAGTTGAAAAAGTGTGTCCAAATGATGATGGTTCATATGATATTCCATATCGTTGTTTGGTTCCCCAAAAAATTGAAAACTTACTTGTTGCAGGCAAGCATGTTTCTACAGATAGGGACGCTTATTTACGCTATTTACATCAAACTATGATTACAGGCCAAGCTGCAGGAGTAGCAGCAGCATTATGTGTAAAGCATAAAATTTCACCAAGAAAATTAGAGGAAGATGTTACGGAATTGCAAGAGATTTTAAAATCACAAGGGGCAATTATCGATGGTACAACCTAGAGATTCAATTTTTGTTTTTATGAAGCAATAGAGAAAGGAAGCATAGAATGGCTAGAGCGAAAAAACATTTTCCATTTGGAATTAATCAAACTATTTATCAAGGCTCAAAAAGCATACAGGCTATTCCTGAAATTCTTAAAAGAGAGAATTGGGAAAGAGTAATGCTTTTAGTTGACCCAGGATTAAATAGATTGGGCTTAATTAAACCATTTGAAAATATTTTGACAAAAAACGGAAAAAAATATTTTATTTTTGATCATGTCCGAGAAAACCCTGAGGCTATTACTATAGATACTGAAGCTGTACCTGCGTACAATGATTTTAAAGCTGATGTAATTATAGCAGTAGGTGGAGGCAGTACATTAGATACTGCAAAAGGTGTTGCTATTGTTGGAAACTCCGGTAAAAAATGTATGGACTTTTTAGGAATAGGTCAACACCAGCAATTGGAACATAGGACTTATCCAATAATAGCTGTTTCTACTACAGCAGGCACAGGCAGTGATGTCTGTAGAAATGCTGTTATCTGTGATTATGATGGATTCAAATTAGTGCCATCGCATGATTCAATATTACCTCAATATTCCATTATCGATCCTGATTTATTATCCAGTTTGCCTCATAGCGTTGCTGCGGCAACTTCTTTTGATGCTTTTACTCACGCTTTAGAATCATTTACGAATATGAATGCAAATGATTTTACTGAATTGTTTTCTCTTAGAGCAATGGAGTTAGTGGGGGATTCAATAAGAGAATTTGTTGCTAATCCTGCTGTAGATGAATATGCACAAAAAATGAGTTTAGCCTGTATGTATGCGGGTTTCTCTTTAGGATTAGCCAGCATCGGCCAAGCACATGTTTTGACCCATCCTATGGGAGAAGAACCTTTAAATATGACGCATGGCGATGCTTGCGCTTTGTCTTTACCCGCAGTAATCGAATGGAATGCATTAGGTTGTTCTGAGAAGTATCGAATTGCATTTAATGCACTATCAAAATCAAATATTTCAAAGAGTGATTTCAAAGCAAAAATGTTAATAGATTGGGTAATCAAACTCATCAGAGATCTAAAAATTGCTGAAGGAAAAACGATGGAAGATTTTGGATACACTGGTGAGGAAGTAAAAAAAGAGATGCTTAAACATCCTATTTTTAATAACAAAGATAGAATGTCAAATGAAGAAACCAGCTATCCAAGGGTTACGAGAATGAAAGATTTTGCTTATCTAATAGAACGAACAAATTATTATTCCCAAGTTATAGCAGGTACGATTCCTTATAAATTTGAGAAGAATAGTTAAGAGGATAAAAAAATAATTATGAAATTACTAATTGATGGGAAAAAAGTCGATTCAAGCAATGGAAAAATAATAGAAATTATAGATCCTACATCAGGAAAGTTTTTAGATAGCGTTCCTTCAGCATCTTTAGATGACATGGATCAAGCTATGGAATGCTCAAGGAATGGATTTTTGAAATGGAAAGCTATTCCCCTAAAAGAAAAAGAAGTAATTTATAATAAGTTTTTTAATTTGTTGGAGGAGCAAAAAAAAGAAATAGTGAGTATACATGCACTAGAAAGTGGTTTTACAGTTAGAACTTGCTTATTTCAATTTCAGGGGATCAAGGATATATTCTCCGGATACTTAGAAAGTGCGAAACGACTGAACGGAACGGTTTTAGTTCCTGGAACTGAAACAGGTCATGACGGTCGTACAGAGAAGGATCTGCAATTAGTTCTTCACGAACCTTTGGGAACAGTTTTGGCAATAGTTCCTTTTAATGCGCCTTTGATGTTATTTGCTTATAAAGTAGCTTCTGCTTTAAGTGCAGGAAATTCAGTTATTGTGAAACCACCTTCAACTAATCCTTTAGCATTAATAAAAATTACAGAATTACTATGGGAAGCCGGCGTCCCCGGAGATGCAATTCAATTAATCACGGGTCCAGGTAAATTAGTAGGTGACTATATGGTTAAAGACAGCAGAATTCATGCTGTAACATTAACCGGCAGCACAGAAGTAGGCATAGAGATCGCAGAAACACTTGCGAAAAGACTTGCTCCGTGTGCTTTGGAATTAGGTGGCAATGATCCGTTTATTGTTCTAGAAGATGCTGATCTGGAGTTGGCAGCCAGAGAAGGCTTAAACTGGAGATTTAATGCAGCTGGACAGGTTTGTATTGCCCCAAAAAGATTCATAATTCATCAATCATTAGTCAGAAAATTTACGGAAATGGCAATAAATAAGGCATCTTCAATTGAGATGGGATACGACATAGATAAGCGTGCTGAAATAGAGCAATATTTAAATAGAGATTTTAATGAACTAAAACCGGGCACTATGAAAATGAATTGTCTAATATCAGTTGACGCTGCCAAAACTGTTGAGACTCAAGTAAATCAAACCTTAGCAGAAGGAGCAAAATTATTGATAGGAGGCAAAAGAAAAGGCGCATTTTACGAACCGACTGTTTTAAGCAACGTAACAAGAGATATGTCTATAGCGAAAGATCTGGAGGTATTCGGACCTGTGGTTCCAATCATTTCTTTTGATACGACAGAGGAAGCTATTGAAATTGCCAATTCCAGCAAATATGGTTTATCAGGATGTGTGTATACCAAAGACTGGCAAAAGGGTATGGAAATTGCACGCCTGATCGAGTCTGGAGGTGTTGTTGTCAATGGTGTAGGAACATATCGAAATATGATGCAACCTTTCGGTGGTTACAAAATGAGCGGTGTTGGTAGAGAAGGATTTTCGACTTTAGAAGAATTGACACAAACAAAAGTCATTATTTTAAAAGATTTTATTTAGCTATTAGGAGAAAAGATGATTACGCCTAAACAAAATATATTAATGGCATATAACAAAAAAGAACCACACTGGATTCCTTCTCATTATTTAGATCAAAATACTTGTGTTTATTCCGCTAATGAGGAAGGGGTACAAGGATTTGGAGAAAGTATTGATTGCTTTGGTGTTCACTGGATTTACAACGAAGGTGATGAGGGACCAATGACAAAACCTGGAACAAAACTTATAAAAGACATTGAGAATTGGGAAGAAACAGTCAAATTTCCTGATCTTAAAGATTGGAACTGGGATACTGCCGCCGCAAAAGACACTAGTGATTGGGATAGAAAAAATAAAATAAGTAGTGTAGTAATTATTAATGGATTATTTGAACAACTTCATGTAATGACCGGTATGGAGGATGCATTATGTTATCTATTAACAAATCCGAAAGAGGTTTATGAGTTTTTCAAGACTTTTGCAAATTGGAGAATAAAACAGATTTATCTCATAGCACAATATTACAAACCGGACAAAATTCAGTTTCATGACGATTATGGAGATAACCATAATACGTTAATGTCACCTGAAACTTGGCGGGCATTGATTAAGCCTCACCTAAAAAGAATAGTAGAAGCTTGTCACCAGAATGATCTGTTATTTGAGCAGCATTCTGATGGATATATAGTACCTCTTGTTGAAGATTTTATAGAAATTGGAATTGATGCATTGAATCCAATTCAAATATGTAATGATCCCATAACTCTAAAGAAAAAATATCAAGATCGCTTATGTTTTGTAGGTGGCTTTGATAATCAAGGGGTATTAGAAAAACCAGGAGTTACATATCAAAAACAACTTGATGAAATCAGATATCGAATAAAAGAGATGTCCCCGGGAGGTAGTTGGGTAGCACATCCTATAATGCTAAATCCCCAAACAGGCTTAGTGCTGGTGGATGCATTATATGAGCATAACCTACCGTTAATGAAAAAAGTTGGTTATTCACCTCCACCAAAACCAACAAAAGCGAAAATTAATGCTTATACAAAAGGTTATCAAAGATGATATTTTTGAAAAATTATAGTTGTGAAGAGGATCAATATGAAAAGTTATGTTGAATTTATAAATATTGATAAAAGATTTGCCGGAGTAAGAGCTCTCAATGAAGTCAGTTTTCGTGCTGATGGTGGCGAGATTTGTGCGCTTATGGGAGAAAATGGTGCCGGTAAAAGTACTTTATTAAAAATAATGAGCGGAGCTTTATTGCCTGATAGTGGTGAAGTTGTATGCGGTGGTGAAACAATTGAGTTTAAATCGCCTTATGAAGCTATTAAAAAAGGTGTCAGCATCATTTATCAAGAAAGACAACTAGTAGGCGACCTCACTGTTACAGAAAATGTGTTTATGGAAGATATGTATAAAAACAAACTCGGGATTGTAGATTTTCAGAGAACACATAAAGAAATGCAAGAAATACTAGATGAATTTAAGATGCCCTTTAATCCCAAGACGAAAGTAAACCAATTATCTGTTGCACATCAACAAATGGTTGAAATAATGAAAGCATATCGTAGAAATAGTGATGTAATAGCTTTTGACGAGCCTACTGCCAGCTTATCAGAGCAAGAAATAACAGTTCTTTTTAACTTAATAAACAAATTAAGGGATGAAGGAAAGACCATAATATACGTTTCTCATAGATTGAAAGAAGTTTTTGAGTTAGCAGACAAAATTGTAATTCTGAAAGATGGTGTTTTTGTTGGTGAGGTTCCGATAGAAGATGCCACTGAAACAAAAATCGTTTCAATGATGGTAGGCAGAGAAATAGGTGACTTGTACCAAGGTTTAGAAAGAAATGAGAATATTGGTAACAAAATATTAGAAGTGAGTAATCTAACAAATAAAAACATAAAAGATATTTCATTTTATGTAAGAAAAGGTGAAATATTGGGTTTTTCAGGCTTAGTTGGTGCTGGTCGTTCGGAAGTTATGCAAGCTGTGTTTGGATTCGACAAGATTACTCAGGGAAAGATCTATTTAGAAGGCAAAGAAATTAATATAAAACAACCGAGAGATGCCATTGATGTAGGGATTGGACTTTGCCCGGAAGATAGGAAAGAACAAGGTTTGGTATTAGGAAGGTCGATCAAAGATAACTTGACGATTTCAATATTGAAATCATTATCGAGAAATTCTGTTATAGACGGGAAAAAAGAGATAGAAGTTTCCAGGAAGGCAGTTGAAAAACACAGAATAAAAACCCCTTCAATATTTCAATCAACAATTGAACTTTCGGGAGGTAATCAACAGAAAACTATACTCGGCAGATGGCTTTTGGCAGATCTAAAACTACTTATCCTAGATGAGCCCACAAAGGGAATTGATGTTGGAGCCAAGTCGGAAATATACAAAATGATTTGTGAATTAGCTAGGTCAGGTCTTGCAATCATTCTTATTTCGTCAGAACTACCTGAAATAATTAATCTTTGTGATCGGGTAATAATCATGGCTTCAGGGAAAATTGTTGGCGAACTAGGGAGAGAAGAACTGACAGAAGAAAGAATTTTAAAACTGGCTATGTCCGAATCATAGTCAATTAATTATTCTCAAATTTAAATAATTATTTAGTAATAGGATAACCAAGGAGAAAAAAATGAGTAAAGATCAAAATAGACAACTTCAAAAATATGAAGACTCATTTGGAGGAGTGTTTAAATCAAATACATTCATATTATTAATAGTATTAGTAGTTATATATATATTCTTTTCGTTGATCAATAAAAATTTCTTTTCATATACGAACGCAACCAATATATTATTAGCTGCTTCTACGATAGGAATGTTGGCAATAGGGCAAACATTTTTGATTATTTCAGGAAATATTGACTTATCTAGTGGCTATGTAGCAGCACTTTTTGGTGTAACTTCAGCTATCTTGATTAATGGAGGGATACCCTGGCCACTTGCGATAGTTATAGTGATGATTTTAGGCGCAGTGGTAGGGCTAATAAATTCGATATTAGTAAATGTTTTTGAACTGCAGCCTTTCATTGCAACGTTAGCGATGTCTCAAGTATGCCATGGTGCTGCTTTCTTAATTTGCTCCGGTAAATCTATTCCTATTAGAGATAAAGTATTCGTTAAGATAGGTTCTATGAAAATTCTAGGAGTGCCTTTCCCGGCTCTTTTGATGGTTATTCTATTTATTATTTTTGGTTTTATTCTTTCCAGGACAATTTTTGGAAGAAGTGTATACATGATTGGAGGTAATCCTGTTGCAGCAAGATTAGCAGGATTAAACCCTAAAAAAATCAGTACAATTTTGTACATTATCAGTTCCGTTATTGCTGGTTTAGCCGGTGTACTTATGGCATCAAAAATGCATTCTGGACAACCGGCAGGAGGAGCTGGAGCCGAGATAGATGCAATTACGGCAGCAATACTTGGAGGAGTTGCATTTAGTGGAGGAAAAGGAAACTTACTAGGGTGTTTTGTGGGACTTTTGATAATTGAATCGTTTAATACAGGGTTAACTGTTGTAAATGTTTCATCTTTCTGGCAAATCGTAGCAAAAGGACTGTTATTAATTACTGCATTAATCATGGACTTTTTCAGAAGAAAGAGACTTAAATAATAATTATTATGAATGAAATAGTACATAGAAGGAGATTACAAATGAAAAAATTATTGACACTTATACTTGTATTGAGTATAGCATTACTTGCGCTAGGCTGTAGTGGAGATAGTAAAAAAGAAGACGATTCTAGCGTTGATCAAACTGAAAAAGTTGAAAAAACTAAAGAATCAGAAAAAGCAGAGGAAACTGAGACAGAAGAAGCTTCCGCTGAAACTGAAGAAAACGAAAAAAGTGAAGATGAGAAACTTGTCTTTCAGTATTTCGCAACTTCAATGACAGTCGAATGGATTCAACAAATAGAAGAAGCTCTAAAAGAATTAGGTGAAGAAAATAATTTTGAACTATTATCTGCCGATGCAAATCGTGATATAGATCAACAATTGTCGCAAATTGATACTGCAATTCAGCAAGACATAGATGGCGCTTTTGTGTTTATTGTAGATGAAGGAAGTGCTGAAGCAGTTGTGGAAAAATTTAACGATGCGGGAATTCCTATAATTGGTGAAACACTGAAATTAGAAGACAAAGATGGAAATCCTATTGCTCCTGTTGTTGAATTAAATGCAGAAGGGGTAGGTGCAGAATGTGGAAAATGGGTTTCTGAAAATCATCAAGAGGTAAATGTTGATCTTAGTGATCAGGAAAAAGTTGGTTTTATAGCCAACACTAATAGTAAATATCAATCTGATTTGAATCGTGTCACTGGCTTTGAAAGTACTTTCTTTGAATCATTTCCAGACATCCCGGAGAACCAACGTTTTCTCGCTGATTGTGCTAGTGAAGCAACGAGTACAGACAACACAGAAGCTTCATATAACCAGGTATTAACTATTCTGTCTACAAATCCGAATATTGAAAAATGGGTAATTTTTAGTTCTGTAGATTCATATGGCATGGGTGCAGTAAGAGCTGTCGAAGCGATGGAATTAGTAGAAAACACAATCGTGGTAACTCCAGGTGGAGAGTTGGCAGTTAAAGAATGGGCAAATGATTCAGGAGAATGTTGGCGAGCTGCTTGTTACTATAACGCAATGGACTTTGGCGAGGCTTTGGTTGACGGCATGCTCCAAATTGTTCGTGAAGGTAAAGATCCAAAAGATATTTATCCTGAGCACAAAGAAGAGGGAGACGATTATGCTTTCTTCAAAGTAGTTGGCAATATGGTGACACCTGAAACATATGAAGAGTATATTAATAAATAAAATAAAATTCTATTTAGGAAAATCTGTAATTAGGTTTTGATTTATAAATCAAAACCTAATTATTTAATGAATAGGCTGAGTAAATATACTGATCTAAATATTATTAGATTCAATCTGATAAATCAGTAATTGATTAAAATGACTCATATGATTGTTAAATAGGCTAGATCTCAATCAACTCATACTCTCTTGAACCCAGGCCTATTTTCTCAGCATGGATGAGACCTGATTTCCAATCCGAATCAGGTGAAACGTTCTTGAAATGATCATCATAAAGATCTTCACTTTCACTGAGCAGGCTATTATCCATTATAGGAGCGGCATTGACCAAATCGACACAAGCTTGATCAAGAGCAACAGGATCAAACGAAGCCAACATACCTATGTCCGGAACAATAGGCGCATCGTTTTCCGGATGGCAATCACAAAATGGAGATACATCCATGATCAGACTAATATGAAAATGTGGCCGATCTTTTACAACTGCATATGCATATTCCGCAATTCTTTCATGTAAAATACGGTTACTATTACCGTGAATAGGTTTGATTGCATCGTAGTTGCAGGCACCGATACACTGTCCGCAACCCACACATTTGTTAATATCAATAAATGCCTTTTTATCAATAAATGAAATCGCGCCATGGGCACAGGTTTTGTAGCATGTACCACAGCTAACACATTTTTTTGGATTAACTTGTGGTTTCCCGGTGTAATGCATTTCCATTTTTCCACCGCGTGAACCTGAACCCATACCGATATTTTTTAGTGTACCACCAAAACCAGTACTTTCATGTCCTTTAAAATGGGTCAGCGAGATAAAAACATTTGCATCCATGATTGCGCGGCCTATCTTGGCTTCTTTAAAGTGTTTACCCTCAATTGGTATAATTTTCTCATCTTGCCCTTTCAAACCGTCTCCGATTAAGACATGACATCCTGTGGCGAAAGGGTTAAAGCCATTTTCATATGCAGTGGACAAATGTTCGACAGCGTTCTTTCTTCTTCCAGCATACAGGGTATTACAGTCTGTTAAAAAGGGAATACCTCCTAATTGCTTGATGTAATCGGCAATGACTTTTACATAATTTGGGCGCAAATAAGATAGATTGCCGGGTTCACCAAAATGTATTTTTATCGCTGCAAATTTATTATTAAAATCTAAATTTTCGAAACCGGCGGTTTTTACCAGTCTAGACAATTTTTCTAGGAGATTTTCTTCAGGAACAACACGAAAATCTGTAAAATAAACTCTTGTCATATTATCTCCTAATCTTAATTACCCCCAAAAATGGATGTAATAAATTTATTTTAGTATATCAGATTATTATATGATCAGTGTAATATAAACTGGAAAAGAACCACTATATTAGTATAATATGGAACAGGCTCTATTTATCTAAGAAACTAAAAATATTATGCAAACAAAAAGACTCTTTTTTACAATAGTTTTATATTGGTTCTCACTGTACCTGCATATTCCATACCAGTCTGTTTACCTAACCGGTCTAATGGTAACTGGAGGTTTACTCGGAATAATTGTCGGGGCCTATGGTTATGCACAAGTTGCTTTTCGCATGCCGTTAAGTATTTTTGTAGATAAATCCGGAAAACAAAAAACCTTAATGATGGTAGGCTCAATTGCGCCGGCCTTTGCCGGAATGATTAGACTGCTACAAGATAACCCTCAAGGTTATTTTATTGCCAATATAGTAGGAGGATTCGGAGCTTCATTTTGGGTATTATTTATTGTTGATTTTAGCAAAAGGGTTGCTCTATCTGATGAAAATAGAGATGGTTCTGCATTAGTTAACTTTGCTAATCAATCAGGAATTTTTTTAGCCTATGTATTTGGCATGCTGACTTACAAATATGGCGGTATGAAAATTTTGCTTATTGCATCAATAGTTACTAGTGTAATAAGCTTCATCTTATTAATTTCAATGAAAGAAATTGTAATAGAGCGTAAGCCAAGTTCAGACGATATTAATCTTGATCAGCCAAGTATGTTAAAAATCATCTTAACAGATAAAAGTTTATTAAAAGCTTTACCGGTTGGTTTTTTTCATTTCGGTCTACTGTCAGCAACGATCCAATCTCTCTCAATACAAAGAATTGCTCAATTAAAAGCTACTGATTTTCAAATAGGGTTATTAAATGTAATATATATTTCATCAACGGTTTTAATGTCTTTACTCCTTGCAAGAATATCTCATAAAGGTACGGATCTGGAATGTGGAAAATCTCTGGCTATTTCATTTTTACTAAATGGGATCTATCATTTTTCTTTTATGCACCTGAATAATTTTATTTTAATAGGATTTGTTCAGGTGATAGCTGGAGTTTTTTCTGCCATCTCCGCTTCGTGCGGAATAAAGATGGCCTTAGCAACGGTACCTGATGAAGTAAAAAATGTTGCGATGGGCCTATACCAAACATTTGTTGCTTTGGGAATGTCTATAGTTCCTTCTGTTCTGGGTATCCTGGTTGACCGTACAAATATAATTATAACTTATAACCTTGTCGGTGCAGTTTGTGTGTTGTTAATTGTTTATTCTTTTGCGATGAAAGAAAAAGATTTTTCAACAAACGAAATCGGAAATTGTTGAGCCATAGGAAGAAATGACTCGACAGATTGAAAAATACATACCTCAATCAGCTCGTCGTTAAGTGTCACTTAAAATGACATCTATTCCATGATTTCGCATTAAACTTAATTGGTCTTGAGCTAAGTCATCTTTGCTGTTATTTGTAACTA
>LSQX01254514.1_pt1 | contig 16320 bp, 11 predicted proteins | sample 654561 | NCBI WGS metagenome assembly LSQX01 (sample SAMN04489861, study PRJNA283612) | anaerobic digester metagenome | isolation source: 4 biogas reactors fed with cattle manure at either 37C or 55C with and... | place: Denmark: Kongens Lyngby | collected 2014 | reverse complement strand
GAAGGATGCCCACGGACATGTTTTATAACTGTAACGAAGAGATAAAACGCAAAAGCCCAACAAACATCAGGAACCAAAACAGACAAGTTAGCACGATCTGTAGCAGGAACAGGGGCAGGGTCAGGGGCTACTCTTTGGTTTGAATCATGAAGGGATTTGTGGCCATGTTCACAATTGGGTCATGGGGACCTGGGACGTGTGGTGGCCTACGAAGCAAGGTGGGTTTGTTGAAGCGCAGGGACGGATCAATCATTCTAACTTCGAATTTCCTGCGGTTGAAGGCTGCAGGATTCCCGGAATCTTCATCCCCGAATTTTTTTCCAGACTGTGAATCCAAAAACAGCTGCCTGCTTTGCAAAGTAAGCTTTGGCGGCTCCTGTCGAATCTGTATCTGCCTCTTTTGCTGCTCTTCGTATGTTGGAGCAGCCGTCGGCTGACCATATTCCATCACGTCTGGGTCGCGATAAGCACGTTCTGGCTGCCTTTGATCATCGTCATTTGATCTGGTCCAGCTTTCAGTCGATGGGGCTCTTCTTTCCACCGGGGCTGCTTGACTTTTGGCTGGTCGTTCCTGGGAAACAGCCTCAACCTGATGCGCCTTTTCATCAGGAACAGAGGCCACATCCGAGGAAACGTTAACCCGCCAAACGATTACTGCAACAACAGCAGTAACTACAAGTAAAATGGGGAATATCTTAGTTTTTAACACGTTTTTCCAACCTTTCGTCTTACAGCCAATAACAGACCCAAAAACAAGGGTATAATCCAGCCAGATGTCCTACCGCCATCAGCAGAACAGCCACCCGATCCATTTACATCAAAATTGGTTACATCGCCAAGACCGTTACTAACATCTTGGGATTCATCCGTGTCTTGGGAAGCAACGTCATCCTCAAGCCGGTCATCCTCAAGTCCATCATTTTCAACCGCCTCTTCGTCAATCGTCTCAGCACCTAAGTCCTGCTCGACTTCAGCCTCAACAATCTCCTCAGGCTCTATAACATCCTCATCCGGATTTAATTCCTCAGCCAGGGCGTCATCAAGCACTTCTTCCGACGCCTCATCTGGGACGGGCTCAGGCTCAGGTTCCGGGTCAGGCTCGGGATCTGGGTCCGGGTCTGGTTCTTCAATTACTACGCCATCTTCGCGGTTGCTGCCCGGGGACTCACACCCTGGATCTTCAGGCCAGTCGGTCAAACCATCGAAATCATCATCGATTCCATTGGAACAGGCAGTAGGACCAACCCTAAAGGAAATTTTGTGAGCCGAGCGGTCCCAAGGCAGTGCCCTAACCGTCAAGTTGTGACGTCCCGCCGCAAGCCCAGTTGTATCCATATAGCCCTGCCAAACGCTGGGCGAAACTTCAGTCATTTCAATCCATTGGCCACTGTTTAACTGGAATTCCACCTTATCTGGAGCCCTGTCGGCAAAAACAACCGCTCTAACCGGAGCCTCGGTCCAATCTGGCGGAACAGAATAAGCCCTTGGATTGCCCCCTGCAAAGCCGGCATCAGCCGGTGCAGTCACCACAACATAGGGCCAAATCCCAGCTGAAAAAGCCCTCATAGCCAAATAATCTTGGTCAATTACACCAATTGTTACATTGTCCCTATCACCTTTACCTAACGTATCAATGTTAAAGTGCAAAACACTGTCTTGAAAGCTGGCTTCGTACTTGTGGGTGTGTCCATAGATATACATGTCCGCTTCATAATGCTTCAAAGCATTCAGAAATTCATCCTTGCCATACTTAAGCCTAGAGGTTGGGTGATGCCCAAACACAATATGCAAACTTGCATCAGTGTTTTCATCGAACGCCTGCTGGATATAGGCAAGCTCACCCTGATCAAGACCAGTGTTGTCTGCTGGCCACTTTGCTCCATCATTACCGGGTGTTGCAACTCCCAAAAAGTGGTAAATCCCAAAGTCGGTCTCAAGCCTGACTGAGTGCTGTGTACGGTCATAGTGGCTTCCCCAATGAGACCACTGTCGATAGTACGACAAGCTGCCATCACCGTATTGATCATGATTACCAGGAATGTCGATGTACTCGCTAAGCGCCCGATCCGAATCTGAAATAATACTGTTGTATGTTCGCCATTCGTCTTCTTGCTGTGCCCAAGGGATACCCAAGGCGGCGTTTGCATCGACCAGATCTCCACAATTCAGAATGAACTGCGGTTGGACAATGTGAAAGGCATCGTTAACCGCCCAAGTCAGATTTTCTACGGGTCTACTTCTCATAGCCCCTATATGTGTGTCAGAAATAACCATGAACCACAGCATTTTTTCGTGGGAGGGCGAATACTCAGGCATCGCTCTAGCTTGGGAATCGGGCGCAATCAGTAGGATAGCCAACATCAAAGAAACAATCGAAAACAACCGCATCAGTCAACCTCCGCGAAAAACGGCCCAAAAGTCAATAATACAACTACGCGGCTTGATTTCAATAATCTGGGGCTAAAAAAGATTACACTGCAAGACATAATCTGGTCTAAATAACTGGATTTACCCCTCCCCAAAAAGACTCAGCCGGGAGTACTGGGGATTGGACAATCACCCTCCTTTTGGTACATCATGCACCTGGGACTTTTGATTAGAAGGCCGATTGAATGGCCGCAGTTTTGGGAGGAACGTCGTGAAAATGAAACACCTGGCCTGTCTCACGTTATCTTTTCTTTTGGCTCTGTCTTTTTACGCTTGTGCAGATGATGGCGAAAACTCAGGCGATACTCCTCAGACGGAACAACCCGATACCTTCGAGCCTGATTCTGATGATCCTGACGTCAGCGATCCGGGCGCTAATGCCCCCGATTCCGACGATTCTGACACTAATGACCTTGACACCAATGAGCCTGACACCGATGTTCCCCCGGCAGAGGCAGCGGAGCAATTGGCAAGGGCAGCTATTGCGGGCACTGTTGATCCCATCGAGGCCTTTATCCGAATCTCCCATGGCGCGGGTTTTCCCGTCAAATGCCAAGATGGCAAGTACTTATTCATGCACCTGCACGAGAAGGGGCCTTGGTCAATCGCTGGGGACTTTAACAACTGGGAGGCTCAAGCCATGACAAGAAGGGGGGACCGTCTGTGGTACATCGAACTGAGCATCTCCAATCCCATAGGCTCCGCCTATAAATTCATACAACGTTCAACCGATATAGCCGATCCATGGGCGCGTGCCTATGAATACAATCAGCGCGGCGAAGCCAGCTTTGTGGCGCCACCACAAAGGGCGCATTTACAGCGTTTTCGTGTGTTTTCTGGTCAAAGTCTTAAATCTCGCGACATTAGAGTCTATGTCCCAGGCACAGAAGGTCCTTGGTCAGTACTTTATGTCCACGACGGGCGAGAGTTGCTTGGCGCTGACTGGAAACTAGGCGATACAATGGAAGAAATCCAAGGTGATTTCCTGATCGTGGGCATCGACAACACCGATGATCGTATGGAGGAATATATCCACGTTGATGATAACTATGTTGGCAGTACTTGGAATGCAAAAGGCAAAGAATACGCTGACTTAGTTCAAAAAGATCTGCGTCCATTTATCGAAGAACGCTTTGCCACCAAAGATTTGCGAGGCCTTTTGGGGGCAGACCTGGGTGGTTTAATTAGCCTCTACATAGCCCATCTCTACCCTGATGACTATGCATTCACTGCATCCATGTCAGGGACACTGACTTGGGGGCGACTTGCATTAAACAACACAACCATGCAAGAACTATACGAAGAGGCAGGCAAACGAGACTTCATTATCTACGCTGATTCTGGTGGCAATGAGGGCGATGGCTGCCTTCCAGGTTGGGCAGACGCTCTCGAAGATGAAGAATCTCGCGACAATTATTGCGCCACCAAGGCCTTTGTCGACGCCCTAGTGGCAAAGGGGTACGAACTCGACAAGGATTTGTTCTATCACCACGAACCAGATGCCCAACCTAATGAAGAAGCATGGGCCGCCCGCGTCAACATCCCCCTTGAAATCTTTAAAGATTTGGACGAAAAATAGCCTTAGCCCAAAAATCCCGCCTCGACTTCTTTGGAAAGCTCAAATTTCCAGGCTGTTTTCATTTAAAAGAAAATCAAAGATGCTCATGATCAATATGCCGTCATCATTGTACAGAGGCGCCAAGGCATCTTTTGTGATGATAATTTTTTTAAAACCGTCCTGAATCTTTAGCAGTGAACGTTGTTCCTGCCTTTGTTTGGCGGCGCTTGTTAGCCGCAATGCCGATTGAATGTAGTATCGTTTGGAACCTTTATTGCAAACAAAATCAATCTCAAGCTGTTTACGTACATTATTGCCGGTTTCGCTGACCTCGTTTGAGGTTACAACTCCTACATCAACGTTGTATCCTCGGACCTTCAGCTCATTAAAAATGATATTTTCCATCGCATGCGTTTCTTCCACCTGTCTAAAATTCAACCGTGCATTTCGAAGTCCCAAATCCGTGAAGTAGTATTTCAAGGGGGTGTCAATATACCGTTTCCCTTTAATATCATATCGTTGTGCGCTATCAATCAAGAACGAGTCCTCAAAATAACCAATATATTTTTTTATGGTATTTGGACTGATTGCCTTTTTCTTTACGCTCCTAAACGTTGCAGATAGTTTGTTCGGGTTTGTTAAAGTGCATATGAACTTCGTCGCCGCGCCCACGAAACTCGGTAATGATGTCTTTTGAAAGAAACTTTGCGTTGCTGCCTGTGACATAGACGTCTACATTTTGCATTCGAGCCAAACTGTTGAGGACAGCTTCAAAATCTCCCAACAGCTGCACCTCGTCCAAAAGCACATAGTGCATTTCATCATCTTTGATCAGGCCCTTAATGTGGGGAAAAAGCAGCTCCGGATCCCTGTACGCCTTGTTCTCATACAGGTCGAAAGCCATTTCAATGATGTGGTCGCCAGCAATTCCAGCGGACACGAGGTGATCGCGAAACAACTTGAAAAGAAGATAGGATTTTCCACATCTCCTTATCCCAGTGATAACTTTGATTAGTTTGTTGTGTTTCTTTGAAATCAGTTTATCAAGGTAAATATCTCTGCGAATTTCCATGCCGTTACCTCTATTGCGAATTCTATTGCAGATTTTTGCAAAATTCCGCACTTTTCTTTACTAGAAGTATACACCACCTAAAAGCCACTGTGTCGGGTCGAAGGGTGAGAGGCCAGGGCCAGGGACAGGGGACAGGGCCAGGGGTGGGAGCAGCCTCTTGCCAGCGTTATCTGATGAATCAGGGAAAAATGGCATATCTAGTGATGTTAGTTAGAATGTTGCTTGACACCAATGGGTAACTGCGCTAGTTGTCTTGTCGGTGTGGTTTTCCTAAATTCTTTTTGGAGGTTTCTTATGAATCTGACTAACGAGAGGCTTTGGTTGGGGGTGCTAAGCGTGGTTCTGCTTTGTGGAAGCCCTGTTTTAGCGCAGTCTCATGGCTCCATTACCCCCTCTACTACCNNATGTGTATAAGAGACAGCCCCCCCCTGATCCCATGATCGCGTTAATTCTGCCCCACAACAGGGCAAAACAGAAACAGGACAGACAAAGGAAGACCTTACTCGGGCGGACTATCTCCAGATTCAGAGTGAGAAGTTCCTTATGCTCCGCGAGGCTCCGCCCGTTAATCTCACCAACATGCCTGCGGCTGTTTTTCAACAACTCCTTTACTCGGTTGAGCAACTTCGTTTTGACGTTCAGGACTGGCGGGTGGACTCACAAGAAACCATGAATTGGTGTGTTTCCGGTGCCGCTGAAGCCCAGAAGAAGGCTGGAGTAGTGACTGCAAAAGGTGATGCCTTGGTTACGCTGGAGGCGCTAATAAAGCGCTGCTCACAGATTGCCAGCTTTACGTTCGAGGCAAAGCATGAGTGTCGGCCTGGTAACAAAGAAAATAAGGAAGCGGATGTTATGTGCCGGGTAGGATACAAGGTCGCAATCCGCAAATATATCGGAGAGGAGACAGGTGACGGCAATGTCCAAATTGTGCTCGATCAGACTTTTGGTGACGACGGCACCATGTACATCACTACAGGACCATCCAGTTGGTGGGATGTGCGCCCGAAGAAGAGTTTTGCCCAAAAACTGATATCTGCTGGGAACGGTTGGTCTGGAGCTGATACAGCGGAAGAGGCTCTCATGGCGGCTGCTTTTAGGGAGAGACAGGCCGGGGAGCGTGCGGTTCGAGATATCAAGTGTTTCCAGCTTGTTGCCCCTATCGTCCATCACGATGCTGACAAAACATTTATCTGTCTTGGTCGTGACCAGGTCGAGCTTGATGCCCCGTTCTACGTTGTAATGCCCACCGAGGATGGAGAAAAGCGGGTGGGATTTGTAAAGGCACGCAAGCTGTATGACGGTTGTCAGGAGACGAGGCCAATTGAAAACGCGGTTTATCAGCCTTCTATGGCCCAAGATATCCTTGGCTCCAAAAAGATTCAGGTCGGCATGAGCACTGTAGAGATGCCATCAATAGGCTTGAACCTCGGCTTTGCTACTGGGTTTGGTATGGCGCTCAAGGCCAATATGGGCTTTCAGTTGGGGCTTCAAGGCGAGTACAACCTAGCCCGCCACATCAAGAAGATATCTGAGCTCTACGCCACCATGGGAGTACAGTTCTTGGTGATGCCGCGAGGAGGGACTGCAAAAATAGGTCCCATTGTTGGGGATAAACTGGATTTGCGAGAAGTGAAAGAACCATCCTTGGTTGCACGAATCGACATGGGGATGATGAAACGCTGGTTCGTGCGCTCTTTCTTCGTCGACGCAGGGGCCGCCTTTGCTGTTGACGCCTATGCTATTGACTCAAAGGACAATAAGGTCAAATCTGTAGGTTTGGCCAGTTATGGCTTCGACCTCAAGGTTGGTCTTGGGTTCCAGGTTCATCCTCGTACGCTAATCCGACTGTCGCCAGTGTTCCACTATGGAGCTGTGTTGGGGAATTACAAGGACCAGTGGGACGAGACTTCCCCAACGCAACTGATTGGGCATGATGCGGGTCTGCTCCTAACTTTTGATTGTCTGTTTACGATCTGACCCATGTCTCTTCTGGGAGGCGAAACATGAAGCGAATCGTGTTTTGTGGTGGGCTGGCTGCGTTTTTGCTGGTCTCATCAGTCGCTCTGGCTAGATTCGATGAGTCTCGTAAGGACGCGGCCTGCGCCCGTATTCAACTGGCTGAAGCATTTGGCGAGCCGGTATCGCCAAAAGACAAGGCCCAATGCATGTCTCAACCCGAAGCGAAGCGCCGACCGGCGATCAAGTCCGGTGAGGACTCTTTCACAGAAATGCCTGCCGAGGCTTTCGCCAAATTCGAAGAAGCTCCGGTTCAGACACGACCATCTTGGCTGAATGGCAAGGTAGCCCAGGGGGATGTCGTATTTGGCGTTGGGATGGTTCAAGACAAAGAGGTGCAGGAATCTGGTCGCATGCTCTTGGCCATGCAGAGGGCGCTGACCCAGATCGCGGCACAGATTCAAGTCCAAATCAGCAGTGAATTGACGTCGGATGTCACTCGGACTGCTAGCAGACCAAGGGGTGGCAAACGCTCCAAGGAGACATCTGTAGCCTTTGAAACGATATCGGCTCAGGCATACATCATCACTGCTGAATCGATTGAAGACACCCGCCTGGTCGAGACCTATCGTGATTCATCAAAGAAGGCCTTCTACCTGTTAGCCTCACTCGACCTAAGCAAGGTAGCTCAGAAGGAGGCCGCTGTGGTCGATGCCGTGTTTCGTTCTCTCGGTTACAGCGCTAGCGAGGCAGCACAGGCGTTTGGGGACGACCAGTTTTCTCAGGACGCCCTTTTACAAATCCTTGACACCCTAGACCAGGTTAACGCGATTAGTAAAAGCAAGCTGGGGCGCAAACTCAAGGATAGCTGGCAGACGGAATACAACGAGCTACTACGCTTGGCCAAGTTGATGGTCAGTTGTCTTGAGGTGGATGGCGGATATGCTGCTGAAAACCACAGGGTGGTAACGTTCACGCCAACCTGTCGCGGCAGGGCCATTCGACACGGGCGATTCTCGTACAAGGTGCATGGTGGCTTAGTCGACCTGCCTGAAATTCTAACGACCAATAGAGATGGCGTGGGCGACGTGAAGGTGGGCGCGACTTACGGTGTGGATACCATAAAGCTGGTGCTGGCACATGATATTTCGACCAGCAAAGGGGCCTATTTGGTCAAAGGCGTGAAAACAGGTCAAGGGGCCCAGCTGGAACTGGAGGCCACTGCCAGACCAACGGCGTCGGTCCACGTAAGTGGTTTGGAACTCACAGTTTTGGGGGAGATGGGGCTGGCTGGCGCTGTTGAGGCTTGGCTTTCACGCAAGTGGGGTGCTGAAGTCGTTTGGTCGGGTGAAGGGAATTTGAAGGTTACTGCAACCTTCAATCTGCATCAGGCAAGCGAGGTGTATGGAAAAGTCATAGCACCTGTCGAGTTGTCAATAAAAGTAAATGGTCCACGTGGTGTTCTGTTTGAAAACACAGGACGCCACGCTGGGCAAGGTACAACCGAACGAGCCGCACGTGAACAGGCGTACAGGAACATCGTTCGAGTTATGAGTAAATGGTGAACCGCTTGGTCAACTGAAATGACTCTGTGATGCAAGGAGGGAATATGACACGCAAGTTTCAGATTGGACTGTTGTGCCTATCGGCTATGGTGTTCGTAGCGCAGGGGACGGCACATGCAACGACCGTGTTGTTTGTCGAGACGGTCGACACTACCTTTAATCGATACAGGGTATCTGAGGCGATAGGCAAGGACCACGACGCGGCGAAGTTGGTAGCTATTCAATCGGCCGTTGTGTTTGCAGCCCTGCAATTAACCGGTAGTGAAGAGGAGAAGGCTCGGCTTGAAGGTATGAGATCAAGCTTTGAGAGTTGGGAAGACATTGGCATTGCCGAACGTGTTTTAAAAGTACTTTTCGTAAAGGATGGGGTGAAACTGGATGTTGTGGTCAAGATTAATGTCAAGGAGTTGCGCCGCAAACTTGAGGCAGCTCACTTGATTACCAAAGGGACAGACCTAGCGGAAAAACTTGGTAACCCTTCGATCCTAATCGCACCAGAGGGTAGTGATGGGCGCCAGATCGCACCAGCACAGCGATACATCGTAGACACTTTGGCTAGTTTCTTCACCCAGCAAAAGTACGATCTCGTCGACGCTGGTGCTATGAGGAACCTGTCAAACATGCAGGGAGCTGTCACTGCGATCGAGGGCGTGTTAGATGATCCGATAGCACAGATTGCATCCCTCATAGGTGCGGATATCTACGTTACCTTCAGCGCGGGTTTAACCCAGACGGTCAAGGCATCCGCGTCGCTGAAAGCCTATGAAACCACAACAGCCAAACTGATAGCGAGTGCGACTGGCGAAAGTAGTCATTATCCCGCTGGCTATCCGGCGGAGGACGCAGTGCGCGAAGCCGTTAACGATGGTGTCCCGAAGATGTTTGAAGACCTATCTGGATACTGGCACGATGACATTGCGAAGGGGCGCAAGTATCTATTTTCAATTGCGGGCGATCTTTCAAACCGAGAACAACAAAAAGCACTGCGTAAGGAATTGGAGGAGGTAGGAGATTTAAGGCTCACAGTCAAAACAGCACAGCGCTTTTCTGGAACTGTTCGGGCGAAAGGAAGCTCGGATGACGTCGAAGAGAAGATCGAGGATGCTATAACAGCGGCTGGTTTTAGCCAGGTGAAATTGGTGCTTTCAACTCGCCAAATGTTCATATTTGCGGTGGAGGAGAGCGGAGAGAACTCAGCCTTTTCCGATTAACGGGGCTAACAATTTTATGTCTAGTACAGAAAAATGCAGATTCAGAGACGGAATCAAGCCCCAAAAATCGATTTTTGGCGACGACGGAAAGTTCAGGTGGCGATTATTGGACCAGTGCAGGGGGTTGACATTTGACACAGATAGGATGATATTAGCGACACCTGTAATGGTGCCGCGATTGGTGCGGCTGTGGGTCTGGTACGGATCGGGCCCAAACTAGGTTTCAATTGGAGGTTTTTATGAAGCTAGTAACCAAGATCGCCATGGTGGCGGCAGTTGCTCTGGCTTTCGCCGGATGCGACGATCAGGCTAAGAAAGATCTGGCCAAGTGCCAGGAAGACGCAGGCAAGGTAACCGCAGAGCTCGAAGCAGCCAAGGGCGAACTTGAGGCCGCTAAGACAGCTGCTGCTGACCTACAGACCAAGCTCGACGAGGCTACCAAGGCTCTGGAAGCTGCGAATGCTGAGCTTACCCAGCTGAAAGAAGCGGCAGCAGCCGCCCCGGTTGAGGAGGCCAAGCCAGCCCCAGCTCCTGCTAAGAAGCCGGCAGCTAAGAAGGCTGAGCCAAAGCCACCCGAGCCAGTTCGTCAAACGACCAGTACCGGAAGCAAGGCCCCACCCCAAAGGAAACGCTAGTAGGTGGGAGAAACATAAGGCGACGTTTTAACTTTTTTAGGAGTTTATGAAATGAAGAAGACATTTTTAGCAATGGGCAGCGCCCTTTTGTTGGCCCTGACCTTCGCAGCTTGTGATATGGGCGAGGATGATCCAAACAAGGAGCCAGAGCCTAAAGCCAACCCGACTGCAACTACTGCTTGTAGGGGGTATCGCACCGACTTGGGGAACGCCTACATGGAAATCTGCGAAGAGTTTGGCAGTGAAGCTGAGTTCCTGCAGTGGTTTCAAGAGGCGAATTGCGACGAGGCTAAGTGGAACGTTGAGCTGACTGACCAGCAAACCACCAGTTATGATGCCTGTCTTGTTGGCATCAGCAAGCTGACTAAGGATGACTGTAACCGACTCTTTGGTGATACGCCTGTGTATATCGACGAAATCGTTCCATCCTGCAATGAATGGTGGCCGGACGTATAAGTAATCGGCTTTGTAGTTCCCACCTTTCCTTAAGTTCCAACCTAAATTAAAAATCCTTTAACGATTCTTTTGATGTAGGTCTGTATTCAAAACAACTGGGCCTAGTTTAGCAACCACCTGACGGTGTCAAGCGTTGTGCTGAGGCTGTAGTCAAAGCGTTTGAGTAAAGAGCCGCGTTCGACAGATAATGCAACGATTCTAAATCAATCTTCCTGAATGGGTGGCAGTGGGAATCCTGCACCGCCTTCGTCCTCTGCTGGTGGGGTGGAGTCACTAGGCTCGCTGTCGTACTCCGGTGGGGAGTCGGTAGTGTGATCAATTTCTTTGCTACCAGACTTGTTCTCAGTCCACTCCAGAAGTGGAACTACGTCCTCGAAGAAGCCGTCTTGGATCATGATAACGTCAGCAACCTTCAACAACTCGCCAGCAAAGTTTGTCCCGTCAATCGCCCATAGCTTTGAGGGATCATCAATATTCAAGAAAAAACGCACTCTTGAGCCTGCTGGAACCAAATCGCCAGTAGCAAAATTGACCTTGCCACGAATCAAGGTCGCTTGTGGCAGATTGATTGTCAGATACTTATCAGTATCCAAATCCAGCGATGCCCCAGCCGTCCTAGCCATCCCAGCAGGGGGAGTAACCGTAATCGCATAACGACCAGGATCGACCGCAACTTCAAACTCGCCAAAATCATTGGTCATAGTCGAGAAAAAGACATCGTTGGCGCCACTAAAGCTGGCCGTTAAGACGTCAGAACGGTCCGTCATCAGCATCACATTCGACTTTGGTACCCCAATGCCGTTGTCTAAAACAGTCCCGCGGATCTTAACTCTGGGGTCCAAATAAATCATAAAGGCCTGATACTGCGAATGAACCAAGTCAATCACTCGGCGGGTGGTAGCAAAGCCAGAATCTCCAGGAGGTACAACCGTGACCTGATAACTGCCTTCAAACAAGGGCAGCGTTAAAATCCCGTTTTCATCAGTAATTCCAGATGTTGAGTACGAACCTTTGGCCAACGTGCCGTTAAAAGTCACCTTGGCAAGCCCAACTGGCAGGGATTCTTCACCGCTTAGCACCTGGACTGAAATCTGCCTTAAAGGGATATCAGTATCAATCTTGACCACTACCAAAGGCGAAGATTGATATTCGTCCATAAACTGTTCCAGTCCCTCCTCCCAAGCTACCTCGGTTACAGGAAATGGCCTGGAATCAAGGCCAGGCTTGACCAAAATCGAGACCCTGCCGGCTTCCGGTGGTAAGATTATGGAAAACCGACCTTCAGCATCGGTTACAGCGCTGGTGCCAATCGCTAAATCACCGATCAGGCTTGAAACTTTGGCTCCAACCACCGGGGTTTCAGCCAGCAAAACAATTCCATCAACCTTCACGTAGCCATCTTTGGGGGGCAACACGATGTCAAACTTTGATGAAGAAGTAGCCTTGAGGCTAAGCCGATGTGGAGGCAGCGTGACCGTTCCATCAGCGGCAGACGGGATAAAGGTGGCATCGTAAGACGACCCTGGAAGCAAGGGCAGTTGATACTGCCAAACCCCGTTTTCATCATTAAAAACGGCCAAAGCCTCGGAACGCAGCTGTGTCCCAGAAATCCGCCCATGAGCGGTTGCAACCAGCTTTCCTGGGCAACTGGGCCCTTTTGCAACCAGATTAGCCTCGCCGGATCTTAAATAATCGTTCCAAGAAGACAAATCAGCAGCGTGGAAGATCGTACCTGACAGTACTGCAGGACTGGCCAAGGTCAGATCCAAGTTTCCATCAAGGCCAGGTGTAACTCCAACAAACTGGTCTCCGACCACCATTTTGTCCAAGGGGGGATCGATTGCTACTGAAAATTGGGGGTTATTGTAAGGGAAATCAAGACAAACGCCCAATTGGTGATAACAGCCTTGGCCTGATAAACAGTCCTTATCAGACGAGCATCCTCCCCGTGGGGAATATTCGCTGGAAGCCAAATCAAGAGTGGTAACGTCACCATCAAAAGCGCTGTCAGAACCACCACAGCCAACAAGGCCGATTGATAAAATCAGCAATGCCAACAAGCTTGTTAAACGTTTCATTGGCACACCACCTGTGAACGAAGAGTCCAACTTAAATAGGCGTAACCCCCTTGTATTGTTCGACCTTGCTCGCGATCGAAGGTGATTGGACCATCGGAAACTATCAATTCTAGTGTGTGAATCGAACCTGGCGGGCTCAGTTCCTCCTGGAAGGCGCATGCGTTCAGCCGAATCGCTTGATAGCCAGTGAAATCGGGAGGTTTTGGTTGTGTCCATTCCAAATATCCAAGGTACCAGTGAAATTCCAGGTTTTCTAGTTCCGTGTCCAAGTCTGCGATGGCCCCAGTTACCGAAAAGTCTGTAATCAGTGAGGTTAATTCCACAATCGAATCTGGATTGGGTGTTACCAACGAACGATCGATTGTTGGGCTGTAACCGAATTCCTGACGTTCTGTAATATCTGATGGCCACAGGCAGCCTCCACAAAGTACAAGGGCAACGAGGACGGCGCCTATGCACGTCCTTTTGACCGCCTGTGTGTGTGTCAGCAATGCTTGTGCCAAATCTGTTTCCCGTCAAAGTCCTGGATTCAACGCATTAAATGCGAAAGCGCCAGCGTCAATCCAAGTTTTCAAAACCAAAAAACATGACATCTGGATCACGCCTGTCATACCTGACGGCCAGCATCACGTTCACGTTCCAAATAGCGAAAGACCGTTCTTGGCTCAACCCCTAAAAGTCTGGCGGCTGCTGCTCGATTCTGGTGACTAATATCAAGCGCCTTTAAAACATAGTCTCTTTCAAATCTTTCCCTAGCTATTGCAAGTGGCTCAAACTGGTCATCAAGGTTGTCGGGCAGCTCCAGATCGGGCTCCAGTACTTGGGGGCCAGTGGAAAACAGCGCCGCCCGTCGAACTCGATTTTCCAGCTCTCGAATGTTTCCAGGCCATGGATACTGGGCCATAGCCTTCATCGCTTCAGGTGAAAAGGAGCGGGCCGGAGATTGGAACTCGGCGGCAAACTTTTTCAAAAAGAAGGTGGCCAACATGGTTATGTCGTCGCCACGTTCTCTAAGCATTGGAAGCGTGATTGGGACAACATTGATTCGATAGTACAGGTCTTCTCGGAAGCGGCCTTCTCGGACTTCTTCTTGAAGGTTTTTGTTAGTTGCCGCGATAATTCGGACGTTTACACGCTCTGGTCGGGTGCCACCAATTCTGGTGACCATGTTGTCTTGCAGGACTCGCAGCAGCTTGACTTGCAATTGCAGTGGCATTTCGCCGATTTCATCCAAAAACAGCGTTCCACCTGAGGCTAGCTGGAATTTTCCTAAGGTTGCTGCCACCGCTCCTGTGAACGCTCCTTTTGTATGGCCAAATAGTTCACTTTCAAGCAGATTTTCAGGAATTGCGCCACAGTTAATGGCTACGAATGGGTTGTTTGACCTAGGGCTGCGGCCGTGAAGCTCCCTGGCGACAAGCTCTTTGCCTGTGCCAGTGTCGCCTAGTATTAGCACCGGCACGTCGGTTGGGGCAACCCTGGAAATCCTGTCGAAAACGCCCCGCATGCTAGGACAGGAGCCTATCAGCGAGCCAAATCTGGAGGCCTGGACTTCATCTTTTAGGAATTTGTTTGAACGCTCCAAGCTTTCCAGCAGCATGACGTGTTGAACGATGGTTGAGGCTTGGGCCGTGTAAACATTCAAGCTTCGCAGGGTGACTTGGTCAAACAGGTCCAAAAGCCTGTCGGTCCCAAGGTATAAAACGCCTAGCGTTTCCCCGCCAATTTTCAGGGGCAAGCACATCACTGAGGCCAGTTTCAGGTTGATGACGCTGGTGCAGCCTGAAAACTCGTGGTTACTCATGGCGTCGGTTACAAGTTGGGGTTGACCTTCCTCAAGCGTTTTTTGAACGATGCTTTCCGAATATAGCGCCTCATCATCTGGTAGCACCTTGCGGTCGATATTTCTGGCAACTTTGACAACTGGGACGCCGTTTTCCAGGAACAAAATGAAGCCCTTTGAGGCCTGGGTCAAAGCCAGAGTTTCATCCAGCAGGGTGGTCAAAGCCTTGTCTAGGCTTCTGGCCTCCATAAGCCTGCTTGAAAAAACGGCCATCCTGTCTAGGCTCTTCATGGCCTGCTTTTCATCTGATTGCTTTTGCTGAAAGGGTGCGTCTTGGGCGCTGAACACCAGCGTGTTGTCACCCAGTCTAATAACGTCCCAGTTTGCAAGCAAAGCCTTTTTAACCTTGCGTCCGTTGATTATCACCTCGGCACCACGGTCCATTGGCAGGATCTGGTAGGTCGAACCTTCGGCGATGATCTCGGCGTGGGCCGGTTGGGTGCCAGCAGCGGGTAGCTGGATGTCGCAGCTTGGATCGCTGCCAAGGGTCGTTACAAGGCGAAACAATGGGAATTGTTGTGGCTGATTGTCACTGTTAAACAGGATTAAAACTGCCAAGTTGGACCTCCCTATCACCAAGTGATGTAAACCCTATCACCAAGTGGTGCAAATAGCTATTCCGGCGTTACTACTTTCAAGCATTGGACATGGGACGACTTTGAAAGTGCGTTTGTACGGCTCGTAATTCATAAAGGCGTCAACGATGCCCCAGATCACCAACGCTCCAAAGGCGCCAAGCCCAACATACTGGACGATGCGAAGTTTCCTGGCTGTAATCGCATTATTATGGGAAAACAGACCGTCGTCGCCTCGCAGGCCCTCAATGCTAGCATATGCCCCGATGTTCATCCCCAAGGTGAGCAGTTGGCCGCTTAAAAACAGTGCTCCTTTGGTTTTTTGGCCATTTATGAATTGCCCAACGCCAAAGGGGACCAGATTCGGAACCCATGAACGACGTTCTATTGAAACCTCGCGGCCTTCGCAGATTACCTCGGGTCCATCGTCAGGCTCGATTTCAGGGTCAATCAGGTGCAATTCTGCCATGCGACGCTTGGTTTGCTCAAAATGCTCAATAAAAGCAGAAGGGTAGTAAAAGGCATCAAGTTCATGGCGAGGTGCTAGTGTCAGCAGGACTGTGAATTCTTCTTCAAGGCGTTTTTCATTTTTTAGCCAGTAGTAACAGGCCGCCAAGTATTCATGGGCCTTGATGATGTCGGCAGTAGAGGAAAGCAAAACCTCAGGGTAGAGCAGCTCAGAAAGCAGCTTTTCAGCGCCGACATAATCCTGAAAACGGAAAGTATTTTCAGCAGTTGCAAATTGTTCGTCTGGGGTCTGGGAATATGCAAAGTCGGCCACCCAAAAGGCGCCAAGCACGATGCCGTATTTTACCCATGCCCGGATATTCAAAACACACTCCAGTTCCGGGCGGAGATTATAGCACCAAACTGGGGGCAGGGGGCGGAGCAGGGTGAAGTGTGAAGGGTGAAGGGGGCAGGGGGCAGGGACAGGGGCAGGGACA
>LSQX01367737.1_pt1 | contig 16321 bp, 12 predicted proteins | sample 654561 | NCBI WGS metagenome assembly LSQX01 (sample SAMN04489861, study PRJNA283612) | anaerobic digester metagenome | isolation source: 4 biogas reactors fed with cattle manure at either 37C or 55C with and... | place: Denmark: Kongens Lyngby | collected 2014 | reverse complement strand
ATAATTACTCCTGAGATAGCCGCTGAGGAAAAGGCCGAGGTGCAAAAAGCGCTGGAGGCCGGACCTGTTGTAACACGTGATACTGAGCCTATTGTGCCTGATTTAGCGGCTGGGTTAGCTGGGCCTGCTGGTATTGGCGGAGCATCACAGCTTAAACCAGTGGAAGTAGTTAATCCCATGGATTACTTTGGCAAGGGTTTGGATTTTAATATACCGCCTTATAATTATGTACCGACTATTATTCCTCCTACTCCTCCTGCTACGCCGGCTGAGCCGCCGCCGGAAAGAATACCTGGTGTTGTAACGCCGGCTGAGAAGAGAAGCGGTAAAGGTAAAGTAACTCCAGCTGATGTAAGACACAGAGTTAATCGACGTAGTTTATTTTATGGAGGCGGTAGTGGTGCTGGTGATGTGTATATACCGACATTGATAGGATACTAATATGACAGATGATAAAGCAAAATCAATAATACAATATCTAGGCAAGCTGGAATCAGATAGAAGTAATTGGCACACAGTGTGGCAGGAGATAAATGATTACATGCTACCTAACAAACAGTCAATAACGTATGGTGGATTATCTGGACAACAACGTTATGATAATATATTTGACTCTATCGCTACCAAATCAATACAAAGACTAGCTGCATCTCTTGGAGCTTTGCTAACCAATCCAGCATCTAATTGGCTGGGAGTCGAAACAGATGATGAGATGATTAATAGTATGGATGAAGCGCAAGAATATTTTGACATAATAGTGCGTAAGATGATGCGGTGCTTAGACAACAGTAATTTTTATACAGAGGTTAATAGGATGTATATTGACCTTGTGGCTTATGGTACTGGCGTATTGTATGTTGAGCCTAGCAAAAGTATAGACAGGGAATTAAGATTTTCAGCGCGCGGGGTAAGAGAAGTATTTCTGTCAGAAAACAACGAAGGTATAGTAGATGTAGCTATAAGAAAGTTTGAAATGACAGCTAGACAAATAATAGAAGAGTTTGGTATTGATAAAGTATCAGATAGACTAAAAGATATATATGAAAAAACACCAGAAGAGAGTGTAGTTATAGTTCATTCAGTTCGTCCTAGACAAAATAGATCCAGAAATAAAAGAAATAAACAAAACAAAAGATATGAATCAGTTTGGCTAGAGCATAATACTAATCACATATTACGCGAGGGTGGGTATGATGTATTTCCATATGTAGTAGCAAGATGGAATAAAGAGACTGGTGAGATATATGGTAGAAGCCCAGCAATGGACGCTTTGCCTGAAGTTAAAACAATTCACGAAGTTATGAAAGTATTAATTAAAACAGGACAACGTATAGCTGATCCTATAATGATGGTTCCTGATGATAGTTTTTCGGACATTACTGGAGAGCCTGGACAAATAGTGGCGTATGACCCAACGACTAATGCTAGGATAGAACCAGTTGCGTTTGGAGCTAATTTGCCTTTTACGTTTGAGATTCGTAATGATATAAGGGAATCAATCAAAGATTGTTTTTATAGCAATCAAATGACTATACCTACTGGTAATAGAGAAAGAGTTACGGCAGAAGAGATAAGAGCAAAACAAGCTGAGAGTGCTAGGATACTTGGTCCGACGTTTGGTACGCTAAACTACGAATTTTTGGTGCCGCTAGTGCATAGGATATATGACATATTGCTTGGAGTTATGACAGTAAATGGAGAGCCGTTATTACCTCCACCACCTAGTTTTTTAGTCGATCGAAATCTTAAACTTAAGTTCTTGTCTCCTTTGGCTAAGTCACAGAGAAGTCATGAGTTACAATCGATCGAATACTCTATAGCGCTAATAACGCAGTTAGCACAATTAGTACCAGACGTAATAGATAATTTAGATACTGATCGAATATTTAGAGTGGGCGCTGATATATCAGGTAGTCCAGCGGTAATATTAAAACCGATCGAACAAGTATTAGAGATAAGAGAACAAAGAGCGCAACAGATGGAACAAGAAAGACAAATGGCTTTAGCACAACAAGCCGCTGGAACTATTAAGGACGTGTCACAAATACCACAGGAGTAAAAAATGAGATCAAGAAATGAAGAAGCTAGAGAAAAGAATTTAATTGAGATGAAAGATTTGTTAGGGGCTTATAAATATATATTTAATACACCAGAAGGACAGAAAGTATTGTCTGATTTAGAAAAGAAGTGTTATTATAATCAATGTACAATGGAATTAGGTTTAGATATTAATAGTATGGTTTTTAGAGAAGGACGAAGATCAATATATTTATATCTAAAACAGATGATGGAAAGAGAAATTAGATCCTAAATAATCCTGTATAACAGGCAATCTACTTGGTAGATCTGTTTAGGACAATTATATTGGAGGCTGATAAGATGTCAGAACTTTTTAAAGAAGATGGAAGTTTAGATATTGATTTACTTGGTGAGAATCACAAAGAAGCTATTGCGAAGTATGTGAATGATAATTATAGGGATTTTTTACCGGAAGATGCAGCTACAAGTGCTCCTATGGCACCTATAAAAGATTTACAAAGTTTGGCTAAATCATATTTGAATGCCCAAGAATTGATAGGTAAAAAAGGAATTATAAAACCACAGGACAATGACCCAGATGATAAATGGGATAATTATTTTAGAGAACTAGGAAGACCAGACAGTGTAGATGGGTATGAGTATGATAAGGTTGAGGGGTTTGATAATGAGGAGTTTGTAAAAGGTTTTTCAGAAGCTGCTCACACAGCTGGTTTAACAAACAAACAAGCTAAAACAGCGTTAAGATTTATACAGGATAGGTACGTAAATGAAGTTACTAAATATAATAATGATTATAAAACAAAGATGGAAAAAGATTGGGCTGATGTTCAAAGAGAGTTTGGCGATAAGTTTGAAATTAATCAAAAGAAAGTAAATGCACTTATAGCTAAATTTGGAGACGCTGATCTACAAGCACATATTAGATCGTCTGGTATTGGCAGAGATGCTAAACTGTTTAAATTCTTGTCTGGTTTAGCTGATAATTTTAATGAAGACATGATAGGGGATATTGACGGTAGTTCTAACGTTTATACTCCTAGAGAAGCCATGTCTAAAGCTAATGATATTATGACTAACAAAAATAATTCGTTGTATGAAGCGTATTATAGCGCAGAGCATCCGCGGCACAAAGAAGCAATGGATGAAGTACTGCGATTGTATAAAATGGCTGATAGTAAAAAATAGATAATCCAATAGGACCTATTAAGCTATTAACCGATTGATGGACAATCCTGTATAGGACCCAACTTGCTTTACCTATTGACAGATAAACCCTGCATGGATAATTTATTTGGATATAGATTATAATTAAAACAATTAAATAATGGGAGAAATAAAAAATGACTACACCTGATCAGCATTATGTTAATCTATATAATTCAAACGTTGAATTGCTTGCTATGCAGACTGATAATAGGTTGAGCAGAGCAGTAAGAAATGAAACACAGGAAGGCGAGTATGCTTTTTTCAATCAAGTTGGATCTATTGGTTATACTACAGTTAGTGGTTCTGCTGCATCTACTATACTAAATGATCCTACTCATTATAGGAGACGTGTAGGTTTGGCTCGCTATACTATTGTTCCGTACCTCGATAAGGCTGACGAGGTTAAAATGGGATGGGCAGATCCTACATCTACATATGTACAATCATCTGCTGCTACACTTAATAGACTTCTTGACGATGTAATTATAGCAGCTATTGATGGTACTGCATTTACTGATCAAACAGGCTCTACATCAACATCGTATGATACTAGTAACGACATTACTGTGTCAGGCGTATTGACAGTTGATGCGATCGCAGAGGCTGCTAAAGTGTTGAATGCCAATGAAGTACCGACTAATGATCGTTATATAGCATTGTGTGCGGCTGATATCCAGTCACTGTTGTCTGATGATAATCTCACTAGTTCAGATTTTAATACACTCAAACCTCTTGTTAGTGGTCAGATAGGTTACTACATGGGCTTTACATTTATCCACAGTGAGAGGCTTGGTACAACTGGAGGGGCCAATAAAATATTCTTCTGGCAGAAGAACGGACTGCTTCTGTCGAAGGGTGCAGGTCCATCAGGCATGTTTACGAGGGTAGATGAGAGGAAAGACTTAAACTACACAAAACAGTTATTTACAAACGTGATGTGTGGAGCTACACGTATGCAAGAGGCTATGGTAGGGAGAATTCTTAGAACTCCAGCTGCATAGTTTTAAAAGGTACCGACGGGTAGAAATGGGGAAGTGCCTATTTCACTTCCCCGCCTAAGATCTAAATAGGAGAATATTGTTGGGTAAATTAGTAGATTTAGTAGGCAAAGTATTTGGAAGACTACATGTGATAAAGTTTGTAGGTATGAGTAAGCATCACAAATCTATATTTTTATGTAAGTGTAGTTGTGGTAAGGAAAAAGAAATACTAAGTAATAGTTTGCTGTCTGGTAGAACTGTATCTTGTGGATGTTACAATAGAGAAATTATTACATCAGAAGCTCACATAAAAAAACTTACTAGTAATAATTCTGGAAAGAATAATGGTATGTATGGAAAACATCACACAGATAAAGTTAAAGCTACATTATCTAGAATAGCATCTAAAAGGGTAGGTGAATTAGCTCCTAATTACAAAGATGGTAGATGCTACGAAAGAGTAAGTAAGCGATTACGACCAGAGTATGTAACATGGAGAGCACGGGTGTTTGAAAGAGATAATTTTACGTGTTATAAGTGTAAGCAATATGGTGGTGATATGCGCGCGCACCACATAGAGTCTTATAACAATAACCCAGAATTACGTACTGTTGTATGTAATGGTATAACACTATGTCTAGATTGTCATAATGATTTTCACAATAAGTATGGTTACGGAAATAATACTAAGGAACAATTTAATAACTTCGGAGGAGAGTAATGGCTAGTAAAGTATCTATAATTAATTCAGCCCTAATACGATTAGGCGCTAATATGATAACTAGTTTGACAGAGGACAGCGAGGAGGCTAGGCTTGCTAATTCTATATTCAACGAAAGCCTTGATTATTTGTTACAGCTATACCCGTGGTCATTCGCGCTAGAAGAAACAGACCTAGCTGAAAGTGCTGCTCCTCCTATTTATTCTTATACGTTTGCGTATCAATTACCGGTATTACCTTATTGTCTTCAAGTCGTAGAAGTGCAATATAATATCCCGTATGAAATAAAAGGTAGGTTTTTATATACAAATTGGAATGATGTTAATATAACCTATATAAAAAGAATAGCTGATATGAATGATTTGTCTGCTGCTTTTGTACAAGCCTTTTCTTTTTATTTAGCTTCTCAATTGGCTGTTCCTCTTACACATGATAGAGGCGTGGCAGATTCTATGGAAAATAAATTCCAACTATCTTTTCAGAAAGCCAAGACTAGAGATACTCAACAAAATAAGTATAAGCTATCTGCTAATGGATCTTGGTTGAACGTTAGGAGAAGTTAGTATGTCAAAAGTTAATCCACTTATATGTGATTTTTCTGCTGGTGAGTTGTCTCCAAAGATGGATGCTAGAGCTGACTCAGAGATATACGCCAAAGGATGCAAAAAACTAGAGAATTTTTATGTGTATGTACATGGCGGGGTTCAGAAAAGACCCGGCACAAGATATGTAGCTACTGTTAAGTATCCTGATAAAGATACCAGAATACTTTCATACATATATGGTGAGAGTATTGCGTATGTATTAGAATTTGGTGATCACTATATGAGAGTATATACTAATGGAGGACAAGTACAAGTAGGCGGAGCTCCGTACGAAATAGTAACACCATATGCATATTCTGATGTTTGGGATATTAAGTTTGTACAAAGCGCTGATGTTATGTATATGGTTCATCCAGACTACGCGCCTCAAAAACTAATAAGGTATGCTGATGATTCATGGACTATGGCTGCTGTTGGTTTTGTTAATGGTCCATTTATGGATGAGAATATTCAATCAAGTTATGTATTAACAGCTACAGCTGTTACTGGTAATATTACTGTAACTGCTACTGGTTTTGCTCCATTTAGTGCTGGTCATGTAGGCTCTATTTGGAGAATGAAAGGCAACATAAGAAATTCAGCTGAAATAAATATAGATGATTCATGGACAGACAGTGTTGAGGCTGATAGAAATGAAAGTATTTTTATTGAGCTAGGCGGTGTTTGGGAAGGTACTGTAACGCTACAAAGGTCTGCGAATGATGGTGCTACGTGGGAAGATGTGTATGTATATAAAGATAATATAAATACTACACACACAGAATACGAAGATGATATTATTTATAGATTAGGTATTAAATCTGGAGACTATACTAGTGGAACTGCTTCATTGACTTTAGGCAAATTAAATCAGTATGGTTATTTTAAAATAACTAATTACACATCAACGACACAAGTTACTGGTACTGTTCAAAAGGTACTGCCTACTGTTAGCACAAGTAAATGGACAGAGGGTGCTTGGAGCGGTGTCAATGGTTATCCTAGAGCCGTCGCGTTTTTTGAAGAGAAATTGATATTTGCTGGTACATACGCTGAGCCACAAACTTTATGGTTCTCTCAAACAGATGATTATGAAAACTTTGAGACTGGTGTAACATTGGCAGATGCTTTGGTTATAACGCTTGCTAGTAATAATATTAATACAATACAGTGGTTATTGGATAGTCAAAGTACTTTACATATAGGAACTATAGGTTCTGAGTGGCATTTGGAGACCACTGATACACCTCCTTTTGTTAATGCTTATAAACAATCTTCGTTTGGTTCTAATTTTATACAGAGTATTCCAGTAGGTCAGTTAATATTATACATACAAAAAGGCGGGAAGAAATTAAGACAAAGATATTATTCATATGAACCTGACACATGGATATCGAACGAAATATCTTTAATAAGTGAGCATATGTTCAAAGCTGGTATATATGATTTAACATATATAGATGACCCTGAACCAATGGTGTTAATGACTAGAGCAGATGGTGTAATTGTTGGATGTACTTTTGATACAGTTAATAAAGTAATAGCATACTTTACATGGACTACTGATGGGGCTTATCAAAGTGTAACTAGTATCCCTGGTGCAACTAGGGATGAGGTGTGGGCTATAGTTAGTAGGTATAATAAAAATGGTGTTACTCAATTTATAGAACAATTTCAGCCAAACGACTGGAATGCGTTAGAGGATGCTTGGTATTTAGATAGTGCTCTTACATATGATGGAGAGTTTTCTACTACTTTTAGCGGCATTGATCACTTGGAGGGTTTGTATATTACACCAACAGCAGGTGGTGCAGTATTACCCGAAGTGCTTGTTGTGAGTGGTACGTTTGTATTAGAAGATGCGTATGCTCATGTAATAGCTGGGCTACCTTATGCTGCTACTTTACAGACTATGAGTTTAGAAGCTGGTGCTGATTTTGGAACTGCTCAGACTAGACATAAAGCTATTAGTAGATTATCTGCTAGACTATATAAAACACTAGGATTAAAACTTGGTGTTAATACAAATATTTTAGACATTGTTCCATTTAGAAATTCTAGTGATCCTATGGGATTACCACCAGCATTATTTACTGGAGATAAAGCGATAGAATTTCCATATGGTTATGATAGATATATAACTATATGTGCTGTTAGTGATCAACCTACTCCGTGTAGTATATTAGCATTAGTGCCAAGTGTTTCTACTAAAGATTATTAAGGAGAAAAACTATGAGTTGGGGATGGATATGGGATGTTATTAATACTGGCGCCGGGCTATATAATTCTTATAGACAGTCTGAAGATATTAAAAAGGCTGGTACTAGAGAATCAGAAGAAGTACAGCGAGTAGCCGAAGATAACAAAGCTATAAGTTTATACGATGCTGATGTAGTAGAGAAGTCTGCTAGAGAGCAAGCGTATAGAAATGGTATTGAGCTTATGATCGAAACTCGTAATATGAAACAATACATGGGCGCACTAAAAGCATCTATGGCTAAAAGTGGTGTATCATTAAGTAGCGGTACCCCTGTAGACATTGAAGTATATAGTCAGCAAAGCTTCATACAAGATCTAGAAATGATTAAATATAATGGTAAGAAAGCTGAGGAGAAGCAAAGAGAACTAGCTGAGAGGTATAGGTTGTTGGCTGATAAGGGTATGCGTGATAGCGCTGTGTGGGCAGCTACTATATTAGACACTGCTAAAGATAAGTCAAATTCTACATTGATATATGGTATTACTAATGCTCTTGCTAAACTTAGTCAAGCTTTCGAGGAGAAATAACAAATGAAATTCGGACGCTCTAATATTCAACCATACGAAAGACAAGTACTACCTACTGCAGATATAAGTGCTGTTCAATCATTACCTGATGAGAAATCTACTGTTAGGCCACAGGTAGGTATAAATCCTATGTATGCTGCTTTTGGTGATTCGTTAGATGTGTTGTTTGATATATCACAAAGAGCACAAGCGATAGAGGCTGCGGAAGAACGTAATTTAGCTGATGTTGAATTGTCTAAGAGGATGCACCAAGCTATGATAGATTTAATGAGTGATCCTCAATATAAAAATTATTCTAGTAGAGAACTAACAGCTAAGTGGTTACCAGTATCAGAACAGATTAGAGATGATATAGCTGGTAGTATGTCATCGAATAAAAGTACTAATTTTATATTAGCTTCTTGGCAGAGTATGAATAATACTCAAATGGCTAATCTCACTAAAGATGGTCTAGCAAATACTTTTAATAGACAAACTAAATACAGAGCTAATATGCTTAGGGTATATCAAAATGATATAATAAATGGTGTTGATAATCAGTTATCTACTTTTGCTAAAGTTAAAAGTTTATATGATGAGCAAATATTGTTTGGTGTTATAGGTCCAGATGAAGCTGAGATAGAGATGTCTGCTTGGCAAAGTGATACTATGTCTTTATATTATCACAAACAAATATATGAGGGAGTTGAGTCTGGTACTGCTGGTTTTGAAAATAATTACAAACAATTAAAAGAAGCTATAACTGCTGATGAAGATTTAGATGGTCCAGACAAAAGAGCTTTACTTAATAATTTAGAAGTAGCTCGTAACAAAGGTAACACGAAAGAAGAAGAATATCTCACAGCAAAGATAGAAGCTATGCTCACTAGGATGGCGCAAGAAGGTGAAAGTAAAGCCGATGTTTTTATTGAAGAGGAGATACAAACAAAAAGAGGCGATGAGTATTTTAAAGATGTTTATTTAATACGCAAAGAAGCTGCTTTATATTCTTTTGAGACTCGTGTAGATGCTGAAGCTGTATATCAAACACAAGAATCTATAAAGGACAGTATAGAATCTGTTAAGAAATACGGCGTAGAAAAACCAGGCGTGAGAGATGAGATACGAGAAAACATGCCTAAGAAAAATGTATCTAAAATTCTAGCTAAATATGAGGACGATATATCAATAGCTAATATGATATATACAGTTAATTCAACTATTAGAAATAATTCTATGCATGCTGATATAGAATATTTAAAAAGTATTAAACCGGATCCTGAAAAAGATTTTAGTCAGTTAAAAGATAAGCAAGCTTTGTACGAAATGGCTGAAAAAACTGTTGTTAAAAAACATAGAGAGTTGTTGTCAGATCCTGTAGGGTGGATACGAAAAGTAGAAACAACTGAATTACCTATGCAGGATGGTATTATACCATTACAACCTACTGCTGAAATTGTTTCTGTTATTTCAGAAATTAAAACACCAGAAGAGATGGCTAGTTATATAAATGCTAGTAAGCAGGATCAAACATATTACGGTGTTCCTAAAGTTTTTCAGAGAATACTGTCTAAATCAGAAGCTGATGGTATGGTTAGTAATTTAATGTCGCAATCTTTAGAAGATCAGATTGGTATTATAAGAAGCATGAATATTTTATTTGGTGATAATGCTAAAGAATTATTTACAGAGTTATCAAGTAATAAAGGTAATAAGCTGCCTGCTCATTTTTATTTTGCGTCAACTGTTAAAGATACTATATTACAAACTAGAATAATGCGGGCCGGTAATATATCTAATGTTGATTTACAAAAAAGTGTTGTTGATAGTGGCCAGTATTGGTCTGACGTTAAAAAAGATGTAGATGATAGTATAGATGGGGAATTAAGTAAGTATATACAAACAGCTGAAGCCGAAAACCATGTAGAAGGTAACATAGAATATCTTGTTGAACAAATGGATATTATTAGAAAGATAGCAATATCAGAGATGGTAGCTAAAGGTAGTTTTAATATACAAAATGATATAGTAAAAGATATCGCAGAGCAATTGTATGGTGGATATGCTTATAAACTTCCTGGTTGGTGGTGGTCTGATGATGATACTTATAGATACCCAAAAGATAAAGAGGCTGATATTAATAGCGGTAAAAAAAAGATTATGAATATGGTTAAACAAAAGGGTTCTTTAGCTAAACCATTTGAAAATATTAAAAATATTGATAGCTCAGATTGGTATTGGACTAATGATGGAGACGATGCTATTATATTAAAAACCAGTCACGGTATTCCTGTATTGGACAAGGATGGGGACTACTGTACAGTTCCATTTAACCCAGTTCCACTTGATCGTAGCCCAATGATGTAATTGTATTAAAAACTAATTAAATAGGAGATAACATGAGGCCAGATGATGATATAAACTATTTTCACGATGAGCAGTGGGATGGTGACATTACAAATATACTTGGTTTTTGGGAAGAACAAGGTATATACTTTAAAGAAAGTTTTAAGAAAACACCCATAGCTTCTATGGCTGCTAATCTTCGGGCCTATGAAGCTACTACAGGTCAAGCAGTTGGGTATGCTCCAGGTGTTGGTTTTATGCCTGTAGGAATAAGAGAACCTGTAAATAAATTTACAAAAGAACAGTGGGAACAAAGCCCTTATTACAGGGACAATATAGATTTTTATAAAATGTCTGTTGGTGATGGTACTGTTACAGAAAAGATGGCGCAACTAGTAGCTGAATCTAAAGATGAAGAACAAATAGTAGCAGACTTATTGTCTAGTGCTAGTCAAAATACAACTCTTGGAAATATAATTAAGTGGCCTACTATGTTTGCGGCGCAGTTAATGGACCCGCTCAATGTTATGACGTCCATGGTGCCAATTTTTGGCGAAGCAAAATACATGTCGCTTGTAGAGAAGCTAGGTAAGTTAGGTAGGATTGGTGCTAAGTCAGCTCAAATAGCTAGTAATAGATATGTGTCTGCTGGTGTTAGAGGAGCTGTAGACGGCATGGTTGGTAATGCTATTGTAGAGCCTGTTATATGGAGCGCTGCAGCAGAACTACAAGAAGAATATAACTATATAGATTCTTTAATAAACGTTGGTTTTGGTGCTGTGCTAGGAGGGACTTTGAAAGTTATTGGTGTTGGGAGTAAAGATTTTTATACTTTTGCTCGGAAGGTGTTTAAACATACACCGGACGAGGTTAATTTAATAATAAATAATGGTGTTAGAAATCTAACAACTGGAGAAGGTGTAGATATAGATACATCTATTAAAATTATAGAGAAAACAAATACTCTTAAAAGAGAACCTGATACACCAAAGTATAGTGTTGGTCCAGACAACAAGCCTGTATTAACACGTGAAGGATTAGATAGGTGGAGAAAGGCTGGTGTTCCAGAAGAACTGTTAGATGGAACTCGTTGGGATTCATCTGGACCTCCTTCAGAAGGAGTTCCTCCAAGAGCACTTCCTGAATGGGTGTTAGGTTTGTCTGACGTAATCGCAAGAATAGTTGGATTTTTACCAGACGAGGACAAACACTTAGGAACTATTATACTAAGTATTATTAGGCGCGGACAAGCAACAGACGTGGAAGCTGTTGCTTTAAAGAGAAGTACTTTTTTAAGAGATATAGTAAATGCACATGGAGATAATTATACAAATGAACAGCTGTCAAAAGATATACTTCATCTATTTCACAAGCTGCTGTTGTCTGATGAACAATTACAGGCAAGAGCGGTTAAAGTACAGCAGGAGGTACAAGGTGTTTTAGCTGACGCTGAAAATTTAGAAATGCAGAGAGCTTTACGCGAAGCAGACGAAAGTAGTGCTTTGTTCTCTGATCCAGAAGAAGCGGCTTATTATGAAAGTATTATAGCAGACGAAGAAGCAAGGATGCGTGGTGAGTTTTATGATGAAGTTCTTAATGATGGTACTATACACCCTGAAGAACTTCCTACGGATTTATCACAAATACATTCTGACCAGCCTCAAGTTGATAGGTTGGGTGATGATATATATAGTGGTGTAGAACATCATGTGGATGTTAGGCCTCCTGAACCACAATCAGTGGGTGGCGCTGAACCTCACGTTGGAGATATTATACCAGCTGATCCACAGGCTATACATGTACAAGGTCCTTCAAGTGTAGGTGATCCGCCCATTGGTCCTTTACCTTATGCGCCCGAATCTCCTATGGCTAAGTGGGTAGCTGCAACAGGTGAAACACCTTCGGATAAAGTTATGCCAAAAGTTGATAAACAAGCAACAATAACTACAATAGATGAAACAAATATTTATACATTTACTAATAACATTGCACTTAATATTAAAAAAATGTTACAAGACATGGCTAATGTACGAAAGTTATTACCAAAAGAAAATTTTCGTTATTTTCATGCCCAGCTTGAGAAGTATAAAATAAGTGTAGAAGACTTAGCGATGCTAAGAACAAAGCTTATTGAGGATTGGGTTGTTCTGGACTTAAGACAACTAAGAAGTAAGTATGAGGCGATAACTGGCACACTTGTTGATATACGCACTGGTATGTCGTCGACAGAGTTTTTACCAGTAGAAATAGATACAAGTGGAATTGCACATACTAAAAGATTAAACTGGAGTTTAATTAATGAATATACACAGAGACTAGAGTTTTTACGTAAGCAATATCCAGGTGAAAATCCTATTAATATAGCACAGAGAGTTATAAACGAATACCATGAAAAAGATATTGCTAATTTACGTGGGCATATGTATAGCTTGCTTAGACGTATAGAAGGAAGTAGGTTTATTAAAAAGTATATGTCTAAAGGTAAAATAGAAGATCTAATAGATGATAATCTCGAACTAATGGCGAAAGCAATTATTGCTAAAACGGGGTTTGATGTACGCAAAGGAGGAGAAATCCCACCAAAGGCAGCTAAGTATATAGCTGATTTAAAAAAAAGCACAGGAATTGATTTGGTAGAAAGTATGCGTCCAAGTAAAGCATCTAAAGGCCCTACAGAAGTAGAAGCATTAAAAGCTTTTTTACTAGGAGTTACCAGAACTAGAGAAGGTGCTGGGTTGTCATTAGACTATTTAGCAAAAGCAAATGGTAATAAGTTGGCCGGGCAATTAGAGAATGATCTTATGCAGGCCTATCCTGAACTTAACCTAATTAAGAAAAAATTGTATAAGCTAGCTAAGTCAGAAAATCCTGAACTAACTAAAGCTATAGCCAATGAGATGTGGAATGCGTATTACGAGCCGGGTGACATTAGAATAAAAGATACTCAAAATCCTACAGCTAAAGTATTAGCAGCAATTTATAAGAAGTATCAAGACAAGGTTATAAGAAGACTAAACGAGTTAGGTGCTCATATTAAAGAAAGATCTCATTATATAATAAAACAAACACATGATAGAATTAAATTACAACGAGCTGGGTTTGATCAGTGGTATGAAAATACTATCAGTAGATTAGATATAGAAAAAACATTTGGTAATGATATAGAAATCACACCATTTGAATTAAAAGATAATCCACACTTTACGATAGAAGATAAGATTAGAGGATTTATGGAAGAGATATATAATAATCTTATTGTTGGTAGGTATCAACCATCTATGTTTGATAGTCCTACACACCAAGGCGGTTTAACTAGTAGGTTAAGTAAAAGCAGAGAACTTATATTTAAATCAGCAGATGATTTTTTAGCATACAACGATGTGTTTGGAACTAAGAGCACCATATTTGAAAGTATGTTTAGAAGTTTAAACGAGGCCGGTAAAAATATAGCTATGCTAGAAAAACTAGGACATGACCCACACGCTGCTTTAGATGATATGATTAATGATGTTATAAATTCTATAAATAAAAGCTTTACAAGGAGCTCTAAAGAAGCTACTAGACGACTAACAAAACTAGAAAAATCTAAAGAAAGATTACACAAGATGTTGGCTGTTGTTGATGGTACTAGTATGGTTCCAGACAATGTAAAGTTTGCTAAGGTAATGGCTAGTATAAGGCAAGTAGAAGATATGGCTAAACTGGGCGGTGTGTGGTTATCTTCTTTGATGGACGCGCCAGTAGCTAATGCTGAGCTGATGTATAATGGTGTATCCTATGATAAATCTATTACAAGTAAGCTTGATTATGTGTTTAATAACTTTGAAAAGGGTGTAGATAAACTAGAGTTTGCTAGGTTGATGGGACTAGGACTTGAGCATTTAAACACCGAACTAGTAAATAGATTTACAATACCAAGCGGTGTTAGGGGTGCGTTTTCTTGGATGCATAGTAGATTTTTTGAATGGAATTTATTACAGGCTTGGACTGATGGTATCAAAAATTCTACTGGTATAACCCTATCAGCTCATGTTGGTAAAAGTTTAAAGCAGTATGATTATGGTACGTTGTTAAAAAAGAATGCTGCGCTGGCCAATGCTTTACGTAGGTATGGTATAACTGAGAAAGAGTGGGCTGTTTTAAGAAAGGTTAAGCTTGATGCTGGAGATATGCTTATGCCTGAAGCAATAAGTAAATTGTCTGATGCAGATGTAAAATCTATAGTACTTGATAAATTTAATTTTGTTAATAAGAAGTCTTCGTATGAAATTAAAATAGATTTAGAAAATAAGTATAGAGTATATTTACTTGATAGGGTAGATGCTGCTGTACCTACTCCAGGCGGCTGGGAAAGATTAGCAGCTTATTCTGATACTAGACCAGGCACAATACTTGGTGAGACTTTAAGAGCTATTATGCAGTTTAAGTCTTACGGAATAACCTATACACGTAAAGTATTTGGTAGAGAGTTTAGAATGTCTAAAGATAATTTTATTAAAAATACGGGGCATTGGCTTGTTAGGCTAGCATTGCCGTCACTGTTTATATCAGCTGGAGTAGGCTGGGCCAAAGACTTAATAATAAGTGGTAAGAAACCACGTAAATATTGGGATTTAAGATATCCTAGAAATTTAATAACACTAGTTATGCAAAGCGGTATAGGAGGCATAGCTGCTGATTTTATTCTTGGGATGCAGAAAGGGTATGGTGTAGGTATATTTGATTCAGCTCTTGGACCTACAGCTAGTACTGTTAGAGATATAGGTAGTATTGGATATGATATAGCAGTAACAGCCGCTAGCAAAAGAAAGAAGTTTGGTAGGGATACTAGACTAATGAAAAAAACTTGGGACACCACTAAATCAATTTTACCTTATAATAATTTATTTTATACTAAACTGGTCCTTGACTATTCTATTTTTTATAGTCTTGAAGAATCGTTAGACCCAGGGGCATCTAGACGAAAAGAAAGAAGTTTGAAAAAACGAACTGGACAAGAGTATTGGGCAGGGCCAAGAAAAAGATTAAAACCACTAAAATAATGGAGTATAATAAATGAGTGTATCTACATATGCAACTAAAGAACAATATAATGGTAATGGTATAACAGATATATTTCCATTTACATTCAGAGTAACATTATCATCTGATATATTTGTAATAGTTACTGATGCTAATGGTATAGATATACCACAAACAGAAAATACCGAATATATGGTAACTATAAACGAAGATTTAGTTGGTGGTAATATAATATTTGATGAAGATTATATTCCTACTTTTGGCTCTATCGTGTCTGTTTATAGATTAGTAGATCTAACGCAAGAGACTGTGTATGTTGAGAACGATCCTTTTCACGCTAAAACTCACGAGGAAGCGTTGGATAAGCTAACAATGATAACACAGCAATTAGACGAAGCATTAGGTAGGTCTATTACAATACCTATTACTTCTACTATAACTGATTTAAAAATTTCACCTAAACCTAATATGCTTATAGGTTTTAATAGCGACGCCAGTGCGTTAGCATTGTATGGCACAGCTGCAAGTAATCATAATGATTTTGCCGGTCTTCAAGGCGGTAAAATAGCTGAGTATTATCATTTAACTTCGAGCGAATATACCGAGCTAAAAGATGTTTTAAACACTCCCTATATTCAAATTGAAACTGATCCTGT
>LSQX01036852.1_pt1 | contig 16322 bp, 22 predicted proteins | sample 654561 | NCBI WGS metagenome assembly LSQX01 (sample SAMN04489861, study PRJNA283612) | anaerobic digester metagenome | isolation source: 4 biogas reactors fed with cattle manure at either 37C or 55C with and... | place: Denmark: Kongens Lyngby | collected 2014 | reverse complement strand
GGCTCAAGCATGAGAAGTGTGCTGTACTTTTGGGGTACCAGGAAATTGAAAGTGATCCGATGGTTTTGGAGCTTTCTGATGCTATAGCGGGTTCAGTTAGAAGGCTAGCTTCGGAGATTAAGCGCTCGCTGCGTTCCGTTGAAATCGCGGAAAATTTTAAGATAGAGAATGTTTATCATATTGGAAATGCCGCTCGTTTAAAGTACTTGCTGGAATATTTAAGCCGAGAAATTGAAATGGAGCTGCTTCCAATAAGTTTAACTTCTCGAGGAATGGATCCGCTTGGCGATTACAGCTTTACTTTGGCTAGCGGCGCCTGGCTGTCGGTTGATTATGCATATTTTAAAAACATGAATTTTTTAAAGGTCGCAGGAACCAAAGATTATTCCAAGTACGGGATAAATCATGTTTTGAGAGCTTTGCTGGCTTTGCTGCTCTTAACGCAGCTGGGTATGGCCGGTATATACTGGCAGGCGACCAACCGTTTATATAAAGTTCAGGAGTGGACAGATGAGCTTAAAGGCAAAAAGACTGAAGTGCAAGAAGAAATAAACAGCATAAGACAAAAGTTGCAGCCTTATGAGTTGATTGACAGCGTATTAAGCATGACTTCCAAACAGAGGAATTTCGTGTCTGATGTTCTATATGAAATCCCCCTGTCTGTTCCTGAAGGTATTTCTCTGAGTCATGTCAGCATTAACCCGCTTAACAAAATCGTAAATTTGTATGGTCTTTCTAACGATTATTCCAATATTGGATTTTTTGCTATACACCTAGAGCCTTTGTGCAATAACAAGGTGACTATCAATTCGATTGTTGAAGGTCAAGGAGCTTATGAGTTTCACATATCTCTGGATTTGAGTAACGTTGTAGGAGGGAGTTAAATTGGGCAAGGCAGGCCATTTTGCCCTGGACGCGATCATTGCTGCCGGTATTGTCGTTGTGATTATAGCTATGGTTTCTTCAATTGTGTTTGCCGGCTACAAAATGCAACAGGAAGGTTTAACTTTCTATAACGAGTTGCAGCAAGCTCAAAATCACATGGAGACTCTGCTTTCGCAAGACGACTGGTTAGATTTGGACGGGTTGACGGTGGACATATCGGATGTCCTTAGCTGTTCTTATAAGGTAAATGAGACCGAGTATAAAACGGCGAGGTTGGAGGTTTCTTTTTCGGGTAATTCTTTGAAACGCACCTTTGTCCTTGAAAAAAGGATATAAGGGGCAAAAGGAGGTATGAAACGGTGAGAAACCGGAATGGTTCTTTTATTTTGGATATGGTTATTTTTGGAGGCGTTGTTACCATGATAATTGTAACGGCAATAGCCTTTAATATTACAAGCATATCTCGTCTGATGAATGAGTCTGCGGCTTATATTGATTTTACGTCCAAATATTTGGTGTTTGATGCGTTGGTTGCCCGCGATCTTAGTCGCGGTCCAGGAAACGTTTCTGTTGAAGACGGCTGTTTTGTGATAAACGGGAGCCGGTATGAATACGGTGATTCGGAAATTGTAAGGTATTTTGAAGGAAACGGAACGGTGTTTGAGCTGGATGATATAGCCGTGGAGTTGGAACAACAGAACCAGCATACGTTTTTAAAGGTTTGGATCAAGCATAAATCTCATGAATTTGAGCGGAAGTATTTGATACATCCGCACGCGGGATAAGGGGGCGTATTAAGATGGGTAAAAAGGGTTATTTTCAAGGAATTGTGGTTTTGTTTGCGGCTGTTATGCTTTTGGGTATAGGTTTTATTTTGCGCCCTCTTCTTGGCTCCAGGGGATTGTTAAATAATCATGTTAAAGGAGTTCAGGCGCGTTACGATGGGATTGCGGCCATGGAGCGCGTTTTGGCGGTTTTGGAAAAAAACATTTCTTATGAGGGCAATGTTTACTATGAAGATATCGAAAAAAATTTTGAGGTTAAATCCGTAAGTGCAGAAGTCTTGCCGGTAAGGATAGTCGAGTCGGGCGAAAGTTATATTGAAAAGAGGTTCGGGGTTTATTCTGCTACGGATATTGTTATTGAGATTGAGATGCTATCCGGCTCGGGCGGTTATTATGTGACTCTTTACAATGCTGAGGGAGATCTAGTTTTTTCAGAATATTGTATAGCCGATAAAAGATGGGTTGTTACTTCTGAAGAAGTGTATGATGAATTTGGACGCACTTATGGCGAATATATGGTTGCTGTTCTTATGGACAGGGCATTCGTGGAAGTGGCGATTGATTATGAAATAACTGAAGAAAGGCTTGTACTGGTTGAAGGCGACGTTACTCGGCATTGGAAAGTGACAAACGGGTTTGACCAAAAGAATATCCTGGAGCCTGTATAAAAAGTTTTTGTGTAACAAGGGCCCGGCTTAATGTCGGGCTTTTTTTATTAAAGGGGTGAATGGGTTGGCTAAAGTTTTGAAGAACGATACTACTTTAACTTCTAAAATAAATGAACTGCAAGGTGAAAAAAATTTATTATTGGATGAGCGCCGGCTTATCCGAAACAGCTATGATAAAGCGGTCAGGTTTGAAAAGAAGCGATTAAGAGTATCGTTCAAAAAAGAATTTAAGCAAGATTTTTTCCGGAAGGCAGTGTTACTGTTGGCTGTTGGCTTTGGGGTGATTGCTTTTGTGTTTCGTGGGCCTTTGCTGTTTTTCTTATTTTTAGTGTTTGCATGGTTCGCTTACACCTTAAATAATGAGAACATGGCCTGGGAGCGTTATTACAAGAAAAACAGCAGTGTGGAATTTCCTTTTAAGAGGATAGGAGAACTGAATAGCCGTATCAAGGACATAGAGAACGAGATAGAATCTTGGAAGCGGGGTCAGACCGGCGAATCTATTGTAGCAAACGTTTTAGAACAGCTACCTGATGATTATATTATTTTTCATGATTTAAGGGTGCCAATTTTTTCAGGCGGTGGAACTACCCAAATAGATCATGTGGTGGTTGGTCCGTGTGGTGTTATTTGTATTGAGACGAAACATCTTTGCGGTAATTTTTTCCCTAACGGTCGCACTTGGCTGTGGCAACCTGTGAATGGTTATACCAACAAAAGAATAGTGATCAAAAATCCGCAAAATCAATCAATATATCATGTCAAGGTGCTTAATAAATTTTTTGAAAGAAAAAAGTTGCAGGTAGATGTTCAGCCGGTAGTGGTTCTTACGCATCCCCGGACCAAGTGGAAAGGGCTCTGGAAAGATGAGCATTGTCCCGTGCTTTATTCGCAGCATCTTTTTGGTTATATTAAGCGTTATTCTGGTCGTTGCCCGGATGAAGCTTTGCAGGAATTGAAAAAGTTAATTCTTTAATTTCGGTTAATACAAATAAAAGGAGGTGGCGAATGGATGTATGCCCGTGAAGTTGAAAGGCCGGCAGGTCCCAGCGAGATGCTTGCTGATCTTATGCAGACATTTAATATTTCTTCCGCTGAACTCGCGCTCAGGACAGGTTGGGGTATAAACCGTGTAAGGGCCTTGCTGAGCGATAATTTATCGTTGACCCGGGAAATGGCCGTAAAATTAGAGGACGTATTTGGCGTTTCTGCATCCACATGGTTAAAATTAAAGCATAATAAAACAGCTCTTATGTTGATCAAATAATTGGCGAAATCAAATTACAGGAGGGATCACCTTCTGATGCTTTTTAAACCCCAGGTTGTTGCCTGGGCTTTTTTATAAGGAGGTATATTTTAAGGCGTAAAAACCAATAAGGATGGTGGTTTGTATGAAGGGTTAGCAAAAGGTGAAAAAAATGGCTGTAAATTATCTAAATGGCTAGTCCATTCACGGTTAAGACGGCCCAGGTGCGGTGTTGTTTTCTTTCAATAAAAGTTAAGCATTTTAAAAGCTCACCGACAATGACCTGGGCTTAATTCATTATCTTAATTATTAAACTGAAATGGAGGAATGAAAATTGAAACATTTTCGCATTATTTTTATGCTGGCATTGATTATTCTTTTAATTGGAGTAGGCTGCATGGGCTCCAAGAGAATATCGAGCACTGATATTAGCTTTACAATTACCGTTATAGATTGTACGGAAGAAAGGCCGCCGAATGCGGAGCTGTGGGCCTATAAGCCGGGATCGTGGTTTCCAAATTTGAGCGAAGGCATGGACAGCACGGTTTTTGGCACGTTTACAGTAAACGAGCCCCATGAGATTTACTTTTATCCGGACGGCCGGCATGGGGAAGAGATGGTTCTGGTTGTCAGCGGAAGCTCAAACAATGAAAAAATTGAAATAGCTATTTATGATGATAAGGTTATAGCTTCCGGGTCCGCCGTTCGCGGAAATGTTTTCCGGCGTTACGACCAGGAAAAAAAGCCGGCTACGGGCACGGCCATAGACTTAAGAGTAACGGTCTTTGATTTGACGGAAAAGAAGCTCCCTAATGTAGCGATATGGATGCATGGCCCTGGCTGGTGGTATCCAGACTTGCAATTTGGTGAAGATAGCAAAATATTTGTAACTCTTCCCGCTAATGAGGCGCGGGAGCTTTATATTTACCCGGATGGGCAGGAGGGCGCGGAGATAGTTGTAGTTGTTGTTGCGAACTCTACTTCCGGAGAAGATACGGTTAATATCAAAATTTATGATCGAACGGTAAACATATGGGGTACGGCAACACTCATGTCTCCCATACCGGGCAACGAGGAAGAATATAAGCGGTCCTAGCGAGGAGGGTTGCTCAAATGAAGCGTTTCTTTGTGCTGTTTCTTTTTTTGTTTTTGCTAATCGTTTCTGGCTGCAGGGAGCGCGTAGCCGTGCCCGGGGAAATAGTGGAAGAGGTTTGGCGTGCTTTTGCTGCGGGGGAATCCGTATCAGAATACATGTCGGCCGGCTTTGACGTGGACTTAAATTCTTTTTTTCAGGATGAATATTTTATGCACGGCGACAATCCCTTGGTGCTCAAAGAATTTTCTTCTCGCGTGAACTGGAAGCTGGTTTCGCAACAGGTAAAGAAAAACACCGTAGTAATTGAGCTAGATTACACGCTGCCTGATCCCGAAGTATTGTCCGAGTTGTTCCTGGATTCATATGTGGAAAAAGTGTTTGGTTCATGGGACGTTCAAGAAGGAACTGTCGAATTGGGCAAGGAGCAGCTGGATGAGGTAACATACGAATCATTTATAGCGGTCATAGACCAGGTTCCGGTTATATCTTTAAGGCATGAGGTTTCGTTTGTTTGGGAAGATGGTTGCTGGAAATTGACGAGCTGTCCTTTTCCTGCCGTAGATTAGAAATTCTAAAGTTTTTTGTAAAAACTGTTTTGCGAGGTGAAGAAATGTTTACGGGTGCAGTAAAGATTGAATGTGTTAATGTTAACCACCAAAGGAACCGACCATCGTATTTTGCCTATAGCGATATAGAGGTTGCCAAGTTGATCAAGAGGCATGTGCTTTTGACTGCCGATCAGATTAAATGGTTGGGGTATCCCACGAGGCGCTTGGGGCATATGGTAAAGTTTGGCTTTTTGTATCGTTATAGGGTTTTGACGGAGGAAGGTTCCTTGCCGAGTGTCTATGCCATAGGCCCGGCTGCGCGTTATTTTTTGAATTATCCTATTGTCGGCGTCAGCAATCCTCAAAAGGTGCAATCTATTCAGGCGGTGAATCAAGTTGTAATTTACTTGTTGTCCAAGGCGCCGCATGCGCAAATAGATTTACACTTGCACAGGCCGGTGCAAGGGATAGTGACCATTAATAATCCGTTGGGGGTAGTCGCGCCCCGGAAGGGTTTTGATCGCACCTTTTTGTCCAGGAACAAGATCAACCAGGCCATTGTGATTTTGCCGGATCGTTCTCAGGTAGTGGCCGGGTTGCCAGTGCGTTATTGTTTCGATGAAGATTTGAAAGATCCGTTTAATATTAAGTTTTATGTATGCCGTACGGGGACAAAGCTGGAACAGGTTGAACTGTTCCCTTCGGAAGGAAAAGAAGAAAAAACGGAAGAGATGGTGGCGGCAAGATAAGTGTATTGCTTGGATGGAAGGCACTTCACGTAAGAAGTGCCTTTTTTTGTTAGGGGGTGGCATTTTATTAAGGGTGGTGGTTTTAGTGGAAAAGATATATGTAATTCAGGTATTGACGGGATATGAAGAGATGGTGATGGATCAAATAATTCGATATGAACACCCCAAAATTAAAAAGATATATAACCCGAAGAACGCGCTTGGAGCGCCGGTGTTTCCCGGTTATTTATTTTTGGAGATGATTTTGGATGGAGATACATACAGGTTGGTTTTGGATACCCCTTGGGTGGTGCAGTACTTGTGTCCCACGTCGGGGGTTCGCCCGATAGCTTCGAAGGAAGCTGAAAAGATAAAGAATCATGTAGAGGCGTTTATTTCGCCGGGTCAATTGGTAAAGATAGGTAGTGGGCCGTATAAGGGAATTGAGGGGATTGTTGAATCTCTCAGGTTTCCCACGATCAGGATAGAAACGGTGGTATTTGGAGAGAAAACCTTTGTAAATGTTCATGTAAAGCATTTGGATATAACGGGTATCATGCTGGGTTTAAACAGCAAGAAAATTGTTCAGGTTTAAGAGTCTCGAGATTAAATTCACTGAATTATTTATAAAAATTATTGTTGACTTATTTCTCTGGAGTTGTTATTATATTGTTGGGTATAAGGATACCTTTAACTATCCCTGCTACGGTCTAAGTTATCGTAGTAGCCGCCTACGGGGGGCGGTTCGGGAAAGTCTGAGCGTTAAGTTTCAGGCGGTGTTTGAAAAGTTAGATGCAGCAAATAAGTCTGCTGAGCGCTGAGCCCGGCTACCGGAACGTTAAGCTTCCGGGAGGGCAGGTGGTAAACCGCCCTCGCTCCTCTCTTGAAGGCGGCACGATTGTCGAGTCACAAGCCGGGGGGAGCAAGCCCAGTGGCGAAGCTGTGTTTTTTAAGGCCCGGGATGACCGTGGCCTTTTTTATTGGGCCTGGAAAAGAACATATGTTCGGTACACGCGTGCAGTTTTTTTTGTCTTCTCGTTTTCTGCGAGAAGAAATTCAGGGTTTTAGCCCCTGAAGAGGTTCAATACCTGCGTTAATTTTATGCAGGGCAGTTAAATTTTTAGGCAGCTCGAAATGGGCTGCCTTTTTTAAGTTTAATAGCGCAATTAAATGTTGGTGATGGTGACGCTCTGAACAAGATACGTCGCCTTGTAATTTTATTAAAAGTTTGTATGTAAAGGTGGTGTATCCATGCAAGAAAGGGTTGTGATTTATCAAGATCCCTTGCCCCCAGAGTATTATTTGGAAGACCCTCGAAAAAAGTGGGATCCAACTGCTAAAGAAGATTCCCACATCTGGGAAGAAGTATTAAGAATAGCTAGTGAAGTATGCGATGAAACTCTTTATTTGTTGCACTTTTTTAGGCTCAGCGGTGCCAAATTGAAAGTATTTAAAAATAGTTTAATGTTGGTGCCGGTCTTTAGCGATGATGTCAATGTTTCGGAGTGGCCCAATCGGGAAAAGTGGGATGAAGAAAGACAAAAGTGGCTGATGCCTAAAAAGGATGTAATAATTATTATTTTCGAACAAGCTTTCCAATCTTTAAGACAAAAAAAAATGGTTTAACCGGCGTTATGCCGGTTCATGATTGTTATTAATCAAAAATGAATAACCGGAACGTCGTTTTCGGTGAAGTTAATTTACTGCTTGTAAAATGGCAGGAATTATTTTTACAATTAAAGAGTTTAAAATTCGTGGGGCTGTAAGGATTCGACGGGGATGATTAGAAGAAAAAGATGCGGGCCCAGGTTTCGTGCCCTGGTTAAAACGCGAAAAGGCTTAAACGCCAAACCTGTTCTAAACGCCGCTTAAAAGAAAAGCGGCAGTCTTTTTGTGTCCGGACGCGGGTTCGATTCCCGTCAGCTCCATCAAGCCAATATTTTGCCCCGATCGTGTAAAAGTCGGGGCAAGTTTTTATTTTATCCAGAAATTAAAAGAAAGGAAGTTAAACATGAATCATTTTAAGGTTATGATTAAGCAGTTGATTGATTGGTGTATGAAAAAAAGGGTGGATATGGTTTTAATCGAAGTGCCGGAATGCGTTGGTTTCCGGTTGTTTTTTGACAGTTTAAGTGTGTTGGTAGCATGGGACGCTTTTAAATGTCCCAGCCTGCCGATAGTGGTTAGCGTAATAGATGAAGTCGGCAATGTGCTCTTGCACAATAGGTTTGCGCAAGAGCAAATGGAAGCGGTTATGTTTCTGGTTTCGTGTATGTATAATACCGGAACCAGGGAATTGCTCGAACGTAACAAAATTACTGTTTAATAAGCAATTTTTTGGGATGCGTTTTTTAGACGCATCCCTCAAATTATTAAAAAATGAAAGGAGAGAACTTTATGCAGGATGCCAGCGGTAAAATTGCTGCTGCGCCGGAGTTATGTTGTAGTTATTGTTGTAGTGTAGTGTTTGTTGTAGTGTTTGCGGTGCTGGCAATTTTGCTGGTTTTACGAAACGAATATTTTGGCTGTTTATAAATAATCAATCAGTGATAATGCTGAACTTTAAACTTTAAACTGTTTTGTAGAAAAGTTATTTAAGGGCTGACTCCTTTCTTTCAATAACCCCCCCCCAGGGAGTGGAGCCCCCCCTCTTTGCGAAGGATAGCAAAGAAGGGGGGTAAAGGGTTTTGTTTGCTTGCTTGTTTGAGGGGTTTTTACTTCATTAGCCGTAATTTGGGCTAATTAGAAAGAAAGGAGGAAAAATTATATGCTAAAAATGGTTACGAATTTCATCTTATTTCTATTTTTAGCATTATCACTGGTAAATAGCTGCACTGGCTTGCTAGCGATTCAAAGCGAGCTAGAAGTTTTTAATACAACAAGTAGTAAAAATTTGATTCTGGATGGCGTTCAAGACTTTATTGATAATATTTTAAATGTATTCGTCCGGAGCACATTGCAATTCAGGGCGGATGCAAAGATGTTTGTTTCAGGCCTATGTAGTCTTGTCTTCTGAACGAGAAAGTTGGGTCGCAATAGACAGTTGTGACCCAATTTTTATTTTATTTAGAAGGGAGTTGATGATTTGGAACATAAGCCGCAAAAGGATCAAAAAGAAGTTAAAAAAATAAAAATCCGTACAAAGAATCTCGGTCCGGAATCCATTGGTAATATACCGGGCCGGCAAAATCGAGGTTCTGACTTATCGAATTATATGTTGACGAATATTTTGCTGGCTACGCCGGCCAGCGAGCTAAGATTGTTTTATTAATTAAAGGGGGGGTTCCCCCTTTTTTTACAGTCTTATTTAAATTGATTAAATTAAATTGCCGGTTAAGCAATTGTAGTTAGCAGCCCTTTTATTAATTTTTTTAAGGAGGTAGATAACTTTTTGCAAAGGTGTAAGGGGTAGTTAAAGGGTGAAAGAAAAAAGTTGAAGGGAGGTTTTTGAAATTACGGCTTCAGGAAACAATGTGTTAGAAGACGGCGTTGTAAAATACATTGCGGACGATTGTGAAATTAAGTTATCTATTCCAATTGTCCGTAAGTATTTGGTTTCTGGCGATGCGAGCAAGGTTACAGATAAGGAAATCGTGGCTTTTATTCAGTTATGTAGATATCAGAAATTGAATCCGTATTTGAGAGAAGCTTACCTTATAAAATACGAAAATGAAGCCACGCTGGTAGTCGGAAAGGATCTCTTCACTAAGCGAGCCGCCAGAAATCCGGTCTGCGGGGGTTGGGAGGCCGGAGTAATTGTAAGAAAAGGCGATGGCAGCATCGAATCGCGCCGGGGTTGCCTTGTATTAGACGGAGAGGAACTTCGTGGCGGATGGGCTAAGGTGCATCGTAAAGGGTGGGAGACGCCTCTTGAAATAAGCGTGAACTTGCACGAATATATTCGTTACAATCGGAATGGAAATGTCCAGAAAAACTGGAAAACCATGTCGCCGACAATGATTCGCAAGGTAGCGTTAGTTCAAGCCTTGCGGGAGGCGTTTCCAGAAGACTTCAAAGGATTGTATTCAATAGAGGAAATGCCTATCCCGGAAGATGTGGATCTCCCTGAAAATCCAGTCAGCGTTTCGGGTTGTGTGCAAAAATTGAAATCGTCAGGTTTATCTGGGGAGAAGGCGACCAATCAATCAGCGGGTCAATCATCTGCTGCTGCAACAAGTCAACCATCTGCAGCTCCAAACCAGGAAGCCGATATTGCTTCTGATGGAGTGCAAGTCGTTGAGGGGGCAGCAGTAGTTCAAGAAGCAGTAGTTGTGATTGGCAAGATGGATAACTCGGAAATTTGCAACGGTTACCTGTTCCGGACGGCCATGGAGAGCGGCAAGGTTATTTTGATCGGGATGCCGCAAGAGAGGTCCGGACAGTTTGCAAAAATTCCAGGGGGCCGTAAGTGTCGTGTAATTAATTTGCGGCCCGTCGAAGTGGTTCTTAGGTCAGAAGTGCTTTCTAAGCACAAGGAAGCCGCCAAGTTTGTAGTAGAGGATGTGCAGCTTGTCGGTCAGGCGCAAACACCACCGGCGCCGCCGAAGCCTGCAGAGAAACCTGCAGAAGTAGAGGTGGAATCTGGCAAACCGGAGCTAACGAATGCTGTGCTGAAGCTGGGGCAGCGCGTTAATTCCGAAAAGGTGGCGGGGTATCTATTCAGGACAGCTTTGCTGCAGAAAGGCAATGGCAAGGTGGCCCTTATCGGCGTACCAGAAGCTTCTTCTGACGAATTTGCTTCTTTAGAGGGCGGTAAAAATTATATCGCTCAGAAATTGGTGCCGATTAAGCTTAATGTTGGTTTTTCCGGGCCGCTGGCGGCCTATAGGAAAGAGCATGAAAAGTACTTATTGGCTGAAGGAGCCATCGAACTGGACAAGCTGGACAAGACAGTAAGGGCCAGTTAATTTTATTTTATTTTTAAAGGAGGTTTTATATGTTAAACCAGATTGTGCTCATAGGTCGCTTAACCCGCGATCCGGAGCTTCGTTACACTGCCGAAAATGGGGTGCCTGTCACCTCATTTACACTGGCAGTTGATCGGCCGTTTAAAAATAACCAGGGAGGGCGGGATACGGATTTTATTTCGGTTATTGCTTGGCGCAAGCTTGCCGAGACCGTAGCCCAGCACTTGAAGAAAGGTCGTCTGGTAGCTGTTGCTGGCCGGCTGCAAGTTCGCTCCTATGATGATAATCAAGGAATTCGTCGCAAGGCCAGCGAGGTTATCGCCGATCAGATTCGCTTTTTAGATTACGGTAAGAACGGTGATAACAATCCTTCTTCTTCTGAAGAAGAGTTAAGTCCAGAAACCGAATACAGCGAGGAAAACGTTCCGTTTTAAGCGCCTCCCGTGAAGGATGCTCAATTTTTTGAGCTCCTTCACTATTTTTTAAAAAGAAAGGAGGCTGCGTATGGATACCGCAACCAGGGTTCCAGGACCGTCTGCGGTTGAGTTGGCGGAAGCAATGCTCTTCCAGGACAAGAATTTTAACCGGGCGCATATCAGGCCGTCTGGTGTTGGGATGTGCTTAAAAGCGCAGGTTTTAATGATTCTAAATGAATTGTACCCGGAAGAAGAAGCTTTTCAGCCGTTTAACCCGGAAGGCAAAAACGGGCTTTTGCAGATGGCGATCTTGGGTGACATTCACGAAGGCTGGCGGTTTGACGCCTGGCGGCGTGTCTATAAAGGGAGGTTGTATGGTGGGGATAAGCAATACAACCTTGAAACCAAGCGAATTTTGAATGTTGACGGCACACCGGTAACAGCGCATCCGGATATATATGCCCCGGATATTCCTTTGGATGAGGAAGTAAAATCTACCGGGGAAAGTTCTGCGGATTATTTGCCTAAAAAACCTCACGTCGAGCAACGCTTATTGCGACAAGCATTTTGGAAGTACGACGTGGGTGTTGAGCCGTTTGGCCGGATAGTATACAGCTTTCGTGAAACCCTGACGGATCCCAAAAATCCCGCCGTATTTGAGCTTATCCCTGACAGCAGGGGCATGGTTGCCCTTTGGGATGAAACTCTTTACGAGTGGGATTTTATCCGGTCTTTGGAAGACCGGCTCCGTTACATCAAGACTTGCGTGGAGAAGAAAGAAATCCCGCCCCGGCACCCTGAGGCGTCCGATCAGTATTACTACGAATGCTACTTTGTAACCAGGACGGTCCAGGCACAATGTCCCTGGAGGGAGGACTGCTGGGCTGCCGAGTTAAGAGAGGAACGCCGGCCCGCAATTGTTGTTGAAAGTGCAAAAGAATTGTTAAGAGAATTTGTAGATTTAAAAACAAAACAGCAAGAGGTCGAAAAAGTATCGAGAGTTTTAAAAGAAAGGATCAAAAGCGTAACGAGGCGTCTTGATCCTTTCTTTAACGAGTTCGGGGCGAAAATTGGATTCGGGGATATAGTGGTGGAACGAAAGAAAGTAAGTGTTCCTGCTCGCCAGCAAGAGGCTTACGAGTTCTATCGCTATGTTCTTAAATAAGGCCGGATTATTCCGGCCCATGTTTATAAATAAAAAGAAAAAATAACCTGATAAATATAATGTCGGGTGCAGTTAATTAGCCGCAAAGACGCACTTGCGGTGTATTTAAAAAATCACATAGTGAAGGGAGGCGAAGGCCCTCGCAGTTTTTTACAAGAGGGCTTTCGCCCTCTTTATCTGTGTAGGGCCGCAAAGTATGACACAACAAATTCGCTTAGAAGGAGAGGCAAGGAAAAATGCGATTACCTATCTTCGAAGAGAGCTGTTATTGCTTGCGGAACAACGGCGTCAAATGAAGAAAAAAGGCAATCGCATTAACCGGGCAATGGTTGAGATTGCTGCCCGAAACGCATATAAGGCCTTCTTCGAGTTTCGCCGTACTGGCAATTATGCTGATGCGAGAGTTTGTGCCATGCTGCGCGGATAGGAGGGAGATACAATAGATGTCTCCTAGATTTATTGTTCGGGAATGCCCGGCTCACTACCTCTCTGATTTGGAGGTGGTGGCCGGGATTCTCGGCGCCATAGGGCCGGCGAAAAAGTTGCTAAAAAAAAGTTCTTTGCATGGTTTACCGGGTATGGACCTGGAAGAGCTTGAAGAAATTGTTGGAGAAAAACATGCCCGGAAACTTAAACTGGTCTGCGATTTTAGTCGCAGGCTTGCTACATCTATTCCCGAGGAACCTTTAAAGATTACTTCGTCTAGCCAGGCAGCAAAATTGTTTATGGAAAAATTGCGTTATAAAAAGAAAGAATATTTTTACGTGCTGTTGCTGGACACCAAGAATTGTGTTATATGTAGCGAACTTGTGAGTATCGGAACGTTAAATAACAATATAGTCCATCCCCGGGAAGTGTTTGGCCGGGCTATCCGCAAAAAGGCGGATAAAGTGATTCTGTTCCACAATCATCCCAGCGGTGATCCTGCCCCGAGTCCGCAGGATAAAGAACTTACCCATATTTTAGTATCTGCTGGTAAGCTGTTGGGCATTGTGGTTTTGGATCACATTATTATTGGAAATGGACGTTATTTTTGTTTCAGTGATCATGGGTTAATTATTGAATAAAATTGTCCGTGCAGGGGGGCAGTAAAAACCTTGCGGTTGCTTGTAAAAGAACCGCAAGGTTTTTTTACAAGCAGCATTATTGGAGGATATATGATAATTATCCGAGAGGAGCAATTAAGAGCTTTAAAGCTTTATATTGCAGGGGTAAAGGTAAATGAAATAGCTAACAGGGTGGGTTATAGTCCTGCGACTGTATACAATTGGGTGAAGAACTCTCCGAAACCCGTATGGCAAATGGCCCGGGGTGAAAACGGAGTCCCGGTTGTTTTGCGATATGGAACTGAAATCAAATTTAAACGGCCCAAACCAAAAGTCGGAAAGGTAGATTTTCGGGTTATTTTTAGCACATCATAATGGAGGTGCAGCGTGAAGCCTTTGGAGGAGTTAATGCTGACTTCCCGAGATTGCCCTTGCCCGATTTGTGGTGATTATGGGTGGTGTGGATACAATAGCAGGCTTGTTATCTGCATGCGGACACCATCGAATAAGCCCACAAAAAACGGCGGTTGGGTGCATTATAAAGAGGCTCGCGACAGTGCTTATGACTACCAATTATTGCAACGCAAAAAGAGGCAAACATCACGTAAGTCCGACAAAGAGTTAGATGTAGTTTATCGTCGCTTGCTGCAATTGCTTCCGTTAAGCGAGCGGCATAGGCTTGAGTTATTAAAGCGGGGACTTACCGATGAATCCATTGCCTATTATGGATACCGGACTTTGCCAGCGGGCGATCGGTCGAACATAGTTGAAGCTGTTAGAGAAGATTTTGATGTTTATGGGATACCTGGGTTTGGGCTTGATGAAGACAAGTGGGTGCTGGCTGGCTCGCCTGGTCTTTTGATTCCGGTTTATTCTCCTGAACGCCGCTTGGTGGCGTTTCAGATTAGACCGGATAGACAACAGCCAAAACGTAAGTATGTTTATTTATCGTCATCATGGCTAGAATGCGGCAGTTCGCCAGGTGTGCGTATTCATCTGGCATTGCCGGTAGCGGCCTTACAGAATCCTATTATGATAGATTGGGTTACTGAAGGGCCGCTAAAAGCCGATATTGCAGCTCAATATTTAAAAGCCCGAGTATGGGCCGTGCCAGGTGTTTCCAATTGGCGAGGACTTTTGGATTATGTGCCTTACCTTACAAAAAGCGTTTGTCTGGCTTTTGATAATGACAAAGAATTTAAAACCCGGGAAATTGTACGTTATCACATCAATCAATTGGCCTGTGCGTTGTCAGAAAGGGGTTTAAAAGTGTATTCATCTTTCTGGCGAGGGGCCAAAGGGCTGGATGACGCTCTAGTTGCGGGTATAACAATTCAAAAGAAATATGTTGTTTGAAGGGGGTTTATTAACGATAAAAATAAAAATTCACCCCGGAAATTTTAAAAAGGCCGATGAAGCTAGCAAATTGTTTTTAAATGGTATTGTCCGGCAGGGCGATACCTTTATTTTTGAATTTTTATCGAACAGCAATAAGACACCTTATATTTCTTTTTTTGAGGTTAGGGAGAACCTTGGCGGCCAGAAAGAATTGTACGCTTTACACAATTGTCATGCTATTCGCAATAACTTGCCGTGTTGGCATATTGCTTTGGCACATCAGGTGTTGAAAGATATTTTAAATGTTCAGCTTTCTTTCTATGCCTGCATTGATAACGATTTAAGCAAAAAGAAAGTATTTGCAGGTGGGATAGACTGTACTATGCAGGCAATTGGTGTTTCGGGGAAATTTAAAATATTGCGCCCGGATGAAAAAAAAGAGTTATCTGGCAACCGGCAAGAAGAATGTTTGGCGCCGGAAATGGTGGAGGCGATGCATCCTGATGACAGATGGTTGCTTGGCTTGAAGTTGCCGCTAAAATTGTTAGAAAGGGTTATTGAATTTCGGGAAAGGCAAAGGGTTTTGCTGTCAAAGTCTCCAGAAATGTTAATCCGTATCCCTAATTTGGGGGGTGAGGAGCCGGAAAAGACCATCTGGGCATCTTTTCTGGAAGAAGAAGCTCTTTTATCCGTTAAAAGAGTTGAATATTTCCCCTCTAGTGAGGAAGAAATAGCGGAGGCTTTGAGTCCGTTGCTTTTTCGAAATTGGAATCCCGTCATGTTTACGGGAGCGGCGAGTACGGCCAAGACCACAAAAGCATATTTCGTCGGGAGAATTTTAATGTTGCCCGTAACGATTTTAAGCGGAAACGTTAATACTTCCGATGAAACCCTGCTTGGTTACAGGGATCTTGACAGCAGCAATGCTATTGATATGAGCCAGCTGGCAAAATTGCTTTTATCGCAGGAAAAACAAGATGCGTTGAGCTTTCTCGCCCTAAGTTTATCAAACAGCCAAATCAGAACGGTACATGTGCCCGGTGTCCTGCTTGAGCCAATCCAAAAAGGAGGTTTGTTAATCTTTAATGAGATTAATCAAGCCTTGCCGGATGTTTTAAGCATCTTAAATGATGTTCTGGATTGGCAGAAGCGCACTTACGTTCAGGGGATTGGTGAAGTCCACGTGGCCGAAAACTTTCGATTAATTGCAACCAGAAATATTGGCTATGTAGGCACCAGTGAACTGAACTGGGCCTTAAACGATCGGTTCCATGATATTAAAATGAATTACCCGTCTGAATCGGTTGTTTCAAAAGTTATTAAATATAATGTACCGGATGCTTCTGATGAATACGTGAAAAAATTATGTAACATCTATGGAAAATTAACGGAACGTGTAAAATCTGGAGAGATGGATCCGGAAGTAATATCGTTGCGTTCTTTGCTTCGTGCGGCGGAAAACAGTTTAATATTTGATAAAAGCAATAAAAGAGT
>LSQX01191965.1_pt2 | contig 16325 bp, 11 predicted proteins | sample 654561 | NCBI WGS metagenome assembly LSQX01 (sample SAMN04489861, study PRJNA283612) | anaerobic digester metagenome | isolation source: 4 biogas reactors fed with cattle manure at either 37C or 55C with and... | place: Denmark: Kongens Lyngby | collected 2014 | reverse complement strand
ACTGAAACCGACCACAACACGAAGAAGGTGCGTTTATGTTTCGACCACTCATGCCCGGTCTCGCGCTCGCGATCCTCTGCGGCTGCGCGACGGCCGACGTGACGCTCGTTCAGGACGGGCAGCCTGTCGCGAGCATCGTAACCGCCGATTCTCCCACACGCTCGGCCCGCGAAGCCGCCCGCGCGCTTCAGGACTATCTCCTGCGGATTACCGGCGCGGAGCTTCCGATTGTCGCCGAGGCCAATGCCCCCGAGGGCGCGCGTATCCTCGTCGGCGCCAGCGGCCTCACCGCGGCGCTCGGATACGACGCCGCCCAGCTTGCGCTGGAGCAGTCCATCGTGCGCGTGCATGATGGCAATCTCGTCGTCATTGGTGATGATGAGAAGCCAACCGGTGGCGCTCTCTACGGAACCCGCCATGCCGCCTACATGCTGCTGAACGCGCTCGGCTGCCGCTGGCTGTGGCCGGGCGAAGTCGGCACCGTGATCCCGCAGCAGACCACGTTGACCGTGGCGGATGACCTCAGCCTCGACTGGACGCCGCAACTCCTCAAGCGCGGCCTGCGCAGCGCGGGCTACAACGATCGCGTCCAGCGCGGCCTCGACAAGCTCGGATGGACTGCCGAGGACTTCGAGGCCCTCCACGCCACCGGCCTGGGTGACTGGTATGCCGCCCACCGCACCGGCGGTTCCTTCGCCGGCAGCTACGGCCACGCTTACGGCAGCTACTGGGACAAGTACCACGAGGAGCACCCGGACTGGTTCGCCATGCAGCCGAACGGGTCACGCGACCAGGGGAACATCGGCGGGCGTGCGCGGCTCTGTGTCTCCAACCAGGAGCTGATCGAGCACATCGCGCGCGAGAAGATCGCGGAGCTGCAGGCGCGACCGGACGCCGACTGCGTCTCCATCTCTCCGAACGATGGCGGCGCTGCCACCTTCTGTACCTGCCCCGCCTGCGAATCGTGGGACCATCCGGACTCGCCGACCATCGAGATCTACTGGACCGATGAGGAGGACCGGCGCAAGGAGCACCTGTCGCTGAGCGACCGCTATGCGCGCTTCTACAACGAGATCGCGAAGATAGTCGCGCAGGAGTGTCCCGGACGGCTGCTGGGCGCATACGCCTACAGCGCCTACCGCACGGTGCCGGTCGAGCAGACGCTTGAGCCGAACATCCTGATCGGCTTCGTCGGCGTGAACTACGTAAACCACGAGGCGTATGAGGCGGACATGGCGACCTTCGAGGGCTGGGCCGACCGCTCCTCCAACATCTTCTGGCGGCCGAACCTGCTGGGCGGTGGCATGGGCTTCCCGCAGAACTTCGCGCGCGCGCTCGGGCGCGACGTGGGCGTCATGGCCGACAAGGGCCTCACCGTCACGGACTTCGACTGCCAGTATCAGCACTGGGCGCTCAAGGGCCTGACCTACTACGTGCTGGCCGAGATGCTCGCCGACCCGGACGCCGATCCGGACGCGATCATTGACGACTACTGCGCGGCGGGCTTTGGGCCTGCCGCGGAGAACGTCAGGGCCTACTTCGACGCGCTCGAGACCATCACCGATCGCGTCTCCGAGGATGCCAGCTATGAAGGTCGCAAGGCGAACCCCGAGGTGCTCGCGGCCTTCTACGATGACGAGACGCTTGCGGAGTTGCAGGCGCATCTCGACGCCGCCCGCGCCGCGGCGGCAGGCGATGAGGCAATCCTCGCGCGGATCGACTTCCTGCAGGTCGCGCCCGACTACGCCCGCGTCAATCGCGACTACTTCCTCGCCCGCTTCGCTGCGCAGCAATCAGGCGAACGCGCGGATCGCGACAAGATGCGCGCAGCCGAGCAGGCTCGCGAGGACTTCTACCAGCAGGTCGGCCTGAGCTGGGCGATCAACTCGGCCTACCTCAAGTACTACGGCTTCTAAGCGAAGCACACTGTTTCACGTGACCGGGTTACGGGCGGCGGCGATTTTTCGCCGCCGCCCGCATTAGTTGCCACAAGTGTCGACCAGTGGTGAGCGTCAACCCACCTGGATGAGCTTACCTGCGGAAGATCGGCATGCGCCTCCCCACGCAGCGCCGCGAAAGTCTCCACCTTGCACGTAGGCCCCGTAGAAGAACGTCGCCCCCGTGGGGCCGCTGCATCAGCAGATTTGGGCAAAGCCCCCTATACCAATTGAAGCCGCCTGCGGCTACCCTGTTGCGCGGCTTGACCTAATGACAGGAGCTACTGTGGAGGGAGGGCATATTGCGCGACCAGCCACAAGAATGGCTGGTGTTGCTGCCTGGCTTGTTAACATAAATGACGTACTTAGGCTTGCGTTTTTTCCCGCTCTTTGCTACGGTGGTTCTTTGCATGTGCTTCCCTGGAGGGAATAACGACGCTGCGGGGCCACCCGAAGGGCATGGGTAAGGGGCTGAGTCGCATGGGTGGTAAGAGAGTTGGTTCGATGAGTAAGAGCACATTACGGATGGGCAGGCGGAGCCTGACGCTGGCGATCACGGTCGGCGTCATCATGGCACTGGTTGCCCTTCCGTCGCTGGCAGATCTGACGCAACTCGCTGTTGAGCAGTCGTGGCTGCCGTGGCCATCAGTGTGGCCCGCATCGCATCCGCTGACGCCGGTGATCGAGCGTGTTTTTGAGGAAGACTGGCAGGTCCAGCCGGACTGGAAGCTCCCGATGCTGGTCAATGGTCTGCAGAAGGACGTTGAGAACTGCACCATCACCGCCTACTGCTCGCACTGCTGCGATGGAGGCGGTCGCTACACCCGCTGGGGATCGCGTGTGAAGCGCGGCATCTGTGCCGCCGATCCCCGCTACTGGGGCCCGGGCAGCGTCATCTGGATCGGCGATCCGGTGTACGAGGTAGTCGTGGTCGAGGACACCGGCGGCGCCATCAAGGGCCCGTACCGCTTCGACGTGTGCATGGAGGGCGCACACCACATGTGCAACCGGATCGGGATCAGTAAGACGATCTGTGTCCCCCTTCATCGCGTGCCCCCCACCAGCCGCTGGGGCGACAAGCCCTCGGGATGGTCCCCGCCGGTCTGGGTGACACCGCCGAGTTAGGCCGCCAGGGACAGCCCCCGCCGGGCCGCACTGCTGTGAACATGCAGGTGTTGGCCCGCGTCCGTCGAAGGTAAGTGTACACTTACCTCGGCGCATACAGGCAGGAAATGTGGATATGCGGGGCATGGGTGGACCGTGGCGCAGCGTAGGGGGAATGGGCAGGTCCTTCGGACTCCAACGGCACATGGATTCGGAGGATCTGCCGCGAGTCCCCCTCAGCAAAGCTCAGTTGCGCCGCGTGACGCGGTACTTCACCCCCTACTGGCTGCAGTGGATAGCGATCATCGTGTGCATCGCCGCCACCTCCGGTCTCGGGGTCCTGCCACCCCTCGTGGTGCGTGGCATCCTCGACGACGCGATCCCCGATGAGAACGCGAGGCTGCTGCAACTGCTGGTCGGCGCCCTGGTTGCGATCACCATCGTCTCCGGCCTCATCGGCGTGCTGCAAAGCTGGCTGAGCACGAAGGTGGGACAGGGGATCATGTTCGACCTGCGCAACCACCTCTACCGCCACCTGCAGCGCCAGTCGCTGGGCTTCTACACCACCGAGCGCGCGGGAGAGATCGTCTCGCGCATCAACAACGACGTCGGCGCGGTCCAGCACGTTGCCACTTCCATGGTCGTCTCGATCGTCAGCAACATCCTGACGCTCGTGGCCACGCTGATCGTCATCTTCACGCTCAACCCGTGGCTGGCATTACTGGCCGTGGCGGTGGTGCCGACCTTCTACCTGCCCACCCGCATCGTGGGCCGCATCCGCCACCGCCTCTCGCGCCAGACCCAGGAGCAGTACGCCGAGATGGTCGCCTTCATGGAGGAGCGGCTGAATATCGGCGGGATGCTGCTGTCGAAGATCTTCGGCCAGACCACCGCGGACGCTGATGATTTTCGCCAGCGCAACCGCGGCGTGGCCGACCTCAACGTCAGGCAGGCTATGGCCGGGCGCTGGCTCTTTATGAGCCTCTCGGTCTTCAGCGTCGCAGGTCCCGCACTCATCTACCTCTACGGCGGCTACCAGGCCATCCGCGGCGACCTCTCCATCGGAACCCTCATCGCGTTCGTGGCGTACCTGACGAACCTCTACCGGCCGATGGGGCAGCTTGCGAACGTCTATGTGGACCTGCAGGGGGCGCTCGCTATCTTCGAGCGGATCTTCGACTACCTCGACCGCACGCCGGACGTGGAGGATAAGCCCGATGCCGTGGCGCTGGAGCAGGTGCGGGGCGATATCCGGCTGGAGAACGTGAGCTTCAGCTACCCTCGCTCACCCTACGCCGCCATCGTCAACGGCGACACGCCCACCCCGAAGCCAAGGCCGGCGCTGGAGGAGATCACGTTCGAGATCGGCGCCGGCGAACGTGTCGCCCTCGTCGGCCCCAGTGGCGCGGGCAAGACAACCATCACCTACCTGCTGCCGCGCTTCTACGATCCCACCGAGGGCCGGATCCTTCTCGACGGCCATGACCTGCGCGAGATCAAGCAGGAGAGCCTGCGCGCGCACTTCGGAGTGGTGACGCAGGACACCTTCCTCTTCCACACCACCGTGCGTGAGAACCTGCTCTATGCCCGGCCTGAGGCCACCGACGAGGAGATGTTCTCGGCCGCGCGCTCAGCGAACATCCACGACTTCATCAGCGGCCTCCCCGAGGGCTATGAGACCGTGGTGGGGGAGAGGGGCTTCCGCCTCTCCGGAGGCGAGAAGCAGCGGCTGGCGATGGCGCGCGCGCTGCTCAAGGACCCGCGTATCCTGATCCTCGACGAGGCCACCAGCCATCTCGACGCAACCAGCGAGCACCTCATACAGGAGGCGCTGGAGGTGCTGCTCAAGGGCCGCACCAGCGTGATCATCGCGCACCGGCTCTCGACGATCCTCACCGCGGACAAGATCGTGGTGCTGGACAGCGGGCGCGTGGTGCAGGTTGGTTCACACGCCGAACTGCTCGCGCAGGAGGGGTTGTACGCGGAGCTTTTCGACCGCCAGTTCGGCGATGCGCTTTCCCAGGCGGGCAGATAGGCGACGCCCGCGGCGTCATTGCGCCCCGACAGTCATTCGACAACGCCTTCCTCGCCCCGGTAGCGGTACTGGGGCATGCGGCCAAGATCGGAGTAAGAGCGAATCGCACGCGTCTCCGGCACCTCGATCTCGGCGGCGGTGAGCGCCTCCTTGATGCTGGTCGGGATCTCCTCGGTCACCAGCCACTCCTGCGTGGGGAAGATTGCGACCGGCTGTCGCACCAGCCCGCCCGTCTCGCAGGCGACCGCCTCAGGCGGATCGTGGTACACCAGTTGGCGCGGATACTTCTCCTGTATGCGGCTGACGGTCTCGGCCACCACATCTCGGGCGCGCGCGCAACTTTCGGCGTCCGCTACCGGCACCTCTACCACCAGGTTGATGAAGGGCTCCTCATAGACGGTGACGGCAGCGATAGTGCCGTTGGGGAGGTAGTGGCGCTGGTTGTCGAGGTCCTTGAGCACGGTGACCCGCACCCCAATGCTCTCAACCATACCGAAAGTCGTCCCTACCCTGATGTAGTCACCCACGGCATACTGGCCCTCCAGCAGTATGAAGAAGCCGCTGACGATGTCGCGCACGAGGTTCTGTGAACCGAAGCCGACCGCAAGGCCAAGCACACCCGCGCCGGCAAGCACCGGGCGGATGTCCATGCCCGCGGATGCCAGCACCCAGACGAGCCCGGTGAAGATGATCACCCATCGCGCGACGCTGCGGCCCATGTCCAGCGCAGTGACGACGCGCTGCGCCCTGCGCTTGTGCGGCAGCCTCATCTCTCCCGCGCCCTGTTCAAGCCGGCTCATCCCGCGGCCGAAGAGCGCCATGACGATGATGTAGATGACCGCGGTGATAACCAGCACGGCCGCAATGTTCGTGATTGCCATCATGACCTGCGCGGTGAACTCGGGCTCCTGCACTCTGGCCCACCACGTCCCCGCGGACTCGGCGATATCCGTGGGAGGAGGCGCCTCCTCCACAGCCGCCTCCTCCTGCGCCCAGGCGAGTGCAGGTAGGCAAAACGGGAGCGCATACGTCAGCGCCGATCGTATGGCGGCGGCTGATCTGGGGCGGGAATTCATGGTGTCCGGCTCCTCCGAATTTGTGCCGGAGTCATCGACTGCTGCTGAGTGCTCTTCGCCGTTCGGCGCGATGATACCTTGCCGCGACGGCGACCTCCTCATGTCCAAGCATTCAAACCAAGCCCCCGAGTCAGTCAGAGTCTTAGGTAGAGCGGGCGCCCTCGCCCGCTCACGAAACGCACCACTACCACGCCTCGGCCCGTCGCGAGAGTGTCTTCGACGCCTCAACCAATCCGCCGCACTAACAGGCGCCTCACGCCTTCGGTGAGCGGGCGTGGGTGCCGTTGTAGGGCGGGGGCTTGTACCCCGCCGAGGTGCGGGCTGCTACCGGGCAGGAACCCCGCCATTGGCCGCCGAAGGCGAGTCGCAAGTACAAATGAGGTGGCGGAAGTGGAGTGATGGATGATGCAGAGGGCGGTGGCGATGATGACACTGCTGATGCTGACGGGAATGATGGCGATGGCACAGGACGATGGCTGCGTGGCACAGGGCGCTGCGGCCGTCCTGCTGCAGGATGGGTTCGAGTTCACGGAGGGTCCCGCAACCGCGCCGGATCACAGCGTCGTATTCAGCGACGTGCGCGCCAGCAGGCGCTACTGCTGGATTCCGGGCGGGCAGGTTTCCCTGCTGGCCGAGGATACGGGCGGCGCCAACGGCCTCTTCTTCGGCCCCGGGGGCGATCTGGTCGTCTGCGAGAGCGCGCCCGGCAGGATTACCTCCATCGCACCCGATGGTGACGTGACGGTGCTGGCCAGCGAGTACAGCGGCATGCGCTTCAACCGGCCCAATGACCTGTGGGTGGCGCCCGATGGCGGCGTCTACTTCAGCGACCCGAACTACGGTGGCGGCGAGCTGCAGCAGGATGGCGAGCATGTGTACTACATCCCGCCCGGTGGCGGCGAGGTCCTGCGCATCATTGACGATATGACGCGCCCCAACGGGCTGATCGGCACCCGTGATGGCTCCACGCTCTACATAACCGACCATGGCGACAACAAGACGTGGCGCTTCAGCGTCGGGGAGGACGGCATGCTCTCAGACCGCACGCTCTTCGTGGAGTACGGCGGCGACGGCATGACCATCGACACCGAGGGCAACGTCTATCTCGCCACCGATACCGTCAGGGTCTTCAGTCCCGCGGGCGAGATGATCGAGCAGATCGAGGTGCCGGTGCAGCCGACGAACATGTGCTTCGCCGGGGAGGACCTGAGGACGCTGCTGATCACCGCGCGTGGCTCGGTCTTCACGGTGCAGATGCGCGCGCACGGCCTCGAGCCCTACGCGGCGGATCAGTAGTAGTACTGCTGGTAGCTGCCGAGGCGGGCGCCGCCTGAGCCGAGCGTCCAGTCCTGGTCCTCGAACGGGAACGCCTTGATGCCGAAGTTGAGGCGGATCTCGTCGTTCACCATGCTGTAGCTGAGGCTGGCGAGCCAGCAGTGGAGGTCGCGGGTGAGCCTCAGGTTGAGGTCCGCGAACTCGTCGCTGTAGCCGGTCCATCGGCTCAGGCCCTGGAAGCGCCAGCGGTCGGTCACCTGCCAGTCGAACTCCAGATCGGCGCTGTTCAGCTCGCTCTCCCTGATGTCGTAGCGGGTGGAGAGAGCCAGGTACAAGTTCGGCGGAGCCGCGTGCGTCCAGCGCAACTCCAGGGGGCGCCACAGCGACTCGTGCAGGGCGTAGCCGGCCACCGTCTCGAGGCGGTCGCGGGAGCTGAGCATGGACCAGCCGCGGAGCCGCAGTTCGCGCCAGCGGTCGTCTACGAAGTCGAAGCCCCCGGTGAGTTCAAAGCGCGAGCGGTTCGGGAACTGCTGGACGATGGAGATGGTGGTGTCATCATAGACGCCGGCGTAGTCGCGGCGCAGCGGGGAGAAGCCCGCGACCGTAGCCGCACGGTGCGAAAGCTGCGTATACCAGTTTGCTCCGTAGGTAGTGTTGAGGTTGAGCGACCCGCCAAGGGTCCAGCGGGCGGAGTCGTCGGAGTAGAAGGCCTGGTCGAAGGTCATGCTGGTGGTGAGCGTGCTGTTGTCCGTGATCTGGCTGCGCTGGCCTCCCACGTCGGTGCGAATGGCCGCGAAGCCGATCTCTTTCTCATCTGGATACTCGATGATATGCCCGGCGCTAACCCTCGCCCGGAAGGGCAGGAAGCCGAAGAGGTTGTAGTCGCCGAGGCGTTGCGAATCGGTGTTGAAGACGATCTCCGGCAGCCTCTCCAGCCCGTAGCTGCGCACAGCATCGTCGTGCAGGTACCACTCCTTATCGGCCGCCAGCGCCCAGTCGTACCAACTGCCGCGGTCGGTAAACTGCACGTTCGCGTCAAAGATCTCCGTGGAGGGCGTCGTGCCTCCGTACTCAGAGCGGCGCAGTGTGCTGCGCAGATCGAAGCTCGCGTTCTCGCCGAGCCGCTGGCGGTGGTTCAGGTTCGTGGTGAAGCGGTTGCTCGATGAGAAGGTGCTGTCGGTTGACGAGTGGGCGATCCCGAGGCTGGTGGTGGAGAGTCGGGCACGGTGGTTCAGGTTCAGGTTCGCCGCGAGTGACCGCGTGGAGCCCGAGTAGCCCGAGTTCTCCTGCAGGCTGGCATCGAGGCTGGAGGTAAGGCTGCTCGAGACGTCCCAGTCGTGCCTCAAGCGACCGCTTAGAGCGCTCTCGTCGGGTTGGTAGAACAGGGAAGCCTGGCCGGAATGGGCGCCGGTGCGGAAGTAGTGATCGCCACCGAAGCCGATCCCGCGCTTCTCCGTCAGGTGCAGGCGGATGTAGCTGTTGAGCTCGCTGCCGGTGAGGTAGAGGTAGGCGAGCTTCGCGTAGAAGCCCTCGACGCTGTTCTGCCCAAGCTCGGGGAAGAAGCGGTTGTTGCGGCTGCGCTGCGAGAGCACGAGGTCCCACGGGAGCTTGAAGACCGTCCATCCGAGGATGCGCAGTCGCGGCTCCTCGAGGACGACCTTGTCGTCCCCGATGACGCGTATATGATCGGAGATCAGTCCGTAGTGTGGCTCGTCCTTGTCGCAACTGGTCACGAGGCCGTCGAACGCGTCAACCTCCTCCTCCTCGCCCGTACCGGTTACGGTATCCGCGCGGACGAAGATCGGCTCGGCTACGCCGCGTTCGAAGAAGCTCGGCTCCAGCACCGTTCGCGCGCCGATGATCTCCCACGCTTCCGTCTCGAAGTTCAGGCGGATCAGATCGGCGGTCGTCTCCTGCTCATCGTAGATGAGCCTCACATTGCCCCGGAACTGCGCCCAGATGCCGTCCTCGTCTATCTCGGCGGTATCCGAGGTGACGGTGATGTTGCGGTAGCGCACCCGGACGTTGCCCTCGCCGATGGTGGCGCCGCCCTGGTAGTAGACGCGATCGGCGTCAATCAGTATCTCCTCTTCGGAGGGCTCCGGCCGCCACTCCGTAGCGGCGGCTGGAGGCGGCACATCAGCCGGAGGTGGCACTTCTGTCCCCTCGGGCGTCAAGGGGACCTCGGAGGGCGGTGGCGGCTCGACAGTCGGATCAGCAGGCGCCGGCAGGTCCTCCGCTTCCTGGACCGGCTCAGCCTCTGCGGCGGTGGTCGGGACGGTGGTGCGCGGTGGCATGGGGAGCGGGTCGCCGGGCTCGATGAGACCCCCGTCGAGGGGACCTGATTCGGCGCAGAACGCAGGCAGCATCGCGGAGGCAAGCAGGACCGCGGCGACCACGATGAGACCGATTGGCTCCGGACAGATCCTCATCGACTGCTCCCAGACAATTCAGCGAAGCCTGATGATGGCCACGGCTGCTGCTGCGATGAGGACTGCGTTCTGCAACCATGCGGCCACTTCAACAGGTAACACGCCACCCTCGCCCAGCGTCCTCGTCCAGATCATGACGAGGAAGTAGCCGAAGGTGATAATCATGGCGGCGAGCACGCCCACGAGGCTCTGTCCGCGGGCGAAGCGCAGTGTGACCGGGCCCGCCAGCGCCGCGAACACAAGGCAGGACGCGGCCATGGCGAGGCGCGCGTGCATCTCCAGCGCGTAGGAGCGCCCGCTACCCGGCGCGACCTGCTCCTGCCGCCGGTGTTCCTCAGATAGCTGCGCGATCGTCATCTCGGCAAAGCCTGTCGGCCCCGAGATCCCGCCGACACCGCCGCTGCCGACCTGCCGCAGATCCACCTCAACTCCGGCGCTGCGCAGCGTAGTCATGCCGCTGCCATCGAAGACATAGGTGATCGGGCTGATCGGGTAAAGCCGCTCGCCGCGGAAGACCGCACGCGGAGCGACAAAAGCCACCGGGTAGTCATTCCGCTGGGTCTGAAAGATCATTACATCGAGCAGTTCATCCTGCGTCGCACCCCGGTCGCCGACATACACTTGCAGCCCCTGGCCCGTATCAACGAACTTCTGCGGCTCAAAGGCCAGCGACTGCCGCCGCAGCACCATCTCACGCACAAGCTGCTCGGCCTCCGCCCGCGACCATGGCACAGCGCCCTCCGAGACCGCCAGCGTCAACACGGAAGCGATGAGTCCGAGGCCCCAGAGCGGCACGAGCATGCGCGCGAGACTCACGCCCCCCGCGCGGACCGCCACGATCTCATGGTCCGAGGCCAGGCGATTGACGCCCAGCGAGCAGCCCATCAGCGTCGCCACCGGCAAGGCCATGACGGCGGCGTTGGGGACCTGCAAAACGACAAAGCGCAGTACCGACGGCAGCGGTACCCCGTGCTCGACGATCACCTCGACCACCTGAAAGAGCATGTGTCCGGTGATGAGCACGATGAACGCCGCCAGCGCCACCACGAAGGGTCCAAGCGCCTCCGTCAAGACGTAGCGATCAAGTATGCGCATGATCATCCGCCGCACCCTCTTTTGAGGCCGCGCAGCACCTTTTTGTTCCCACCGACGACGATGGCCGGAGCGTGCGGGCCCCGGCCATTCTCATCTCTGCCCCACCGGATCTCCGTCTCATGCAGTCGATGCAGACCCGTCGCGCTCTATGACTACTGCGCACCCTCTTCGAAGCTCCGGCGCAGCAGGATTGCGTCCTGACTCAGAGCCTGCGCGCGATTGACCAGCGCCATCATCACATCCGGCGTCAGTGCGGCCCGGCGCTGCTGCTGGCTGTCGAGGTAGCGCCAGCGGGCGAGCAGCATCTCAAGCTGTGAGGGCGCGTCTATCGCTCGCGCCTCATCGGGCAGCCGCGACCATGTCTCATAGGCGTCGGCGATATGAGTGACGGCCAGATCAAGCTGCTCGCCGAGCGGCGGCAGCTCGAAGGGCATCTCGGCGGTGCGCAGGGCCGTGACGGCAGTGGCACCCCGCACCACCTGCACCGACAGCCCCACCTCACAGCGACCGCCGCGCTGCACCTCGTACTGCATCGCAAGGTCGCTCGACTCGCCGGGGGCGAGCGTGAGCTTGGTCGTGTCGAAGAAATGCGCGCGGCGGGTCTTGCCGGTCACGCGCACATTCACCTTCACTGCCTGCGCCTCGCCGGAGAGGTTCGTCAGCCGCACCGGCATCGTGTTGCGGCCAAACCACGGGCTGCTGATCGGCTCGACCTCACATCGCAGGGCCGGAGTCTGGAAGCGTAGGGTGCCCAGCGCCGAGGAGCCGGTCATCGAAGCGCGCTCGTACATGCGCGGTGCATTCCTGCGGACATTGAAGCCCCACTCGGACGCTGGCGCGGGTACGCCCGCAGCGCCGTATTCGTAGGCGATCTCAACGCCCCAGCCGTCCTCTTCCAGTCCGGTGGCGGAGCGCCAGGCCGCGGTGGCTTCGGTGTTGGCATCAATGGCATCAAGGGTCACGCCGGCGGCGTTTACCACCAGCTTGATGACCGAGACGCCATCACTGCCCGGGTCCAGCCAGATGGTGAGTGCATCGTCCGCCTCGACGGCGCCATCACTCTCCGTGGCCGCACAGCGCAGTTCCGTCGGCGCTCGATCGGCAAGGAATGCGCCAATGTAGAGCGCTTCATCATCGTAGCCAACGTAGACATCCGTGGCGACGGAGGGCATTCCCGCGCCCTCAAGCACCATCGGCCCGACGACGGCCGCTCGCGTCCACTCCCCCGCCCCCAGCAGGCCATCAATGGTCGGGGCGGTACTCATCCTGGGGCAGGTGACGACCGCCGGACTTGTGGCCGCCGCGCAGGCCCAGATGGTCATAGCCAGCAGCATACCTGTCACAACCAGCACCCGAGGCATTGCGCTCTCCTCCCGAAGGCCCGCCAGAACGGTACAACGGTTACATGTACGCTTCATCACTTCGCTATCGGCATCATCTCACCTCCCGGATGATGAAGGTTGTGCGTAGGGCAGGGCGGGCGCGGCTGCAGGTGAGTGGCGCGGCGCAGCGAATACTCCCAGACCTGTTGATCTTCGCCAGGCTCTGGTGGTCGTCATCGATCGGGAGGTTTCTTCCATGCCCGTATTCACGTCGAGCGAGCTTCGCGACAAGCCGGAACTGTCATCGCACTGGTCCTCATTCGGTATCATGGAGATCCCGCGCGGCAAGGACATCCGCCCGCACTTCCACGACTGTGATGAATGGTGGATCATCACCGATGGTCACGCCATGGTCATGACCGAGGGCGAGGAGTACGAAGTGCAGGCGGGGGCGATGGTATATACGCCGATGGGGGAGGAGCACGGGGTGCTTGAGGTTTACCGCGACCTCAAGGGCGCATGGTTCGAGGGGCCGCTGCAGGGCCAGCAGCGCCGGGGCCATCTGCACCACCCGAAGGATGATTGATGGGCCGGGAATCGGGAACGGCTACGGCAGTTCCGTGGCGCGGACACTCCTGTCCGCGCACAGAGGCAGCAAATGTCGTCAGGAGGGGCCGCCGCGCGGCAGACGCGTCAGCGTCTGCGCGCGGTCAGGTGCCCGCAAGCGAAGCGCGTGGGCACCTGAGGTTCCACCCCGGCCCCCGGAACGCACGAAGCAGACTTTCTCGCATGGATGACGGGGGGCCGGGGTGAACTCCCTGCGTCGCCCTCACGGGCACCGCAGGGAGCGGCCCCTCCTACGACAACAATGCACCGCCGTCGCGGTTCGCAAAACTCATCCAGGCCGCACGATGCATGGCTCCCGCCCTCGCGGTGCCGTTACCACCGCTCCTGCCTTCGGTCGTCACCTCATGAGCCGTTTCCTGTGCCGTTGCCTGCTGGCGGCGAAGCCGCCATCCTGTCCGGCGCGTCAGCGCCGGAATCCTGTTAGACACGCCGTCGCCGTTGTCGTCGCCTTTGCCTTCAGCGCTCGTCTCCGGTATCATGTACGCGCCCTGATCCCCCGCAGAGGCGCCCCCACAGGCGCCCGCGTTTCATTTCTCGGAGGTCCAACATGTCCAGCGACAAAGTTCGTCTCGGCGTCATCGGCCTCGGCGGCCGCGGACGCTACTTCGCCCGCGCCTATGACAAGCACCCGGAAGCAGAACTGGTCGCCGTGGCGGATCCCAACCCCGCCGCACTCGACAAGGTCCGCCCGCTCTTTGGCGATCGCATTGACTACTACACCGACCTCGACGAGTTCCTCGCGCGCGAGGACATGCCGTCGGTAGTCGTCGCCTCGCCCGACTTCGCCCACCGCGACAACGCGGTCCAGTGCTTCGAGTACGGCAAGAACGTGCTGCTCGAGAAGCCGATCGCGCAGTCGGTCGAGCACTCCGATGACATCATTCGCGCGTGGAACGAGGCGCAGACCGTCCTCTGTGTCGGCCTCGAGCTGCGCTACTCGGCGATCTTCGTTGCGATGCGCGATATCATTGACCGGGGGCTCATCGGCGAGATCATGACCGGCATCGCCGTGGACAACGTCTCGGTCGGCGGCAACTACTTCTACCACGACCAGCAGCGGCTGAAGAGCTACACCGTCTCGCTGCTCATGCAGAAGGGCGTCCATACGATCGATCTGATGAACTGGTTCATGGACGCGGGGATGCCCACGAAGGTCTACGCCACAGGTTCGCTGGCCTACTACGGAGGCAGCGCGCCGAACACCCTGCGCTGCCGCGACTGCGAGAAGGCGCGCGAGTGCCCGTTCTATGTCAGCCACGAGCGCTTCCAGATGGACTACGACATGACCGTCGAGAAAGAAGACATCTGTGTCTTCGCCGAGGACGCCGACGTGAATGACAACTCGCAGGTCATTGTTACCTACGAGAGCGGCAAGAGCGCGGTGTACACCGAGAACCACTTCACCCCCGAGTACACCCGCGATTTCTGGTTCACCGGCGACGTCGGGAAGATGTACGCGCAGTACAACAACGAGTGCAACTTCCTCATCCGCAACCAGTACCGCCACACCGATCACGTTGACGAGTGGCATCCGCGGTCGAGCGGCGGCGGGCATGGTGGAGGCGATCCGAAGATCCAGCAGGCGTTCCTCGACTGGGTGCGCGACCCGGAGAAGATGGACATCCAGATGAGCCTTGACGCCCGCCATGCCACCTGCATCGGCGCGGCAGCGGAAGTCTCAATCGAGACCGGCATGCCGGTGGAGATCCCACCGCCGCCGCAGGCCAGCTTCTGAGGCATGCAGGACCGGCGGCGCCCTCCGGCGAACCGCCTCGTGTTTGCAGTGCCGGCATCAATGACACAGGGAGACGAAAGCCCATGCGCAAAGAGTCACTGCAGTTTCTCAAGGACCTGATCGCCGCACCCTCGCCCTCGGGCTTCGAGCAGCCCGCACAGCGCGTGGTGCGCGCGCGGATGGAGCAGTATGCCGACGAGATCATCACCGATGTGCACGGCAACGTGCGCTGCGTGAAGAACCCGGACCACCCGCTGCGCGTGATGCTCGCGGGGCACGTGGACCAGATCGGCTTCATCGTGCGCTACATCAACGATGAGGGCTATCTCTACTTCGCCCCGATCGGGGGCATCGACCCGAGCATCGTGGTCGGCACGCGCGTGACGATCCACAGCAAGAACGGTCCCGTGCCGGGCGTCATTGGCCGCACGGCGATCCATCTGCTCAAGCCCGAGGAGCGGGGCAAGCAGATCGACATGGAGAAGCTCTTCATTGACATCGGCGCGAAGGACCGCGAGGCCGCTGAGAAGCTTGTGGCTGTCGCCGATCCGATCACCTTCGCGGTCGAGTTCCAGGAGCTTGACGGCGATATCTGCGCCGCCGCAGGCTTTGATGACAAGATGGGGACATTCGTGGTGATGGAGGCGCTGCGGCTCCTTGCGGAGCGGAAGATTGACTGCAGCGTCCATGCTGTCGCCACCGTGCAGGAGGAGATCGGCCTGCGCGGCGCCCAGACAAGCTGCTACTGCATAGACCCGGCGGTCGGTATCGCGGTGGACGTCACGCATGCCAGCGACTACCCCGGCTGCGACAAGACCAAGCAGGGCGATGTGAAGCTTGGCGGAGGTCCGGTGATCGCTCGCGGGCCGAACATCAACCCGGTTCTCGGCGAGATGCTGCAGCGGGTGGCGGAGGATAAGAAGATTCCGCATCACGTGGAGGCCGCCGCACGCGGCACCGGCACTGATGCGAACGTCATGCAGCTTTCCCGCCGCGGAGTGGCGACCGCGCTTGTGAGCGTGCCGAACCGCTACATGCACACGGCGGTGGAGGTCCTGAGCCTCTCAGACCTGGAGAACACAGCGAAGCTTGTGGCGGAGACGATCGCGAAGATCAACGAGGACCTCGACTTCACGCCGATGTAGGGGGCCTCACCCCCGCAGTTTGCTGCGGAAACTGGCCCCCTCTCCCGCCACGTGCTCGCTCCGCGAGCTACGGGGGAGGGGGCAGCCGTTGGCGGTCGGACGACAACGACTGAACGAAAACGGCACAGGTCGGCACGGGGGCCGACCTCTCCAACGGCAACGGCATACGACAACGACAGCGTCGCTTCGCGCCGCCCCTCGCGAGGGCGCGAGGCGCCACAAACAGCAACGGCTGACAGGCAGGAATGCCTGTCCTACTTACGACCCTTCGCGACCTAAGTCCCGGAGTCCAGGCGCCCTCGCCTGGACGCGTTCTGCGCAACACTTGCTCCGCAACCAGACAGCCTGGCAGCCAGAGATCGCCCGAGCAGCTTGACAAGCAATACGGTCGCTCTCCCGCCCACTTTGCGAAGCGAAGTGAAGGGGGAGGGGGCAGTCGTTCGACGGCAACGACCTTACGACAACGGCACAGGTCGGCGCGGGGGCCGACCTCTCCAACGGCAACGGCATACGACAACGACAGCGTCGCTTCGCGCCGCCCC
>LSQX01055857.1_pt1 | contig 16325 bp, 13 predicted proteins | sample 654561 | NCBI WGS metagenome assembly LSQX01 (sample SAMN04489861, study PRJNA283612) | anaerobic digester metagenome | isolation source: 4 biogas reactors fed with cattle manure at either 37C or 55C with and... | place: Denmark: Kongens Lyngby | collected 2014 | reverse complement strand
AAGCAAGACTTTCGGCCCTGTCCATCATGACCTGGGCAAGAGATGAGGGCGTTGCACCCTCCTTGTAATGATCGAGCACCGTCTGAACCAAATCCACAAAATTATCCGCATGGCGCCTTTGGCGTTTGGTGGCGGGTCCGATCAGGTAGTTGTGTGAGTGATCCCCCAGTGCAAGATGGAACATCGAATGCAGGTCGACCATCAGCGGTTCACCTTGGGCAAGCTTCTTCGTCGTAGGAGGTGTACAGGCACCAAGGGCGGTGCGATACCCGCTGGAAATCTCATTGAGTCCTGCAAAGTTCCACTCCGAAACCGATCCTTCCTTACGCATGGCCAATGCGGCAATGCCTCCGACCACCGTCTCGGTCAGGTGTTTCCAACCACCATTGCTCAGTGCCTCGAAGACGGCTCGCTGTCCTACATCGACGATTCGCGAGGCTTCGCGGAAGCGGGCCACCGTACCGGCATCCTTGATGATCGAAAGCTCGTCCACCAGATGGTGGGCGTTGACCAGCGTCCAACCCGGCAATGCGGCTTCAAGTTGCGTGTACTCATAATGGCTGAGATTTCCTTCAGCCGTATAGGTTGCAATCCCATCCTCGACGCCCAGCCTTCCCCTGCTTATCCCCAACTCCTCGGTCAGGCAGGCAGTAATCAGGCTTATGGGATCCTGCCCTCCCATCGGGGCGTAAGCGCGTACATTGTCGGTTGAAAGCCAAGTCTCATCACCAACCCGCGTGGCATCGACGATGAAGGTATGCAGTATCGGTTCTCCTGTGCGGGGGATGACCACATAGCTGCGCCAAGGGATGAAGGCATCCAACAGGAAGCTCAGCGTTCTGGGACGAGTCCCCACATAGGCATCCAGACCTTCTCTTTCCATTGCTTTTTGTAAATCCGCCACGCGTTTACGGTTGTCGATATAGTACGGACTGCTTTGGTTTAGTCTTCCTGCCATGCTCACACCTCCCTGTAGTCGGTCGGAATCATGCTCAAGACTTTATTGACCCGGTCGGCAAGCGGTGCAAGCCTGACGGCTTTCGCCATATTGCCTTTGAGGCGGAGCTTTCCTGTCATCAAGGCACGCGTACTACTCAACTCACCGCGGGTAATCGAGGCAAAGACCGAATAGGGACCGCGAATAATGAATTCCGCTTCAGGAGCTGGAACCTCGCCGGTCTCAAATGCCACCACCTTTCCGTCCTCGCACTTCAGAAAGAGAAAAAACTCTTTCCCCTCAGGGCCATGCTCATAAATGTCCACCATCGAGGTGGTCACGTTGTGCATCTTCTGTGGGTCGATTTCACTTTGCAGCAGCTTCAAACCCTCATCCCTCCACGATTTGCCTAGATACATCAGCTTCTCGTCCATGTGTACAATCCTCCTTATCCGACTGACGGGCCAACAGCCCGTTCAAGACCAAATCAAGGCTTTGCATAAAACGTCTTTGCTCACTGCCCGACTCTTCAACATACGCACGCTCGATCGAAAACCGATAGAGCGAGAAAAGAATTTGGGCTGCGAGCTGTACGTCATCTATACAAAACACCTTTGCGTCCACCGCCTTCTGAATGACGCCAGCCAGCAACTGGACAGACTTTTCATTGATGCGGGCGAAGGGATCAATGCCATCGAGCACAGGAAAGAGGGATGGATCGCTTGCGAGTATTCTCCTGAGCCTGGTTTCCTTCTGCATGTAGGAGAAGGCACTCATGCACAGTGCCTTGAAGCTTGCAAGCGGATCCGATTGAGCCTGCGCCTGCTCAAGTGCATGCGACTGCCATTGCTCAAAGGCATACGCAACGCATTGGATATAGAGATCCTGTTTGTCTTGCACATAGCGATAGAGCGTTCCGACAGCAACCTGCATGCGAAGAGCAATGTCTTCCATGCTGGTTTTTCGGTACCCGTATTCAGAGAATACCGACAGTGCTGTTTCAAAGAGTTGCTGCTTGCGCTTCTGACCCTTAGGTGAAAAAGTGAAGATTTCGTTCATATCTTCATATTACACCCGATACTTCAGCTGTCAAGGCCAGGTAGCTGCGTGAGGCAGAGAAAGTAGGTAATCGTAAAAACCGCCTGCTCGATGGCAGGCGGTTCAGGTTCATAGGAGAATCAGTAGAAGTAGAATCAGCAGCAGGAGCACAATGGGGAGTGCTGTCAGGCCGATCCTCAACAATTTCTTTCGTTGCTGTTCCAGCCTTTGGGCGACAGTCTGCTTGCTTCGCTCGGCTTCAAGACGTTTCTCTTCTTCCTCGAGTTTGCGCTGCCGTTCTTCCTCGGCTTTCAGTTCGGCTTCACGTTTCTTCTTGTTCGCCTCGACCTGTCTGGCTTCCTGCTCCTTCAAGTCAAGGTAACAGCGGCCGCACAGTACCATGCCCTCGCAGTCATGAAGGTCGTCATAATAGCTTTCATTGCATTCAGGACAGATGTAACAGCGCTTGAGCCTTCCCTCTTCCACCAGCTTGCACACCACCATGTGATGATCGTGTTCATGCTGCTCTTCCTTGCTTTTGAATATCTTCTTCCACCAGGGAAGCTCCTCCTTGACCTTGGGCTGTTTCTCCAGCTCCTGTGCAAGACGGACGATCCGTTCACTCAATCCCCGGTCCTGGGTGATGAGCAAGAGGCTCTTGTTCGCTCCAACCTGCCGAAATAGTGAGACCAGGTGGTCGTCGGCGATGCCGACGCTACCGGTGTCCCCGATGCGTACAAGCCCCCGTTTGGCAAGCTGGCGAATCAGATCGGGGCGGATGGTGGCCCGAACGCGCACCTCCAAGTCCTTCTCCGGATTATCCTTCAGGCCGTGCAGCTCCTCCATCGTCTTCTCAAGAATAAGCAGCTTCTTCTTGCGACGCTTGAGAATAGGTTCGGCATTGGCAACGAAATACAAGAAATAGTCCAGCTGAATGATCGGAGCTGTATCGACATAGATTTCATCAAAGGAGCGCAGCTGCTCGTCCAGCGTCTCCAGATACGCCTCATCAGAGGTGGCAAATCGTGACCGGTCGCCCAGCTTGCATGCAATGATCTCCCGATAGAGAGACAGCTCGCTTGCAGCCTTCGAACCTTCCACCTTGATGCCTACACTCCTGAGGATGCTTGCAATTTTCTCCTTGCCCAGGCGGAACTCGGAACCCAGCACATCCAGTGCATTTTCAGCCGATATCGTCTCCACCTTGAGAGCAGGGGCTCTTCTGCCCATTAGTTTTGCCATGATAGGGTTCCATCAATCCTTCGCACGCTTGGTGCGGATATGCTCGACAGCCTCGGCGAGCGTGAGCGAGAGTGCTTTCTCCTCATCTTTCTTATATTCATTGGGCAGGGCGATATTCTCCTTCCCCGCCTTCAGGTAGTAGCCGTATCGGCCGTTTGCCAGTGAGACAGGTACACCTTCAAACTCTCCAAGCTCCTTTACCGTGGAAGCCTTGGCCATCCTCGAGCCACCCTTCTTTCCCTTGGCACCGCTCTTTTCAACCTCTTGGGAGAGCAGGACAAGCGCCTCATCCAGGGTAATCGAAAAGAGTTGCTGGTCATGGTCGGTCTTCTTCAAGTTTCTCGTCTTGTTATTGCAGGCGATATAAGGACCGTACTTGCCCTTGAAGGCAAGCACATCGTTGCCTTCCTCATCCTTCCCTAGATTTCTGGGAAGACCGAGGTAGCGGTTCGCCAGCTCAAGATCCTCAACCCTATCGGCATCCTGCACCCACTTGGGAATGCTTGCTCGCTTGGCATCCTTGCCTTCGCCCTCCTGCCAATAGGGTCCGAACCTTCCATTCATGACCTTCACAGCCTCGCCATTGACAGCCCCGTTTCCCAGACTTACCGGCTGGAGTTTCTCCTTGCCGTTTGCAATCAGGGTTTTGACATCCTCGTCGGTGATGGTGCCCGGGGTCCAAGAGAGAGGAAGAGAGATGAAAGCACCGTTGGCATCAATGACATAGGCACCGTACGGGCCGATCATGACCGGGTTGCTATCACTGATATGCGGCAGCTGCAGTGTTTTGGACACAACCTTGTTGTCTTGCTGAAGCTGTAGGACATTCTGGTTCTGCAACCCTGTATCGCCGCAATAGAACGAGCAAAGGAACGATTTCTTGTCAAGTTCGCCCGAGGCGATCTTATCCAAGCCGTCCTCCATCATTGAAGTGAAGTCATAATCGACAAATTGTGGAAAATTGGTTTCCAAAAACTGGCAGACGGCGAAACCGATGAAGGTGGGAGCCAAGGCGGCTCCTTCCTTGACCACATAGCGACGGTCGAGCAAAGTCTTGATGATCGTAGCGTAGGTCGAAGGACGTCCGATACCCCGTTTCTCCAACTCTTGCACGAGTGAAGCCTCGGTATAGCGTGCCGGGCTCTTGGTCTGGTGTTCCACCTCCACCAGGCTCTCCAACGGACAGACTTGGCCGACCTTCATGGCAGGCAGCAACGTCTCCTTGTCTTCCAAGGCGGCATCGGGATCGTCCGAGCCTTCCACGTACGCCCTCAAGAAGCCTGGAAATACAATTTCGGTTCCGGTGGCGGTAAAGGTACCGCTTCCGGCTTCAAGGGTGACCGTCGTCGTTGCTTTCTTTGCCTCGGCCATCTGGCTTGCCAGGGTTCGTTTCCAAATCAATTCATAGAGGGCCAACTCCTTGCCGGTCAAATGGGTGTCCGAGGGCAGGAGAAATGTATCACCGGCTGGCCTGATGGCTTCATGAGCTTCCTGGGCACCGGCGCTCTTTGCTGCAAAGTAGCGGGGTGACGGTGACAAATACTCTTGACCGTACAGTTGACCTACCAGATTTCTTGCCGCCTGGGTGCCCTCTCCACTCAGTGAGGGACTGTCGGTTCTCATGTAGGTGATGAAGCCGTTCTCATACAACTTCTGGGCGATGCGCATGGTGTCGGAGGCGCTGATATGCAGCTTCTTGATGGCATCCTGCTGAAGTGTGCTGGTGGTGAATGGAATACTGGGTCGGGTTACGAAGGGCTTTCTCTGGATGTCCTGCACCTTGAACTGCTCGCCTTTGAGCTCCTTGACGATGGAAAGAGCCTGCTCCTTGGTAAGCATAAGCACCTGGCCTTTGGCCTTGTACTCGCCGGTTACCGAATCAAAATCCTTGCTGTTTGCCAGTCGTTGTCCCTGATAGGCCGTCAGCTTTGCTTCAAAGCCCTGCTTTTGGGCTGCCAGCAGCTGTGCTTTCGCATCGTAATACGTGCTTTGCTTGAACACCAATCGTTCGCGCTCGCGTTGAACCGTCAAGCGCAGACCCACCGATTGCACCCGTCCTGCAGAAAGTTTCTTGTTGGAAAGCTTCTTCCACAACGTCGGTGAGAGCGTATATCCGTAGAGTCGGTCGACAATACGCCTTCCCTCCTGGGCTTGCACCAGATTCTCATCCAGCGGCCGGCCCCCATCGAGGGCCTTGGTGATTGCACTCTTGGTTATTTCATGGAAAACCATCCGCCTAAACGGAATCTTGGGCTTGAGCACCTCAAGAAGGTGCCACGAAATACTCTCCCCCTCACGGTCCTCATCAGTTGCCAACAGAAGCCGGTCAGCCTTCTTCAGACTGCTTTTGAGCTCCTTGATCAAGGATTCCTTTCCCGACACCACCTCGTAGTCACACGCAAAATCATGCTCGACATCAATGGCCATCCGATCTTCCGGAAGGTCCCTGATATGTCCTTTGCTCGCGACAACCTTGCAGTTGGAAGGAAGGAATTTTGTTATTGTCTTTGCCTTGGTCGGCGACTCGACTATGATCAACGTATTGGCATCATCCATGCATTCTTCTCCTGAAGACCCGAGGGCTTAGGTTAACACATATACTGCCGCCTTCAGCTTTTGTCAACGCATACTTTCCAATCNNACATCCACGGAGGCTAGACAAGGAACGTACAGATGAATACCCCTTTTTGCCCGGGATTGGGGGAGGTGAACAACCCCCAGGAAGCAAGACCGTCTCCTTTTGTCTCGAAGTGCAGCTCTTTTTCCCCTTTAGGGGAAAGGATGAACCGATAGGTGGACTTCGTCTTGAACGAAAGGGAACCGACCTTGGTCCGAACCTCGACCGCATACCGATCGATTCCATACTCAATGGAGGTTACACTCCAAACAGACGGTTTGAAATTTGTTGTGTTGAAAACCTCGGCATTGGCCCGGTAGGCTTTCTGCAGTTCGCTCTCACCTTCGAACGGAATCTCCACATTGACAAGCTCCTGACCCAGCAATGGGAAAATCGTATAGGAGCGGTCATATATGCCCTGGATGGTGTAATAGGGCTTGGTATAGGAAACCAAAAAGTCCAGCTGTCTGCACTTTCCCTTGTTGTCCTTGTCGGTAAGGTTCACCCAGCGGTAACGGCCTTCCCACCCGGAAGTTTCACACTGCACCTTGGCCGCCGCTACATCGACATTGCCTGTCTTGCGGGCGGCGACAATCACTTCATAGGTTCGATGACTTTCCAAAGGCTCCTCGTTTGAACCCACGACGACGCTTTCAGAGCGTACCCGCTGCACAGGATTTCCATCCACGTAGACATCGTAATAGTCTGCACCGGCTACCGCCTTCCACTGCAAATGCAACTGGTTGGGATATGCTGAGATCAACTGCACATCCAGAGCCGAGGCAAAGAGAGGCAGGGCACAGATAAGCAACAGGCAAATTACCGCTTGTTTCATACCTTATTGTAGACACAGCGGTCTCCTAGTTGCAAGAGTTTGTCATGCCAGCTACTATCGGTCACATGACCATACACTTGATATCCTGCTGCCTCGAAGAGGGAAACCTCAGCTACCCCCTTGGCGCACTCTGCATTCAAAGCGCCGTACTTTCTCATCTTGAAAACGAGCAGTGCATCCATCACGCTTTCACGCTTGCCGATGATCCCGTTGCATCAGCACAGTCGATACCCCTCGCTTCCTTGGATGTAGCAGGACTTTCGGTATATCTCTGGAATAGAGGTTGGATGGACACGTTCGCCCTGACCCTGAAGGCCCGCAACCCGTCCCTCCATCTCTTTGCCGGCGGCCCGGAGGCAACAGCAAATCCGGCATCCTTCGATTTGGGTCTCTATGATTTCCTCATCCTCGGGGAGGGAGAGGAAACGGTCGTACAAGCCCTCAAACACATCAAGGAAGGAAAAATCCCCCGGCTTCCAGGCGTACTCTCCCGAACCAATGCCTTCGGTATCGCACCCAGTCCCAGACTCGACCTCCTGTCTTCACCGCTTTTGAGCGGTCTTGCCGACCCGTTTCTCTCCCCCGGTGCATCGGTATTATGGGAGATGACCCGCGGCTGTCCCTTCCATTGTTCGTTTTGCTTTGAATCGCGTGGAGAACGCAGCGTACGGCACTTCAGTTTCGAACGGCTTGAAGCTGAACTCGATTACCTGGTCGCCCATGAAGCAGGAGAGGTCTATGTCCTCGATCCTACCTTCAATATGGATAAAAAGCGGACCATCGCCATCCTGGCAATGCTTGAGAAGAAGCAGGCTCCAATCCATTTTGTCTTTGAAGTGAGGGCCGAGCTGCTTGACAACGCTCTTGCCGATGCTTTTGCCAGAATCGACTGTTCGTTGCAGATAGGCTTGCAGTCGACCGACAAGAAAGTTCTTGAAGCGGCTAACCGGGTGTTCAAGGCAGACCAGTTCGCCAAGAAAATCCAGCTGCTCAACCAACGTGGCATCGCCTTCGGTCTGGACCTTATCATCGGCCTTCCCCATGACAGCCTTGCCTCCTTTACCAAGAGTCTGGACTATGCCATGCTGCTCAAACCCAGCAATCTAGACATTTTCCCCCTTTCTTTGCTTCCTGGAACCCTGGTCAGCGACCAAGCGTCCTCCTACGGCATCGTAAGCATGGAACAAGCACCTTATACCATTCTACACTCGCCGACGTTCAGTGAATCGGATCTGAAGCAGGCGATGAGGCTCAAGAGTGCGTGCGACCTCTTCTTCACCCAAGGACAGGCAGGTATGTGGATGCACAAGCTATGCGAGGCAACCGGCCGAAAACCATCTTCGCTGCTCACCCTCTTTGATTCCTACCTCTCTTATTATAAGGAGAAAATGAAGCCAGAGGATGAAGAGCCCGATGTATTTACTCTCCAGGAGGCTTTTGTTGTCAGCCTTCTTAAAAAACTGGGAAACCAGCGCTACCTGAAGCCGATGCTCTCATACATGGAGTTGCATCAGGGAATTGCGTTCTTCCATATGTATCAAGAGAGTCCCACCATCACACTATCATACCCGCTTGAGCAGCTTGCACTGCTCGACACTATGTCCCTTGATGATTTTCTGGCATCCCATGCTGAGTCTGAAGAGATACGGCTCTCCATCCACAGCACCGATGAGGGGGAACTCTATTTTCTTCCTGTCACCGAGTAGCGTTGGGAAAACTTCTAGTTGAGAACCAACAAAAAATCCCGTACAGTATGAGTAAGGAATGAAACCAGTGAAATATGTGAATCATGCAATCCGAGCAGCTCTTCTGCTCGCTGTTTTATTTGTAGCTTCCGGGTGCACCGTCACCGAGGCTCTGACTTTTACCAATACACCGTCACATGCATCTGCATTCGACTTTACCGTTGAGGATTTCTTCATCGCGGTCCTTCAGGATTTCAGTGAGTTTGTTCCCCCTGAAGGTGATCAATCCCTGATGGACAAGGCCATTGCCGATTTCGAGCGGGCTCTCGATTACAGCCCGACCACGGACAACGTCAGGATGACCAAACTCAATGACAATGCATACCAAGGAACTTTCACGTTCAGGAACCTGCAACAGCTGTTCAGTGACCTGGGAGCGGGAAGCAATCAGAGTTTGTTGAAGATGGAGAAGAACAGCATGTCATTCTTCCTCTCCATGGATAACTACGACCAGCTTGTTCCTGTCATTCCTTTTTTGGCGGATGAGAATTTTGAAGCGTTCGGCCCGGTATACAACCAAGGGCTCAGTGAAGCAGACTATCTGGAAATGATCAGCTTCATGCTCGGAGAGGAGGGGCCACCCGCAATCGAGCAATCTTTCATCACCATGAGGGTTGAAACGCCCACTCCCATTACCGGCTATACCAACGGCAGGAAAATCTCCAATACCCTCTATGAGTTCAGCTTCCCTCTTATCGACTTCCTTCTGCTGGAAAGTCCCATCACCTTCTCTGTCAGCTGGAAATAAGGCAGACAACCCACAAAATGTCAGAAAGGCAGCAGAAACCTGCTGCCTTTCATATTTTCCCTTGGTTGGAACGATTATACATTGAAGCGGAAATGCATGATGTCACCGTCCTGCACCACGTACTCCTTGCCTTCCATCCTGAGTTTTCCTGCTTCCTTTACCTTCTGTTCGGTCTTGTACAGAAAAAGGTCTTCACAATTGAACACCTCTGCCTTGATGAAGCCCTTTTCGAAGTCAGAATGGATGACACCGGCGGCCTGGGGGGCCTTGTAGCCTGCATGGAATGTCCACGCACGGTCTTCATCAGAGCCGGCAGTAAAGAAGGTACGCATTCCCAGCGTATGGTAGGCACTGCGGATGAGCTGGTTCAACCCGGATTCCTTCAACCCCACCGCCTCAAGGAACTCGCGCTTCTCTTCCTCGGTCTCCAACACGGCAATCTCAGATTCAATCTTGCCGCAGATGACCACCACTTCCGATCCCTCGGCTTCGGCGATGGCTCGTACGGTCTTGACATATTCATTCTCCTCTACGATGCCGTCTTCATCGACGTTGCATACATAGATGACAGGCTTGAGGGTGATGAGGTGCAGGTCATAGACCATGGCTAGCTCCTCTTCCTCCAGCTTCAGTGACCGCGCTGATTTTCCATCCTCCAGGCACTCTTTCAATTTGGTGAGAACGGGAAGTACTTTCTCGTTCTCCTTCTGTGCTTCCTTGCTCAAGCGGGTGAGCTTGGCCTGCTTCGCCCAACGGTTGGTCACCGTGTCCAGATCGGCGAGGGCCAGCTCGATGTTGATCGTCTCAATGTCACCTGCCGGATCGATTTTGTTGTTGACATGGATGATGTCGCTGTCGTCGAAGCACCTGACTACATGGGCGATGACCCCCACCTCCCTGATGGAGGCCAGGAAGCGGTTGCCCAAGCCCTCCCCCTTGCTTGCTCCGGCGACCAAGCCTGCAATGTCTACAAACTCGAAGGTGGCAGGGACTACTTTTGCAGGAGGAATCAATGCAACAATCTTATCAAGACGTGGATCAGGAACGCTGACAATGCCCACATTGGGGTCGATTGTACAAAAAGGATAGTTCGCAACTTCGGCAGGAGCTGCCGTCAAGGCTGAGAAAATCGTCGACTTACCAACATTGGGAAGCCCTACTATGCCGCAATTTAAACCCATTATTTACCTCATTCTCGGCTCATTGGAGCCAGCAGGGGAAGTGTAGCACATATTGACTTGCACGTTAACCAGCCCTATAGTCAACAGCAATGGGTATTGAACAGTTCATCGGCTCCGAGGAGCCTGTTTCCAAAGGGAAACGTGTCTACGAAATCAAGGATGAAGACCAAAGGGCGCTCCTGCTCATCCTTGTTCCTCCAACAGAATCAGACCAAGGGGCAAAGCGAAGAGCCGAAGAGCTCAAGGCTCTTGTCGACACCATGGGAGCTCTCACCGTTAGGACTGAGTTCATTCCCTTGCGCCAAACCAACAGCGCCACGCTCATCGGCAGCGGCAAAGTCGCAGCCATCAAGCTCTTGGTGGAGGAACTGGAAATTGATGTCGTCATTTTCGACCAAGGCATCAACCCCCGGGTACAGCGCAACCTTGAGAAGGAGATGGAAACCTGCGTCATCGACCGTGATGAGGTGATCCTTCAGATTTTTGCCGATCGCGCCGCAACCAAGGAAGCCACCTTGCAGGTGGAGCTCGCCCGCCTTGAATACTCGCTGCCCAGGCTGACCCGCCGGTGGACGAACCTCAATCGTCAGCAGGGCGGTGTCAAGGGCACCAAGGGTGAAGGAGAGACGCAGCTCGAGCTCGACCGACGACAGATCCAGGACCGGATCGTCGCCCTCAAGCAGATGCTTGAGAAAGTGGTGCAGCAACGCACCATCCAGCGCAACCAGCGACTCAGTGGAAATATCCCCACCGGAGCCATTGTAGGCTACACCAACAGCGGCAAGTCCTCGCTGCTCAATGCGCTGACCAATGCCGGAGTACTTGTTGAAGACAAACTTTTTGCCACCCTCGATCCGACGACCCGGATGGTCAAACTACCCGGAGGGGAGGAAATCTTGCTCTCCGATACCGTAGGGTTCATCAGCGATCTGCCGCACAACCTCGTGAATGCCTTCAAGAGCACGCTCGAGGAGGCCAAATATGCTGATTTCTTGATTATCGTCTGTGATGCTTCCCATCCTGATATGATTGCAAGCTACACCACCACCGTCCAGGTACTGGAGGAGCTTGGCTGCACCGACAAGCCGGCAATCGTACTTGCGAACAAAATGGACAAGGTGGAGGATGCGTTTGCAGTTTCGCGTCTCAAGTCCCTGTATACTCCGGTACTGGAGACATCCATCAAAACCGGAGCCGGACTGGACACACTCCTCACGCAAATAGGCATCACACTTCACGAGCTCTGTCCCACGACAACCTATTTGATACCCAATTCACGGCACGATTTGGTCGCCCACATCCACCGCTTCGGCCAGGTTGAGAGCATCGACTACACTGAAGAGGGAATCCTGGTGAAAAGCCGCATCCAAGAGAGATTCCAAGGGCAGCTGCATCCCTTCAGATACGAACAATAAAAAGTGGGTGCCACCCCGAAAGGAAGCACCCATTTGCAATATCCGAACGTCCGTAGACGATTAGTTGAATCTCCACAGAGCTCCTACATATCCACTGAAATGGAAGCTGACGTCAGGCAGAAGCCAGAGGCCGGGGGTTATGCGCAAATAAAAATCAAGGGGAACATCATTGTTGTCAAGACTGTACATGACTCCGACGGGAGCAATGGCAGCAAGACCGAGCTTTGCACCCGACTCAATGGGGATTCCGACATATGCACCGCCACCGACGGTTACATCGAATTTTGCTTTCTCTATCTCGAACTCCGTCACCTTGTAGTTGGCTGCAACATCAAAGGAGAGGTATCCGTCAAGGAAACCAAAACCAAGATTTCCTACGATATCAAAATCATTCATTCTATACTGTACACCCACACCGGTATTGGTACCGAGGTTGAGACCTACAGCAAGATCACTCTTGGCTGCACCACCTGTGGCGGCAGTTACAGGAACTACAATAAGGGCTACCAGAATTAGAGCTAGTAATACTTTCTTCATACGCATTCTCCCTTTGTAGGACTCTCTCCTACGTTGTGATGTTTTCTTGAATATACCACATGCTACTATTCTTGAATAGGCGGCCATCCGTGGAACAGCTCAATAAGCCAGGATTTCACTCGGGGACAATGAACCACTAGCGTTTTTCAACAATCCTCGTTACCATACACTCACGGAGGAAGTGTAAAATATGAACAGACATCTGACTGTACGTGGGACACTAATCGGCATCGCAGGACTCTTGGTCATTACCGCAAGTTCCATGTATGTGGCTTTACGTATGGGAGCCCTTCCTTGGCCCACCATCTTCGTCACGGCTGTCAGCATGGCCGCCTTGCGAAAGGCAAAGGGATCCACCCTGCAGGAAATCAATGTCACCCATACCATCATGAGCAGCGGGGCGATGGTCGCCGGAGGACTTGCCTTCACACTGCCGGGTCTTTGGATGCTGGACCCGACGGCAAACTTCTCCATTCCCAGCCTCCTGGTGCTCACAGTAGTGGGAGCCATTCTGGGAACCCTGTTTTCTTCACTCTTTCGTAAAAAACTCATCGAAGAAGAAGCTCTTCCATACCCGATGGGTATTGCCAGCTACAACACACTGCAAGCGGGAACCAAGGGAGGGAAAGGTGCAAAAACGCTCTTTGCCTCTATGGGAGGTTCCGTCATATTCACTGTATTGCGTGATGGATTCGGTAAAATCCCTGCGCTGCTCACCCTCTACGGCGGGAGTGCCGTCATCCCCTCGTTCTCCATCTGGGTCTCCCCCATGGCAATGGGTATCGGAGCCATCATCGGTCCGTTGTTCGCCTTGCTCTGGTTCGGAGGAGCCATCTTCGGCTACTACATCCTCACCCCGATCGGCATCTCCCAAGGCCTGTTCGCCTCCATGGCCGAGGCTGATGTTTTCAGGTCCAACCTGGGTATCGGGCTGATGATCGGAACCGGTCTGGGAGTCTTCTTCAAAGCCGTAGCATCAAGGCTGAGCGCACAAAAGAAGCTCGAAGAGAAACAGGGAGGACTTCCGGCTTCCAGCCGCCTGATGATCATCCTCATACTTTTCTTTGCCGTCATCCTTCTCGCCCTGGGAACCGAGCTCGGCCTTATTGAAGCGCTGGTCCTCATGGCAGGCATCTACTTGGCGACCTATCTATCGGGCATGCTTACCGGACAGACCGGCATCAACCCGATGGAAATCTTCGGAATCCTCGTTCTCTTGGTCATCCAGCTCATCTCCAACCCTTCCTTGATAGCATCATTCAGCATCGCCGCCATCGTAGCAGTGGCATGCGGCCTGACCGGGGACGTCATGAACGACCTGAAGAGCGGGTACCTGCTCAAGACCGATCCAAGGCAGCAAATCCTTGGAGAGGGCATCGGAGGGGTCATCGGAGCCATCCTCTCGGTCTTCGTGCTCCTGATCATGAAGGCTGCCTTCGGCGGCTTCGGTACCGCAGAGCTTCCCGCTCCCCAGGCTGCAGCAGTCTCGGCGATGGTCGGAGGACTACAACATATTCCCGCCTTCCTCATCGGTCTTGGCGTAGGATTGGTTCTCTACTTCTCCAAACTTCCCAGTGCAACCCTCGGCCTTGGAGTCTACCTGCCTATTTACATCTCTTCGATCATGGGCCTGGGAGCACTCTTGTCGGTTCTCATGAACAAAGTGCTGTTCAGAAAGCACGGCAAGGAAAAAATTGGTGAAGAGACCGGACTGGTAGCCAGCGGCCTGTTGGGAGGCGAGGGAATAACAGGTGTGGCGATTGCTATTCTTTCGATGTTTAAATAGGTATACTGTCCACTATGGAACAAACCAAACACCTACCCCTCTCCCTCTATGGGCTGGAGGCGGAGACAATCGCAGAAATATTGTCCCTTACAAAGAACTTCCAAGCCAAGCAAATCTTCAATTGGCTTGTCAAGGGAGTATATACCTTTGAGGCCATGACCGACCTGCCCAAGGCGGAACGGGAAAGGCTTTCCTCACTGATGAGCAGCGCCTGCTCCTCGAGTATTCACACATCCGAAACCGATGAGAGCGGAGCCACCAAGATGGGTATCCGCCTTCATGACGGCAAGGTGGTTGAATGTGTCCTGCTTGTCGACAAAAAGGGTCGGCACACCGCCTGTCTTTCCAGCCAGGTCGGATGCGCCCAGGGGTGCACCTTCTGCCGAACCGGCACGATGGGCCTCTTTCGCAACCTCAGCGCAGAGGAGATCATCGAGCAGTACATCCACCTGCTGTCTGCAAGCAAGCAGCCCATTACCCACATCGTCTATATGGGAATGGGAGAACCACTTGCCAATATTGCACCTGTGACCCGCTCGATCCGGTATTTCCACAACCCCAAAACCTTCAACATCAGCCTCAGACGCATAACCGTCTCCACCTGTGGCGTTGTTCCCGGCATTCTCAAGTTGGCCGAACAGAAACTGCCGGTCAAGCTGGCAGTCTCGCTCGTCAGTGCCGACAACCGGCTGCGCGATCGGATCATGCCGGTCAACCAGACCTGGGACATCATGACCTTGAAGAAAGCACTGCTTCACTATCAGCGGCTCGGCGGCAAGCGATTTACCATCGAATATTGCATGTTGGGAAATACCAACACCGATGAGATCAGTGCAAAGAAACTTGCCAGCTATGTGAGAGATTTGGATGTAATCGTCAACCTCATCCCCTGGAACCCTGCCGAGGAGCTGCCATACCAGACCCCGACGGAAGAGGAAATCGATCACTTCACCCTGTTGCTCGACCGCCTGCACGTCAACTACACCCGCCGTCGTTCACGAGGCAGGGAGATCAACGGAGCCTGTGGACAGCTTGCTGTGCCCATCAACAAAGGGCTTGATTTGGACTATGAAAGCATGGTTGACGAGGATGACGAATAGAACTGTCGGTCAAAGCGGAGTTTGAGCACCAAAAGCATGAGCAAAACTCCGCTAAGGACCATGAGAGCGCGCATGGACACTACATCCGACAAGGGCCCGAACAGGGCCATGCCCAGAGGGAGCGCTCCGCTGTACATGATGTTGAGAAATGCAAAAATCCTGCCTTGCATACTTGTATCGGTTCGTTGCTGAAGCAGTGTCATGGTAGCCGTCTGCACCATGGTAAGTGCAATTCCATACATTGCCATGAGAGCCAGGTAGACGATGAAGCTGTCGATCAGGCCCATACCGATGGCAAGTATTCCGAAAGCACTCATCCCCGCCAGAAATGACGTAACCTGATTCTTGAATCCGCCCCAGGGCTCATCAATACCCCGCCCAGGCTCATTCCGGCAAAGCCGACCACCTCTACGATGGTCATATACGCATAGCTCTCCTTGTAATAACGAGTCACAAACAAAGTGGCAAGAAAACCTGCAGGAACCGCCAGGAAAATAAAGAGGCCGTGTACCATCAGCATTTTTCCGACCCAACGGTTTTGTAATGCATACACAGCACCTTGCTTGACATCCTGAAACAAGGAAGTCTTGCCTGTCTGCTTTTTCTCGTGTGGAATGAGAAGAAATGCGAGCAGGCTGATTCCGGCCACGGCTGTACCTACGTCAAGCAACAACGTTGAGCGAAGGCTTGATAACGTCAGAAAGGCTCCCGCAGCAAAGGGTGAGGCAAACTGGACCAAGGATGTCAGAGCAGCATTGAGACCATTGAAACGCATCAGATGTTCGGCTGGTACCAGTAAGGGAATCATGGATGCAACGGCCGGAATCTGTACGCCGCTGCCTGCAGAACGGACAATGGAGACAACCAGAAGTGCGTAAAAAACCGAAGAATCGGAGGTGAGGCGCGGCACCAGAAGCGCCAAGGCAAGGGTGGCTGCGGCGATCACAGCATCGCTGGCGATAATCAAATACTTCTTATTGTATCGGTCCGAGAGAGCCCCCGATACAAACGAGACCAAAAACTGCGGGACGAAGGCACAGATGGTCAGAGCCGACACCCACACCCCCGAAGAACTCTGCAGTGTTATATACCAGACAAGCGCAAACTGGACGATCGAAGAGCCGAACAGGGTAATTCCCTGGCT
>LSQX01151773.1_pt1 | contig 16328 bp, 15 predicted proteins | sample 654561 | NCBI WGS metagenome assembly LSQX01 (sample SAMN04489861, study PRJNA283612) | anaerobic digester metagenome | isolation source: 4 biogas reactors fed with cattle manure at either 37C or 55C with and... | place: Denmark: Kongens Lyngby | collected 2014 | reverse complement strand
CCGCGCGTCTTACTATTTAGTTGGCGACCTGGATCGGGATCGAACCGACGACCTTCAGCTTTACAGGCTGGCATTCTATCCAACTGAACTACCAGGCCACCTTCGGTGGGCGAAACAGGGCTTTAACCTGTGACCCCTTGCTTGTAAGGCAAGTGCTCTCCCAGCTGAGCTATGCTCCCACAATCTGCCGCAACAGCGACGCTGTATAATATACTATAAAGAACCGACCTTGTCAACACCCCAAAGACACTTTTTGTCAAAAAAACTTATTATTCTTTATCGGATGCAATTTGCCTTATTTCATCCCCCGTAAAAACATAGCGTTTGGGGCAAAAATGGCAGCACACTTCTATCTTTTCGTCTTCTGCCATGGAATCCAATTCCTCTGCACTCAAGGTCAACAAGACTCTTTCTGTTCTTTGGCGCGAGCAATTGCATGAATAGCTTGGGTTGGAGCTGTCTAAGAGTTCCAATTCAAATTCCGGAAGAACCTTCTTGCTCATTTCTTCAGGCGTCAGCCCTTGGCTCAACATTTCCGTAACAGATGGAATGTTTTGAATGCAGCGCTCCACGGCATCGATTGTTTCTTCCGGTGCAAAGGGTAAGAGCTGAATTATAAAGCCGCCTGCGGCTTTGATGCGCAAATTCTTGCCCACCAAAACACCCAGGGCACAAACCGTGGGGATTTGCTCGCTTATGGCAAAATAGGCGGTTATGTCTTCGGCAATTTCACCCGTTTGAATGGGTACACTGCCCACATAAGGTTCCTTGAGACCCAAATCTTTCATAACGGTTAGGGTGCCCTCGGTCCCCACGGCGGCGGCAACATCTAACTTGCCCTTGTCGTTTAAAGGTATTTCAACCACAGGTTCGGTAACATAACCGCGGGCATTCCCCTTTGAGTCTGCCACGGCAATAACCGACCCGACCGGCCCACCGCCTTTTAAGTGTAAGGTGATTGTATCATCTTTGCCTTTTAAAGCGGCACCCATAAGGGTGGCAGCGGTCAGAAGGCGACCCAAGGCAGCCGAAACAACCGCAGAGCTTGCGTGTATCGTTGCCGCCCTGTTGACTATATCGGTTGAATCAACCGCCATAATGCTTAAAGTTGCATCGCTTGAAATGAATCTTTCTAATCTTCCCATAAAAATCTCCCGAATTCCAAAAAAACTTTAAGAAGGTTTTTGAGCCACAAAAACCACCCTTTGGCTGGTTGCCGACGGAGCTTCCTGCGTCATATCTTCAAAGACCCCCATCGGCTTAAAGCCGGCGGATTTTAGCATGCTTTTTAAGTCTTCAAGTTCATAGGCGCGTTCCCATATAACCTGTGTTTGACGCCGATAATTTTCACCTTGAGTTTTTGTGAAGAAATCCAAAACCATCTCAACCTCATGGTTTTCGGCTTCATAGGTGTTTTGCCAGACACAAAAAAGATCATCTAAATCATATACAAATGAATTATCTGCCAAGACATGCTCGTGTTTGTAGGGCGTGTTTACATCAAAAACAAAAACACCGCCGGGGTTTAAAAAGAGAAAAACCCTTTCAAAGGTTTTTAAAACATGGTCCCTTTCCAAGAGGTGATTAATGCTGTCCAAAGAAGACAGGGCGCAATCCACAGTGCCGTGGAGGTCAAGTTCTTGCATTTCTTGGCAAAGCAAAAGCGGAGAGTATTTGTCATACTCCGCTCTGTTTCGGGCTAGGGACAGCATATCCACGCTGCTGTCCACCCCTATGGTATCGTAACCCAAGGCCGCCATTTCATATAGGATTTTGCCCGTCCCGCAAGCTAAGTCAAGCAAGGTCCCCTCACAAATGCCATAAGTGCAAAGGAGCGTGCGAAAATATTCGGCACGCCCTTTGTAATTTACATTTTGAGTCAGCCTGTCATAGTAGGTGGCAAAAACCCCGTAATCACTCATCTTCATCCTCTTGCAAGCGGGCAAAAATCATTTCATAGCTGTCGCAACCATTGGTCAGTGAACGGTTGACCCGGCTGATGGTGGCTGTGCTGGCACCGGTTTCTTCAACAATTTCGCTATAGACCTTTTTTTCGCTGAGCATTTTGGCAACAACAATTCGCTGTGACAGAGCCTTTAGCTCAATAACAGTGCAAAGGTCTTCGAAGAATGCATAGCACTCATCTATATTTTCAAGTTTTAGAATAGCCTTGAAAAGGAAATCGGTATTCTCATTTCTCAATTTAGGATTCACTAAAACCCCTCCTTCGTTAATGATTTTAGCACACTACATTGTGAAAGTAAACAAACTTAAATCATTAAAATCCCGCCGACGATAAGTAAAAGGGCAATTTGAAAGAAAAAATAAAGGTGGACTAAGGGTTCGGATGTTCTGCGCCAGCGTTTTAGGAGAGGCTTGCCTTTATTTTCAGCAATTTGCTTTGCTTCGTAGTCAATCCAAAAAAGCTCAAAAAATTCGTATGTAAAGATATATAAGACCCAGGTTTGAAAGGCGCTGTAACCGTTGGGCAAAAGGAATTCGCCCGCCAAGACTGCCGCAAGCCCCCCTATCAATATGACAAACCAGGGCCATTTGTATTTCGTTTTCATAAAGCGCTCGAAAAAGTCTTTTTCAACCAAGAGCCAGGCGATGACAAAGAAGGAAACCAGCTTGGCTGCCTTTATATTGCCCAAGATTAAAATAGCTAAGATTATACAAGAATAAATCGGCTCTTCCAGCCATTCCATAAATTGCCCCAGGCTATCAAGTTTATCTTTAATCTTTTCATTATGCTTGCTTTGAAAGAGGTATTGAAGGGCAGGTAAAAACACAAGTATCAGCATTAGATAGGGTAAAAAACTCAATTCATTAGCCTTAAAACCCGAGAACAAGGTGTTTTGCCCGGCAAGTTTGCCTGTAATATTTTCAAGGCCCGCCCTGTTTAAGAAGAAGTAAAGTGCCGTACCCAGGCCCCCTGCCGCACCCAAGGTAAATTCCATTATTTTCCAGCCGCTGGCATAGCCTTTTTCTTGCAATTTTCCAAAAAAATAGCGACCGCTTTTGAGTGGGTGGTTGGCTAAATAAAAGAGATTAATGCCAATAACCCAGCCCATGGCCCCGCTCAAGGCGCCGATTGCGGTAAAGGTTAGGGAGTAAGTGTCCCCCTTAACAGCCATTAAAACTATCAAGGCCAGCAGTACAAAGAGCAAGCCTCCCCAGCTTTCATTGCGGGTTTTTGAAAAATAAATTTTGGGAAATTTGTTTTCTTTCGGATTTACCGGACGGTTGAGCAGATAGATACCCAAGCCGCGCAAGGGCATAATGACAGCGAAAAGTGCAAGAAGGTCTGCCTGCTTATATTTTATTCCGCAGGCCGTGTTGAAGGCTATGCCCATATAGGCAGAGAATATGCCAAACCAGATTGAACCCTTTACAATCAAGGCCACAATCCCTTTTTTATAATTTTCGGGTGGTTTGGAGCTAACCACAAAACTTAAAGTTTCACCATAAGTTTGGCTGCCGCCGTAGGACATGGCCATGGCGCCGATAGCAGAAAAGACAAAAAAGTTCTCTCTTATCAGATCTGAACCCGAAAACCAGGCAAAAATCAGCCCCAGCACGGCCCCGGGCAACATGGCGCCCTTTTCACCGCCGATTTTTGTGCCTCTCATCCCCCAAGCATAGGAAGCCGCTAAGCTTGTAAAAATAAGCAAAGCAAAAATTTTTAATGTTTCCACCAAAAGCCCCCCAAAAGCAATACTCTTTTAAAAAAGGGAGCGAACCCATATTCGCTCCCCTGCCTTTGACTTAAATTATTTGTTCTTTTTAACATATTCCGCTGCTCTTTGGCCTGCCACTGCCCCTTCACCGACTGCTGTGGACATCTGGTAAAGGCCGCCTATGCAGTCACCTGCCGCAAAAATGCCGGGCATGTTAGTCATACCGTTTTCGTCTACCTTTATGTTGCCGTTTACAACCTCAATACCCAGTTTTTGCGCAAAATCGGCTGCCGAAGCCTGGCCGACCGCCACAAAAAGACCTTCAAGCTCATACTTGTTCCCGTCTTTCAAGGTCAAACCTGTTAGGACATCCTCACCAAGTAACCTTTCAACGGCTCCGTCAATAATTTCAAAATTATGCTCACCTTCACCGGTAAAGGCTTTGCCGTTGGTAAAGATGGTAACTTTTTCCGCAAAGCCGGCCAAGTGCTGTGCTTCATGTAAGGCATAATCGCCGTCGCCCAGAACACCTATATTTTTACCCTTGTAGAAAAAGCCGTCACAAACGGCACAGTAGCTGACACCCTTGCCCTCTAACTCAGCCGCACCGGGGAGCCTGATGCCCCTGCGCGATTTACCGACGGCGATAATAACCGTTTTAGCGTCAAAATCACCGGCAGTTGAGTTTACTATGTAGGCTTGGCCGAAGCCGATTCCCGTAACCTCTGCATTTATCAGTTCGCCGCCCAAATTGGCCAGCTGCCTTTCGCCGATCTGCTGAATCTCGCTTCCGCTTAAGACTTCTTCTATTCCATAATAGTTTTCAACTTCTTTAGCCATTGACAGCATACCGACGCCGCTGCCTATAACCAGGGTTTTCATGCCCGACCTGATAGCATAAATGGCCGCAGAAACCCCGGCAGGCCCCTTTCCGATTACTACTACATCATACATTTCAAGCCCTCCTCAAATAAGCCCTTCAAGCTTAAGAACATAAACATATTTTGCCTCAATCAAATCCGGATTGAGGGCGGGGAAAAGCAATTTAAGCTTTCCGTCTTCATTTTTGCAGTCTATCTTACAGGTTGCCCCAAGCAAGCTTGCCTTGATATTTTCGCTGTATTCGATATCTTTCAAAAGAAGTTGACCAAAGGGAAAATATTTCACAAAGGCATAAACATTGCCGTCTTTTTGCGTATAAGAAACATCTTGCGTAGAACTCTTTTTGTAGGCTCGGCCGGCGTAGACCGCTTGACCGTTTACATCAAGCCATTCGCCTATTTGCAAAAGGCGCTCGCGCATAATTACGGGAATGGTACCGTCAGCCGCCGGGCCGACATTTAAGAGCAAGTTACCGCCGGCACAAATCAGGTCAACAAAAAGTTCTATTAAGTCTTGTGCGGACATATAATTATTTACATCTTCCATTCTGTTGAAGCCGAAGGATGCACCTATGCCGCGGCATTCTTCAAAGACCCTTTTACCGACTAATTCTTCAACCGAACGGTTGGCTTCAATGAGGCCGTATTCTGATGTAAAGTTGCCCCCCAGCCTACCGCGTGTTTCTTTGCCCCAGCGGTCATTGGGCACAATGTAATCTTTTACACTTGATTCGTTATAAAGCCAGGTTAAAAAGTCCGTGCTGTGCCAAACAGAACTTTCATGCTCCCATTCACCGTCCGTAAAAAGTGTGTGGGGTTGATATTTTTCAACAAACTCTTTGAGCATGGGAATAAGGTGTTTGAGGGCATACTCTTCAGGATTTTTTAGGTAGAGCGGGTTGAACCATTCATATACCGAATGATAGGCCCCAAATTTGACATCGCTTTTATCACATGCAGCCTTGAGTTCGGCACAAAAATCCCGATGGGGGCCGACATCCACACTGTTCCAATTCCAGGCATAATCGCTTTTATAAAGGCAAAAACCGTCATGGTGTTTTGAAACTATGTTAAGGTATTTGGCACCTGCTTTTTCAAAGAGTGAAACCCAATCTTGGGCATCAAAAAGTTCCGCTTTAAAATCTTTTACAAAGTCGGCATACTTGAAGCCTTCACCGTAATTTGCCAAGTGAAAGTCATGCGTTTCACTGCCGACATTGTGCATATTGTAACCATACCATTCGGCATAGTTGCCGATGGGAGCATAAGCCGGCACGGAATATAGACCCCAATGGATAAAAATGCCAAACTTGGCATCTTCAAACCAGCCGGGTACAGGGCGTGAATTTAAAGATTCCCAGTTGTTTTGATACATGATTACCCCCATCAGTCGAATATATCGGACTGTTCAATCTGCCTGATGCCGGCCTCGCTCAAAACACTGCAGGCTAAGTCATTGTCGGCCACCCTGATGATGATATAGGCCTGACCCACCCGGGGGGTTATAAACGCATAAGCGTATTCAACGCTTATCTCGTTTTGGGCCAGAACAGAAATAGCTTGGGCAAAGCCGCCCGGCTCATCGGGTATAGCTATGGCCAAAACATCGGTGGCGGAGGCTGTCATACCCTCTTGGCGAACAACTTCAAGGGCTTTGTCGGGATGGCTTACAATAAGGCGCAAGATACCGTAGTCGGTCGTGTCTGCTATGGAAAGCGCTCTTATGTCAATGTCGGCCTTGGCTAAAATGCTTGTAATATCGGCCAATCTTCCGGGCTTGTTTTCAACAAAAACCGAAATTTGCTTGATAGGCATTTTTCTTCCCCCTTCATATTAATCACAGCTTATTCTTGTCTGCTTATTTTTGGCGTTTATCTATGACACGCACTGCCTTGCCTTCGGAACGCGGCAGGGAGCGCGGCTCAACCAACCTGACTTTTGCCGATACGCCCAGCGTGCTTTGAAGGGCGTTTTTAATCTTATTTTCTGCTTCTTCGATACGGCGAACTTCGTCTGAAAACAGGTTTTCGGACATTTCCACTTTGACTGTCATAATATCTAAATTATCGGCTCTTTCAACTTCTATCAGATAATTGGGCTCCATACCCAAAGACAGTATAACATGCTCGACTTGTGACGGGAAAACATTTACACCGCGGATTATCAACATGTCATCGGTGCGGCCTTTTGGTTTTTGCATTTTTACCAAACTTCTGCCACAGGCACATTTTTCGCGGGTCAGGGCCGATATGTCACGGGTGCGATACCTAACAAGGGGCAGGGCTTCCTTACCGATGCAGGTGAAAACCAGTTCGCCAAACTCGCCGTCGGGCAGGGGTTCTAAAGTATCCGGATCGATAATTTCCGGATAGAAATAATCTTCGCAAACATGCATACCGCTTTGTGCTTCACATTCATAAGCCACGCCCGGCCCCGCAATTTCCGAGAGTCCGTAAATATCATAGGCTTTTATGTTGAGCATTTTTTCTATTTCACGGCGCATATTTTCGCTCCAAGGTTCGGCACCGAATATGCCTGCGCGCAAGGGTAGGTCGGCCGGGTCAATCCCCGCTTGTTTTATGGCTTCGCCTATAACAAGGGCGTAGGAAGGGGTGCAGCAAAGGATATCGGATTCAAAGTCTTTTAAAATTTGGACCTGTCGAGCGGTATTACCCGAGGATACGGGTATAACCAGGGCACCTAATTTTTCGGCACCGTAATGGAGGCCCAGGCCCCCCGTAAATAAACCATAACCGTAAGAAACATGCACCTTGTCATCTCGCCTGCCGCCGGCAGCGACAATGGCCCTGGCACAACCTTCCGACCAATGGTCAAGGTCTTCTTTTGTGTAGCCCACAACAGTTTGTTTACCGGTGGTACCCGAGGAAGCATGAATTCGCACCAAATCTTCTTGCGGGACGGCAAAAAGGCCGAAGGGATAATTGTCCCGCAGGTCTTGCTTTCCCGTAAAGGGCAACTTTTTGAGATCGTCAATGGTTTTTATATCTTCCGGCAGCAAGCCGATTTGATCAAATTGAGCCTTGTAAAAAGGGACATTGTCATAGCAGTTGCGGACCATTTTTATAAGCCCGGCACTTTGTATGGCACGCAGATATTCGGGCGACGCAGCTTCAATTTCAGGGTTATAGTGGGTAGGCATAAAATTCACTCCTCAATCAGGCAGGTTTTGATACCGTAGCCGGCGTCAAAAGCCTTTAGATTCATTTCAATAAATTTTTCAGGCACGGTTTCTTTGATTGATTTTCGCCAAATGTCAAGCGGCAAGTCCATACAGCCTGCCATGGCCCCCACCAAAACAACATTAACTATTTTTACCGAACCGATTTCTTCGGCTATGGGTAGGGCATCAATGGGGGTAATAAAGGCACCCGTGGCCTGAAGTTTTTCAATCACATCTTCGGGATATTCCACCGCACCGGTAACAACGGGCATTGGGTCAATCTGCTGGGTATTGACGATCATTTCGCCGCCGGGTTTTAAATATTCCAGCCAACGCGTTGCCTCTAAAGGTTCAAAGGCTATTATAAGGTCTGCCTCACCTTTTTCAACAATGGGTGAAGAAACTTTTTCACCGTATTTTACATAGGTCACAACGGCGCCGCCGCGCTGGCTCATGCCGTGCACCTCTGACACTTTAACATCATAGCCTTGGCTCATTAAGGCCTTGCCCAGCAAACGGCTGGTAAGCAAGGTGCCCTGCCCGCCGACACCGACTATCATAATGCTTTTAACACTCAAATTAAACAACCCTTTCGGCTTCGATATCTGAAGCCATGATTTTGTATTAGTTTATTGCATCAAAATTACAAAGTTGTTGGCAAACCCCACAACCCACGCATTGCGTTGCATCAATGAAGGCCTTGCCTTGCTTGAAGCTGATTGTCGGGCAACCTATACGCATGCACATTCTGCAAGCCGTACATTTTCCCCTGTCAACCTTGAGGGGGGGCGCGTGTTTAACATATTTTAAAAGAGCACAAGGCCTGCGTGAGATTATAACGCCGGGGCCGGGCTTTTCCAATTCTTCTTTTATTACTTTGAGTGAGTTTTTTAGGTCATTTGGATCAATCACGCTGACCCGCTCAATCCCCACGGACTTGACCAGCTTTTCGAGGTCAACGGTTTGGGCAGGCTGGCCTTTTATTGTTTTGCCCGTGGTAGGGTTGTCCTGATGGCCGGTCATGCCTGTAATGCTGTTGTCAAGAATAATTACAACCGAATCACTCTTATTGTATGCTATATCGATTAGACCTGTGATGCCGGAATGAATAAAGGTTGAATCCCCTATGACGGCAACGGATTTTTTCGCATTTTCCGGATTGGCCTTATTTCGCCCATGCAAGGCTGAAACAGAAGCCCCCATGCAAATGCAAGTGTCCATCATACTCAAAGGCGCCAAGGCAGCCAAGGTATAGCAGCCAATGTCGCCGCTGACAAAAACCTTGAGGCGTTTTAGTGAATAAAAGAGAGCCCTGTGAGGACAGCCCGGGCAAAGCACCGGAGGGCGCCCCGGTACTTCAAGGTCTGTTTTAAGAGTATCAGCTTTTTCGCCCAATATTTTTTCGCTTATAAGGCTTTGGGAGTATTCGCCCAAGAAGGAAAAAAGAGCCTTACCCTTAACCTCTACGCCATGTTTTAGGCAGTGGCTTTCAATAAAGTCATCAAGCTCTTCAATGACAAAAACTTCTTCACATTGGCTTGCAAAGCTTTTGATTAAATCCACCGGCAGTGGGTAGACACAGCCTAATTTTAAATAGGAGGCCTTGTCACCAAGGGCTTCTTTTGCGTACATATAAGTTGTGCCCGAACTGATTATACCGATTTTTTTGGAATTGTATTCGACTGTGTTGATGTCACATTTTTCGGCCCAGGCTCTTTGTTCTTCAAGCCTTTTTTCAACAATTTCATGGCGGCGCTTGGCCATGGCCGGCATCATTACATACTTACCGGGGTCTTTTTCATACTGCCGTAAGTCTATTTCTTGGCGTTGGCTTAACTCAACCGGGGAGCGCGAGTGTGACACGCGGGTGGTCAAGCGCAAAAGCACGGGGGTGTCAAATTCTTCTGACAAGTCAAAGGCCAGTTTTGTATAGGCCAAACATTCTGCCGAGTCGGCCGGTTCCAACATTATTGTTTTTGAAGCCCTGGCATAGTGGCGCGAGTCTTGCTCGTTTTGTGACGAATGCATGCCGGGGTCATCCGCAACCGCAATGACCAAACCTGCGTTTGTGCCTGTATATGATAGGGTAAAGAGCGGATCTGCCGCAACATTCAAGCCAACATGTTTCATGGCGCTAAATGCACGGGCACCGGCTATTGCCGCCCCGCCCGCAACCTCAAGAGCTACTTTTTCGTTGGGAGCCCACTCGCAATAAATTTCATCGTATTTGGCCGCATACTCGCTGATTTCGGTGCTGGGGGTACCGGGGTAGCTTGAAAGCACACGGCAGCCCGCTTCATACAGCGCACGGGCAACAGCTTCATTACCCAAAATGAGTTCTTTCATAAATCCTCCAAAAAACAAGTGAAAACACTTATACAATATTTCACCCTAACCCGTAAGAATTGATACGAGTTAGGGCGATTTTATTTGCCCTGCAACCCCTTACACACGGGGATTGATGCAAACATTATAACACAGTTATTTGGCAGCTACAACACCATAAAACTCATCGTTTTCGCCGGCATTATTCTTCTTTGAACTTAAGGCCGCAACCAGTGCACAGACCAATAAGGAAGCCACCATGGCAACAACGGCATAGTTAGGCCCCTTGTTGGCCAAACTCACAAGCCAAGGTGCCTCGACCCAACCGGTCAAGAGAAACATTTTTGCGACTGCCGGGGGCATGGCCAAGAAAAAGCCCGTTAAAATCCCTGCCCAGGCAGAGGTCTTGTTCATCTTTTTCCAATACAAGGCCAAGAGATAAGGGGCAAAGAAAGAGCCGGAGATGATACCCCAAGAATAGCTCATCATGTCTAAAATAGGTGTTTTGGTATTGGCTACCAAATAAGAAAGTACGATGAAAACAAGGCTTAAGGCTTTGGTTAAGCTTGTCAGTTTTTCATTTCTTATGTTTTTTAGGAATACGGGTTTTATAAGGTCCATGGAAAGTGTTGATGTAGCCGTAAGGGTTATTGAAGTTAAGGTGGAAACACTGGCTGCCAACAAAAGCACGAAAACAATCCCTACCAAGACCTCGGGCAGCTGCGAATCTTTAAGCATGTTGGGGACTATATAGTCTTGAGCGGGTGCCGGGAAGGCGGCAATTTCTTCCATTGTGTAAAACCGATGGCACAAAGAGCCTATAAAATAACCGCCGCCGGCAACCAAAACAGCAAAAAAAGTTGTGATGGCAATGCCGCGTTTCGCTTCTTCGTCATTTTTAATTCCGTAAAATTTTTGTATCATGTGGGGAAGGCCCCAGGTTCCGAAACTGGTCATCAAGACCAAGGACCAGAGAGAGCTCCAAGCAGGCAAATCAAGCTTGGGCAAGCCTTCTGCGCTTGCCGCATATTCTTTGAGGCCTGCAAGGCCGCCGACTTGTTTGCTGCGAATTACAAAAATCAACATCAACACAATGCCAAACATCATTACAATGCCTTGAATAAAATCAGCCCTGGCTTGCACAAGGTAACCACCCAAAAGTAAGAGAAGGGCCGAAACGAGTGCGATTATTATCATGGCCGGTTTGTCGCTTACCCCCAACAAGACCGATGCTATGGAAGAAAGGCCTTTATAAACCGAAGCGGAATAAGGTATCAAGAAGAAAAATATGACCAGGCTTGAAAAAACTTTCATACTCTTGCTTTGATAGCGCATTTCAAGGAACTGGGGCATTGTTTTAATTTTAAAGCGTTGAGTTACCTGGCGCGTTTTTCTTGCCAGCACCTTCCAAGCAAGCCAGGCCCCAAACACCGCATTGCCGACACCGGCCAAAACCGCCCAGAGCCCATATCTATAGCCCGAGCCACCTGCATAACCCACAAACATAACGGCCGAAAAATAAGCCGTACCGTAAGACATGGCAGAAAGCCAAGCACCGGCATTACGACCGCCGACCGAAAAGTCAGCCAAACTTTTGGTTTTTCGCCCCATGACCAGACCCACGGCCACCATGGCTAAAATATAAAGCCCAATGGTCAGCCAAACTACATTATTGTTCAAACAAACACTTCCTTATCCAAGTCACATTCACTGTAGCGCTTTAAAGCTTTCGCCTGTTAAAGCGCAAGCTTTAAATATATTAACTTGATAAAGAGACAATGTCAACCACAACTTTTTGAAAAGCCAATATATTTTTAAAAATTGTGGAGCTTTTAAAGTTCTTTTAGGGCTATAACTCAAGCTTTTGGCTTGAATTTGTTTTGCTCTTTGCCAACAATGTCGCGGTTTGACAAAATATAGTGCTTTTAGTAAAATGTGCTTGGTATAGCCATTTTCTTTTCTTGTGCTGCCAAAAATTTGCATTGAAGAAAGGATATCTTAATGAAAAAGCTTGTTATGATAGGCTGCGATGCGGTGGGCTCTTACCACTTGGACAACCTGATGAAATTAACTCATTTGGTTGAGTTGGCGGGTTTTTGTGACCTAATACTTGAAAAGGCTGAAAATTTCAGCAAACTGGCCGGCAGCGGTAAGGCATACACGGACTTTCGCCAAATGTATGACGAAGTGGAGCCGGACATGGTCTTTATCTGTGTCCCGCCCTTTGCCCACGGTGAAATAGAATTTGAAACCATCGAGCGCAAAATTCCTTTTTTTGTTGAAAAACCCATAGCCCTTGACATGAATTTGGCAAAGGAAATTGCCCATAAAATAGAGGCGGCCGGGCTTATTACAGCGGTTGGCTTCCAATGCCGTTACAGCAGCCTGGTGCCGACAACCATCGATTTCTTAAAAGAGAACCCCGTTGCCTTGGTGGAAGCTTCCCGCATAACCAATTTACCCCAAGCACCTTGGTGGAAAGATAAAAACAAGTCCGGCGGTATGTTGGCCGAATCGACCATACATCAGCTTGATATTATAAGGTACATGTTTGATGAGCCCGAGTCGGTAGTGAGTCAAGGGGCCTTTGGCTGGGTAAATGACCCGGATATGACCGTTGAAGAGCTGACTACCACCATGATACGCTTTAAGGGCGGCGCATTAGGGGTTATTTTGTCAGGCTGTTATGCCACACATGGGGCAAGTTATGACAGCAACATTACCTTTAGTGCGCGTGACAAAAGAGCGGTTCACAAAATTATCGAATCCTTGGAAATTTATGAGAAAGAAGATTCCGATGACCTGGCACCCGATCGCTTTGTAACCAAAGGTGACGGTGTCCTGGGTAAGGATATTAAGTCAAGAAAGTACGATGAAACCGACGATGCCGGCTTGATCTGTGACCAAACTTTCATTCAGGCCGTTATAAACAGTGACCCGTCCGAAATTCTTTCACCCTATTCGGATGCCTTGAAAACCATGGCCTTTGCTTTGGCCTGCAACGAGTCAATCGAAAGTGGGAAAAGAGTTAATATCAGCTATTGAATTTTAAGAATAGGACCAAAAAAACCAAACAAAAGAGAGGAAGAGCAGTATGAGTAAATTGGCATTAAAGGGCGGCACTCCCTTAAGGAGCGAACCTTACCCGGCTTGGCCCATGACACACGGTGATGTAGAGCTGAATGCTCTTAAAAAAGTTTTGGACAGCGGCGTTTGGGGAACCCTGGGCCCCGAAGCTATGAAGTTTAATGAGAATTTTGCTAAATACCAAGGGGCAAATTATGCCGTCGGCATGACCAACGGCACCGTTACACTTGAAGTTTTGTTGCGCGCTTTGGACATTGGCCGCGGTGATGAGGTCATAGTCCCCCCTTACACTTTTAACGCTACGGTTTCATCCGTCCTCTTCTTGGGTGCAACCCCGATTTTTGTGGACATAGAAAGTGATACCTTTAATATGGATGCAACAAAAATCGAACCCCTGATTAATGACAAGACCAAGGCTATTATCCCGGTTCATGTTGGTGGCCGTTCTTGCGATATGGACGCTATCATGGCTATCGCCAAGAAGCATAATCTTTATGTGGTAGAAGACGCCGCTCATTCTGTCGGTTCAACCTGGAAGGGTGTGGGTTTGGGAACCATCGGCGACGCCGGCTCCTTCAGCTTCCAAAACAGTAAGAACTTAACTTCGGGCGAAGGCGGAGCAATCACAACTAATAGTAAAGAACTTTATGACAAGTGTTTTTCAATTCACCACTGCGGGCGCGATATGGAAAGCGGAATTTGGTATGACCACCCATTTTTGGGAACAAATTCACGCCTGACAGAATGGCAAGGCGCTATTCTTAACAGCCAAATGGATAGGCTTGACCAACATATTGAAACCCGTGAAGACAACGCGGCCCACTTGACCAAGCGACTCAAGGAGCTCCCCTTTATTGAAACCTTTAAAGAAGACGAGCGTGTTACAAGAAACGCCTACCATCTTTTCTTATTCAAGTATAAAAAAGCCGCCAACAAGGACATACCCAAGCAAAAATTTGTTGAAGCACTTCAGGCGGAAGGCATCCCCCTGGCACCCGGCTATGTTCCCTTGTACAGGCAGGCCATGCTGACTTCGCCCCAAGCTAAAAGAGTACTCAATGCCGACGCCCCATCCTACCCGGATTTACACCTTCCGGTTGTTGAGCGAATCGGTGATGAGGAAGGAATGTGGCTTGTTCACAATATTTTATTGGGCAATCATAAGGACATGGATGATATAGCCGATGCCATGATCAAGGTTTATGAAAATGCCGATGAATTAAAAGACTGATTCAGTTGAGATTTTATCTTTATGTGTAACCGTAAGTCGGTCCGGCACAGCCGGGCCGATTTTTTATTAGCCCTCAAGATTAAAGCAAGACCCAAGCCCTGCCAAGCCGGCCTTCTTACTTTTGGTTATGCTGCTTTGCTAATGCCGGTTTTCGCTTTAATTTCATCTGTTTTGATTGGTTTTACCGACTACAAAGAAAAGGTTTAAGCAAAATCGGCTTTTCTTTCCTACTTCGTCACAAATGCATAACATTCTGTATATTCACTATTTTATACACATATTTAGCCTTTATTACATAGTAAATGACTTATTCTTGCCCTATCGACTAATAATTATGCTGTTTTCCTTGACAGCCGACGGGGTCGGTGATAGTATATAAACACTAATTTTTGGAAGGAGACTATTTTATGAAAAGGATTATAAGCATTTTATTGGCAGTCTTGCTGGTCGGCCTCACATTCGCAGGTTGTTCGGGCAAGGGCGAAGGCAAAACAGATGAAAGTTCCGGTATTTTGGTTAAAGCCGGCACACTTATGGTAGGTATGGAAGTCGGCTACCCGCCCATGGAGTATCTTGATGAAGACGGCACAACCCCCATTGGCTTTGATGTTGAGATGTCTCGAGCCATTGCAGAGCTTTTGGGCCTTGAGCTTGAAATCGTTAATACTGCCTGGGACGGCATCTTCGCTGCTGTTGAAAAGAAAGAGTTTGACTTCATCTGCTCTTCGGTCAGCATCACTCCTGATAGGGAGGAAAAATACATCCTTACAAACGCCTATATCTCAAACAAAATTGTTTTGGCTGTTGGGNNTATCAATACCCTTGAAGACCTCAAAGGTAAAAAGGTCGCCGTTCAAGCCGAAACAACATCACACAACTTGGCACGGGATTTGATTGAAGACGGTGCTGAATTTGAAATTATGCCTTATGAAAAAGTAATCCAATGCTATGACGAGCTTGGCCTCGGCAGGATTGACGCCATTTTGGTAGATGATGTTGTGGCAGTTGATTACAAAGATGTCAGCAAGGTTGTTTGGAATAGCCCCGAAGGTGAAGACATAGGCATTTGCTTCAACAAGGAAAATGGCGAATTGGCAGAAATTGTTGACCAAGCCATTGATGTGCTTTACTATGACGGAACAATAGCCCAAATTGCCGAAAAGTATTTTGGCTTTAACTCCACAGAGGGTGTCAGGGTGGTCACCGAAGAGCCCGAAATTGATTTGAGCAAACTTTCATAAATTGTTATTTTTCAGAAGGGCTGCCTTCACGGCAGCCCTTCTGTTTGAATGGAGAGCCTAAATGGATAACCTGCAAAAAATGTTAACTTGGATGCCTTCACTTTTAAAGGCAACCGAAATTACATTACTCTTGTCAATTTTATCAACACTCACGGCCCTGTTTTTTTCGGTATTTTTAGCCTTGGGCAAAATTTCCAAGCGAAAAATTATAAGCAAACTGACGGGTGCTTATATTTTCTTTTTTCGCGGAACCCCACTTTTGATGCAGCTTTTCTTTATTTACTACACCCTGCCCCAACTTCTGCCGGCCTTCAACATTAAAAGCCGTTTTTTTGCAGCCTGGCTGGCCTTTTCCTTAAACATTGCAGCGTATTTGGCCGAGATAATCAGAGCTGCCATCCAATCTATTGACAAGGGGCAGTTTGAAGCCGCAAAGGCCTTGGGCATGAGCTATTCGCAGACCATGCGACTTATTATTATTCCGCAAGCATACAGGCGTATGATTCCCCCGATTTGCAATGAGTTTGTTATGGTACTTAAAGATACCTCACTGGTTTCTATAATAGCTGTTGTGGACCTGACCTATCAAACAAAGATGATAGCTTCTCAAAGGGCCAACTCGCTCGTTTACATACCCGCTATGCTTATTTATCTTGTTATAACGGCCATTTTCACCTTTATATCTGTCTCTTATACACATCT
>LSQX01000626.1_pt1 | contig 16330 bp, 13 predicted proteins | sample 654561 | NCBI WGS metagenome assembly LSQX01 (sample SAMN04489861, study PRJNA283612) | anaerobic digester metagenome | isolation source: 4 biogas reactors fed with cattle manure at either 37C or 55C with and... | place: Denmark: Kongens Lyngby | collected 2014 | reverse complement strand
GGTATTGAAAATGGCATTGACATGAATGATATTGCAATAGCAGTAGAACCGGAAATGAGCATGTCGCCCTCCCCAGGGGAAGTGGATTCAGATAGTGCTGCTGATGTGAAGTCGAAGGCGCCCGCACCGGCAGACAGCCCTGAAGGCACTGATTATTCGACTACTAATGTTCAGGTGCAGGGCGTTGATGAGGGGGATATTGTAAAGACAGATGGTCAATACATTTATCATGTCAATAGGGAGAGAGTTGTTATCACGAAGGTGGATGTACCCGAAGACATGAAGGTTGTCAGCACTCTGGAGTTTACGCAGGATAACCTTAGACCTCGTGAGCTGTACCTGCATGATGAAAGGCTCATTGTAATAGGTTCCTCCGCTGCGGCTTTCCCAATTAGGATAATGGACGATGGAGTTCAAAGGGAAATATATCGGGCACCTACATATTCTCGTGACAGTGTTAAGGTCCTAATCTATGATATGTCCGACAGGAAAAGCCTGAAGCTACTTCGTGAGCTGGAGCTTGAGGGAGGCTATGTTTCATCCAGAAAGGTAGATTCGGCACTTTATCTAATTTCCAATGACCGGCTGGATTATTACCATGTTAAGAACAAGGAGATGAATATTACCCCATCCTATCGTGATACGGCACTAAAGGATGATTATGTCAATATAGACTATAGGTCTATCCGATACTTCCCTTCGGCCAGATGCAATAATTATATAATCGTCGCCGGAATTGATGTAAGCGGAAATGAGCCTGCCGACGTTTCATCCTACCTGGGTGCGGGGAATAACGTTTACGCTTCTACCGAGAATCTGTATACGGCTGTAAGTGGCTATTCCAGCCCGCTGGTGGGGTTGACATCAGACAAAGCTGTCCGCCAGGAAGCCACGCAGATATATAAGTTTGCAATGAAGGATGCCAAGCTGACCTATCTTTGCAGAGGAGAGGTCCCGGGAAGAATTTTGAACCAGTTTTCCATGGATGAGAACAAAGATTACTTCCGTATTGCTACTACCAAAGGCAACACATGGTCGACTGATGATAGAATATCAAAGAATTGTCTATACGTTTTGGATAGCATGCTTTCCATTACCGGGCGGATAGAAGATATGGCGCCGGGCGAGACGATTTACTCAGTTCGATTTATGGGGGATAGGGCATATGTAGTGACCTTCAAAACAGTGGATCCTCTGTTTGTGATTGATTTGAAGAATCCTAAAAAGCCAACTGTTCTGGGAGCCTTGAAGATTCCGGGATACAGTGATTATCTGCACCCATATGATGAAAATCATCTTATAGGCTTCGGAAAGGATACCATTGAAATCAAGGGGCAAGCCTATTATTTGGGTATGAAGGTAGCCTTGTTTGATGTATCGGATGTGAGCAATCCAATTCAGAAGTTCTCTGAAATTATTGGAGATAGGGGCACTGATTCGGAGCTACTTAGTAATCATAAGGCGTTACTTTTCTCAAGGGAGAAAAACCTATTGGCCTTTCCTGTGACGCTGATGGAGATTAAGGATAGCTCTGTAAAGGCAAAGCAGGACTCGCTTCAATACGGTCAGTTCACCTTCCAGGGGGCCCTTGTTTATCATCTGGATCTGGAAAATGGCTTTAAGCAGAGGGGTAGGATAACTCATCTTACCGAGGAAGAGTGTTTGAAGGCGGGAAATAGTTGGTATAACAGTGATAAGAATGTGCAAAGGATTATCTATATAGACAACAATCTATTTACTCTTTCCAATGAGATGATAAAAGTGAATGCAATTTCAGACTTAATGGAAAAAGGCAGCGTATTAATAGAGTGACTGCGTAAATTTTTACCATTTGAAGTAAAAGCATTTCAATCTACACATGTGACATATATAATAGAAGTAGAGTCAGCAAATATTAAGTGAAGGGGAGGTGAGTGTCGAGCGTCTGTTCGACTGAGAAATGAATATACTATCATTATTTGCAGGTTACAATTGGATAGCGCTTCTTTGCATCATCACAGGCATTGTTTTTGTGATTGTAGAGATGAACCTACCTGGATTTGGTATTCCGGGTATTGTAGGGATTATACTTATTGCAGCCGGAGTGATTATTTTTGCAGACACTCCACTTCAGGCACTGATTCTAATCCTAATTATCCTTGTAGTCCTTGGAGCAGCATTGTTTTTTGTTCTGCGCTTTGCATCCAAAAGCCGCTTATCAAAGCATCTGGTCTTGGAGGAAGCTGTTCAGGACGATATAAGGTTCTCTGCCGGAGCCGGTCTTGATTACCAAATCGGGAGTGAAGGCATTGCGACTAGTGCTCTTAGACCTTCAGGCACAGCAGATTTCGAGGGAGTGAAGACGGACGTTGTTTCAGCGAGCGAATTTATTCCGAAGAATTCTACCGTGGTTATCACTAAAATCCAGGGAAACAAGATAGTTGTGAAACAAAAGCCTGAACAGTAGCGTATTTTGTTGTGACAAGATGGAATACTCAGAATGAAAAAATTTAGTTGGAAGGAGTAATTTTTTATGGAAGCTTTCGTTATTTCAGTTATTATTGTAGCTGTCATATTGGTCTTGTTCCTGTTCTTTAACTTTATTCCGGTGGGGCTTTGGATTTCTGCTTCAGCCGCCGGGGTCCGTGTTAGCATCTTTACCCTGATCGGAATGAGACTGCGCAGGGTCAATCCCTCAAGAATCATCTTACCGCTGATTAAAGCCACTAAAGCCGGGCTCGATGTAAATGTAAACCAGCTCGAGGCACATCTGCTAGCAGGAGGAAATGTTGACAGAGTGGTGAATGCGCTTATTGCCGCATTTAGGGCGGAACTGAATCTCCAGTTTGTAAGGGCTGCGGCTATAGATTTGGCTGGCAGGGACGTACTCGAGGCGGTAAAGATGAGCGTAAACCCCAAGGTCATTGAAACGCCGAACATTTCAGCTGTTGCAAAGGATGGGATAGAGCTTCTTGTAAAGGCTAGGGTGACGGTTAGAGCCAACATCGATAGACTGATTGGTGGAGCCGGAGAATCTACGATTATTGCCAGAGTCGGTGAAGGTATTGTTACAACGGTTGGCAGTTCAGTTTCCCACAAGGATGTACTTGAGAACCCGGATTCCATTTCCCAGACTGTATTAAACAAAGGCCTCGACTCAGGGACTGCCTTTGAAATACTGTCCATAGATATAGCAGATGTTGATGTGGGCAGGAACATTGGCGCGCAGCTTCAAACGCTGCAGGCAGAGGCAGATAAAAATATAGCACAAGCCAGAGCAGAGGAAAGACGCGCTATGGCAGTGGCCAAGGAGCAGGAGATGCATGCCCTGGTACAGGAAATGCGTGCAAAGGTGGTAGAATCGGAGGCAGAGATACCAAGGGCGATGGCAAATGCTCTTAACAACGGTAACCTTGGTGCGATGGATTTTTACAATATGCAGAACCTGATTTCTGATTCAAAGATGCGGGATTCTATTGCACAGATAAATAAACCTGTCGCCAGCGAGGATAAGAAAACGAAATAGGGAGTATGGAAAGGATATCGACTATGGCTGAATTAGGGTCTGTAAAAGTGATGGGTAACAGCTTGTATGAGATTAGAAAAATAAGATTGGATAGTCCTCAGAAAGTGAATCCTAGTAGAGAAGCGGTAGATTCAGACCTAAAGATGAGTATTTCCCGTGAAAGCCTGCTAAATGGCATCATAATGGCTGAGGTACTTGGTAAGCCAAGATGCTTAAGACCTGAGCGCCGCTAAAGCATTAAAGCACTGCTAAAGCTTGTAGTGCTCGTCGCTTAGGCTGTTACAATATTTCGAAGCTGAACTTATTGTGCCGGAGTTAACCTTGTAGAGAATTACGAGAGTTAGCTTCGGCATATTGTTCCGGTTTGAATACTAACATAGCCAGGGGAGGTACCTGTATTTTAAGGGTATAGGGTCTATTATGATACTCCGTATGCTCCACATATACTCCACCCATGTTTCCAACATTACTGCCACCGTATGTTTCTGAGTCGCTGTTCAAAATCTCCTTATAGAAGGCTTCATACTGTACTCCAATCTTATAGTTACTATAAACTACCGGGGTGAAGTTACAAACGAACAAGAGAGTGTCCTCAAGCCTGTCCGTTTTACGTACGAACGAAACAACGCTGTGGTCACTGTCATTGCAATCCAGCCATTCAAAGCCATCATAGACGGTATCCAATTCGTAAAAGGCTTTTTCAGAGGTATATAGTTTGTTTAGATCCCGGACGTAATCCTTTAGTTGCCTGTGCATATCGTAGCCCAGCAGATGCCAGTCCAGCCCCTGTTTAAAATTCCACTCAATAAACTGCCCGAATTCATTTCCCATGAAAAGCAGTTTTTTTCCGGGGTGACCGTACATATAGCCGTAGGCGACACGGAGTCCGGCAAACTTCTGCCAATAATCCCCCGGCATTTTTTCAATCATTGAGCACTTTCCATGAACAACCTCATCATGCGAAAGGACAAGGATGAAATTCTCAGTCATAGCATACATAATGGAGAAGGTAATGTAATTATGATGATACTTGCGGTAAATCGGATCCAGACTTATGTACCGCAGATAATCGTTCATCCAGCCCATATTCCACTTGTATGTAAAGCCGAGACCGCCGGTATATGGAGGCTTTGTAACCATAGGCCATGAGGTGGATTCCTCGGCAATCATCATAATTCCCGGAAAATACTTGTGCACAGCAGCATTAAGCTGCTTTAAAAAATCTACGGCCTCCAGGTTCTGATTGCCCCCGTATTTATTAGGTATCCATTCTCCCTTTTCCCTGCCGTAATCTAGATAAAGCATAGAGGCCACCGCATCTACCCGTATACCGTCAATATGATACCTTTCGAACCAGAATACCGCATTGGAAATGAGGAAATTCTTCACTTCGTTCCTGCTATAGTTGAATATTAATGTACCCCAGTCGGGATGTTCACCCTGGCGCGGATCCAGGTGCTCATAAAGGGCCGTACCATCAAACCGTGCCAGCCCATGAATGTCTTTTGGAAAATGGGCGGGGACCCAATCCATTATGACCCCTATGCCCCGGCGGTGACATTCGTCCACAAGATACATGAAATCCTCCGGACGACCGTATCGGCTGGTTACAGAGTAGTAACCGGTTACCTGATAGCCCCAGGAATCATCCAGCGGGTGCTCTGCAACCGGGAGCAGCTCTACGTGTGTATAACCCATGTCAACTGCATATGAAACAAGTCTTTCGGCATATTCTCTATAAGAAAGGAAGCGGTTACTGCCGTCGTCCGACCGTGCCCAGGAGCCAAGATGCACTTCATAAATAGAGATTGGTTTACAAAAGGGATCCACGGACTCTCTTTTCTCCATCCACTCTGAGTCATGCCATTCATAACCACTATCCAGGTCACAAACGATTGAAGCGGTGTCCGGACGCAGCTCACTGTAAAAAGCATAGGGATCTGCCTTTTTCAGATAATCATTAGACTTTGTCCTGATTTCATATTTGTACATTTCTCCCGGGCCAATATCCGGAATAAAAAGCGCCCAGACGCCTGAATTTTCCACCGGCTTCATGGGATGACTTGAGCCGTTCCAGTAGTTGTAATTGCATATTACGCTGACGCTTACTGCCGATGGAGCCCATACCGCAAAGTGTGTTCCGCTTTTCCCATCCAGTGTAATCGGGTGCGCGCCAAGCTTTTCGAATATTTTATGATGTGTGCCCTCGTTAAAGAGATGCAGGTCAAAATCAGTAATAAACGGGGATTGAAATTCAGGTAGCATATTGATCATATTCAAATTCCTTCCTGTTTATAGTCAATTCGCTTCGTTCACAAGTCATTTAGTTATGCTTTTATTCAGCCCTGTTCTTTATTACCACTATTATATAGCTTTTTTCGTCATGCCGCCACTGGATACCTAGAAATGTGCCATGTTCTAACTTTCCGACCAAACATGCTAAATCTACATCGCCAGGTGCAAACATACAGATGATGTACATATTTCCGCGCTGGTGGTATACTTTGTCTATATACTTAAGGAGATAAGAAGGTATGAATGGAAAAATCAAGGTGCAAGAAGTAAGCTCGCTTCCGTCAATTGATAGACCCAATTTTGTATTGACCCTCGACCACGTAAGGTCAAGGGATAGCAGTATATCCAATCATTATGAGGCCATCACAAAGCTTGTCGGCAATGATGACCTTGTAATCGGCCTGGATACATCTCTTATGAGTCTGCCCGGTTCAAAGTGTGAATCCTATTTTAAGCTGTTTCTTGAGGCAGTGCGCCGGCTGAATCTCGAATACAGATGTTTTGAGTCTGCCTCCGATTCTGAGTCCTTTTTCGCTTCCCTGCTTAAGAGAAAGAATACCAAGAAGCAGGAGATGCTGGCCTACATACCAAATGAGCTATGGAAGCAGGATGAGTTTAGGCAAAGCTTACCTCTTTATGGTGCAAGATACTACATTACCAAAGACAGTTCGGACACACAGGCTATTGATAAGATGCTAAGAATGATTGATGCAGAAAAGCTGGAATACTTTAGGATGATAGTATTCGACTCTACTGTTATTGACAGCATAGGCATTTGCTCAAAACATCTGACGCTGGTGGAATTGAAGAAAATAATGATGGAATGATAAAAAATTCACATATACTTTTTGTCAATATTATAGTAAAATAAGGGTTGATACGGCTGCCATGCTTTGTATAAAAATAGCCGATTTTTATTTACCATACTATTTGCATATGGAAAGGAAAGGGGTCATAGAAGAATGATTTATTCACATGAAGTTGAGAGAATGACGTGTGTGGCAAAGGGGCCCAATCACGGTTCCGCGCCAATCCCTGAGGAAGGGAAATGGGTCCAGTCAAAGGAAGTTAAGGATATATCCGGTCTAACCCATGGAATAGGCTGGTGTGCACCTCAACAGGGAGCATGTAAGCTGACTTTGAACGTAAAGGAAGGAATTATCCAGGAAGCATTGATCGAGACATTAGGTTGCTCAGGTATGACTCATTCAGCTGCTATGGCATCTGAAATTCTTCCCGGCAAGACACTTTTAGAGGCTTTGAATACCGACCTGGTTTGCGATGCAATCAATACGGCTATGAGGGAATTATTCCTGCAAATCGCCTATGGAAGAACCCAGACTGCATTTTCTGAGGGAGGATTACCGATTGGCGCAGGCCTTGAGGATCTTGGCAAGGGCTTGAGGAGCCAGATTGGTACCACCTATGGAACACTGGCAAAGGGGCCCAGATACCTGGAACTGGCTGAAGGCTACATAACACGCACCGGGCTCGATGAGAACAACGAGATTATCGGTTACGAATTTGTGCACCTGGGCAAGATGATGGAAATGATAAAGAAGGGCACAGATGCTAATGAAGCAGTTAAAAAGGCGACAGGCAAATACGGCCGGTTCGATGATGCGGTTAAGTATATCGATCCGCGTCAGGAATAATTGAGGGAGGGATAATAGTCATGGCATTATTTGAAAGTTATGAAAGAAGGATAGATAAAGTAAATGCCACATTGAACAAATATGGCATTGCGTCCTTAGAGGAAGCAAAGAAGATTTGCGATGAGAAGGGTATTGATGCCTACAATATTGTGAAAAAGATACAGCCCATCTGCTTTGAGAATGCATGCTGGGCCTATGTAGTAGGTGCTGCAATAGCAGTTAAAAAGGGCTGCAAGAAGGCTGCGGATGCTGCTGAGGCAATAGGCGAGGGCCTGCAGTCATTCTGTATTCCCGGCTCTGTGGCGGAGGACAGAAAGGTTGGTCTAGGACATGGTAATCTTGGCGCAATGCTGCTTCGCGAGGAAACAAAATGCTTTGCTTTTCTTGCAGGCCATGAATCCTTTGCGGCAGCAGAGGGTGCCATAGGCATTGCGAATTCTGCCAATAAGGTGAGAAAGAACCAGCTGAAAGTCATACTCAACGGGCTTGGTAAGGATGCTGCTCAGATTATTTCCAGAATTAATGGCTTTACATATGTTGAGACAAAATTCGACTATTACACCGGGAAGCTTGACATAGTGAAGGAAATCAAGTATTCCGAGGGCGACAGGTCAAAGGTAAGATGCTTTGGGGCTGATGATGTAAGAGAAGGCGTTGCCATTATGCATATGGAGGGCGTCGATGTTTCTATTACTGGAAACTCCACCAACCCCACGCGCTTCCAGCACCCTGTGGCCGGTACCTACAAAAAGGAATGCAGTGAATTGAATAAGAAGTACTTTTCTGTTGCCTCGGGTGGGGGTACCGGAAGGACGCTGCATCCTGATAATATGGCAGCAGGTCCGGCTTCATACGGCATGACTGATACCATGGGAAGAATGCATTCCGATGCTCAGTTCGCCGGGTCTTCATCTGTTCCGGCTCATGTCGAGATGATGGGCTTACTGGGGATGGGCAACAACCCGATGGTTGGCGCTACTGTATCAGTAGCGGTTGCAGTTGAAGAGGCAATGAAATAAGCAAAAACAGCACAATTTTCTGGGATTAAGATGCGGGGGACGGTAAAACTGTCCCCCTGTTTCATTTTGATATCAGTTACCTTGAGGTGCTAAAGCTGTCATCCTGCTGTTTGGTGCCAGTGAGTATGTGATTGGGCTTGTCATTAAATGTAGAATAAGATGATACATCAATTTTGCAGTTGATGGATGATACGACTACACCATTTATTGGTGGCACATATGCATTTGCAACCTCTGTGCGTATTTCTTCAGCAATTGATTTGGCCACATCCGCGTCTGTATGGGGAAGAATAATGATAAGCTCGCTGACCGAGTGCCTTGCAACAATGTCTAATTGTCTCACGCAATTGAGGACTGCCTGCGTAAAAACAGACATAATATGTTCGCCAACGACCTTGCCGTAGATACTATTTATTTCCTTGAAGTGATACAAATCCGCCATGATAATGCTTAGTGGCTGCCCTTCCTTGTCGGGAGTATCAAGCGGGTCTGCTCGAAAGGACTCCACAAGCCCGCGTGTTTGCTTAAAAAGGGAAAAGTACATGGAACCGGCTAACAATGAGAAAAGCGCAAAACCCCCGAGAAAAGCCGTTATTACAAGCAATCTGGAATTATTGCCTCCCGTTGTATAGTTTAAAACGAAGAAGATACTTATTCCGAAAACAGTACTTATAGCTGCAAATATGCATAATTTTGCCTTAGAACATGCAAAATTCACCTTTTCCATCTATCTACTCCAACTATCTAATATCGTGATTAGCGTCCATATAGAAGCCTAAAAAATTTACAAATGGTTAAAGCACCATATGAAAGTATACCACAGACATGAAATAATTGGTAACATATATTATTATTTTTGCACCACAAACTTTCGACAAATTACAACAAAATATGCACAGTGCCTATAATATGCCTTCAAGCCCTGCAATCTCGGCTTGTATTGATTTCATAGCGCGGCCGGCATCCTCAAGAGGTTTTATTAGGTCAGTGCGCAGATCCGGAACATAGGCCTTCAGTGCTGTGAAATCACCCGTCAATGAATAGCGACCCAAATAGGCCGGTATAAGAATGGATTCGCCGGCACTTATCGATAGTTTACCGCCATCCCATCCGATAATGCCACTGCCGCAGGTAAGTGTATAGATTAAGAATTTGCTGCCATCGGCAATTTCATGAACGGTTTCCTTTATGCAATAAATTTCTATGCAAAAATACTGGCTGGCAACAACAATTCGTTTCGTGGAGTTATTTCCGATATCCAGCTTTAGGCCGGCATATTTTTCCTTCCGGCCGGAGGAGTTGAAATCTATCACATCCAGAGCTTTCTCTATATGAAGCTCCCTTCCCACACGGCCATAGTCATATACTCTGTATGTTGTGTCGGAGCTTTGCTGAACCTCTGCCAAAATGATTCCCTTGCCGATTGCGTGGACTATTCCGGCGGGTATATTGATAACGTCTCCGTCAAAGACCTCAATGGATTTAAGACAGCTCTCTACATCGTTACGGCTCAGCGCCTGAGCAAATTTCTCGCGAGTGGTGCCTGGAGCAACGTCGTAAATGAGCTTTGCGCCGGGCTTTGCGCTTACTATATACCACATTTCATTTTTGCCGGATTCTCCATTTTCCATTGCATATGCGTAGTCATCATCAGGATGAACCTGAACAGACAGATTGTCCTGGGCATCAATGAATTTGACCAACAGAGGGAACTTGTCAACATCCTTTTGTGGAAGGGCGTCGCCTACGATTGCCCTTTGGTGGATGCGGATTAGATCCTTCAAAGACATGCCTTCAAACTCGCCGTTTGAAATGATGCTCCAGCCGCTCTTATGACAGGATACCTCCCAGCTTTCGGCAACAACTCCCTCGGGGGGCAGAGTTTTTCCCAGCCTGGCAAGATTTCTACCGCCCCAGACATAATCCCTATATAGCGGCTTGAATTTTAATGGATACAGCATAGCGTCTCCTTGTTTTACGCATTTGTGGATTATTAAGAGTATATAATATATTATTTGCTAATTCAACGGGCTATAAATAAGGAGGCAGCCCGGATTGTTTTCAGGTACCCGCCAATATGATAAAATAGAACAAGATGTTCAGGTCTGATTGGAGATATGTGTGCATATGGGTAATGTGTTGATTGAAGCTAGGGCTTTAACAAAGAAATATGGTAAGAACACAGCATTGCGGGGAATTGACCTTGAGATAGCAGGGGGAGAGATTTTCGGGCTCTTTGGGCCTAATGGGGCTGGAAAGTCTACTTTTATTTCAATTCTTGCTACGCTTTTGAAGCCGACGTCGGGGGACATTCTGGTCAATGGAATAAGCGTTTCAGAGCAGCCCGACAGGATCAAGCCTGAGATTGGCTTTGTGCCTCAGGATATAGCGCTTTACCCCATGCTTTCAGGCAGGGACAATCTAGACTTTTGGGCTGGCATATATGGCCTGCGCGGCAAGCAGAAAAAGGAGAGAATTGAGGAGGCGGTCGCTGTTGCCAGACTCGAGGACAGGATCGGGGAGCGTGTGTCCCAATACTCGGGTGGGATGAAACGCAGGCTCAATATCGCAGTCTCTCTGCTGCACCATCCCCGAATTCTTGTCATGGATGAGCCTACGGCGGGTGTAGATATTCAATCTCGAAGATATATAATGGATACCCTGATAGGGTTAAGAGAAGAAGGAAGGACTATTGTATTTACAAGCCATTACATTGATGAACTGGAAACACTGTGCGATAAAATAGCAGTGATGAATATGGGAATAATACCTGCAGTGGGTTCGCCCGCGCAGCTAAAGCAGCTTTGTGGTGTGAATAATCTGGAGTCGATGCTATTCAAGCTTACCGGAGACGGTAAGGCTTAGAGCTTTAGACGGACCCGGTTAAGTGGAAGCAGAGAAGATTGTGGCGAGCTAAGAGCGTAGTAGCCGATCAGGGGTAGTGGAACTGGTAGGAAATGCTTAAGGGAGTGAAGGAAATGGATTTACGCAGAAACAGAAAAAGACTATACGCTGCCATTGTGGTTTTGGTGGCTGCACTAATTGTATTTTTGGTAATCAAATTGCTATTGCCGCATAATGCGGTTGATTTCTATATTAATGCAGAGAAAAGAAATCTTGATAGAATAATTCAGTTAGCAGATAAAGGCTATACAGAATTTGTTGAGAAGCAGAAGCCTTATTTAGAAGAGCCCCACCGTCGGCGTGTTGAGATTACAGCGGATATTGGAGCCGGGGGAGAAGCCTTTGGCTTGGGACAGACAGATCAATTGTCCGGAATACTGAAAAAAAGCAAGTTGATTACAGACACAAAAAAGCAGCCTCAGGAGGGAGTATCGCTTTCGAATTTGTCACTGTTGGTGGAAAGATCCCCCCTTATTGATGCGGAACTCTTTTCTGATGAGCAGTCCCTCTATTTTACCGTGCCTGTGATTACGCCCGGGAAATATTTTAGTGCAAGGCTTGATCAACTCGATGAAGTCTACGATAAGTATTCAATTCCCATAAAACCAAAGAAATCTATAAATGAAGCTGAAATTGCGAAAATACTCGAATTCGATGGAGCTGCATTCAAAAATTCAACTGAAAAGTTGGGGGACATTGCAGCAAAGTACCTGACAAAGGCCACTGTAAAATATGGAGAGAAAAGAGAAATAATGATTTCGGGTGAGTCGGTAAAGGGTAGGGAAGTTCTGGTGTCTTTGGACGAGGCGCTCGCAACTGCTTTGCTTTACGAGTTAGCTGATTTTATTATTACGGATGATGTGCTTGTGCGCTATACCTATGGCAATTATGCCAGGATATCTTCGCTGCTGAACGATGCGGGCTTGTTCAGGCTGTTTGAATACCTGGACGAGACCGGAAATGTCGTGCTAAACGAGATTGAAAAGGCTTTAGTCGAAAGCTTGAGCAAGGAAAAGGATGTAGAGAGTTTAAAGAGGGCTTTGGGTGAGATTATTAGCAGACGTGTCGTTAAGGACGGCCTAAACATGACTCTCCTTGTTGATAATGATGGAAACATATTGGACCGGAAGGTAGTAATAGAGCTGCTCAATAAGGAGGATATGAATTTTGCAAAGCTTGACTTAAATTCAGGCAGCACTAGCACAGTATTTGAGGATGCAAGAAATAGGTTTCTCAATATGGTATTGACGCAAAAGGGAAGTGGCAGCAGTAGTCAGGGTGTGAATAAAGGCGGGGCTACAGAGGTTAGCGAGTTTTATATTTCTCCTGTGTTTGAAAAGTCAAAGGAAGGCGAAACCATTGGCAGTGTGGATATTGAGTATGCTTATTCCTCTTCCGGCCAAGAGCGGGCGGGTTTTGGCCTGGACCTGGATATCTCATCTATTCCGGACGAGCTGACATTGAAAACTAACAATAGAATCGGTTTTGTGACAAGAATATTTGGCGACACAGGTGAGGGCAAGCTTCAGGGAGAATGGAGCAATTCTACATGGGAGAATAAGAAGCTCAGATCAAGGAATAGCACTTCGGAGGTCAGTATCAGTGTAGATATGCCCTTTATAGGGGTTAGTGATTTTACTGCCGGTATAAAGCTGGCAGGAGAAGATCGCTTTGGCATAGAACCATTTACACTGCCTGATATAGTCAACAGTAGTGTTATTGATCTTAACAATTTAACACAGAAGGATTTAGATAGAATTTACATGGAGGCAATGGCTTCGTTTGGATCCTTCTATATTAGTAACAAACCCTTATTTGACGCTTTATTAGGGGGGCAATAAACAGAGGATGACTCCATTTTTGACGCTGTTGAAAAATGACATAAGGTTGTTTTTGAAGGATTGGAAGGCTTGTGTCTTATTGCTTGCTGCACCGCTTCTTTTTATATCCTATTTTACCTATGTGTTGACGCCCTATTTGAATAAGAGCAGCTTTATAGAGCCCTTCCCTGTAGCGCTTGTGGATTTGGAGAATACAGCCCAGACAAGAATGCTGGAAAATCAGCTAAAGGAGATCAGCCTTTTTAGTGAAATTCGAAGGCTGGATGAGGATAGCGCCATAGCCCAGCTCTCTGACAAAGAGGTTGGAGGGATTATTATCCTTCCCCCTGACCTCACGACAAGCATTTCACTTGGTGAGAATAAGCCTGTGACGGTTGTGGGGAATAGTGCAATGCCATTGCAGGCTTATGTAGTGAAAAATGTTGTGCAAAGCGCAGCTAATCTGGTGTCGGCGGCACAGAGTGCGATTATTACTATTTATCATTATGACAGAGAAGCGGGTCTTTCCGGTGCCGAGCTGGATGCCAGATACAATAATGCTATTATGGAGTATTTTCTGGAGGCGCTGGCCAGGAATGAGATTTTCCTGGATGCCGGTGATGGTTCTGCTTACAGTTTGACGCCTGTGGAGTACTTTACGGCAGCCCTAATCGTCGTTTTCATGATGTTTGCAGGTATGCCTGCCATGAAGATGCTGACCATGGAGAGAAGCGCCGGAATTACAAGAAGACTTTCAGGTACACCTGTTAGGGCATGGATGGTGCCACTGTCGAAGCTTATTGTGTCAGTTCTGCTTCTTACATTGCAGTTTGGGATAATCATAGTATTTACATCTACGGTGTTTAACAACTATTGGGGTGCGCCGGTCAAAAATATACTGATGCTCTTCGGGGCTATTATACTGGCGGTCAGTGCCTGGTCTGTCTTTGTAGCTTCGGTTGCATCATCCCCGGCCTCTGCCGATGTTATCGGGAATTTGGGAATTCTACTGATGGCTGTTGTTGGCGGGAGCATTTATCCCCTAGCCTCAATGCCCGGGTTTATGAGGGGGCTTAGCACACTTACAATAAACAGGTGGGCAATGGATGGCTTTATGGTACTGTTCTCCGGCAATGATGCGGCAGGCACAGGTCTTCATTCCCTTGTACTGGCTGTTATGGCATTTATCCTGATGGCTGTGTCCATATTGATAATGAAATTTGCAAGAAGGGAGTAAGGCGTATCAAGGTTATAGGTGTGGCTTTCTATAAATTAAAGATGATGCTCAGCGACAAGCTGCTTTTTGCGGCAATGATTCTTATTCCACTATTGATTATGGTTACTGCGGGATATGTGCTAAAAAATGAGAAGCTGGATACAATACCTGTTGCGGTGGTGGATGAGGATGAATCAGCCTACTCTTCTTTGCTGCTGGAGAGGCTTTCAAGGAAAGAAGGTCTGAGCTTGAATACTGTAGACCGCAAAGGGGCGCGAGACCTCCTGGAAGACAGCTCGGTTGAGCAGGTTTTCATTATCAATAAAGGCTTTGAAAAGTCTGTCAAGAAGGGCGAAAGTGACGGTTTGATTGAGATTATCAGTTCTTCCTCCTCTTATTCTGCCGGTTACACGGCTGAGCTGGTTGCCGGCGAGACCATAAGGATGGTTACTGCCGATATGGCTTCCAACAATGTGGTGCAGCATTATGAGAGCCTGGGGATGGAGAAGGGGAGCGGCTTCAGGGACGAGGTATATGCATTTGCGGATGCGCTCTGGGAGCCTGAGCCTTTAATGACGATTGACTATGAGGAGCTAAGGGGCGGTGTAGTTGAGGAGGTGTCACGGGCAGTGCCGTCAACATCTTCTGCAGCATCGGCTGGGCTGATTGTGGCATTTATTATGTTCTACATGCTCTTCGCGGGGGGATGGCTAATTGAGGAGAGGCTGAATGGGACAATTAGGAGGCTCGCTGTAGGAGGAGGCGCTGTTGCAGCATCATTTTTTGGAAGTGTGCTGGCCTTATTTGCAGCCGGAGCGCTTCAAATATTTATCTTCGCTGCTGTTTTACGATTATTTTTTGGTATCACACTTTTCGCGGGGACACTTTCTTATCTGGTATTATTCGCTTATTTGCTGGCGGTAATTGCCATCAGTATGCTCCTGTCCTCTGTACTGAAGACCCAGGCACAGCTACAGGCGGGTGCGCCGGTACTGGCATTGTTGACCGGCTTTGCCGGAGGGTGCTTCTGGAATTTCATTGAACTGCCTGGGCGGGTCGAATATTTATCATTGCTCACACCTCAAGGGTGGGCACTGAAAGCACTAAACAGCTTAATTGCTGACCCCGCCGCCTTATCCATGGCAATGATACCGCTTCTTATTTTGTTGACAATATCGTTGATTTTGCTGCCCTTAAGCTATATGATAATTAATATGCAACTGAGAAGAGGATAGATAATAAACATAAGGAGACCATTTATGGGGAAATTCAAGGAAAGGTTAGTGGATATACTGGCATTTCCAACAATTCTTTATGAGAAGCTGACAGATCGCAAACTGACCCTTGTTCTGGGGATTTTACTCATCGGTGCTATTGACCTGATGTTGCCAGATGTAGTACATGTCTATAAAAGCATTTTTGCTCAAAGGACTGTTGCCGATGTGAGATACAATGCATTTATGATTGTTGTAGTTATTATCTTACTTGGGCTTGTTGATGTAGTATTTGTAGGAGTGCCTCTTTTCGATATTTTTAGGCTTATGAAAAAGAGGGAGGCGACTTTGAGTGAAAGGTATAGTGAGCAGCTTGAGGAGGAAGATAAGGATTACAATAGGCAGAAGCTGCGGCTTGACAGTTTAGAGAGCCGGGAGTACAATGCTTCTGCAATAAAGGTCATGAAGGTTTACATTATGTCCCACTTCCTTATTATCCCGGTTAACACCCTGCTATACTTTATCCTGGCGCGGAGAATTACAGATAGCAGCCCTGATTGGATGTTGAATCTGTGGCTTACGATTTTTATGCTCATTTTGGTCTGGGCTGCGGCGATTGTGGCCAGAGGTATCAATGTGTTATTTCGTTTCAACCCTGTGTTCCGAAGGCTGACCTTTATTATTGTATTCACATGGAACTTT
>LSQX01228646.1_pt2 | contig 16332 bp, 13 predicted proteins | sample 654561 | NCBI WGS metagenome assembly LSQX01 (sample SAMN04489861, study PRJNA283612) | anaerobic digester metagenome | isolation source: 4 biogas reactors fed with cattle manure at either 37C or 55C with and... | place: Denmark: Kongens Lyngby | collected 2014 | reverse complement strand
TGAAACGCCAGATAGCCGCGAAGCAGATTGCGGGCGGCGTGTGCGGACTCGTGGGCGGTCCTATCTATGCCGTGGGCGACCGCACGCGTCATCCTACTGTCACGCCGATGACGCCCGATTCGCTTTTCGACCTCGCGAGTGTGGGCAAGACCTTCACGACAAGTCTCTGCGCGATGCTTGTGGCGGATGGCAAGCTGGAGCTTGACGCACCGTTCACGAAATACTTGCCTGAGCACATCCTCGCAAAGGAGAGCTGTGCCATCACGGTGCGTGACCTCGCGATGCATATCGGTGGGTTCGACAACTCCAAGCCCTATATCCTTAAGGAGCCGGATGCCGCCGCTTTCGATGCGGCGCTCTTTAAGAAGCGTCCGGTGCGGGCACGCGGCATCAAATATGAGTACGCGTGTTCAAACTTCATCTATCTCGGCAAGATTGTGGAGCGTCTTACGGGACTGGAGCTCGAAGCAGCGGCGAAAAAGATGCTGTGGGAGCCGCTGGGCATGAAGGACACTTACTGGCACGACATTCCCGGTCATCCGCGTGCCGTCCAAGTGTTCACAAACAACCGGCCCGCGATCGGCATGCGTAGTGACGAACAGGCACGTAGTTATCCAAGCGCGACGGGCAATGGCGCGACGTTCTCATCCATTTCCGACATGTTGCTTTTCGCGGACGACCTGCTGCACCGTAAGCATTTCAAGACGGCGTACTATGATCTCCTCTTCACGCCTTGCTTCGAGAAAGACGATTCGCGGCGCAGTTTCGGCTGGGACATGAGCCCCAAGATCGTGCCGAACGGATGGAGCAGCTCTACTATTGAGCATGGTGGACACACGGGCATCACGATCGCGGTCGATCCTGTGAACAAATATTCGGGCATTGTGATGACGAACCGCACCGGCGACTGGTGGCAAGGTTACGAATGCCGCATGCGCCTTCTCTCGCTCATGTCGGGCTGTCCGGTGAGCTAGTGGGCTAGTACATTCTGAAGGGGGGATTGCTTGTGCACACTCGGAGTATGGTTAGGCTGTCTGCACGGACAGCATGGTGCCTGTCGTTTTGCCTGTTGGTTTTGTTCGGGGGAGTCATGGGGGTGCGCAGCGCTGAATCCCCCGGGCGAGTTTTGCCGCCGATGCCGACGCTCGCACCGCGCCCCATAACGGCGCGGGCTGTGATGCGTGGCGAGAAGAATGCTATTGTGAAGGAGTTCGATCTCGTGCCTGTGGCGCGCGCGGACGGCGGTGTGGCGTTCACAGTGAAGCGCTCCGATCTCGTGCCGGGTGTGATGGCCGTGGAGGTGAGGAGCCCGATCGCGACGGCGAAGAAGGACGAGGCTGGCTTTGCGCTTTCTCAGCGCGGACTTGTCTTCGATTTCAACAAGGACTCGCTGGTGTGGATGGCCCACCGCGGCTGGATCTACATGCCGTATTATGCGATGAAAACACCGCGCGACACGTTCATCGCGATCATGGAGGGCATGCGTTTCGAGCACGACCTCTTCCTCAAGGCGGAGAACGGCGACTATGCAATGTACCCCTCTTGGAACATTGCCGAGATCGGTTTCCCGCCCTATGAGGACATGACGGTGATCTTCTACCGGCTGCCGCAGGAGGCGGACTACAACGAAATGGCGAAGGTCTACCGCAGCTACAAGTTCGCGCACGATCCTGCCGTGCGTACGCTCAAGGAACGCATCAAGGAGCGGCCTGAACTCCAGACGCTCGCGGACTCGATTGCCCTCCGCCAGTCGCATGCCTCAAAACCGTGGGATCCCAAGAACAAGACCGACTTCACGCCGGAGACGGAGCCGCCCATTCGGACGCACCGCACATACGACGAGACGCTGAGTTATCTGAAGCAACTCAAGGAGGCGGGCGTCGAGAATGTGGCGCTTTGTGTGGCGGGTTGGCAGACGGGCGGCTACGACGGACGTTGCCCCGCGACGTTCCCTTTGGAGGAGGGGCCGGGTGGCGAGGCGGGCATCCGCCGCCTCTGTGAGGGTGGCCGCGCGCTTGGCTACATTATCGACGGACATTCGAACTACACCGACTGCTTCACCTGCTCGCCGCTATGGGACAACGGCAACATCGCCTGCCTCAGCCCGAAGGGCACGCGCGAGTTCAATGGTGTCTGGAGCGGTGGCAAGGCGTACAACCTGTGTTTGAAAAATGCCTGGGAGACGTTCCTTCCCGGCGATCTCGAAAAAATATCCAAGCTCGGTTTTCGCGGCTGCCACTATGTCGATGTCTTCTCGGCTGTGCAACCCTATCGTTGCTGTAACCCACAGCACCCCGCGAATAAGAAGGAGCAGATGTTGGTACAGATCGAGGTGGCGAAGCGTTGCCACGAGCTTTTTGGCGGCTTCGCGAGCGAGTGCTGTATGGATCACATGCTCGGCTATGTTGATTACATCAATTACGTGTGTGCGCCGATGCGTGCGAAACGTCAGGCCAAAAGCCCCAAGGCGTACGCCAAACAGGTGGACCGTTTCGTGCCGTTCTTCGAACTCGCGTTTCACGACGTTGTTCTATCCAATCCCGACAAGATCACGCAAGAGGTTCTTGATCAGGATCATAACCTTCTTCTTGTGGAATATGGCGGGCGACCGATCTTCTACGGTATTGGCAAGGGCAACTTCAACGGCGTCGTGAAGGCGTGGCAGCAATTCAAGGGGTTGCGCCACCTGATGACCGAGGAGATGGTGAGCCACCGCGAGATCGCGCCCGACGTTGTGCGCGTCGATTACGCGAACGGCGAGGCGATCGTGGTGAACCGCACCGCGCAACCGTTCACGGTTGATGGCGTGATGGTACCCGTGAAAGACTTTAAATTGTTGGGGAAAAGATGAAAACGACGATTGCATTTGCGTTGTGTTGTGCCGCGCTTACCGCAGTGGGTGATGGCGTGTTCGGGGTACCCCGCACGGTGGCGGGGACGTCTGAACGCATCATGGCGGTGTGCTTGGACGGTGAGCGCTTATACGTTGGCGGAGGCCCTAACTTTTATGTGTTCGACGTTCAGAAGCCGCTGGAGCCGAAGTTGCTCGGACAGGTGGCGGGGCTCGGTGGGGTACGGCAAATCGCCGTCCATAATGGCATGGCGTATGTCTCCGCGCGTGAGGCGGGGCTGTGGATTGTGGATGCCACGGATCCCGCGCACCCGCGTGTCCGTTCGCGTTTCGACTGCTGTGAACTCGCGACCGGTGTTGATGTGGCCGGCGATGTCGTATTTCTCGGTCAGCGCCAGAACGGGGTAGAGTTCATCGATGTCTCTGATCCCGATCATCCGCAACATATCGCGATGCGCAAGACGGATGAGTCACAGAGCGTCAAGTACAAGGACGGATACCTCTATTCGGGTGACTGGGGGTCGGGCAAACTGACGGTGTTCGATGTGCGCGACCTGCGCGACATTCGGCGCGTCGCGTACGAAGACCTCTACGGTTACGGCGACGGCGTGTGGCTCAAGGGAACGCGTCTTTACGCGGCGACCGGGCATCACGCGAAGAACCGCGATGTGTCGAAACTGCCAGCGTTCGATTCGGACGAGTTGCGCTTCCGGAATGCGGTGAAACCGGGGGCGGGCTGCGGGCATGGCCTGGACATTTTTGATGTCTCCGATCCCACGAAGCCTCGCCGTCTCGGACGCGTGGATTATCCGCCGTTCTATGAGCGCGGGCTTGACATGTGGACGGCACGTACGAGCGCGAATTCCGACATCGTGTTTTGCGCCGCCACCCACAACGGTCTCTTCGCCGTCGATTGTGCCGATCCCGCGCAGCCGAAGGTGGTTGACCGCTGGCTGTCGCCCGTGGCGAAAAAACCGGAGTGGCCGAGTTGCTGTATCGCGTCCGTGGCCGTGGGCGATGGCTGCGTGTACGTGGGGGGCATGGGCTGCGGACTCGTGGTGTTGCCTGCGAAAGGCGCGGCGCGGGAGACGTTCGCGCAGGTCGCGCCACCCGCGAACGTGTCGTATCGGGAGGACTATCCCACGGACGAGAAGGCGTTTTGGGTCTGGAAGCCGTCGGTGCCGGGACAGGCGCGTGCGGTGGCCGTGACGGGCGACGTGGTATACGCCGCGTGTGGTGATGCGGGATTGCATGTGCTTGAAATTCAGTCCGCAGGCGGCTTCAAGAAAATCGGTGAACTCGCGGGGCCGTCGCGTGTCTTCGACGTGCAGGTTGCGGGGACGCGTCTCTATACGGCGGAAGGCGAGGACGGCTACGGGGTTTACGAATTAGAAGGTCCGACGAAGTTCCGCGAGATTGGAAGGGTGCCGCAACTCAGTTCCGCGCAGACGGTGGCACTCTGCGTCTGGCCGATAAATGCGAATTACGCGGTGTTTTCGTCCCGTAACGGCGGATGCCGGCTTTACGATATTTCTGATCTGGCGCATCCGAAAGTGGTGCTCGGCTTTGGGTCGTGTCCGGGTTGGGACAAGTATCTGATGGACGCGCCGATCGGGAATGGCCGGTACATCGCGTACAACAATGCTCATCAAAATATCGTCTGGTTGGACATGTTGGCGTCGCCGCAACCGCGCGTCTCCTGTACGACGAAATACAATCGCATCACCTTGTCGAACGGCATCTGCCGATTCGACGAAAACCGCGCGTTGGTCACCTCCAACGCAGGGTATCTGTTCCTGTCGCCCAACGAGGGCGATCCCCCCGACCACGCACAGTGGACGGTCAAGCGTCTGCCGGGGCCGGCCTCTAATGGCATCCCGCGCAAAGACCCGGAAAGTACGCGCGTCGTGAAGACGAGCCGGATCTATCGTACGGTGGCACTCTATGATTTTGCCGATTTGGATCGCCCGGAACTTCTCGCGCACTGGAATGTATCGGGTAATCCCGACATCGCCGCGTTCCACAAAGGGAAGGTCGTGGTCCCTTGCGGACATCAAGGTGTTTTGCTCCAGAAGTAGACACTTTGCCCTTCCCTTTTCACCCGGACCTCCGTATCATTGCGGACACTTGCTGCGTGTTATCGTTGGGACAGCGTAAACCGGGTTTCACACAATGAAGGGGGCGCATCATGTTGGATACGACGAATCCTGCCGTGGGGATGATTCTTTTTGCCTGTGGTGGGTTGGCCGGGGCGGTCTTTGCACTGCCTTTTAAGCGTGTCAAAAATTGGGCGTACGAAAGCTATTGGCTTTTTTATGCGATTTTTGGTCTGGTGCTCTTTCCGTGGGCGTTGGCGCTATTAACTGTGCCGAACCTGAAAGAGGTTCTGACGGAAGCCCCCGCCGGGGTACTGGTGCGCTGTGCTGGCTTCGGTGCGCTGTGGGGGCTGGGTGGCCTGACTTGGGGCTTGATGATCCGCTATCTGGGAATCGGCCTTGGCTTGGCTATTGGCTGCGGGCTCTGCTCGGCGACCGGTACGCTGATTCCACCGATTGTGGCCGGCAAGGCGGCTGACTTGGTTAAGGATACCGGCTCCATTGTGGTGCTACTGGGCGTGTTTGGCTCTTTGGCGGGTATTGCGCTGGTGGGACTGGCCGGAAAGGCCAAAGAGAGCGAGTTGTCGGAAGAGGAGAAGAAGCGCGCGGTTGCCGAGTTTGATTTCAAGAAGGGTATGCTCGTCGCTCTGTTTTCGGGTATTGCGAGCGCGGGGATGAACTTCGGCTTGCAGAGCGGCGATGTGTTGCAGGAGGCGGCGGTGCGTGGCGGCACGCTCTCGACTTGGCAGGGGATACCGGTGCTGGTCGTGGTGCTGCTGGGCGGCTTTGTGGTTAACGCCGCGTGGTGCCTGACGCAAAACGCCAAAAACCGGACGTTTGGTGATTACTCCAAGGGTGGCTCGTTGGTTGTGCCCAACATCTTTTTCGCGGGCTTGGCCGGCGTGATCTGGGCGATGCAGTTTGTCTGCCAGAAGGTTGGTGAACCCGCGATGGGCGACATGGCGTATATCGGGTTTGCGATTGTGATGGGCTCGTCGATTTTCTTCAGTTCTCTGGTAGGAATCCTGCTGGGCGAATGGCGGGGCGTGGGCACCAAGACCAAGACCCTGCTAGGGCTGGGCATCGTGACGCTGTTGGTCTCTTTCTGTGTGATCTCCTACGGTAACAAGCTCAAAGAGCAAGCCAGCCGACCTGAGGTTATGGCTGAGAAAGAGGTGCAGAAGGCCGTGGATGCGGTGGAACGCTTGCAGAAGTAGTGACTTACTGCGTTAACCAGTCGTGCAGGTCTGACAGGCAGTGCAAGACCGGGGCGCCGCACTGCGCGAGACGCGCATGGGATTGATGGCCCTGCGAGATGAGCAGGCAGCGGACGCTGAGCGCTTCCGCGACTTCGTGGTCATGTAGCGAATCGCCGATGAGTAGGATCTGCGGACAAGGGACCTCAATTCGCGCAAGCAACGCGCGCCCTAGGTCGAGTTTCGACTGTCCGTACAGGTTGTCTACGCCGCAGATGTGCGTGAAGTGATGCTGGATGCCGAACGTTGCCAGCATGCGTTCGAGGATGGTCTGCTCCGATGCCGAGAGAATCGACTGGCCGACCCCTGCGGCGGAAAAATGCTGGAGCGCGTTGGTGGCCTCCCGGTGTAGCCGGAGGTCAGGCTCAGCCAGAAACAGGTCGTGGAACTCGCGCGCCATCGCGTCCCAGTCTTCGCGTTCAAGCTGAAAACCGACGGCCTCATAAAAGTGTCGGACCGGAAAGCCGAAGATGTCGCGGTAACGCGCGACATCCAATAGCGGCAGGCCGCGCGTGCGCAACATGCCGTTCACCGCGTTGACCCCCGCTTGGGTATCGTCCAGCAAGGTTCCGTTCCAATCCCATATCACATGCCGGATCTGTCGGGAAGGCCGCTCGTCTGTTCTGTCAGAATCGCACATAAAAAGTGGTTCCACTATAATGCACCTCGGGGGCGCGAGGCAAGGTAATCGGTTAGTGTATTCGACTAAGAGTGAGGACTAAGAGTTGTTCCCGCGCATAGCGCGGCCCTTGTCACCGCAGGTTTAGTAAGCAGACACTTGCCCAGTGCTACCGCGCCGTACGCGGCGGCACAACGTTTATGCGCCGCTCGAATTCGGGATCGAGAAAGCGAAAAAATAGGCTACTTTTTAGGTTGAGCCGATTGACAATCACGGCGGGACACGCTACGCTGACCCGCCTCATGAAAGTTCTGTGCCGTCACTGCCTATCCTGCGGTCTTCTGATTGCGTCCCTACTGTGCGCCGACGTTGCCGATGCACAGACCACGCCCGTGCCGCCGGACACCAATTGGGTGATTCACGTTGAGGCCACACCGCTCTCTCCTGTCGTGCGTCCCGGCCCCTCACTTCTCAAAGAGGTTCCTGGCCTGACGGTTCGCGACCAAGGCGCGGGCAGCCCGCAGGCCGATCTCTCGGTGCGCGGCAGCCCCTTCAACAGCACGGGCCTGCTGCTCAATGGCCTCACCCTGCGCAACGCCCAGACCGAGCACTGGCATGCCGACATGCCCGCGCCGGATGTCTGGTTCGACACGCCCACAGTCCTGACCGGGCTCGACCGCTTCCGTACTGCACCGGGCCATCCATCCGGTTCGGTCAGTCTGAACCTTGCCCCTATCCGTGAACGCCAGCGCGTCATCACGGCGGGCGCGGGGAATAAAGGCGTCCTCTTCGGCAACGTGCTGGCCACCGAGACCGGTACGCTCGACGGCGGCGCGACGGCCGGTGTTTCGTCGTTCCTTTTATTCGACCATGCCGACCAGACCGACGGCGAAAGCGACAATGATCTGATGCGCGTCGCTGCCGGCGCCCGCGTCGGTGCCGCGAGCGACGCCCTGCAGGGCGACCTCATCACCGCCCTCTCTTGGCGCGAATTCGGCGCGCGCGGCTTTTACGGCACTGACCGCAAATACCCTGCCGAGGAGCGTAGATCGGACGCCCTTCTCGCGGGGACGTTGCGCTTCACGGAAGATCCGCTTCAACCCGCCCGTCTCTCGGCCGCCTGGTCGCGTACCGACGACACCTACTGGCTGGATCGTCACCGGCACTCTTTCTTCGAGAACGACCACACCACCGATTTTCTGGCGATCCATGGCGACACACGCCGGACCTTCAATGAGACATTCTCTGTCGACCTGCGCGCCGACGCCGACTTGGAGACGATCGACAGCTCGTCGCTCGGCGACCACACGCGCAGCCACGCCGCGTTCGCCGCCTTGCCGAATCTCACCACGGGGCCTTTCGTCTGGACGGCGGGAGGTTCGCTGGATCTCTTCTCCAGCGATTCGGCCGCCTGGTTGCCTGCGGCGGGCGTCGAATGGATGGTTTCAGACACGCACATCCTTTTCCTCTCCTACACCGAAGCCGTCCGGCAACCCTCCTACACCGAGTTGAACTACGAATCTCCGTCGTCACTCGGTCATGCCGGCCTGAAACGTCAGCGCACGCGCACGGCAGAGGTCGGCTGGAAAGGTCAGACCGAAAGGCTGACGTGGCGCACGGCCCTATTTCATGAACGCGGCGCGAACATCGTGGACTGGCTCAAACGCAATCCGGGCGGACGCTGGGAAGCGGTCAATCTGGACGACATCAAGACCTGGGGCGGCACGGCAGAAGCGCACTTGGATCTTACGGCCGATACCGGCGTCGGGGTTGATTTACTCGCCCTGTCAAAGCGGTGCGACACCGACTTCCACGCCAGCCGCTACGCGATGGACTATCCGAATGCCGAGGCGGGGGTGAGCGTGCGGCACCGTTTCTCGCGCGACCTTTCAGTGCGTGTCAGGCAAGGTGTCTCGAACTATGCCAGCAACCGTGCGCGCGCCCATGACGACTGGTTTTTCGATACCGGTGCCGAACTGCAGTGGCGCGTACCCGCCACCGAGCGCGCCACCCTCAACGCGGGCGTCAGCAATCTGCTGGACGACGACTTTCAACTTTATCCCGGCCAAGAACCCGCCGGCCGCCGATTTTATGCATCGCTCACTTATGCGTGGTAGGCTGGTTGAGAGTTGCTTGCAGGTGTGGCACGGGCATCTTGCCTATGTTTCATGGGCGGGACGCCCATGCCACGAGGGATTTTGCAAGANNCCTTGCTTACAGGTGTGGCACGGGCATCTTGCCCGTGTTTCATGGGCGGGACGCCCATGCCACGAGGGATTTTGCAAGAGCCCTAGTTGAAAGTTGACGTGCCGACTCCAATGCTCCTAGCTCCCAACGCGGACGAAGTCCGCAACCCCAAGGATAAGGGCGAAAGCAATTCCGTTTTTATCGCACTTGGCGAGCTATAAAGCACTGGAGTGCCTTTTATTGGGCATCAATGCCCAGTATGACAAGCGGAACCGACGGGACACCACGACCCTGCCTGACGATATTGTAAAACTCGCCTTCGTAGTAAGCCACGCCAGAACTCATATGTTTTTGAAGTGACTTCATGGGCAGTATCTCAATTCCGACGTCAATTTGATCGCGGACGAAAAAGGCCAGGTGCTTGACAAAAAGATCGTATGCCACAAACGAATATTTGCCGAATTGCACCTCAACGGCCACACGATCCTTCACGAAATCGGTCTGATTATAACTGAGTATCGGCTCCTCGCCTGCCTCCTCAATTTCCTTCTTCTGCTCTTTGGCCGACATGGTAAGTGTCTTCCGAATTAGCTTCTCGCTTCGTGTTACCCAATAACTGATTCTACTCTCTTTCCAGCCCTTGGCTGACAGGAAATGCTTGAACTCCTTATTCATGCCAATCGGACTGAACAGCAATTCTCCTTTCATCCTTTTTTCTTTCGACACCTTGGTTCTACACTTTTCGGCGTCAACCGTCGCAATGACATCTTGAATCTCTTCCCACAGTGCCGGTTTGTGGACGAGTAGAAACTCAAGCCCATTGAGATGGGAATAGGTTTCGACGATTCTCATTGAGCAGCGTACCTTTCTCGCTTGTTCTTTTTCTCCAAGAGCATCGTCTGGGTAACGTCAACGGCTTTTGGGGGCCTCTTCCATGGCGCGATGGTAAGACTGTTTCCAGCTTTGATCGGATCATAAACTGGTTTGTGCATCGGACGCGTCCTGAGTGTGCCGGCGAGTTCTGCAGCGATCCTCTCTTCAGCGAGGCTCACATATTTCGGAACCACCTCTGCTCCGGCCCCTCGACGTCCGTGACGTACAGCCGCGATAACTGTTGTTCCTGACCCTAGAAACGGATCAAAAACCCAGTCTTCCGGCTTCGTCATCGAAAGAACTAAACGTTCAATCAGTTCAACGGGGAACTGACATGGATGTTCGGTCTTTTCTACATGGTTGCTCTTTACGTTGGGAATAATCCAAAGGTCTCCGGGGTTTTTCCCCAAGGGGTTACAGGAGTATTCACCCGCTTTCGGACCTTTGAAGTGTTTTTTCCCCGGATATTTTTGAGGGATCCGTACAGGATCCAGGTTGAAAAAATATTTTTCCGACTTGGTAAACCACATGATGGTTTCGTACCGACCAGAAAAACGTTTGGAGCAATGCAACCCGTGTTCGAAATGCCAAATTATCCGATTGCGCATCCGCAAGCCAAGTTTCGTGAAAACCGGATAGAGCATGGTGTCCAAGGGAATGATGGTGCCTCCATCGACATAATTCCCAACCTGCCAACAGATGCTCCCGCGCTGGGAGAGACACCGAACACACTCCTGAATGACTTCGGCTTGCTGGGCAATGTATTTGTCGAGCTTGAGCCGCTTTTCGTATTCTTTGCCAATGTTGTAGGGCGGTGACGTGACAATCAGGCCAAAAGTCTCGTCCGGGCAATTACGCAACAAGTCAAGGCAGTCGCCAGGAAACACGACGACTCGCTCGTTCGGGTCAAAGTTATCAACTATGTTCTGTACCTTCTCAAACATGGGGATAGAATACCGGATCGGCGATGGCGGGTCAATTCACCAAACCCTAAATCCTAAATCCTAAATTTTCCCTAAACTCGCGCGTGCGCGCAACGACGGCGCGCACGTTGACAAGTCCGCGCGGTGTCACGTATAATCATACGGCATTGTCATGAGGTGCGTCAGTATTTTGTGTGCGTTGCCTGTAAGTAAGACATTATCGCGACACGATATGAATGGTTGCCGCCTTGCGGCGCCCTTGCGGTCTCGTGGCAATAGGCGGGTAGCGGTCACATATGAGCACAGGAAATCAAGAGGCTGTCAGTCAGTTTATCAATCACCACGTGATGCATCACGCGGGATCGCTCGACGCATGGAATCTGCCGTTTTTCCGCATTGATGCGCTGGAGTGGTTCCGCTATGACTCGGTGATGGTCTTTGTGGTGGGGGCGTTGCTTGTCGCCACCGCCTGGGCCGTCCGCCGTTCCCACACGGCGATTCCAAAAGGGCTCGCGGCGGTGGCTGAGGCGTACGTGGTCTTTATCCGTGACCAGATCGTGCGCCCCAACTTCGGCGACCGTGCCGGCCACAGGACGCTCTCCTTTTTCTGCTCGCTGTTTATCTTTATCTTGTTCTCGAATCTGCTGGGGCTGATCCCGCTTTTCAGTACGGCAACCGGCAATGTCAACGTGACCGCCGGCTTGGCGACCATCTTCATGGCGGCGAGCCTGACCGCCGTGATCCACGCGCACGGCTGGCGCGGGCTCAAGGCGGCGTTTGTGCCGGGCGGTCTCCCGGTCTGGTTGACACCGATCATGGCGGTCATGGAAGTTGTCAGTTTTCTTTCACGCGCCTTCGCACTGACCATGCGTCTGTTCTGCAACATGTTGGCGGGCCATATCGTGATCTACTCTTTGCTGGGGTTGATCGCGATGTTCGGTTTGATGGCAACACCGGTAATGGTGGTAACGATGGCGATGTACGTCTTTGAACTGTTTGTGGCTTTCCTGCAGGCGTATGTCTTTACCCTGCTGTCGTCGATTTTTATGGGCATGATGGTCAATCCTGAACACTAAACACACGAGGTATACAATGATGATTCCCTTGGCAGAGGTTTCCGCAGCGCTCGGTGCCGGCATCGTTATGATCGCCGCAGCGTTGGGCATCGGCGGAGTGTGCGCGGTCGGCCTGCAGTGCATGGCGCGGCAGCCTGAAATACAGCCCAAACTGCAGACCGCGATGATTATCGGCGCGGCCTTTATCGAAGGCGCAGCGCTGTTCGCGCTCGTGATCTGTCTGATGAAGGGCTGACGCGTAACCGGGCTGTCAAGGCCCGGGTAAGGGTGCGAGCATGAGCGACGTGGAACACACTGCGGCGACCACAGCGGTGCCCGGCGTGCCGGAGCCGTTGCAGCAAATGCCGAGCGATGTCATGCAGATCTCTGACAAGATGATCCTGCTGACCTGGCTGGCTTTCGGCCTCACCGCCTTTTTGCTGCACAAATTGCTTTGGAAGCCGATCCTGCGCGCGGTCGAGGGGCGTGAGCGCTCAATCAGCGAAGCGTTGGAAGGCGCGGAGAGTGCGCGGCGTGAACTGGCCGAAGTCGAGGCGCGGCGTCGAGAGACGGTGGCGCGCGCCGCCGCCGAAGCACGCGAGGTGACCGAGCGCGCTGTGCGCGAGGCAACCGACATGCTGACACGCGCCGAAGACGAATCCAAAGCAATGACGCAGCGTCGGATCGAAGAAGCCCAGCGGTCGATCGCCGCCGAACAGCACCGGGCGATTGAGGCGGTCCGTAGCGCTGCGGCTGATCAGCTCTGCGATACGCTGGAGCAGTTTCTGCGCCACGAACTGACCGAGGAGCAGCGCCGCGCCTATCAGCAGTCTGTGGTGGGCGAGGTGACGACATGACCCGCAATGAGCGCTACGCGCAGGCCTTCGCGCGCGCCCTGCAAGGTGCGGCCGCAGCCCGACGCGAAGAAACACTTGTGACGGCGAATGTGGTCGCGCTGGAGCAACTCTGGCAGGTGTCGCCGGAGTGGCGTCAGTTCTGCCGCACCCGTCAACCGGGCGGTACCCGTGTGCGCGTCAAGCAGGTGCGACAACTCTTTGAAGGCAAACTGCCGGAGATCGTTGTGCGGTTTCTGGAAGCCGTGGCGCAGCATGACCAGCTTGCGCTACTGCCCGATATCTGCGTGCAGTATCAGCAGTTGGCAGCGCGGGCGCGGGGATGCAGCCGGGTGCAGATGAGCTTCGCGTGCGAACCGACCGAAGAGCAAGTCGCGCGCGTCCGCAACTGGGTGGCGGCGACGCGCGGCCCGGAGATGGAGGTGACCGTGCTCACCGATCCGGAGTTGATCGCTGGCATGCGCCTCTTTGTGGATGACACGCGTATCGATGCGTCACTCGCCGGACGTCTCAAGCGTCTGCGTGTGAGCCTGCGCAAACCCGTGCCTGTGGCAGCGGGAGAGAATGAGAGTGGAAAACAGGCATGAAGATTCAATTGAAACCCGATGAAATCGCGGCCCTATTGCGTCGTCAGATGCAGCAGGTAGACCAGCCGATAGACATCGCCGAGGTGGGAACGGTACTGAGCGTCGGCGATGGTATCGCGCGCGTGGATGGCCTCTCCAAGGTCATGTTCAACGAACTGGTCGAAACCGAAGACGGTGTGGCCGGATTGGCGTTGAACCTTGAGGAAGAGTCGGTCGGCGTGGCGATTCTCGATGATGTCACCCATGTACGTGAAGGCGATCTTCTCCGCAGAACCGGCCGCGTCGTCTCGGTGCCGGTCGGCCCGGCGCTGACCGGCCGCGTGGTGGATGCGCTGGGGCGGCCGTTGGACGGTCGCGGCGCAGTCATCACCGATGAACAGTTGCCGGTCGAGGGTTTCGCGCCGTCGATCACCGAGCGTAAGAATGTGTGCGAGCCGTTGCAGACCGGCATTCTGGCGATCGACGCGCTGACGCCGATCGGACGCGGCCAGCGTGAACTGATTATCGGCGACCGCAAAACCGGCAAGACCACGCTGGCGATCGACACGATCCTGCATCAAGCCGGTACCGGCGTCCACTGCTTTTACGTGGCGATCGGCCAGAAGCTCTCGACCGTCGCCGCGTTGCACAAACTGCTGATGGAAAAGGACGCGATGGCCTATACGACGATCATTCTGGCCAACGCCTCGGATCCCGCACCGCTGCAATATCTGGCACCCTATTCCGGATGCGCGATGGCCGAGTATTGGCGTGATCGAGGTGAGCACGCGCTGGTGGTTTATGACGATCTCACCAAACACGCGCAGGCTTACCGGCAGATATCGCTGTTGCTGCGGCGACCGCCGGGACGCGAGGCCTTCCCCGGCGACGTCTTCTATCTGCACAGCCGTCTGCTGGAGCGGGCGGCCAAACTCTCGGACGCCAAGGGCGGCGGCAGCTTGACCGCGCTGCCGATTGTCGAGACGCAGGCCAACGACATCTCGGCCTACATTCCGACCAACGTGATCTCGATCACGGACGGGCAGATCTACCTGGAAAGCGAGCTGTTCTTTTCCGGACAGCGCCCGGCGATCAACGTCGGCCTGTCCGTGTCGCGCGTCGGCGGCGCGGCCCAGACCAAGGCCATGAAAAAGGTGGCCGGACCGCTGCGCATCAACCTGGCCCAGTACCGTTCGCTGGAAGCGTTCGCCCAGTTCAGCTCCGAGCTGGATGAGGACACCCGCCGCCAGCTCATGACCGGCGAGCGCCTGATGGAAACCCTGAAGCAGCCCCAGTATGCGCCGCTCGCGGTCGAGGAACAGGTGGTCATGCTCTATTTGGCCAACAAGGGCGTGCTGGTCGAACTCGACAAGGAGGACATCCGCACGTTCCTGCTCGATTACCTGACCTATCTGGGCGGCCGTGAACCGGACCTGCTGGCTGGCCTTGCCGGCGGCGGCCCCTTCACCGAGCAGGACATGCTCGCGGTTGACCAGTCGGTCGGCGAGTACCTGCCGCGCTGGATCGCGGAACACGAGGACTATGGAACAGCTGTCTGAAATCAAAAAACGCATCAAGAGCGTCAACGATATCAAGCAGATGACCCGCGCCATGCAGTTGATCAGCGCGGTTAAAATGCGCCGCGCCCGCAGCCAGCTGGAGCAGACCATGCCGTTTTTCGCCCTGTGTGCGGAGTCGATCATCGAGCTGCGCGAAGCGGACATCGTGATTGACAACCGTTTTTTCCAGCTGCGCCAGAAGAAGAAAGGCGAGACCTGGAAGATCGGCTATTTTATCATGACCGGCGACCAGGGATTGGCCGGCGCCTACAACCTGAACGTGCTGGCGACAACCGAGCAGCACATCCGCTACAAGCAGGTCGATAACGTCCGCAAGGGCCTGATGACGTCGGCCAAGCTCTATGTCTGCGGCAGCATCGGCAAGGACCGCCTGGTCCGCGAGGGGTTCGACGTCGACGAGACGTTCCGTTACACGATCAGCGAACCGACTTACTACCGGGCCCGTGACATCTCGGACTACATCTACGACTTGTACGAGAACGAAACGCTCGACCTGGTCTACTTCATCTACACCAAGATCGAGTCGGCCGTTTCGATGAAGCCGATGGTGACGCGCATCCTGCCGGTCAACCCGGACGCGCTCGAAGAGCTCGTGCCGCCGGAATACTGCCAGCAGCGCGGCCTGATCGCCGGCGCCTCCGTCGAGTACGCGCCGTCGGTCGACGATGTCGCCAACTACCTGATCAACACGTATCTTAACGGCATGGTTTACGGCGTGCTGACCGAGGCCTACGCCAGCGAGCAGACAGCCCGCATGACCGCCATGGACAACGCGACCGACAACGCGACCGACATGCAGGTCAAGCTGACCTTGAAAAACAATCAGGCCCGCCAGGGCCGCATCACGAACGAACTCACTGAGATCGTCGGCGGAGCGGAGGTTCTGGCCGAGTCGTACCGGCAGCTTCCTGGCGCAGATGCATCGGCCTTGGAAAGAGGATAAGGAAAATGGCATCAGGATATGTAACGCAGATCATCGGGCCGGTGATCGACATTCGCTTCCCGGAGCAGGAGATCCCGGCCATCCACGAGGCGGTCGAGGTCAAGGCCCAGCCGGACACCATCGTCGTCGAGGTCATGCAGCAGCGCGGCGCCGGTGTCGTGCGCTGTGTCTCTTTTGCGCCGACCGACGGGCTGGTCAGGGGAACCGAAGCGGTCGCGACCGGCTCGGCCGTCAAGGTGCCGGTCGGGGAGACGATCACGGGCCGGCTGTTCAACGTGCTCGGCCAGCCGATCGACAATGCCGGACCGGTCGTGGCCGCCGACTACTGGCCGATCCACCGGCCGGCGCCCTCTTTTACCGACCAGTTTCCGGAAGAGAAACTGCTCGAGACCGGCATCAAGGTCATCGACCTGCTCGTGCCCTTCAGCCGCGGCGGTAAAATCGGGCTGTTCGGCGGGGCCGGCGTCGGCAAGACCTTCCTGATCCTGGAATTGATCCGCAACATCGCCCGCGAGCATGGCGGCTACTC
>LSQX01197753.1_pt1 | contig 16335 bp, 13 predicted proteins | sample 654561 | NCBI WGS metagenome assembly LSQX01 (sample SAMN04489861, study PRJNA283612) | anaerobic digester metagenome | isolation source: 4 biogas reactors fed with cattle manure at either 37C or 55C with and... | place: Denmark: Kongens Lyngby | collected 2014 | reverse complement strand
TCTATTTGCAGTATGTATTAAAACTTGAGCTACTGACAAATCTAGGCTATAGCGCCGTATTTATTCTACTGGGAAATATATTTGGGATCTCCCTTGGCCTCCTCATTGGTTCTTCTAATAAGAAAAGCCCTGGAGTCAAAACGATGTTCTCCATAGTGTTAACCCTGTTTTTATCCTTCCTAGCAGGGCTTATGAGTCCTGATATAAAGGTTGCCATTGATAAGAGTTTTCCAATAGTTTCTAAGCTAAACCCTGTCTCTATTGTGACAAACAGTCTCTATAGAATCAATCTACTGGGCAACACCAGCAATCTAACCCAGGGCATGGTGGCACTGGGAGTTTATTCCATCCTTTTACTGGGAATATCCTATCTCTTTTTAAGGAGGAGCCAATATGACAGTATTTAAGTATTTTATAAAAAGTGCCTTTAGGCAAAAATGGATCATCCTTGGCTACGCCATGATATTCTTTGTACTGTCAATAATAAATGGCTCTCAAACCCAAAACAAAGAAAGCTCTTTTATACAAACAAATTTAAATATTGGAGTGGTTGATAAAAGTGGCAGTGAGCTCTCCCAGGGGCTGACCATGTATCTTGATAAAGCCAACACCATCATTCCCATGGAAGATGACATGGGATCCATTAAAGAAGAAATCTTCCTGCGAGGGGCAGACTCAGTGATCATTATTCCCGAAGACTTTCAGTCCCTAGTAGAAAACAAAGAGAAGTCCATTGAGATCGTCCGTGATGACAGAGCCCTGGCACCCCAGCAGATTGAAAATGAAATCAATAAATACTTGGCCTTTGCCATGGCAACCTACAAAGAGGGCGCCTTCCATTTGGATAAGGCTCAGCTGGCTCTGGATAAAGAAGTGGAAGTAGAGCTACTCAAGGGGGTGACTCCCTCTAAGACCGACGGCGTCAATATATGGTTTCGCTACTACTTTAACTTTGCCAGCTACGTCATCATCGCCATATATGTAGCAGTCATTGGGCTAATCATGACGGACTTTAACACCAAGGACATTCAAGATCGTACGAAGATTTCCTCTAAAAAGTTTATAATCTTTAACACCGAACTCTATCTGGGACAAGTTGTGGTTGGACTTCTCATCTCATCGGTATTTGTACTGGGAGGTCTTGCACTAAAGGGAAAATTCATAGCCGAGGTAGACCTCTTTAAATACATTATCAATCTATATGTTTTCTCTTTTTCAATGCTGTGTTTTACCTTTTTAATAAATAACCTGACCACCAGCCGATTTGTCATCAATGGGGTAAGCACCGTGGCAAGCCTAGGAACCTCCTTTATCTCGGGAGTATTTCTTCCCCAGGAGTTTCTAGGAGAAAAGGTACTGGCTATCGCTAAATTTTTTCCAACCTACTACTACGTAAAATCCAATGATATGAACACCAACTCCTTTGCAGATATTCGCTACAATCTCCTGATGCAAGTGCTATTTGGGATAGTCTTTCTATCCCTAGGTCTTTATTTTTCCAGGACAAAACAAAGAAGCTAATTTAGGCAAGCTCTGGCTTCCAGCGAGTCCCAGGGGCTTTAGCAAGTAAGAGTCATATAAGTAAATAGTAGACCCAAGCTACCCTGTTGTGCGTCTTTACAAAATAAGAAAGGGATTGGACCCTTAGAGTAAAAAATAAGACCCAGTGAATACTCACTGGATCTTATTTTTATAGCTGTATATTATTTATCCAATCCCATTTTTTTAATTATGGCTCTTGCCCCAAATAGGGATAATAGTAATACAAACCAGCTTTTTTTGCTTTGTTGAGGTTGTTTTTTTACTCTCATATTGATTGCTCCTTTTATTATTTTCTAGATATGGCTTTTAAGATTGCCAGTAAAACGATGGCACCCAGAAAGGCTACTCCTAGTGAATATAGACTAAAGCCTTGCACTCCGCTTTTGTTAAAGAAACCCATAATAAATCCGCCTAGAACCCCACCTATAATACCAACGACAATGTTTGCCAGGGCTCCCATCGATTGGTCTGTATTCATCATTTTACTGGCTAACCATCCTGCCAGTGCTCCAATAATTATCCATGATAAAATTCCCATACTATTTCTCCTTTGCTTATTTACATATTCTTTGTGTACTAAAATATCTATACCCCCACTAGATAAATTTTAATCGAACTTATTTTAAAATGGGTGTCTATTAAGATAAATCCTAGGATAATCACAGTAGTTTATTGAAAATTTGCTCTTTTAAAAGAAGTATTTTCTATATTCTAAGATAAGTTTTACGGGATATTTTTTGGAACTCATATTTATCTCATGATGAGCTCTAGGCGAAAGCAGAAAGCGAACTTCCTAAATGTCTTCACTTAAAAGAGAAAGTAGTTAAATGTAATTTCTATTGGGGATATATATGATAAAATATTTATATACTTACACATGGAAATAAAATAACAGTAGATAGCTTTACGAAGGGGGAGAGATGGACAAAAATATAGTAGATCTAATAAAATCTGCAATGGATGAAAAAGAAGTAGTGGAAATAATAAGAAGACTGGTAGAGATACCCAGTCATCCGGGAATAGAAAATCAAGAGAGCGTCGTGGCGGAGTACATCAAAACTCTTTTTGATAAAGAAGCTATACCGGCCCAGGTTCGCGCCGTTGCTGACGGTAGGTCCAACATCGTCGCGACCTTAAAAGGTGCCGGTGGCAGGAAGTCACTTCTGCTAACAGGCCACACCGATACCGTCCCTCCCTATGATATGCAGGACCCCTTTACATTAAAGGAAGTCAGCGGAAAGTTCTATGGTAGGGGAGCCGTGGATATGAAGGGCCCCTTAGCCTGCATGATCGGCGCAATGATTGCTATAAAACGTGCTGGCATTGAGCTTCAGGGAGATCTCATATTTGCAGGAGTCATCGACGAAGAAGAAGGCAGTAGAGGCACCATTGCGCTACTAGAAGAGGGACTTAAGGCCAGTGGAGCCATAGTGGGCGAGCCAACGGACATGGATATCTGCATTGCCCATAGAGGCCTAGAGTGGCTTGAATTTCACTTTACTGGTAAAACCGTTCACGGCGGTAAACAAGAGGAGGGCATCAATGCCATCGTCAAAGCCTCTAACTTTATTCAAAGGCTAGAAGAAAAACTTATGCCCAAGATTCGCTCCCGAGTGCATCCCATTATTGGTCCTTCCTCAATGAACTATGGAACCATTAGTGGAGGTACCCAGCCCAGCACCGTGGCTGGAAGTGCCCTACTCAAAATAGACAGAAGATGGATACCCCAGGAAAGTTACCAGGAGGTATTAGGGGAGCTCCAAGAAGTCATCGATGAAATGGCAAGGCAGGATTCCCAGTTTAAGTGCCAAATGAAAGTCATGGAAGAAAGTGTAATGCATGGAGGCTACGTCCACCAAGCCATGGAAACCAGTGCACAGGATCCATTGGTAACAACAACGAAAAGGGCCATAGTAAAAGCATGGGGTAAAGAGCCCCAGCTCACATCCTTCTCGGCCTGGACCGATGGGGGGCTTCTAAGTAGCTACGCTAAGATTCCTACCATTGTTTTTGGTCCCGGGGATTTAGAGTCTGCCCACTCTTCCGAGGAATTTATAGAAAGAGCCCAGATCTATCTAGCGCTGCTTGTGTATTCCCTGACGGCCATAGAATTTTGTAATGACTAGTAGAAAGAAACTGGAATAATAGAAATAAGAAATACCACTGTGGGTATTTATGAATAAGAACCTAAGGAGTATGGGAAAATGAGAGAAACCAAGGACATGATAAAGGATAAAGAACTGTGGGCAGGATTAAACCGTCCGGCCTTACCCTTAGAGGAAGCGGATATTGTTGTACTGGGTCTTGCCTATGATGGGGCGGCCTCCTTTCGCCAGGGTGCCAAGGATGGGCCTAAATCCATTCGAAGTATAACCTATAGCATTACTCCCACAACGGAGGATTTTGAGCTTATAGAGGATTTAAAGGTCTTAGATCTGGGGGATTTCCAGGGGGAAGATCAAATCAGACTCTTCAAAGAGGTAGAAGAAAAAGTCAGTGAAATCGTGGGAAAAAAGAAATTTTTTACCATGCTTGGTGGTGACCACTCCACCTCTATTCCTATCTATCAAGGCATCAATAAGGCCCTAGATGAACCCTTTGGCATTATTCATCTTGATGCCCACTTTGATTTGTGCGACGAGCTGGGAGGAAACAAATACTCCCATGGCTGTCCTGCACGAAGAGCCACAGAGCTCAGCCATGTCTGCGGCGTAGAAAATATATTTTTCATTGGGATCCGCTCCATCGAAATGAATGAAGTGGAATTTTGTAAAAACAATCCCGTCAATGTCATAAGTGCTAGGAAATTTTATCAACTTGGAGTAGAAGAAGTTCTTAAAAGAGTAAAAGAGAAGATGAGCCATCTTAAACACATCTATGTGACGGTGGATATCGATGTACTGGATCCGGCCTACGCTGCAGGAACAGGGACCCCACAGTTTGGTGGACTTACCAGTAGAGAACTGCTGGAACTTCTAAGGGGCATCTTTGACCTACCGGTTATGGGTTTTGATGTTGTAGAAGTGGCTCCAAATTTAGATCCCACCCTGACATCGAGTTTTGCTGCTAGAAAGATTATCACCGAGTGCTGGGGCCATTATCATAGAAAAACAAGTAAACTAGCAAACTATGAAGTACTCTAAAGGAGACAAAATATAAATCCATTGATTGAGAATTTAAAAATTGGGTTCTGGCCTTAAAGGACCATATGGCCGACTATCCTGAAAAGGTAGATTGTATCTGCCCGGTTTTTCACCCCACCCTTAGTATTAGAGCCCTAAAAGCTTCATAGAACAGAGTTTGCCCAGGTATGAAAAGTGAAAAGACCCATGAAGCAATCATAAGGGAGGGAAAGTTATTTTCCAGTTTATAAAGGAATGAAATGATAACCCTCTATATCTAGAAGAAATTAAAAGAGAGTACCAGAAGGCTAAAGAAGATCCAAGTAAGCTATAATAGAAAAATATCGACAAGCTAGTTAGTGGACTTTTAGTGAAGAGGAGAGAAAAAGTGGATTTAAAAAGAGCAATAGAAAAAAACCTACTAGAATATGTAGCGGTAAAGACCCATACCAGCACAGCTCTGGAAAATAACAATGTGGAATTCTTTGAAAAATGGTTCGAGGAAGTGCCTTATTTCAAAGAGCACAGCCAGAACCGGGGGTTTCACGAAATAGAAGGAGATCATCTGGGAAGAAAAATTCCCTGGGCTCTGCTAAAAGGCCAAGGTGACGACACGATTATCATCATTCACCACACCGACACCGTGGATACCGATGATTATGGAGTGAACCTGGAACTGGCCTATAAACCCTATGAGATTACTGAGGAGTATAAAAAGGGCAGGGTTGATCTTGATGAACTGGTGCAAAAAGACTTAGACAGTGGACAGTGGCTCTTTGGTAGAGGAGTGGCCGACATGAAGGGTGGAGCCGCCATCGTACTATCTCTATTGGAAGAATATTCGAAGGCCCCGGACTTTAAAGGCAATATTTTATTTCTGGGAGTGCCCGATGAAGAAAACCTATCGGCTGGGATGAGAGGGGCAGTAACCCTTTTAAAAGAGTTGAAAGAGAGTCGTAGTTTAAACTACATTCTTATGCTTGATGTGGAGCCCCACGAAAGAGATTCCGAGGATGTGGCCACCATCTACGATGGCTCCGTGGGTAAACTGATGCCGGTGTTCTATGTAAGGGGCAAATTAGCCCATGTTGGACAAGTCTTTAGAGGGCTAAATCCAATAAACCTTCTCTCAGAGATCGTAAGAAAGACAGATCTCAATGCGGATTTCATAGAAACCGTAGGCAATACCACCACACCTCCTCCGACATGGCTCTATATGAAGGATAAAAAAGAAGTATACGATGTTTCGCTTCCTATAGCTGCTGCGGGCTATATGAGTGTACTTACTCTGGATAAGCCCCCTAAAGAAATCTTCGATAAATTATATCAACTAAGCTATGAAGCCTTTGAAAAGGTAATCGAAGATACAAAAAAAAGCTACAATAAGTATCAAAAAATGTCTGGAAAAAAGCTCGATGCTTTGAAGTGGAAACCCAATGTAAAATTCTATGGAGACCTATACAAAGAAGCCCTTAGAGATTCGGGAGAAGCCTTTACCCAGGCCATAGAAAAACTGATGAAATCTTTGAAATCCGATTTCAACAATAATAAATTATCTATTATTGATGGGGCTTATAAGATAATAGAAAAGACCCTTGAATATGTAAAGGATTTATCCCCTGTGGTAGTTATCGCTCTGTCACCGCCCTATTATCCCAATACAAATAATAATATGGTGGCAGAAAAATGCCTAGAAATAAATAAATCTGTAGAGAGTCTAGTAAAATTTGCAAAGGAGACTTGGAATCAGCAGTACTATGTGCAAAACTACTTTACGGGAATTTCTGATCTAAGCTACGCTATGTTTGAAGCCGATAGGGAAAACATCAAGTATATAGAAGAAAATATGCTGATGTGGAAAGACATCTACTATATTCCTCTAGAGGATATAAAGGAACTTTCGATCCCTGTTCTTAATGTAGGACCCTGGGGCAAAGATTTCCACAAATACACAGAAAGAGTCTATATGGAAGATTTATTCTATAGAACTCCTATATTAATAGACCGAATGGTCAAAGAACTATTATCAAATTAAGCAGGCCTTCCACAAGTCTACTGAATATATTTTTAGAAGAGCTGGAATAATTTAGTTTAGAATATTTTTAACTAGATGTTCTGGAGATAAAAATATGACACTAGCAATGGCTTCACAAAAGTGAATACTGTTACTAATTAAAAGGAGTGGTTGCGATGAAAAACGTTAAAAGACATCTTATAAAGATAATCCGTATTCTGCTCCTTTTAGTAGCCCTGCTTACTCTAGCGGTACTACTATACTTTGGGGTCATGAAATACAAATACCAGCAAGATATTATTGGTTTTTGGACAAATGAACAGGGCACACAAAAACTAGAGATCAGTGGTAGCTTTCTTGTGTATAGTAATGGCCCACTAGATCTAGAGGAGACCTATAAATATAAAGCAAAGTTCTATCATTTCCCAGGAGAAGATCCAGAGTTCTATTTATACCCCAAAAAAAATAATGAAGATGGATTACTTGGAGCCTTTGACCAAATAGAATTGCGAGGCAATAAGCTAGTAGGGAGTTTGCTGATTCAGGATTTGAGCGTTAACTTTACCGAGTTTCGTAAGGATTGGGTGAGTCCTCAAGTCCTTGGTAATTGGGTAAGCGAAGATGGGGAGGAAAGGCTAGAGATAACCAAAGACTTTTTGATTTACTCCTATGGTCCAGATTTCAAAGAGGAGACCTATACCTATATTTTTGAAACCTGGCACTCTGAGTACGAAAAGGATCGATTTATACTCTTGCCTACTTGGGATAATAAAAATGGTATAATCGGAGCCTTTGAGAAAATTGAATATACTGGTTTTAGTTTGATTGGTAGTATTTTAGTCCATGATATGGCAGTGGTGGAGACAGAGTTTCGTAGGGACTGGTAAGGCTGGCAGTACTGTGAATCCTTATCCTGTTTCCTTTAGGATTTAATACGAAATATCTCTTGCAACAAGTTGTCCACATGCTTGGTGCATTAGTATTTGTGTAGTAGTCTTCATGTAAACTATGCAGGCCTAAATATTGAGTGGATGAACATTCACGATCATGTCTAATGCATCATTTCAAAGGATCCTAAAGGGGTGAATATCTTGAATAAACAGGGGCTCAGGAAGGTCTTTAGAAAGGGCTTTAGATTTTATTTTATCTACGTCTTTCTTTTTGCCATTTTATTCTTCGCCCTTCAAAGACCAAAGAAAAAGGTTACTTTAGAAGAGTTTGTCCAATATTACTACTCCGCTGGGGAGAGGAATAAAGAAAGAGTGGAACTAGTAGAGTCAGGTAAAGACGGTGCTCTGGTTCGACTTAATCTTATTGCCAACGCCGGGAAGAATATAGACATTTCATACTATATTTTTATAGAGGGAATGTCTACCGATGTAATTTTAGGAAGTATACTGGACGCTGCAGACCGAGGAGTAAAGGTAAGACTGATACTAGATGGGATATTCAATAACTTTAAAGGCGATTTAAGGGATAGTATCTATGGATTTGCACTACACCCAAATATAGAGCTCAGATACTATGAACCCTTTAAGCTACTATCACCAATTACTTGGAACACTAGAATGCATGATAAAATTATTTTGATAGATGAAGAGATAGCTTTAATTGGCGGAAGGAATCTTGGGGATAAATATTTCCTTGAAGAGATTGAAAAGGAGAGATTTTCAAAAGATAGAGACGTTCTTATATTTAAAGAGGAGCCCCTAGAGAATAAGCCCAGTGCGGTGGATGATATGAGGGCTTACTTTAATAAAATATGGGATTATGAGCATACCCAGGATTCTATAAAAAGCCTTAGCCCTAGGCAGGAAGCCAGGGGAGAAGCATTTAACCAACAACTCATAGGCAAGTATAATAATTTTAAAAAAGAGTATGAGCCGCACCTAAGACCAACGAATTGGCGCGATAATACACTGAAGGTGGAAAGCATAAGATTTGTATATAACCCCATTGGAAGGGCCAATCAAGACCCCTGGTGCCTAAGGGTATTACTCAGCCTTGCTTCCCTAGCCGAGGAGTCGATATTTATACAAAGTCCCTATATCATACCTACTAGAAGTATGAAGTCTAGATTCGAGGAGTATGATATTGATTATAAAAAAATAACAATATTAACAAATTCCTTAGCATCAACGCCAAATCCTCTGGCTATGGCAGGATACGCTAATAGTAAAGAGAGGATAGTAGACAGTGGAGTAGAGGTACATGAATATCAGGGACCCGATTCTATTCATAGTAAAACATACATCATTGACTATCGCCTCAGTGTGGTAGGTTCCTTTAATTTAGATGCAAGGAGTAGTTATATAAATACCGAGTCCATGGTAATTATATCTAGCGAAGAGTTTGCTAAAAAGCTAAAGGCAAAAATTCAAGAAGATTTAAACAACAGTCTAAAAGTAGATAAGAACTACTCCTATATAGAGGATGCATATAAAATACAAGGTCATGTGAGTGCCTTTAAAGAAATAAAAATATGGCTTTTAGCCAAGATAGTGTATTTTGTAGATTACCTACTATGAAATGTTTTATCGAGAGCTTTCTATATATTTTAGATTCTCCATCTTAATATTAATTCCAAAGATATAAAAATGGATTTCAAACTAATTTCATGAAATTCTATTTTATGGTACAATATTTTTGTGTGTTTTAAAGGGAAAATTTGCCCTCTTTTATTAAAGTCAAAAAATCACAAAAGCAGAGGAAATTAGGGGAGAGGTGTTTGAATTGAATGTAAATCAACAATTCGATTTTTTTACTGAAAATATAGATGCTGGTTCAAAGCTCGATGTGGTTGAGATGGACTTCGTTAGCGCGAAAACCTTAACATGGAAAGAGCTTTTTAAAGGCTATGATAAACTCTACTGCATTACCTATTCATCGGGTATCGGTTTTATTTGTGAGCTGCTAAAACTGTTTGATTATGCAGAAGTTATATTCGGCTTTGAAGGCGTTATGTCATATAAGCTACAAGAGATTATGGCTTATCAGCAAAAGACCATCGAAAGACTTCAGACGGAATCAAGTAAAGCTAAAATTGATTTAACTTCTAGGATGGATAACAATGAGTTAAGGATGTATGTAGCAAGGCAAAGGCTATCCCATGAGAAGATCTATCTATTGGAGGCGGGGGACGGTAGAAAAAGAGTAATTACAGGTTCAGCGAATATGTCCTTCTCTGCTTTTACTGGTAGGCAAAGAGAAAATATAAGTTATATAGATGGAGATAAGGCCTTTGACTGGTACTTCAATAGTTTTAAGGAACTTAAAGAACTTAGCTCCGATGATATAACAACATCAGCCCTTTCAATTTCTGAAGATAGTAGCATGGACGAATTACCCATTGGTGAAACAATAAAAATAAGAAAAGCTCTGATAATTGAACCAGATTTAAGTGTAAAAGATGAAGTCGAGTTTGCCCTTAATGTTAAAAATCTTGCCAAGAAGCTTACCTCCTATATGCCAAAAGTGGATAAAAAAGGGAATACGAGTCTCACTCCCGAAACAATGATTCAAACAAGAAGAAGAATTGTAGATGCAAATATTCAAGAAAAGGAACTAAGAAGTGAATATCCACATTTAGTTATAGATATTGAAAATCAAAAAGTGAAATTAAATGATAAAGAAGTAAAACTTACTCCCACCAATGATGAAATAAAAAATGATGTAAACTTATTTATAGAATATATGGAAGGCTACCAAAAGTTTCACGGAGATGTAGGTGAACTGCAAAGAAAATACTATAGCTTTGCTGTTTGGTTTTTTACTACTCCCTTTATGGCAACAATGAGAAATATAGCTGTAAAGTACAATCAGAACCTATTACCCTATCCAGTTTTTGGCTTGATATACGGCCAATCGAAGGCCGGGAAAACAACATTTTTGGAAACCTTAATAAAAATGATGATAGGGCAAAAATTAAAAATATCAGCTCCGGAATTCACTAGATCTTCCATTGACGGATTGAGAAGATCAGTGATGGGGGCACCTATAATTGTAGATGATTTAACTCAATCAAGATTCAATCAACATGCTATTGAAACAATAAAAAATGATGATTTTGGTGTTCTTGAAAATAACATCAATTATCCTGCAGTAGTAATAAGTGCAAATGAAGATGTGAAGGCCGTAGCAGCTGAAATAGTAAGAAGAACTATAATATGCCACGTACAGGCCGGTCTGAAAAATACGGATATCTTAAAGACAAGAATTGTTCGACGAGTACAAAACAACATTGGAACCGCCTTCTACAGAGAATATCTAAATAGAATGATGGAGATAATGCCTGAACTTATTGAAGAACTAAAAGACGAAGAGTTTGATGGAGCAGTAGATTTATTAGAAGTATCCTCGGTCATAATTTATGAAATTTTGCAAGAACACTATGATAAAGAACTACCGGATTATATCAGGGTATTGTCGCTGGACGATTATTTCAATGAAAAAGTAACTGGTTCTCAAGCCATTGAGACAATTCAAAGAGCCTGGCAGGTAAATAGAAAGGCATTTGAAGTAAATAAGAAGTACTCTCAACTGAGATACAATGCTGGACAAACCTGGGAAGCCGATAGAATATTAAAGGAACTTCCCGAAGATATAAATGCTCAAAAATCAAGAGAATATATTATTATGGATTTAGATAAAGCGTCGGATTTCTTTGATATTAAATTTAAGAAGGAAAGCGGATTATTAGGCCTACTCAAAGATAAGTTTACCTAGATATTTGTTCTTCTTAGATAATTTCCGACAAATTAAGAAAAGACCCATTGCCTATGTGCAGTGGGTCTTTTCTTAATTTGATTTCGAATACTTCTTTAAAAGTAAAGAAATCTGTTTTTAATTACAAGCTCAATTTTTCCTAGAAGGGCTTTGTTCTAAAGAGAGTACCCTTGGTTCTTCCATCGCCAAGTTTTACTATAATGTCGTCTTCTTTGCCCTTGGCAACGATTAGAGAGGTACCATATTTCATCAGAATTTTTGCTGCTTCAATTTTTGTGGCTATTCCACCGGTTCCAAAGGAGCTCTTTTCACTGATGTCAATGTTTTTTTCAAGTTCATAGGGATCGGTGATCACTTCAATAAGCTTTGCATCGCTATGGGTACCGGGATTTTTATCGTAGATCCCCTTGATATCGGAAAGAAGAATTAGAAGATCTCCGCCCCAGAGGGCCGTTGTTTTTGCGGCCAGGATATCGTTATCACCGATTTTAATCTCGTCAGTACATACCGTATCATTCTCGTTGATGATGGGAAGAACCCCTTCATCCAGTAGGGTGAAGAGAGTATTTCGGATATTCAGTGTTCTGTTTTTTGATTCAAGATCTTCTCTTGTTAGGAGAATTTGGGCTATATGGATATCGTATTTATTAAAGATTCTGCGATAGGCATCCATAAGCTCCACCTGACCAATGGCGCACAGGGCCTGCTTATAATTGACATCTTCCTTACGGGACCATTTGCCTAGAGTGCTGACCCCTGCAATACGGGCCCCAGAAGAAATCAGAATAATTCTTTTGCCCTGATCCATCAGTTCTTTTACTTGGTGGGCGAGGCTTTCAATAAAAACCCGGTCAATGGTACCGTCTTTACTGGTGATGGTGCTACTGCCAATTTTTATGGCGATTTTTTTACTACTATCAATTATTTCCTTCACGTTTTCACTACTCTCTGCTTTGGCCCTGGCCCATAATTAAATACTTATAGGTTGTAAGTTGTTCTAAACCCACAGGACCTCTGGCATGTATTTTTTGAGTACTGATACCCATCTCGGCACCAAATCCAAATTCCGAACCATCGGTAAAGCGAGTAGAGGCATTTACATAGACCGATGAAGCATCGACTTCCCGGTGGAAGCGATTGGCATTGGTAAGACTTTCTGTGATAATGGCTTCGGAGTGCATGGTACCATAGGTATTGATATGATCAATTGCTTCTTGGACATCCTTTACTACTTTTATTGCCAGTATGGCATCGAGGAATTCGTCTTTATAGTCCTGCTCCGTAGCGGCTTTCACATCGATAACGGGCTTTGTTAATTCACAGCCCCTTAATTCCACTTCCTCCCCCAGTGCTTCATAAACTTTAGGAAGGAAGACATCTTTTAGATCTTCATGGACAAGAAGGGTCTCACAGGCATTACAGACTCCCAATCTTTGGGTTTTGGCATTAATAACAATTTTTAATGCGTTGTCTAGGTTTGCCGAGGCGTCTACAAAAACGTGACAGTTGCCTTCGCCGGTCTGTAGAGTCGGTACACTGGAATTTTCTACCACAAAGCGAATAAGTTTTGCTCCTCCTCTAGGAATAATCAAATCCAGCACACCATTGGCCTTAAGCATGTTAAGAACCAGTTCCCGGTCGGGGTCTTCGATAAACTGAACTACATCGGGGGAGATGGGAGAGAGAGCTAGTCCTTCTTTTATTGCTTTGATAAGGGCAATATTTGAATTAATGGCTGATGAGCTACCTCTTAACAAAATGGCATTGCCGGACTTAAGGGCAAGGCTAAAGGCGTCAACGGTAACATTGGGGCGAGATTCATAGATTATACCAATGATACCTATGGGAACGCTCATTTGGCTTATAGTAAGTCCGTTTTCCAAGGTCCAAACTTTGCTAGATTTCCAAATGGGATCGGGCAGCTGGATTACAGTGTGGATTCCATGGAGGATTCCATCAAGGCGTTGATTATCTAGAGCTAAGCGGTCCAGCAGAGCTTCCGACATAAAATTGTCTTTACCAATTTCTAAATCCTGAATATTGGCTTGAAGGATATTTTCTCTATGGGCTTCAATGGACTGGGCCACTTTTTCCAAGGCCATATTTTTATCTTTGGTTGAGGCTATGGCAAGTTTTCTTTGTGCAAATTTTAGTAATTTGCCTTTTTCTTTTATTGTTGTCATGTTTTTCTCCTAAATAACTAATAAATCCATTATACACTTTTACGGCAAGAAATAATAAGGTTTTATGAATAGGCCGATAGGGTCAACTAGTGTAATGATATTAGTGTAAAATTTCAATTAACGGACTAAAACTTATCTACAAGAATATAGTTTATTCCATTAATATTATAATAATGACTAAAATTAATTATGTCATAATATTTCTGGTTATGGGGATATAAATACCATTTATACCCCTATTTTGCAAATTTATACTGATATCAACAATAAATTGCTTGCCTTAGTGATAATTTTATGTTAATATTAGTATCAAGAAATACATAAAAATACGTACTCCTACATTTGGTGGAGTGCCGGAAATCTTTAGGGTAAGGGGATTTCCGGCACTCTTTTGTGTAGTGGATTATCCTCTGTTTTTCATAAGTTCTATTTTTATGTTTTCATAAAAGCACTTTTTGTCATAGGCAAGAAGGGCTTTTCTTTTTTTCTCTGGGGGCCAATCGTTGGAATAATCTTGGCTAAAGAGCAAATTATCAAAGCTCAGGGCAGGAAGATCCAGACTTTTTACCTCGCCATCATAAAGAAGGAGCCGGAGTTCATCCTTACCCGGGTAGGCATCAAGCACTAGGCTATCATCATGAAGGCGCTCAAGGATGGTTTCTTGAAAATCTTTTTCTTTTTTTAAAATAGCCAGAGTGCCTAAAACGTCTTCTTTATTGTGAAGGAAAAGCTCTTCTCTATGTTTTTTCAGTCCTCCTTTTTCGTAATTATAGAATAGATCCACCCAATCTTTTCCATTTAAGGTATCTTTTCGATAAAACCCCGCTTTTTTTTCTTGAGCGGATAATCGAAGACTTCCTTTGCTTCCTTTTTTCTTTAGATAAAGATAAAGGTCAAAGCCTCTTCTTTTGTCGAAGGCTTCTGCTAGAGCAAGCTTTTCAAGGCGCGAATTAATAAAGGGAAGATCAAAACTCTGTCCGTTGTAGTGAACGGCATAGAGAAAGCGACTGCTCAGAAGGGAAAAATTTAAAAGGAGAAGACTTTCATCCCTCTCTTCTTCGGCCATTTCTTGTCTTAAAACCCAATTGCCATTTTCTTGATAGGCATAGCTAATCATAACAACCCGGTTGTATTTAGGACTAAGGCCCGTGGTTTCAATATCAAATACAAAACCTTTTGATAAATTGAAATTCAGATCGATGTGCTCTTCTAGAGTGTACATATATAATCATCGCTTTCCATAATATTTTTAAGTTCCTTATAATCCTGAGTATAGGAAAGAGCCAGCATCAGTTTAATTCTTGTTTTTTGTCCATTTAAATTGGTACCAAAAAAGGCGCCTTTGTCTTTGAGTATTTTACCGCCGCCTTCATAGCCATAGGTGCCCAGCACCCTGCCGGAAGGGCAGCGAGAAACAATTACTATAATCACACCCTGATTCATAGCATCAATGATGGCCTCCACCACTAAAGGGGGTAGATTTCCTCGGCCCATGGCCTCAATGACAATACCTTTAGCGCCCTTTTGAACTAGAAAATCGATTAGGATTCTCCCCATGCCGGCATAGCTTTTTAAAAGGTATACTTCCTTTTGAAAGTCACTAACATGAATTTGACCATGGTGAACTCTTTTCCTAAAAAAGAGAACTTCATTGTTATCTACAATTCCTAGGGGGCCAAATTCTGTAGACTTAAAAGTATCAAGACTCATAGTATTGGTCTTGGTGACTTCTCTTGCAGCATTGACTTCATTATTAAGGACCACAAGGACTCCCTGGCCGGCGCTTTCAGCACATTTTACCGTAACAATGGCCGCGGCTAGATTGCTAGGTCCATCATAGCCTAGCTCTGAAGCATTGCGCATGGCTCCCACAACCACAACGGGCTTTTCGGTCTTAAGTGTAAGATCGAGAAAATAAGCCGTCTCTTCCAAGGTATCAGTACCATGGGTTACAATAACCCCTTGAATATCTTCTCTTTGGACGCTATCCTGAATGATCTTTGAGAGTTCCATCATTTTTTCTGGAGATATTTGTGGACCGGGAAATTCACCGTAATTTAGGACCTCGATATCACCAAATTCATCTAAGCCTTTGATCATCCCAAGGATTTCATCACTGCTAAGACTTGGCACAGCGGCCCCTAGATTTTTATCAATGGTCATACTTATGGTGCCACCTGTAAAAATAACTAAGATTTTACTCATACGCACTCCTTTACTTTTATTCGCCGTCATTATACCATGATATAGTAAAAAGGAGGAATAATGTACTTTGATCATGCATCTACAAGTCCACCATCAGATAGCCTAAATAGAAGCCTTTACGAGCTTTCATTACTGAGCCGATACAATCCCTCCTCTTCTCATAAGGAGGGCTTGGAGCTTCGAAAAAGGCTTCAAAGAGTTCGTTTACAAGTGGGGAAACTTATCGGTGCCCCTGAGGACGAAATTTATTTTACTTCCGGTGCCACCGAAGCCAATAATCTTGCACTACAAGGACTTTGTTTTAATAAAAAAGGCCATATCCTTTCCTCGGCCGTTGAACACGCTTCTATAGAAGAAGCTTTGGTGTTTTTAGAAAGTAGGGGTTTTAATGTTACTCGCCTTGATCCCAAAAATCTTACCAATAAGGAAATAGTTTTAGATAATCTTAGAGAAGACACCTTCATGGTAAGCATTATGACAGTGCAAAATGAAACCGGCGAGAATTATCCTTTGGATGGCCTAGGGAAGGCCCTTAGTAAAAGAG
>LSQX01301524.1_pt1 | contig 16338 bp, 14 predicted proteins | sample 654561 | NCBI WGS metagenome assembly LSQX01 (sample SAMN04489861, study PRJNA283612) | anaerobic digester metagenome | isolation source: 4 biogas reactors fed with cattle manure at either 37C or 55C with and... | place: Denmark: Kongens Lyngby | collected 2014 | reverse complement strand
TTGCGGTGGGAGCGGTGGCCCGGAGGCTCCTTGAGCACTTTGCCATTGAAGTTTTGTCGCATGTGACTCAGATTGGCTCAGTTAAAGCCAAGGAGCTCCCTGATAATTGGCGTCGGCTGAAGGAGGTAACCGAGGGCTCTCCAGTTCGCTGTGCTGACCCCAAGGCAGCTCAAGCCATGATAGAGGAGATTGAGGCGGCCAAAACGGCTGGGGATTCTTTAGGCGGTGTTTTTCAAGTCGTAGCTTGGCCGGTGCCGGCAGGCCTCGGCAGCCACGTCCACTGGGACCGCCGGTTAGACGGACAGCTGGCCCAGGCTCTAATGTCTATCCCTGCCATCAAGGGAGTTGAGATAGGCATAGGTTTTGAAGCAGCTTGGCGGCGGGGATCTCAAGTACATGATGAGATCTTCTATGACTCCGGGAGCCAAGAGAGCTTGGGATCAGATAGGAGCGATGCTTTCTCCTGGCAAGATAAGCTATGGCTGACTGCCGGCGGGTTTTATAGAAAGACCAACCGGGCAGGGGGGATCGAAGGCGGCATCAGCAATGGTTCACCAATTGTAGTCCAAGCGGCGATGAAGCCGATTCCAACCCTGTATGAGCCGCTGTATTCGGTGGATCTAAAGAACCTCAGACCGGTAGCGGCCGGGGTTGAGCGCTCCGATGTCTGCGCGGTGCCTGCTGCGGCTGTGGTGGGTGAAGCCATGGTGGCATGGGTGTTGGCTTCGGCCTTCTTGGAAAAATTTGGCGGAGACAGTTTGGAGGAGATTGAGGAGAGGTACCGTTCCCATCTTGCCTCACTCTCTCCAGAACCTCTCCCCGATCCTTGAGGGGGCCCAGGGAGAATTGGAGGAAGCAATGGGAAATGCGAATCTAGTATTAACAGGAATGATGGGTGCAGGGAAAACCACGGTGGGACAGGCCTTAGCGGGGCGGCTGGGGATGGAGTTTGTCGATTTGGATCGGGAAATTGAAAGGCAAGCCGGTGTCAGTATCAGACAGCTCTTTGAGGAATGCGGCGAAGATCGCTTTCGAACCTTAGAGACAGCCATCCTGCAGAAGGTCCTTAACCGACGAAACCAGGTGATCGCGACCGGTGGGGGAGTAGTAACCAAGGAAGAGAATCTCGCTTTACTGAAGAATCACCCGGTGGTATGGCTGGCTCTGGATGCCGGTACTGCTGCCCAGCGGCTCACCTTTGATGGAAGCAGGCCCTTGGTCAAGGCATCAAGCACAGCAACCGATGACCTGGAGGCTATGGTGGAAGAGGGTATGGCCAAGTGGATCCGGCTGGCGGAAGAACGGCGCCTTGCCTACAGCATGTGCGATTTGGTTGTCGATGCAACTAAGGCGCCGGAGGCGATAGTGGAGATTATTGCTGGCTGGTGGGAGAGGAGTGCTTCCCAGGAGGATTCGGCCAAACCCGGAACTTGGAAGGTTGAACATCTCACGGTGAAGGTGGCCGATAGTCCCTACCAGATCCATTTTGGTAAGGGGATCTTGGAAAACCTAGGAGAGCGGCTGAGAAGCGAAGCTGGATTGGAGCAGATACTAGTGGTTTCTAATCCCACGGTATTGGCCCTTTGCGAAGAAAAAGTAGCGGCCTCACTTGATTCGGCCGGCCTGAGGTGGAATCTAGCAGTAATCCCCGATGGGGAGGAGTATAAGACTCTAAGGACCGTTGAGTCCATCTACGAGGCCGCCTTTCAAGCTGGGCTTGACCGCCGCTCCGGCATCGTTGCCCTAGGCGGCGGGGTTGTAGGAGATATAGCTGGTTTTGCCGCGGCCACCTACATGCGGGGTGTGAAGCTGGTGCAGGCACCCACCACTCTCCTTGCCCAAGTGGACAGTTCTGTAGGCGGCAAAGTCGGTGTCAACCACTCGAGGGGCAAAAACCTGATCGGTGCCTTCTATCAGCCGGTTTTGGTGGCGGCAGATCTAGCCACCCTGGGGACTCTTCCTTACCGGGAAGTTCTGACAGGTATAGCGGAGATCATCAAGTGCGGGCTGATTGCCGATGAGAATCTCGTGTCGGAACTGGAAGCCAATGTCTATACTGATACGGCTTCGATGGTGTCTTCTAGTATCCTTATCCATTGGGTGAAAGCTGCCTGCCAGCTAAAGGCCCAGGTGGTAGCGGCAGATACCAAGGAGGCGGGGTATAGGGAGATCTTGAATTTTGGCCACACTGTAGGACATGCGGTGGAGAAAGTGGCCGGATATGGGCAGTATACCCATGGTGAAGCAGTGGCCATCGGGATGGTTACCGCGGCTATTATCTCCTATAAGCGGGGATATCTATCCCGGGCGGAGTTGGAGAGAATAATCAATTTGCTCAAGATGTGGGGATTGCCCACTAGAACCGAGGGTCTACCCATTTCCGCGGTGGTGGAGGCCTGCCGGTTTGACAAGAAGGTCCGGTCTGGGAGACTCCGTTTCGTTCTCTTGGAGACCTTGGGCAAAGCCAGAATCGGGGAGATCGTCGGGGAAGATGAGCTGATCTTTGCTCTGGAGGCCCAAGAAGGGGGTGTTCTCCAGTGAAAATCAAGGTGATCAACGGCCCCAATCTAAATCTCTTGGGCAGTAGGGAACCTGGTGTCTACGGTAGCGCTACGCTAGCTGAGATTGAGGCCGCCCTGGAAGTCTTGGCCCAAGAATTGGGCTGTAAGCTGGAGTTTTTCCAAAGCAACCATGAAGGGGATCTGGTAGACTGCATCCAAGCCTGTCGGGACAGTGTGGATGGCATTCTGATCAATCCCGCAGCCTACACCCATTACAGCTACGCTATTCGGGATGCCATTGCCGCCGTCAACCTGCCAGTGGTGGAAGTGCACATATCCAACATTCACCAGCGGGAGTCCTTCCGCCACCGGTCGGTGACAGCTCCTGTTTGCTGCGGTCAGGTGGTAGGATTCGGGGCCGATAGTTATCTGTTGGGGCTGCGGGGGCTGGTTAGCATTATTAGCAGGAGAAGGAAGGAAGCTTAGATAAAGGAACCCATAATGCTTGATGAGGGAAGGGAGTGACAGCCTATCCGTGCCGGGTAGGCGGGAAAATGTCGAGATTGACTAATTTGCGGAAAAAGCTGCAGGAAAAAGAGCTTGATGCAATGCTGGTGTTGGGGGCAGCCAACCGCCGGTATATGAGCGGTTTCACTGGTTCCGCGGGAACCTTGGTGATTTCCCAGGATGCAGCGGTTCTAATTACCGACTTTCGCTATATAGAGCAGGCAACTGCCCAGGCACCGCAGTTCCAGGTGCGCCGTTATGAAGACTACCTCACAACGGTCAAGGAAGTATTGGATGAATACGGCTGCCGGAGAGTCGGGTTTGAAAGCGATATTGTTACATATGATCAATATACCAAGTGGCAGGAGAAGCTTGAGGAAATTGAGTGGGTGCCCGCCCCTGGGCTGGTGGAAGGGCTTAGAATGGTTAAGTCCGATGAGGAGATCGCTTGTATAGAGAAGGCTGCTGCCATCGGGGATGAGGCTTGGTCGGAGCTCTTGCCCCATATGCGTCCCGGAGTGACAGAAAAGGATCTGGCCCTAGAGCTTGAGTTCCTCATGCGGCAGAAGGGCGCCGAAGCCCTGGCCTTTGATATTATCCTAGCCAGCGGCCCCAATGGAGCACTTCCCCATGCTGTTCCCAGCCATCGCCCCCTGCAAGAGGGTGACCTTGTCGTAATGGATTTTGGTGCTCGGGTGAATGGCTACTGCAGCGACATGACCCGAACCGTAGTCATCGGAAAAGCTTGTCAGAGGAGCCGCACGTTGTATAATATTGTACTGGATGCGCAGCGGGCCGCGGTCGCTGCCGTCAAAGCCGGCAAGACGGGCAAGGAGATCGACGCAGTCGCCCGAGGAATAATTGCCGATGCCGGTTACGGTGAGTACTTCGGTCACGGCTTTGGACACAGTCTGGGTATTGAGATTCACGAGCCCCCTAACGCATCGGCTACCGAGACTTCAGTACTACCCAAGGGCGCGGTTATATCAGCGGAACCGGGCATTTATATACCCGGTCAGTTCGGTGTACGTATTGAGGACGTCCTCATTCTCGGCGAGGATGGATGTGAAAACATAACAAAAGCAAAAAAAGAGCTCATAATTCTCTAAAACACGTTGCACTAATACGTGCGATGTTATAGAATATGATAGTTAAAACGAGTATATAGAGCTAACATTGGGAGGTTAATATGATTTCAGCCGGTGAATTCAGAAACGGTATTACATTTGAGTTAGATGGACAGGTCATGCAGGTGGTCGAGTTTCAGCACGTTAAGCCTGGAAAGGGAGCTGCCTTTGTTCGCACAAAACTGAGGAATGTAATAAGCGGGGGTATGGTAGAAAAGACATTCAGCCCCACCGAAAAAGTGCCCACTGCATTTGTCGAAAGAAAAGAAATGCAGTATCTGTATAAGGACGACTCACTCTACTATTTTATGGACAATGAGACTTATGAGCAGATTCCTCTTAACGAGGACAAGCTTGATGACAATTTCAAATTTGTTAAAGAAAACGAGATTGTTAAAGTGCTTTCCTACAAAGGAAACGTATTCGGCGTAGAACCGCCAAATTTTGTTGAGCTTGAAGTAGTAGATACCGAGCCCGGAGTCAGGGGAGACACTGCGACAAACGTTACAAAACCTGCAACCCTTGAGACCGGTGCACAGATCAAGGTTCCAATCTTTATTAATGCAGGTGAGGTAATTCGAATCGACACCAGGTCGGGAGAATACCTCGAACGTGCAAAATAATTGCAAAATGGAGTTAACTATGGAAGTAAATGAAAGAGCATCCTATTTGAAAGGCCTTGCAGAAGGGCTTGAACTTGACAACACAAAGCCGGAGCATAAGATTATCAGTGCATTGATCGATGCCGTAGGCGAAATTTCTGAGGAGTTACAGCAAATCCGCAGTTATCTTGTAGACCTGAGTGAAGATATCGAGATGCTCGACCAAGAGATGGAGCTCATTTGGGATGAGACAGAGGACCTATTAAGCGATGAGTCCGAAGATAAGGGCTGTGGACATGACTGCTGTTGCGGAGATGATGAATACGAACATCTTGAACTGGATTGCCCAGCTTGTTGCGAGCCAGTCGCCATAAGCGAGGACATGTTTTCAGACGGACATTTTGCATGTCCACATTGCGGTGAAGCGCTCGAGATCGATTTAGGTGAGGAGACACCTTTCGATTTTGAAGATGAGGATGAATAGTGTGCTGAGTATTTAGTGGGCGTATCCTATTCTGATTTGTAACAGTTGGACACTTCTCTAGTATTGCATAAAAAGGTGTTGCGGCAAGAGGATAATTATCCTTTTGCCGCAACACCTTCTATTAGACATCTACAGGACCATTCCAAATCATTAAAGGAGTAATCCGTTATAGTACTTTCACTAAAGGAGTCAAATTTCAATATGTTAGTACATTATTGGCCGGCCTTATAGTAGTTTATTAGGTTTCCGGCCAGGATAATGTCGCGCTCGTCCTTAGTTATGCCAGGAAGATTTAAGGTTATATCTGTTGTATTTTCCCCCTGAATAAGGGCAGCCGCAATTTTAGCATCACCGTTCTCCAGTGCTCTACGGATATTTGGAACAGCGATGCGGTCACCTGGAGCTATACCAAAGCTTTCCGCTTTTTCGAGTGTGAAGGGGAGCATGCCCCAGTTGATCACATTTGAGCGATACCGCTTTGTTGCATAGTCACTTGTGATGTTGGCAACGCCTCCGAGAACGCGTTGACAGGATGCCGCCTGCTCGCGTGCAGAGCCGTCTCCGGGCTTTAGAGCGAACACAGCAGAGCCAATGCCCCATAATCTATAATCACGCCCTCCAAGGAACTTTTCTAGCGCCCCCAACGGCTCCGAGAGCCCTGATTCGGTATCAAGGAGGTTGCGTCGCTCGGTTTCCAGTGCCTGGATGCTTTCAGCTCTCCTAACATATTGAGGATCCTTACGAGAGAGTGTAAAGGATGCCAGTTTTTTCGGATTGGAACGGTATGAAGAGGTCTCACCGGATGGTATCAACTCATCAGTGGTTGTAACAGGGTCATATATGGCGGAAGCAATACCAATAAGCAGGTTTTCTGGCAGAGGTATTTGCTCCGGCCAATCAGCTATGTTAGGCCCAAAAACAAGCTTTGCGTTTTTATCAGGATTTCCGTAACCGTTGTATACACGGTTTTTGTACGGTGCGTCGTTAAAGATATAGTCTGTTTCCACTGTATCTATAGGCGGGTTTTCAAGATCGGTTGCCGAAGTTAGAGCTCCACCGTTGAGCGCTGTGGCAGCTATTGAGCGCGCGTCCATAAGAGCAACATAAGAGACTTGCCCCTCGGAAGGCTTTGAACCCTCTCTATTCGGGAAATTCCGCGTTGCATGACGAATGGAGAATCCGCCATTTCCAGGCACATCCCCTGCGCCAAAGCACGGACCGCAGAAAGCAGAGCGGACAATGGCTCCAGAGTTCATTAGATCTGTTAATGTGCCGTTATCTGTGAGCTGTATCATCATTGGCTGGCTTGCGGGATACACAGATAGCGAGATTCCTGTATTGCCCAGTGATGAGCCTTTAAGTATCGCGGCCATCTGTCTGATACTCTGGTAGAGTCCACCCGAACACCCTCCAACAAAGGCTTGATCGACGTAGAACCTGCCGTCACGCACCTTGGAGCGGAGGGATGGTGCAGGAAAATCAAGGTTTAGAAGTTCTACTGCGTTCTTCTCAACCTCAAAAAGAATGTCCTCGGGATTTTCATTGAACTCACGAATCGTATAGCAGTTTGACGGATGGAAGGGAAGAGCTATCATCGGCTCAATCTCATCGAGGTTTACTACAATCGCACCGTCATAACACGCGCCATCTATAGGATTCAACTCAGTATAATCATCCGGGCGGCCATGAATACTCAGAAAATCACTAACAACCTTGTCTGTTCTCCAGACTGAACTGAGACAGGTGGATTCTGTAGTCATTACATCAATACCGAATCGATAGTCCATCGAAAGGTTAGAGACCCCGGGACCAATAAACTCAAGTACCTTATTCTTAACGATCTCATCATCAAAGGTCGCTTTTATAATTGCAAGTGCGACGTCCTGTGGTCCTACTCCAGGCCGAGGTCTTCCTTCAAGCCATACTGCAATTACATCTGGGTATTTAATGTCGTAGGTGCGGCCAAGGAGCTGCTTTACAAGCTCTGGTCCTCCTTCGCCAACAGATAGAGTGCCTGCAGGGCCATAGCGGGTGTGGCTATCCGAGGCCAGTATCATCTTTCCGCAGCCTGCGTAACGTTCGCGCATATACTGATGTATTACTGCCAGATGTGCAGGCACGAACTCTCCGCCAAATCTCTTAGCTGCCGACAGACCAAAGAGATGGTCATCCTCATTAATAGTGCCTCCAACAGCGCAGAGACTATTATGGCAGTTTGTTAGCACATAAGGTAACGGGAAAGCCTCAAGACCGCTTGCACGCGCAGTCTGAATGATTCCCACATATGTTATGTCATGTGATGCCATAGCATCGACCCGTAGCCGCAGGTTTTCGATATCGTCAGATGTATTATGCGAGGACAATATTGAGTATGTGATGGTTCCGGACTTCCCTACTTCACCTGCGATTCTATCCGATCCTTCTGAATAGGGGACCAGCCTATCGCCAACGAGCTTCATTCTCTGTTGAAATATCTTTATCAAAAGTTATCCTCCTTAAGTGTTCTCTTTGTCTCTTATTGAAATATTAACACACCTTAATTATCCCGGTCAAGAAATAGTCAATTGTGCGAGCGGCGCCGTCCCTTTTCGATGGAAAAAATGAGGTATATAAGAAGAATGACGGCTGCTGCAAGCATAAATTTCGCACCCAGTTCGATTCCTATACCTCCTCCGAACAGATAGGCGTGGTAGCCGCTCCAAGATCCAAGCTGTACTAATATCGGTACGGGTATAAGCCAAGGACTTGCAAATGAAGATATGACTGAAAGGATATCTGAGAGATAGAAGTAGCGTTCGTGCATAGAGGGCAGAAGAAAAGGGATCAACTGAACCATTAATGCTGCAGATATTGTGATTGTTCTAATATCTAGCCTTTTTCGTCTTAACAGCAAGTAAAGAAGCAGCGAAAGAAGTGTTAAAAACGCTATAATAATACCAATTGCAGTGAATAATGATCTGTCGGAGACAGAACCCAGAAGCGCATATATTGAGGGGGCGTTGAGGGTAAGGAAGCTACTATAAGAGCCTACCTGATTTGTGTAGATCAGTATGGCATCAATGACTGGTCTTCCCATGATGGCAGCAGGTAGAAATACTAGAAAATACACGACTGGGAAAGCAAATAAGTGCCTGATCTTAATTCGGTCGGTAAAAAGAAGTACTGCAAATATAGGTAGTAGAAATATGACCTGAAGCTTAAATGAGAAGGCTAATGCCGCCAATGAGACTGATAGGATAGGTTTTTTCTTAAGGCCGTAATACAGTGCAAGCAGGCCAAGAGATGTGTATATTGAGTCACATTGTCCCCACATAGAGGAGTTAACGGTTACAGTTGGAAGAAGCAGAACCAAAATAAATGCTGCAACACCGAAGTCGTTTCGGTTAGTAAGTAGCGTTACCAGCTTCATAGCCGTGTACGCTAATAGGATGTCGAATATAACTGAGAGTAACTTAATCAGGTATAGACCACTAACAGGGATGTATGAGAAAAGAGCCATAAAATAGAGATAGGGAACATTGTAGTCTCCGATTCTTTTACCTAATGCAGAAAAGCCACCGTTATCGCGAAAATACTGCAGCCAGTGAGACAAAAAAGCGTTATAGTCGTTAGATTTGAAGTCAATAAACTGGTATCTGATAAGGAGTGCGGCCACTATTCCTAACGATGCTAGGAACATAACCTGTGGCTGCTTTAGCGGGCTGTTTCCACCTGATGTTCTGTTGTGGGTAACACGATTGCCTTTTCCCCTATAACCGCGTCGGCTCATAATTTTGGACCTCCAATGTACATGCACATCCGTAAGCTCTTTGGGGCGAGCAGACAAGTTGATGCCGTAATCGTTCAAAGGATTATTAACCCTATACAGATGATTATATACGAATGCAGCCTGTCCCGCAAATCATTATGTGTTAGTGTAGGGGTGAATTTGCTAAAAAGCCATTTTCTTTAAAAAGTGCTTGAAAACATGGCAGACTTATGGTAGACTACCCTAGTGACATTAAGGCAGTCCTCTGTCGCTTTGTTTCTTGCGGCATGAATGTCTGTAAAGAAGGGAGGATGTTGATATGGACCTCATCCAAGCTGTAACGCAGCCATATATAAAAAAGGAGCTTCCGTCCTTCAGTATCGGGGATACCGTGCAAGTTCATGTAAGAGTAAAGGAAGGCAGCAGGGAAAGAATACAGATTTTTGAAGGCACCGTGATTGCTAGAAAGCATGGTGGAATTCAGGAAACTATAACCGTGCGCCGTATTTCCTATGGCATCGGAGTAGAGAAAGTGTTTCCTCTGCACTCCCCGACAATTGCCGACATAAAAGTCGTAAGACGGGGTAAGGTAAGAAGAGCAAAGCTTTACTACCTGAGAGACAGAGTCGGAAAGAAAGCAAAAGTCAAAGAAAGAATCTGAGTTCAAAAAAGGGGGGCTTGTCCCTCCCTTTTTCCTTATGAGAAGGGGTTGAGACACACGCCGCCCACTGTCACTACCTGTCATAGTATAGACTCTGATGTTGTTTAATGGTATAATTAGTAAGCAGAAAAACTGTGTCAAACTACCAGGAAGGAACATATCGGCATGAGTGAGAATTCAAACGGTATCATCCAACAATCAGATGGAGCTGAGAAAGAGACGAAACGTGGAATTGCTGTAGAGCTTTATGAATGGGCACAAGCGCTAGTATACTCCGTTGTTTTCGTGGTGGTATTATTTACTTTCTTTGTGCGGATAATAGGTGTTGACGGAACATCAATGATCCCCACACTCCAACATAACGACAAAATAGTTGTTACTAACATGTTCTACGAGCCAAGTCAGGGCGACATAATAGTGCTCCGCAAGGAGAGTTTCCTTGAGGAACCCATTGTAAAGAGAGTTATTGCGACCGAAGGTCAGACAGTAGACATTGACTTCATCTCGCACAATGTATACGTGGACGGCATTAGACTTGACGAACCCTATATAAATGCTCCAACCACCAGGGAGGGGGATGTCAGCTTTCCGGTTACCGTCCCTGAAGGCTTTGTTTTTGTTCTTGGCGACAACAGAAACAACAGTGCCGACAGTCGGATATCAAGGTTGGGTATGGTTGATGAACGCTATATTCTCGGCCGTGTTGTCTTCCGGGTCTATCCGATGAATAAGATTGGAAAAGTTGAGTGAGAAGCTATCATCAACTAGATTTTACCAACAACATAGTGATATGTTTGTACTGGTAGAGAGTACAAAGTAAAGAGTTATATCAATAAGAAAGTAAAGAATTATGTCAATAAGATAGAACTTGTTTTTGAAAGGGAATGATCTGTGAATATTCAGTGGTATCCCGGTCATATGGCTAAGACCAAAAGAATGATTGCTGAGTCGCAAAGGCTCTGCGATGTTGTTTGTGAGGTTATCGATGCTAGAATACCAGTCTCAAGCCGAAACCCGGACATATCAGAACTAACTAGTGGAAAGCCGCGAGTTATTATCCTAAACCGAGCAGACCAGGCCGATCCTGACCAGAATGCGCTCTGGTCAAAAAAGCTTGCTGAAGAGTGCTGTTGTGTAATCGAGACCGACAGCAAATCGGGCAAGGGCGTACAACGATTTGCAGGAGCTGTTCGGCAGGCTGCCAAAGAGAAGATCCAGCGCGCGGCCAAAAGCGGTAGGAAGGTTACTGTTCGTGCGATGATCCTTGGTGTACCAAATGTCGGAAAATCTTCGTTAATTAACCGCATAGTGGGAAGAAACAGAGCGAAAACAGAGGATAGACCAGGAGTAACTAGGGGAAAGCAGTGGTTTTCGGTAGGTAGAGATCTTGAACTTCTTGATACCCCGGGAATTCTTTGGCCTAAAATAGATGACCCAAACACTGGTATGATGCTCGCATACACAGGCGCAATTCGTGATGTCATACTAGACACCGAAGAACTCGCCGCCAACCTAATAAAGTTCTTGGCGGAGGAGTATCCCGATGCTATTACTGCAAGGTATAAGATTGAGCCTGTTGGTTCGAAATATGAGCTCATCTCTGCAGCAGCAATTAAGAGAGGGTGTATAATTTCGGGAGGAGAACCCGATTTAGATAGGATCTCCGCTATTATTCTCGACGAATACCGAAGTGGAAAGCTGGGCAGATTTACACTGGAAAAGTGTCAGTAGCAGTGCGTGCTTCAGTAGCGGAATATTCAAATACATAATAGGATACAGATAAAGATGGATTTGTACGAATATGAGAAGCGATTGGCCGAGAACAACGGTTTTTTATGCGTCTGCGGGGCAGACGAGGCAGGAAGAGGTCCGTTGGCAGGTCCCGTTTACGCTGCAGCTGTGTCATTGGGAGATGTGAAAATCGAGGGTCTGAACGATTCAAAAAAGCTCACTCCGTTGAGGAGGGAAAAACTCTACTCAGAGATACTATCGAAGGTCGAGTATACTGTTGCATCTGCGAGCGTAGGCGAAATCGATAAATACAATGTCCTTGAAGCTTCCCAATTAGCTATGCGTCGTGCTGTGGATGCACTTAGTTCCAAGTCTCATATAGATGCAGTGTTTGTTGACGGAAACATCGCCAGGGGGTTTACAATACCTGCTGTATGTGTCGTTAATGGAGATGCACTGTGCGCCTCGATTGCAGCAGCCTCAATAATCGCTAAGGTGACCCGGGACCGTGAGATGGTCAGACTAGACGAAATTTATCCGGGTTATGGCTTTGCAAAGCACAAAGGTTATCCGACGAAGCAACACTACGAGGCTTTAGGGAAGTTGGGGCCTTCGCCGGTTCACAGAGTTTCTTTTCTTAGGAAATTCTACGAGAGGCAGGGCAAGCAGGGGTCGCAGCATACTCTGAGTTCAATGCAAGAAATAGAGGGTAACAAAAAGTTGTATCTTAGCTCATCAAGAGCTCGAGGCAAACTCGGAGAAGGTGTTGCAGTCAGACATCTTGAGGATAGAGGGTATAAGCTGGTTGAGCGAAACTTCTGTTCACATGTTGGTGAGATAGACCTTATTCTGCAGAAGGACGAGTATGTAGTTTTCACCGAAGTAAAGCTCCGAAAGGATCGCTCTTTTGCAGAGGCTGCGGAAAGCGTTGACTCTAGGAAAATACATAAAATTCGAAGGACCGCAGAATACTGGCTAATGACCCACAAGACAGCTCTTCAACCCAGATTCGATGTTGTCGAGATATATGACGGCGGTGGCTTGAATGAGGCAACCGAGGACTCATCGGGCTGCGAAATAAACCATATTATCAACGCATTCTGACACGGAGGTTTTTATGAGGTATGTCAGTACAAAAAGTAAATCATCGCAGGTAAGGGCTCATGAAGCAATCCTTCAGGGACTTGCACCCGATGGGGGACTCTATGTGCCCGATTCCTTTCCAACTCTAGGATTGGATACTATTGGCTCGCTTTGCGATGCTACTTATGAAGAGCGTGCGACACATATTTTGTCGCTCTACTTTGATGAGTATACCAGTGAAGAGATCAAAAGCTTTACCCTAGCCGCGTACGGAGAAAAAAGCTTCCCCCGCGACGACACAACAAAGAGCCAGGGAGCTACCCGTCAAGCTCCTGTAGTGAAGGTTGGTAATGACCATATTCTTGAACTCTGGCATGGACCAACATCCGCATTTAAGGATATGGCGCTCCAATTATTGCCTCACCTCTTAAAGGCATCGATTGAGAAGGCAGGGGAGAGTAAGAACGTCCTCATACTTACTGCCACCTCGGGTGATACAGGAAAAGCTGCTCTTGAGGGATTCCGTGACATCGACCGCACAAAAATCATGGTATTCTATCCGGCAGAGGGTGTCTCTGAAATACAGGCATTACAGATGAACACCCAGGTAGGCCGTAACGTTCATGTCCAGGCTGTGAAGGGTAATTTCGACGATACCCAGACAGCCGTTAAGGCGATATTCTCCGACAGTCGCATAAGCGAGGAACTCGAGGCCTCTGGGTGGAGACTCTCTTCCGCGAACTCGATAAACTGGGGCAGACTACTTCCGCAGATTGTGTATTATGTATCTGCGTACTGCGATTTAGTTTCGACTGGAGAAGTGGAGCTTGGTTCGCCCGTTAATTTCTGTGTTCCCACCGGCAATTTCGGAAATATACTTGCCGCATATTACGCACAAAAGATGGGGCTTCCAATCAACAAATTGATCTGTGCCTCAAATGAGAATAACATTTTGACAGACTTCATTAGGACGGGTAAATACGATGTAAAACGAGAGTTCTTCTGCACAATTTCACCCTCTATGGACATCCTTGTATCAAGTAATCTGGAACGTCTGCTCTATGATGTGGCGGAGGATAATGAATTGATCCCGTCATACATGAGAAGTCTCGCTAGTAAAGGAGAATATGAAGTAAGTGCTGGAATACTAGATAGAATACAGCATATTATGTGGGCGGATTTCTGCACAGAAGAAGGTGCAAAAAAGGTGATTAGGCAGGTTTGGGACAAGTACGACTATCTACTCGATCCGCATACTGCCGTTGCTTACGATGTTTGTCAGAAGTATAAAAAAGTCACAGGCGATACGACACCAACTGTAACCGTCGCAACTGCTAATCCATATAAATTCTGTGAAACAGTACTCGAATCTATAGCCGATGATTTTCACGATAAGGTTGTGTCGGGAAGCGGATTGGAGCTAATTCATCTGCTCTATAGCAAAACCGGTGTGCCTGTACCGAAACCAATTGCTGATCTTGAATTTGCCAAGACAAGATTTACAGGCGTAATAGAGAAAAGTGAAATGGCAGCATGTGTGAAAGATTTTGCTGATAAATAGTTGACTATACGGAGGACCAGATGTCTCTATATGCAATCGGAGATCTACACCTTTCTACAGGAACAGACAAACCAATGGACGTTTTTGGTGGTGCATGGGAAAACTACACCGAGAAAATCATAGAGGGATTTAGTATCGTCGGAGAGGATGATACGGTGGTGCTCTGTGGTGATCTCTCATGGGCGTCAAGTCTTGAAGAGGCTCGCGGCGATTTCCGCTTAGTCTCACAGCTTCCCGGTAGGAAAGTCCTGCTGAAGGGCAATCATGACTATTGGTGGTCGACTGTATCAAAGATGAACAGCTTCTTTCATAATGAGGGTATTGAAGACATTGAGATAATCCATAACAACTGCATAGTAAGAGATGGCATTGCCCTGTGCGGAACAAGGGGCTGGTATTACGATAGTGACTTTACAAACGAACACGATCAAAAGATTTACTTGCGTGAGCTTATGCGACTAGAGACATCACTGAGTATGGGGAGAAAGTCGGGTGCTGAAAGAATAGTAGTATTCCTTCACTACCCTCCACTTACACTTGACTATGAATGTAAGGAAATACTCGATATTTTATATGATTACGATGTCGATATTTGCTGTTATGGTCATCTTCACGGAAATAGCCATAGGAGAGCCATAAGGGGGGAGCGTGATGGAATCGAATTTAGACTTGTTTCCGCGGATTATCTCGAATTTAAGCCACAAAAAATTCTTTAAAAAGTATGGAAACTTTATCAGTTATCTGATAAAATAATATAGATTGCTCTGCAGTCGCAGGATATTTTTACTCGACTGCTGTTATTGTCAGGAGGAACTCTCTCAATGAATGTAAAAAGCAAAGAAAAAAAAGAAAACAGTATCATCGAACTAACAGTAGAGGTCACTAAAGAAGAATTCAACAAGGCCCTACAGGATGTATACAAAAAGCAAGTTAAAAACATAGCCATTCCCGGATTTCGTAAGGGAAAGGCACCGCGCAAGATAATCGAAAGGATGTACGGGGAGTCGTTTTTCTGGGAGGACGCCGTAAACGAGTCGTACCCCGATGCATATAGTAAAGCTCTAGAAGAGAGTGAAATCGAACCTGTCGGAAGAGCGGACATGGAGATTCTTGAACTGAGTGCAGATGGCTATACTTTTAAGGCTATGGTTCCGGTGAAACCCGAGGTCAAGATAGAAGACTATAAGGGTATTGAGGCTGAGAAGCCTGAAGTTAACGTCGGACAAGCTGAGGTCGATGCAGAAATCGAACGTATGCGCGTACGTAACGCACGCATAGAAACAGTTGATCGCGAGATAAAGAACGGAGACACCGCTGTTATAGATTTTGAAGGCTTTAAGGACGGAGTAGCATTCGAAGGTGGCAAGGGAGAACACCACTCTCTCGAAATAGGCTCAAACTCCTTCATTCCTGGATTCGAGGAGAAACTTGTAGGAGCAAAAGCGGGCGATGAGCTAGAGCTCGACTTGACGTTCCCAGAGGAGTACCACGCCGAAGATCTTGCTGGCGCTGATGTGGTCTTCAAGGTTAAGGTCCATGAAGTTAAGGAAAGGTTACTGCCGGATCTGGACGATGAGTTCGCTAAGGATGTATCTGAGTTCGATACACTAGAGGAGCTCAAAGGAGACATCGAGAAGGATTTGATCAAGAGGGCTGAGGAGCAGTCTAATTCAGTTTTTGAAAACAATGTCTTTGAGAAACTCATTGAAAAGCTGGAGGCCGATATTCCCGAAGCAATGATAGAGGCCCGCATCGATTCGTTGGTAAATGATTTTGCATACCGCATTAGTTCCCAGGGTATTCAGCTTGAGCAGTACCTGGAGATGATGGGTACTGACATGGAAACCTTCAGAGGATATAACAGAGTACAGGCTGAAAGCCAAGTCAAGCTAACTCTGGCTCTCGAGAAGATTGCCGAGCTCGAAAATATCGAAGTCGGTACTGAGGAGCTTGACGAGGAATATAATAAACTAGCGGAACAGTATAATATGGAAGCTGATAAGGTTAAGATACTGTTACCGGAAGAGAGCATAAAGAACGACATTCTAATGAGAAAGACTGCAGATTTCGTTAAGGAGCATGCAGTAGGTGTGGCTCCCGCCGTAGAAGATGTTCTGGATGATGCTGAGACACAAAAAGCTGAGGCTGTTTCTCCAACCGAAAAAGATGAAACTATAGACACATCAGAGGAAGAGCAAGCTGAGTAGTTTTCAGTATAGTAGTTAAACAGAGTACCATGTATTAAGGAGTGAGCAAGGTGAACAATATGAGTTTAGTACCTATTGTTGTTGAACAGACGAGTAGAGGAGAGCGCTCTTACGACATTTTTTCTC
>LSQX01109165.1_pt1 | contig 16338 bp, 14 predicted proteins | sample 654561 | NCBI WGS metagenome assembly LSQX01 (sample SAMN04489861, study PRJNA283612) | anaerobic digester metagenome | isolation source: 4 biogas reactors fed with cattle manure at either 37C or 55C with and... | place: Denmark: Kongens Lyngby | collected 2014 | reverse complement strand
ATGAATACACCCAGGATGCCTGTGACCTCAAGAGACGGTACGAGGCCTTTAAGCAGAACCGCCACCAGAAAGCCTTTAGCCATGGGCGCTGCATCATCCTGCCGGAATTTGACTATGACGGCGCTCCCATCCTAGTCACTGAGTTTGGCGGCGTGAAGGTGGAAGAGCAGCAGGCGGAGGGCTGGGGATACGGCAAAGCAGCTGCTGACTACAAGGAAATGCTGCAGCGGATTACAGACCTGGTAGATGTGCTCTTGGAGCAGGATGAGGTCGTAGGCTACTGCTATACTCAGCTCACAGATGTCCAGCAAGAAGTTAACGGCCTCTTGGATGAGCATCACAATCCCAAGGTGGATGTGGAGCTATATAGAGCAGCCTTCCGGGGCAAGTGAGGAATATACTGAAGAATAAGGATGGGGGCCAACATAAGGGCCCCCATCGGGCTTGTCTCGAGCTCTAAGGCAGCTCACCTGTGTCTTTCTATCAGCTCCCTTGCTATGGGAACGTCGGCCGGCAGAAGGTCATATTCCATCAGCTTTTCGATTTCAACCCACCGATAGTTATCATGTACGGTCATAGCCAGGGTCCCGCCTACTATGGTGCAGTAGTACGCCAGCAGGTTGACTGTGAATGTGCCATAGTCGTAGAACACTTCTTGACATAGATCTCCAACTTCGACATCGATGGCCAGTTCTTCCTTTAACTCACGAACAAGGCATTCTTGCTTGGTTTCCCCCTGTTCTAACTTGCCTCCTGGGAACTCCCAGCCTCCTGCGAACTTCTCAGTAGGCGATCGTCTGGCTATGAGTACCTTGTTCTCATTGATGATCACACCAGCTGTGACTGTTACGGTCTGCAACGGCCTGCACTCCTTGATTGGGTCTGGGTTTGGGATAGGTAGACACCATAATCCGGATATCCTGGTTCTTGAATTCCATTGTCTACAGTCGTATTCCTTGGTGTATATGAAGCCGAGGCTCTTTGTGGGTCCCCTGCTAGGAAGCAGCGTAGTTGGGCTTAGCACTCGTACAGCGTCTCTACCGTTAGCCGACCGCATTGTCCGCCCCTTCATCCTGGGTAAGGTATAAAATGAGAAGAGGGACTGAGCTTCCTATCGATGAAGCTGCCAATTACCCTCTAATCGATTTAGGGCAGCATTCCTCGGGGACTCCAGCTCCTTCCGGAAATGAGGTGATGAAGTGATCATCAGCGCCAGCCGCCGCACCGACATACCGAGCTGCTATCCTGATTGGTTTCTTAACCGGATCAGAGAGGGGTTTGTGTTGGTGCGCAATCCCATGAACTTCCGCCAAGTCAGTAAAATAGGGCTGACGCCGGATGTGGTGGACGGGATCGTATTCTGGACAAAGAACCCTGCCCCCATCCTCGACAGGCTTCCTGAGTTGGATGATTATATGTACTACTTCCAATTCACCTTAACCCCATATGGAAGGGACATCGAGCCCAACATACCGGAGAAAAGCCGCGTTCTCAAGGTATTTAAGCGGCTAGCGGAGATGATTGGGGCGGATAGGGTCATATGGAGATATGACCCTATCTTGATCAATGAGAGGTACTCCCTGGGATATCATCTTAGTGCTTTCGAAAGGATGGCAGGGGAACTCAAGGGCTTTACCCGGAGGGTTACTATCAGCTTTGTTGACGAGAACTACCGGGGGGTTAAGCACAATATGAGGAAGCTGGCTCTGTCTCCTTTTCCGGTTGAAATGCAGATGGAACTGGGCGCTCAGATGGCGGAGATCGCTCACAGCTATGGGCTATCGATAGACGCTTGCGGGGAGAAGACTGACCTGCAGCAATTCGGTATTGACCATGCCCGCTGCATTGATGCCAGGCTGCTTGAGAAGCTTTTAGGGTGCCGCCTCAATGTTAGTCAAGACAGGAATCAGCGCCCTGAATGCCGATGCGCAGCCAGTATAGACATCGGGATGTACAACACATGCCTCAACGGCTGCCTTTACTGCTATGCAAACTATAGTCCCACAATGGTTGCGAGAAACTGGGAAGCTCACAACCCCGGTTCACCGCTGCTGTTTGGGGATGTGGGCAGCGAGGATATGATCACTGAGCGGGAAGTCAGATCCTGCAAGGATTTCCAGCTGCGGTGGGAGGATCTATAGGAATTCTTTCCTCTAACTGTCGCTTACCTTCTTAACTGCCGTCAGCAGTCAGTCATCCGCAATCACAGTTAAACTGATAGCAACTTCTATCAAAGGGAATCATCCTCTCCAAGCGGTAAATGAATATACACAAGACAGCCCAAATCCGGGGTATTCTGCGAAGTCTTGGCCTCTGACGGGCAGCGTTTTCTTCCTTTCAATGAGTTTTTTAGGATAAACCTTATCATGTATCAGGTTTTGTAAAGATTGTTTTCTGTGCAAGGATTGTATGGGGGAGGTGAAGGCAAAAACAGCGTTCGGGATGTTAGGTGTGTAAACCGTAAAGCAGCAGTTGAACTGTAGATGTGCATGTTGGAAAGAGGAGGGTCTTACAGTGACTAAAAGCATTAGAGTAAAATTGATGCTGTCGCTATGTGCCATTCTGATCCTGGGAGTGGCCTCGTTGGCTTTTGCAGCTTACAACGAGTCCCCCGTGCTAGCAGAGCTTGTTAAGGAAGGCAAGCTGCCGCCAGTTGAGGAAAGACTGCCGAAGAATCCACTGGTAGTCAAGCCTGGCGTTCTGGCTATGCCGGAGAACGTGCCTGATTTCCAAGTAGGTACCTATGGCGGGACTCTACGGAGTGTACACCATGCTCCCGAATGGAACCCCGACTTCTATATCGCCAATATTGAACCTCTAGTTGCAGTCATTGGTGAGGGAGTAGCAGGTACCGGCGTCCACGGCATCCAGGCTGGTGTTGTCGATGAGTGGGATGTAAGTGAGGATAACAGAGTCTTTACGTTCCACATCCGGGAAGGCCTGAAATGGTCGGACGGACATCCAGTAACCACCGAGGACGTCCTGTTTGCCTATGAAGATATTCTTTTGAATGAGACACTCACACCGGTATTTCCTGTTAAGCTGCGGGCTGGCTACAGGTCTGACGGTTCACCAATGAAGCTGGAAGTAATTGACGACTACACCTTCCGGGTCAGCTTCGATGAGCCCTACGGCGGCTTCCTGCTGCAACTGGCTATCAACCAGTGGGGCGACTATGCTGATTTCTTGATTAAGCCAAAGCACTACCTGAAGCAGTTCCACATCAAGTATACATCCTTGGACGAGATGCGGCCTTACCTGGATGAGCTGGAGCTGGATGATGAGTGGTGGCAGCTCTTCTGGAGAAAGGATATCCTCTCCAACGAGCGGGGCCATCGGGACGCCATCGGCTGCCCAATGCTGACTGCCTGGGTCCTTTCAGAAGCCAGCACCCAGAACATGATCATCATGGAGCGGAACCCCTACTACTTCAAGGTCGACGAGGCAGGCAACCAGCTGCCATATATCGACACCATCAGCTCTCAGTTCGTGCAGGACATTGAGATGATGAACGTGAAGGTGTCTACTGGTGAAGTAGACTTCATGAGAGAGAATACTGCTCTTGAGAAGATGCCTTTCTACAAGGCAAACGAGCAGAGAGGCGGCTTCCGTGCATATCTAGTAGACCATCACCTGGATCCCAGCACTCTGGAGTTCAACTTCACCTATGAAGATCCGGTATGGCGAGAGGTGCTAGGAGACGCCAGATTTAGACAGGCTATCAACATGGGCATCAACCGTGACGAGATCATCAGCAGCGTCTACTTCGGCTTCGGCGGCGTTCCCGAGAGCGGAGCTCCCTATGATCCGGATAGGGCCAACGCCCTGCTGGATGCCATGGGTATGGACAAGCGGGATCGGGATGGCTACCGGTTGGCTCCAAATGGTGAGCCCTTCAGCATCCTGTTTGAGGTTGGAACCTTCGTATCCGACCTGGTTCAAGCAGGTGAGCTCGTAGTAGAGAACTTGGCAGATCTCGGCATCAAAGCCATGGTTAAGCCCATCGAGGTCGGACTGTGGGGCCAGCGGATTCAGACCAACGAGCTGCAGGCAACCATCATGTGGGGTAGAGACCTAGGCCAAGAGAGTCCATGGCCGTGGGATCCCAATGAGATTATCCCGCTGTACTGGCAGTGGTATGTCACCGGCGGCAAGCAGGGAGAAGAGCCCCCGGCATGGATTAAGAAGGGCTTCCAGATTAATGAGAAGATCTGGGCAAGCCTCCCCGGTTCGGATGAGTATGATGCGATGAAGGCAGAGAAACTCGCTTGGGAGCAGGAGTTCCTACCAGTGATCAGTCTGGTTGGACAAGCCAAGCATCCAATCGTGACCTCCGCCCGGCTGCGCAACGTACCGACCTCCGGCCGTGATATCGCAGTCAACTACGCGATGGAGCAGTTCTTCTTTGTGAACGAGTAAAGCCTCTTTTCAAAGGAGTCTCTGCCGCCAGTCCCATTACCCATGGGACTGGCGGCACTACATACTCGATCCAGAGAGCTAGAGAGTTACCAGGCACTTTCCGGTAAATGAATGTAGGGGGGATGGAGATGGGTGCTTATATTATCAGGCGGCTTTTGATGTTCATCCCTATGCTGCTGGTTTTGTCGGTGGTATCGTTTGTCATAATTCAGCTGCCGCCAGGGGATATGCTCACGACCTATATAACGCAGCTCAAGCGGTCGGGAGTTGATGTGTCGGAGGCCGAAGTTGCACGTTTGACTCAGATGTACGGCTTGGACCTGCCCCTTCATATGCAGTACATTAAGTGGTTTGGCAATCTACTCAGGGGGAACCTGGGATATTCTTTTATGTGGCAGAGGCCGGTGACCGAGATTGTAGCTGAACGGCTGCCCTTGACTATTTTTGTCTCGCTGTTGACGACAGTCTTTGTTTGGGCCGTTGCTTTGCCCATCGGGATTTACTCGGCACTCCACCAGTATTCAGTGTTCGACTATGTCTTTACATTTATCGGCTTCTTGGGCCTTTCCATACCGGGTTTTCTCTTGGCTCTCGTACTCATATGGTTCTTTTATAGCCGCTTCGGGCTGAATATGACCAGTCTTTTCTCACCAGAGTTTCTCAATGCTTCTTGGAGCCTAGCCAAGGTATTAGACATGATGAAACAGATCTGGCTGCCGATGATCATCATCGGCATGTCGGGTACCGCAGGGCTTATCCGTACGGTGCGGGGAAATCTCTTGGATGAACTGAGAAAGCAGTATGTTGTTACCGCCCGTGCCAAGGGTTTGCCGGAAAGAAGGGTGATCTTTAAGTATCCAGTGCGGATGGCTATCAATCCCCTGATCAGCACCATCGGCTGGACCCTTGCCAGCATCGTGTCCGGTGAGGCGCTGGTATCGATTATCTTTAACATCCAGACCATCGGGCCGGTTTTGCTCCAGGCTACTCTCAGCCAGGACATGTACCTGGCGGGGAGCATCACCATGCTGCTCAGTGCACTGACCGTATTCGGTACTCTGGTGTCCGACATCCTGTTAGCTTGGGTGGATCCAAGAATACGGTTTGGAAGAGGCGGGAACTAAGGAAAGGGGACGTAGGATCAGGTGTTAGCCAAAGCAAATCCTAAAGGCGCAGAGCCCGTATCCACTGCAGATGACAAGTTTTATGCTGCTTCGGAACGACAGCTGATATGGTGGAGGTTTCGCAAGCACAAACCAGCAGTCATTGGAGGCATAGTACTTATACTCCTTTATACTGTAGCCATATTCTGCCAGTTCCTTTCACCATATGGTCCCACCAACAGGTTCCCTGATTATCAGAACGTGTCTCCCACGAAGATTCATTTCTCTGAAGGCGGCAAGCTGCATAGGCCCTTTGTGTATGCGCAGAAGCGGGAACTGGATATGGAGACATTTCAGTATGTGTTCACTGAAGACACAAGTAAGAAGTACCCCATATACTTCTTTGTCAGAGGTGAGAAATACAAACTGTTCGGGCTGCTGGAGACAGACCTTCATTTCTTTGGAACAGGTGATCCCAAGGTGCCGGTTTTCCTGTTCGGCGCAGATAGTCTAGGACGGGACTTGTTTACCAGAACCCTGTATGGCTCTCGTATTTCCCTCTCCATAGGCTTGGTGGGGGTATTCATAAGCTTCGCCCTGGGGCTGTTTTTCGGCGGCATCTCCGGGTATTATGGGGGCGTTGTCGATGAGGTCATCCAGCGGGTCATTGATTTTCTGATCTCAATACCCACCTATCCTCTATGGATGACTTTGTCCGCTGCCTTGCCTAGGGACTGGCCAGTTGTCAAGAGCTATTTTGCCATTACCGTGGTTCTGTCACTATTAGGCTGGTGCGGATTGGCCAGGGTAGTACGGGGTAAGCTCCTGGCCCTCAGAGAGGAAGACTTTGTTGTTGCAGCCAGGCTAGCTGGAGCCAGTGAGTTCCGCATCATCCGGCGGCATCTCTTGCCTTCCTTTGCCAGCCACATTGTGGTGTCAATCACACTGTCTATCCCCGGCATGATCCTGGGAGAGACTGCCCTGAGCTTTCTGGGGCTTGGCATGCAGCCCCCTGCAGTCAGCTGGGGTACGCTGCTTCAGGATGCCCAGACCATCACATCTGTAGCGCTCTATCCCTGGCGGTTGATCCCATGCATATTTGTCATGGTGGCTGTGTTGTCATTCAACTTCCTGGGAGACGGGCTGCGGGATGCAGCTGATCCTTACTCAGTATAGGGGGCCGCGGCGGCATGTGGGGAGCAATACTTCTGTTTCTCGGGCTTGTCTGCCTCCTTACCTTGTTCATGCACTACAGCACCAGCCTAGCCAGCCGTGCCGTGGTGCAGAGGGTAAGGAATACCCATGAGACAGCCATGGCCATTTTGGATACAAAGGTGCCTCCTAAGGAATGGATAGAGAGCCCTAGGGGTAGAGCCTGGCCTTGGAGAAACAGGGCCCGCACGGCGGCAGGCAAGGAAGAAATGACAGCCCGGCGGGATCGATGCCTGAAAGAGCTGCGCAAGTTGATTAAGTACTTTAGGACTACCAGCTTGGTTGAGAACGAAGAAGCCAGGGCTGTTTTGTTGGAAGAACTGGGAGAAATCTACGACCTGTGGAAAGACCACTGGGAAGACATAGAACGCAGCGTCTCTGTGTAGCAGGCAGACAAGGGATTTCATTCCGAGATTGTTTGGCCCGCTTGATAGCTGGCAGGGACCATCAAAGTGCCGTGGTGCAGCGTAAGGGGTGGTGGCAATGACGGCGGATAGTATGCTGCTGGAAGTAACTGATCTTGAGACACATTTCCATACAGACCAGGGCGTAGTGAGAGCCCTAGATGGTGTGACCTTTGAAGTCCCCAGGAGGAAGACTCTGGGAGTAGTCGGTGAAAGCGGCTGCGGAAAGAGCGTCACGGCTCTGTCCATTATGAGGCTGTTGGGGGCAAATGGTAAGATCGTCAATGGTAAGATTATCCTTCACAGAAGCCCTGAGGAAGGCGGCGATGTCGACCTTACAGCCCTAGATCCCAACGGCAGAGAGATCAGGAGTATCAGGGGAAAAGACATCGCGATGATTTTCCAGGAGCCCATGACCTCATTGAGTCCCATTCATACAGTGGGGAACCAAATAATTGAAGCGATCATGCTGCATCAGTCCAAGGATGAGCAGGAAGCCCGGGAGCAGGCAGCTGCCATGCTGGAACGGGTGGGCATCTCTAGGCCCCAGGAAAGGCTGGATGACTATCCCTTTGAGCTCAGCGGAGGCATGAGGCAGAGGGTAATGATCGCCATGGCTTTGTCGTGCAACCCCAAACTCCTCATAGCCGATGAGCCTACCACTGCTCTGGATGTGACAGTGCAGGCCCAGATCCTGGCTCTGATGCGGGAGCTGCAAGAGGAGTTTGGCATGGCCATCATGATGATCACTCATAATCTCGGGGTTGTCGCCGAGATGGCAGACAATGTTGTGGTGATGTATCTGGGCAGGATTGTAGAGAGCACAACGGTTGATGGGCTCTTCTATGAGCCGCTGCATCCATACACACAGGCACTGCTCAGATCAATTCCGGTGCTGGGGAGAAGAAAGAAGGAAAAGCTGGAGTCCATCGAAGGCATGGTCCCAGATGCTTACAACATACCGCCCGGCTGCTCATTTCATCCGAGATGTGCTTATTTCAAACCGGGTGTTTGTGACAGAGAAGTTCCAGAACTGATTGAAGTCTCTCCTGGGCATAAAGTTAGCTGTTTTCTCTATGGTGAGGTGGAGAAGAATGGGTGACAACCTCCTCTTAGAAGTGAGAGGGTTAAAAAAGTATTTCCCCATAGTTAGAGGGTTGTGGAGAAAGGTAGCGGGATATGTGAAAGCCGTGGACGGCGTGAGTTTCGCTATCCGGGAAGGCGAGACCATGGGCCTTGTCGGTGAGAGCGGATGCGGCAAGACGACCACAGGCAGGTGCATCCTACGGGCCATAGATCCAACAGATGGCGAGGTTCTGTTTAGAAACGGCAATGAAGTAGTGGATATCGCCAAGCTTGATGAAAAGGAACTTAAGGGCTATCGAAAAAGCATGCAGCTTATCTTCCAGGATCCGTACTCGTCCCTGAACCCCAGGATGACCGTGGGGGATATCATTGGCGAACCGCTTCTAGTCAACAACATCGCCCGGGGCAGTGAACTGGAGGACCAGGTTGCCAAGCTGATGAGGCAGGTAGGGCTGCGCCCTGAGTACATGAGCAGATACCCCCACGCTTTTAGCGGGGGCCAGAGGCAGAGAATCGGTATTGCCCGGGCGCTGGCCCTGAGGCCAAAGCTAGTGGTTTGCGACGAGCCGGTATCAGCCCTTGACGTATCGGTACAAGCCCAAATCCTCAACCTGTTAGAAGAGCTGCAGGAAGAGTTTGGCCTAACCTATCTCTTCATATCTCATGACTTAAGTGTAGTGGAGCACACCAGCGATCGGGTAGCAGTGATGTATGTGGGCAAGATCGTCGAGCTGGCAGATACCGAGGAGCTCTTCTCCAATCCCAAGCACCCGTATACTGAAGCACTGCTTTCAGCTGTCCCGAGGCCGGATCCCAGAAGGAAATCCGATAGGATACTGCTGGAAGGGGATACTGCAGACCCGGCCAATCCGCCCAGCGGCTGTTATTTCCATCCCAGATGCTCCTATGCGCAGGACGTCTGTAGGGTGGAGGAGCCGCCCTTGCGGAATACAGGCGAAGCAGGCGGCAGTGAACACCTGGTAGCATGTCATCTGGCTGATAAGCTCAAGCTTACCCAATATGCAGTCTCATATTGAACCAAAATAGGAGCTTCAGATTACAGCGATGGATGAGGATGTGAATGTATGAACTCTCGCCAACGTTTTCTTGCGGCCATGAGATTCGAAAAAGTAGATAGACTTCCTCTGACAGAGTTCTTAGGATTTGATGAAGCAACAGTTAGGCGCTGGCGAAGCGAAGGATTGCCGGCGGAACAGGACCCTTTTGAGTTCTTTGGGCTGGAGCGCTGTCACATGCTGCCGGTAGTCCTGGAGCACTTCCCGCCTTTTAAGAGAGAGGTAATCGAGGAAGGCGAAGACTACGTAGTTGTTGTAACAGAGACCGGCAGGATAGAAAAGCTCAAGAAGCAGGGATATATGGTGCCCCAGGTGCTGAAATACCCTGTATCGACACCGGCTGAGTGGTATCAGTACAAGCAGGGCCTAACCTTTAGTGAGCAGCGCCTGCCTGCCGACTGGCCCAAAACAGCCAAGCGCCTTGAAGAGAGGGATTATCCCCTATACCTCTACATGCGGGGAGGCTTCTACGGGCAGCCCCGGACTCTGCTGGGCGATGAGCATCTGTGTCTAGCCTTCTATGACTATCCTGAGATGATCGATGATATGCTGGGCTTCTGGACCGATTTTGTCATGGAATGCTGGACGCCGGTGCTGAAAACCGTAGATATCGATTTTGTCATCATCTGGGAGGACATGTCATACCGGGGCGGCTCTATGATATCCCCTAGCATGTTTAGGAGATTTATCACTCCCCACCTGCAGAGATTCACCAAGTTCCTTAAAGATATGGGAGTAGATATAATCCTGGTAGATACCGATGGGGACTGCACCGAGCTGATTCCGCTCTTTATCGAGGGCGGGGTGACCGGCATGTTTCCATTTGAAGTGCAGTGCGGCATGGATGTTGTAGAGGTAGCGAAGCAGTATCCCGACCTTCAGATCATCGGGGGCATTGACAAGACAGCGGTGGCAAGGGGAGGAGCTGACATAAAGGGCGAGATAGAGAAGCGGGTTGTCCCCCTTTTGGATCGAGGCGGCTTCATCCCGTCATTTGATCATCTGGTGCCGCCAACGGTATCGTTGGCAAACTACGCCGAGTATGTTGATCAGCTCCGCTCTGCGCTGGGCTGCTAGAATGAATCTGTCATCCAAATCATTGGGAGCTGCCTAGACATTGGAGCCGCTGGTCGACCTCGGCGATCAGCCACTCCCTTTCGCCTGGGACCTCTTCCCGCAGCCTAACGGCCATGACGGGGAGGAACCAGGCTTCTATTTCATGGGGTTCGGATCCCGACAGCCGCAGATATTCCTCCAAGTAGGCGTCATGGATGGCTTGCTTAAGACGGATGAGTCCGTTCTGTCCCACTATGGACAGCTCCTGCGGCACATGGGGAGTGCGAAGCATCAGGCATGTTCGGGCCACATCGCTGCAGGGGGCGCCGGAATACACATTCATCCAATCGATGGGGATTAGATCCCTACCTAGCATCAGGTTGGCAGGGTGAAAATCCCCATGGCATATTTTCGAAGGGTTTGGCAAACGGTCAAGATACTCCATAACGGTGCGCGCTTTATCCTCTCCGAGAATATCTGCTGCCTGCATGATAGCCCTAGAAAACCTATCCCCTTGCCTGGGCAGCTCATCACAAGTTGAACAGTGGATCCGGTAGTGGAGGGCTGCCATCTGCTTGGCATAGAGGACGCCTTCTTGGGGCTTTTCCATTAGATGCTCCAGCAGGGTCGTCCCATTGATTCTCTCATAGATGATCCCGGCCCTGTCGCCTAGTTCAACACATCCCCCAACTCTTGGTGACGGAGCCCCGGCATCGAACACGAGGCTGCCGACTTTTGCCTCATAGCTAACCCAGCCGCGGGGGATATGAGGGTAGAAGAGCTTTAAGACCCACCCCTCGTCCCATTCATAGACCTCGGCGGTCCGTCCCTTTCCGATTAACCTCCCTGGCTTCATGAGCAACACCCTCTGCAGGAGCGATGTAACTAATCACTTCGGTGCTAGCTATATTTATCCTTGCATATGGATCAGTGGACTGCCTCAATCAGTACTCGGGAATTCTAGAATAGCGCTGAGGCATCGGGGTTCTTGCCTGTCTTGAAAGTGTGGCCCTGATTGCCATATCTACAAATGATATGTACACACGGCCCTTGGGTTTATCAACGCTCGTGGGATACTATGGGCGTGAACAAGGAACGTAAATGGCCGGTGCTGTGATCGCATCGGCACCGGTATGCACTAGAGCAGATGCGGTCGGTGCTGGGAGTGGAAGTGGCGTAAGTGACGCACAGCGCTCGGTTGTCGGCAGAGAGGATGATGGAAGGTGTTAACACCACCATTTAGCGCTTCTCAACTGCCCGATGATTTGCTCAACAAGACTTGCATCTGTCAAAATCGCATGTGTGTTTTCAGCAGCGGCTCCCTAGAGTACACAACATGTAGCAGGAGAGCGGCACTTCCGTAACGTAAATAGAGGTAGTGTCGTAGCGAGTGGTTGGTCAAGAAGCTGTCCGGCTGTTGATTGACCGACTGAGTGCCGAGTCAAAGACTGCCCGGCGGGTAGACGTTAGCCCCCACTTAGTGGTTCGCAACATCAGGGGGCAGTGCGGGATCTAGATAGTTGACAACCGGATTGACGTCCTTGCTGCCGGTTCGGAAAGCCAGGCAGCAAGGGCTTTCTTGCTTTTTTGGAGAGGAAACTTTAAACTAGTCCGCTGACAGGGGTGAGACCTATGAGAGAAAGTGAGATGACCTCCAAGGAACGGATGCTGGTGGCCATGACCAATGGCATCCCCGATCGAGTGCCGATCTGTCCAGATTTGTCCAACATGATCCCATCCAGGCTGACTGGCAAGCCTTTTTGGGACATCTATTACTACAATAATCCGCCTCTTTGGAAAGCTTATATTGATTGTGTGCGCAGGTTTAATATCGATGGCTGGTTCTGGTATGTTGGTTTGGGCAGGAGTAAATCCGACCAAAGGCAGTTTCGGGACGAAATCGTGTCTAGAACAGAGGATGAACTAGTTGTCAGGACTTATTGTCAGACACCAGCCGGGGAGTTGTGGCAGGAGACGGTGTATAGGCCCAATGATCCCCCGGTGGTAACCAGGCAATGGATCAAGGATCTGAAAAAAGAGTTCAAGCACCTGCAGTATTTTTTCCCTGATCCAAAGGATGCCGATGATGAGGAGTTCCAACAGGCGAAACGGCTGATCGGAGATGATGCGGTTGTTGGCTTTTGGGTACACTATCCTGCCCTGATGTTCGACTATCGGGATGGTCACGAGAACGTCTACTATGATTACTACGACAATTACGATTTAGTGATGGAATTTGTCCACATGTGGGATCGGTGGGCTGTTAAATACCTTGAGCGAGCTCTAGATGCTAAACCAGATTTCATCCAGACTGGGCATTCCGGGACTTTAACCTTGCAGTCGCCGGAGATCTTCCGGGAAACCGGTCTGCCGACTCTGAAGAAAATCACCAGGATGTGTAAAGAAGCAGGCGTACCCACCATGCTTCATTCCTGCGGGCAAGAAAGAGAACTTGTGAAGATCTGCGCCGAGGAGACTGATCTAGATGCGATTAACCCGTTGGAAGTATCACCGATGGGTGACTGTGAGCTGGCAGAGCTCAAGCGCTGTTACGGCCACCGCCTAGCCTTGATGGGGAATGTGCACACAACGGAAGTGATGCTGCGAGGGACTCCCGATCAAGTGGAGGCAGCCGTGAAAAAATGTATCGAAGATGCAGGTGAAAACGGCGGTTTCATCCTTTCGACAGGGGATCAGTGCGGCCGGGACACTCCTGAGGAGAACATCCGGCGGTTTGTGGAGGCGGGTCTTAAGTACGGGCGTTATAACGGCACCAGACCTAGTGTTTGATCGTACAATCCACAGCTGTACGACAAAGGGGGGCACAGCTGCATCGGGGCAGAGTGCCGCCGGCAGTTCATGATTGTGCATTAAGGGCATACACCTTCCGCAAGCAGGGCAAGGATGAAGTGAAGCTGACCCTCAAGCCGACGGCGGCACAGGTCAACCCCGTATTCGTCATCAACGGCTGGAATACCCCTCGAGTTGCTGTCAGAGTAAATGGTGCAGAACTAAGCCAGGCTGGCTTTCAGTTCCAAGTCGCTGGTCATGACCTGATTGTTTGGGTATAGGAGAAGTTTGAGGAACCGACACAGTCTACTGTCTTGGAAAGTCAGTTGAAGATAAACGAGGTGTGAAGATACATATGCAGCATAGCAATAGGACTCCCTCGATAATCATCTCAGCAACTCACAGTGGAGCAGGTAAGACCACAGTGACCCGCGCACTGCTTGCTGCCCTCAAGGCCAAGGGATTGTCAGTTCAACCATTTAAGATCGGACCGGATTTCATCGATCCTATGTACCACTCTGCTATTGTCGGTAAGCCATCCATAAACCTGGACTTCTGGATGATGGGCGAGCATGGAATCCGTGAGGTTTTCTCCCGATGGAGTCAGAAAGCTGACGTTGCCGTTATCGAGGGGATGGGCGCGCTGTTTGACGGTGCCAACGGCACGGGGGAGGGCAGTGCTGCCCATATTGCCGCGATCCTCGGTGTACCTGTTGTTGTGGTCATCGACGTATATGGAATGACCCGTACCACCGCAGCAATCATGGATGGCATAGATTCATTCGACCCAAACGTGAAGATTGCCGGCTTCATTCTGAATCGCTGTGGACGGTTGGGAAGCGTAGTGCACGCCAACTTGATCAGGAAAGCGGTCGGTGAGGAACGTTGGAAGCGTGTGCTGTCAATTGTCAGTGACGACCCAGACCTTGAAGTTACGGAGCGCCATCTGGGGCTTATTACTACATATGAAAACCCCGGAAGTGAGAGTAACAGCGGCTTAAGACGTGTGGCGGAACAGCTCGACGTTGACAAGATCTTTGGACTATCGCTAAGGCCCAAAGCAAGTCATGAGGCGCAAGCTGCGAAGCTCTCAACCTACACCCAAAGGCTCCGTCTGGCTGTGGCCCGTGACGCCGCGTTCTGCTTCTACTATGAGGAGAATTTGGCAGCGCTGAAGGCGGCGGGGTTTGAAATTGTGGAATTCTCTCCCGTCGCTGGCGATACACTGCCGCCTGATACAGATGCCGTATATATCGGCGGTGGCTATCCGGAGAGCTTTGCTACGCAGCTTGCAGATAATACCGATTTGGCGGTGCAGTTGCGTAAAGCTGCCGAGCTGGGGATGCCCATCTACGGCGAGTGCGGTGGATTGATTTATCTTGGGCGCTCCCTGACTGGTTTTGACGGCAAGACTTACTCAATGACTGGTGTCCTGCCTATTGACTTTGTTATGGACCCGGCATATCTGCAGATCCGCTACATCGAGTTGACGACAAGCCGTGATTCCTTACTTGGTCCTGCGGGGACAGTGATTCGCGGGCAGGAGTTCCACCAATCCCGAGTGGTAGACTCTGGGCTTTCACCGGACTTCTACACAGGTAGAACAAGTGATGGCCGGGAGTTTGTTGATGGCTATCAGCACAAGAATGTTGTAGCAAGCTATGCTCACATCTACTTCAATTCTTGTCCTAAGGTCATAGATAGCTTTGTCGACGCCGCGTGGAATTTCCGACGCGGCAAGAACGTAACGCAGTAAGGCGTTATCTAGTAAGAATGATTTAGATCTCACTCAAGGAGCGCGGGCAGATATAATCTGTCTTGCGGACTACAATCCGAGAACCCTTTTCCAGTATCTGTATCGCCAAGCCAGAGCCCTCTGGTCTGGCAGCTCGGGCAGCGACCTGAGCGAATCGACAGTGATTTGCAGGTCGTGTGCATTTGGCCCTTGTGGTCTGAAGACGACATTGAGCGTGGAGTTGTCGAAGGCAAACAGGTTCGCGTTAAATGCCAGGTGATGGTTTGCACATAGAATGAGCCCGTTGCGAGGATCATCAGAGCCATCGTTAGTTACAGGTCGCAGATGAGTTGCTCGCAGCATTTCCTTCCTATCGACTGAACACACAGCGCATTTGGGGCCATACCTCTGCAGAACCCTGAATTTGAACAGAGGCTGATTGCTATTGTGCTTTGGTGAACTGGACTCTTGCGCCTGAATTTGATCTGCAAGTTGAAAGGGTGGTAGCTTCTCTGGAAGCACGTGGGGATATTGACTTCTCTCAACCCAATGCGAGTAAATGGTGATAAGAAATACCTTGGACGCATCGTCCCATCCTTCCACAAATCCTAGAAAAATATCTCGCAAATCAGAATGCGCCTGGGAGTAGCTTATCACGAATATGGGCATCCCAACCCGGCAAGCGTTCTTCGTCGCGCGGACCTCAGCTTCATCATGGCCCGCGCGTCTAGTATCTGGATAATGGTAGAGAAGGTATCTATCTGAAAAATCATCGGGATAGTGGTGCCCCGTATGCAGAACGCTGACGGTGATGCTCTCCTTGGCGCCTAGAATCCCCGATGTATTGGCCTTGTCAAAATATATGCCCTGTTGCCCGCTGTACACCCGTAGGCCCCTGAGGAATCCCGGTGGTACGTTTCTACCGGTTGGGTAAGCTTGGATGATCTGATTGAACATATGTCGTCGGCGCTCGAGTTCTTCTATGACATTTGCGTTCATATGGAGTAATCCCCTTTCCCTATACGCGGAGTCTTGAATAGAAGCGATAGATCAGCTTACACACGTTAATCCTCAACCCATTGGAGAAGGATCTTTTCCCTAAAGCTTCCTCTTTCCTCAGCTTTCTTGGCACGAATTGCCTCAAGCTCCTCGATACTTACGCCCTTTACCTGGGCAATGGCATAGACTACCTCGAGGATATCGGCGAGTTCCTCGATTTGACCGCGAACATCCGTGCAGGTCAGATACTCATCCCATTCTTCGGTGAGTTTTCTTTCCAGTTGGGCTAGGTATTCTGAATCCTCGAGAACCGCAGTAGCACACTTCTTGCCAGCGGCCTGAATAATCTCAGGGATGCGGTCTCTCACCAGTTTGCTATAGTAAGGCAACGTACTTCTCCCCCTATCTTCGGACTAGTCACCTCTATCGTTGTCTTGAACTCGATAACGCTTCGCGAA
>LSQX01265319.1_pt1 | contig 16342 bp, 17 predicted proteins | sample 654561 | NCBI WGS metagenome assembly LSQX01 (sample SAMN04489861, study PRJNA283612) | anaerobic digester metagenome | isolation source: 4 biogas reactors fed with cattle manure at either 37C or 55C with and... | place: Denmark: Kongens Lyngby | collected 2014 | reverse complement strand
CATGGACGTAGAGCGGACTGATCGCGGCGGGCTGCGCAATATGTTTGAGCAGACTGTCGAGGCGCTGGTAGCAGCAGCCGGACAGCGAGACAAAACAGCGGAAGGCCACAGCAGGCGCGTTACAAGATACTGCATCGCCATCGGCAAGGTGATGAGCCTGTCGATCGAAGAGTTGACCGACCTCAAATATGCGGCCGGGCTTCACGATATCGGCAAGGTAGCGATTTCCCGGAGAATCCTCAACAAACTCGGCAAACTAACCGACGACGAGTTTGCCGTGATGAAACGCCACTCCACAATTGCCGTCAGGATACTGGAGAAAATCGACGGCCTGCAGGGCGCAGGTCCTCTCATCAAACACCACCACGAACGCTACGATGGAAAAGGCTACCCGGATGGGCTTAAAGAGGACCAAATTCCATTGGGAGCCAGAATAATAAGCGCAGCCGAGGCGTTTGACATACTGACCTCGGATGTGCCGTGGAGGGATGCGATGGATCAGGAGTCTGCGCTCGCCGAACTCGAAGCCTGCGCCGGAACTCAATTTGATCCGATCGTGGTAAAGGCATTTAGAACCGCGCTTGTGGGCGGGTTCGTCGAACGATAGCCTACTTTTCTTCGGTAACGGGTCGCGAGCGTCTCCTTCGAGGCGATATCGCCGCGCACAAAAAGAATATCACCGTCGAGAGCAAAACGATGGTCGCACCGGATGCGATTCCCAACAGGTCGGATAACATCAGCCCGACCACGCACGACCCTACGCCGAACGCGACCGCCAAAATCATCAGATTACGAAACTTCTCCGTGAGTTGATATGCCGCCGCGGCAGGAGTGACTATAAGCGCACTCACCAGCACAATGCCCACTACCTTGATCGACATCACCACGGTCAGAGCCATCATTGTAATCAGCAAAAAGTAGAGTCTCCCGGCAGGCACGCCCGTCACTTCGGCCATCTCAGAGTCGAAAGTGATAAACAGCAGGTCCTTATACAGCACGAGCACAGTCGTCAATACAACGCACGTGATGACGACGGTCGTCCACACGTCCTGAGTTGTAACCGCCAGAATACTGCCGAACAGGTAACTGAATAAATCCACCTGATAGCCCTGTTTCAGTCCGATAAGCAATATGCCCAGAGCCATAGTTGAGGCGAAAAATACTCCCACTGCCGTGTCCTCTTTTACATAGCTCCTGCGGGATGTCAGCCCTATTCCCCAGGCGGTCAAAATGCAGAATACGATGGCGCTCCATATAGGATTGATTCCAAGCAGAACGCCGATTGCCACGCCCCCAAAGGATGCGTGCGCGATGCCCGCTCCTATAAACGCCAGCCCTTTGAGCACGACATATACGCCGATAATCGCACACAGTGCGCCAACCAGCACTCCGGCAACCGTGGCACGCTGCATATATGCAAACGCAAAGCTCTCAAGCATCGGGATGTTCCTCCACAACGATATGCGGCGTATCTGAATGATGAAAATAAGCGGCATGCGAGCCATACATATCGGTCAACGCTCGCGAACAGACCTCTTCATCGGGCCGGCAGTGAGCCACCAAAGACACATTCAAGCAGGCAATCGTGTCGATATAGGATGCCACTACTCCAACATCGTGCGACACAAGCACTATCGTCACGCCATCGTTTTTAAGCTCACGCAGCAATGAATACAAGTTGCCGGTGGTAGTCATATCCACTCCGGTGGTAGGCTCATCGAGCACGAGAAGCTCTGGTTGATCGGCAAGAGCGCGTGCAATAAAGACTCTCTGCCTCTGCCCTCCTGAAAGACGCGCCAATGGTCTGTCTTTAAGATCGGCAATGCCCACCTTTTCCAAAGCAGCCATCGCAGCCGCTTTATCCTCGGTTTTGGGCCTTTTACCCACGCCGATCCTGCCGTATGTGCCCATCAGAACCGTTTCAAGCACACTTATGGGAAAGTTGAGGTCTATGTTAAATATCTGCGGCACATACCCGATTCGGGAGCGCTGCCCGTGCAGTTGATCGACAGGGACGCCAAAAACGCGGATTTTTCCGCAATCGGGCTTAATTAACCCAAGGACCGCTTTTACAAGGGTGCTTTTGCCTGACCCGTTCGGCCCGACAATCGCGGTAAACTCTCCTCTGCTCACCGTCAGCGACACCGAGTCAAGCACTTTCAGACCGTTATGCAGGATGGTCACATTTTCGATTTCAATCAGGGGATCATTTCCGTTGATCACTTCAAAGCCTCGGCCATCAGTTTCAGGTTAGTTCGCATATTATCTATGTAATCATAATCCGGCGGCGCGCCAAAGGCATCGAGCAGCAGCACTTTCGCGTTTGCCTCCTCCGCTACTACGTGTGCCGCCTTAGGGGACATTTGCGGCTCGGCAAAGATAGCTCTGCTATTGGTTTGTCTCGCCATTTTTATCGCGTGCGCTATATCCCTAGGGGATGGCTCTTTGCCCGGACTCGGTTCGATCTCGGCGGCCTGGGTCAAGCCATAACGCTGGGCAAAATAGGTCCACGTAGGATGAAACGTCACAAAACTTTTATGGCTGAAGCCTGCAACTTCGGCGCGAATTTCGGAGTCGAGTTTGCGCAATCTTTCAATATATCGCTCAGCATTGATCTCATATTCCGAGGCGTGCGCAGGATCGGATTTTATAAACGCGTCGCGAATACTCTGCACTTGATGAATGGCATTTATAGGGTCTAGCCAAACGTGCGGATTGCCGTGTTCGCCTTCGTGGCTCTCCTCGATTATTGACAACCCGTCCGCAGTTCGTACGACGATTAACGTCGTATTGTGCGCTGCGTCGATTGCTTTATCCGCCCAAAACTCCAGATCGACTCCATTCAACGCCAATACCGACGCCTTGCTCAGCGCGCTCATCTGATTTGGCTGAATCTGATAAGTATGCGGGTTAGAGCCGGGCGGAACCAGCAAAACAACCTCAACGCGATCTCCTCCAACCTGTTGTGCGAAGTGATATATCGGGGCAATGCTGGCAGCCACTAACATTTTGCCGGGTGCAATCTCTGATTTGCCGCATCCCACAGGCAGAATAATCAAAACCAGGGCTATCATAAACCGCGCCTGAGTCGCCATCGTCATCGGAACTTAACTCCCCTTGGCAGCAATCCCCGCTCCTGCAAAGTCTCCATTTTGATAAGCACATCGGGGATGTCTTTTGCGCTTTCATCGAGTCGTGTCAAGAACCAGTCCTCGACAAGTTCTGTCTCTTCTCCGGGCTGGAGTTTGACAATAGGGCCCATCACTTCCATTTCGGCATACCCTCCAGCGTAATCGGTCCGGCAGGTATAAAACGCTGCGTCACAGCCGCCATCAGGGTAAGTCGCGTCCACAATTCTTGTAGACCACCGTTTCACGTAGGCCAGCCGGTCTTTAATATAAGCCATCCATCCCGACCTCGCGTCCGTCTCCCAGTTCTCCACTTGATTGTCGTAGCGCATAATGCCTATGTCATTTATAACCTGCACCTGTTTGATATGGCCGCCGGGAGGATGCTTGACACTCCAGCCCGGCTCAAACGCGCTCTTTGGATTAACGGGAAACACCATCCAGCACGGCACTTTTACCTGTGTGACATCCCATATACTCCACTCGATTTCCTTGTCCGAAACATTACGCAAACGCTCAATCAGTCGAACTCGTGAAGTGGATTCAGATAGTATAACGTCACGAATGAACTGAAACCCGCGATGTTTTATGGGCGCGGTAGTGATCCTTACGCCGCGACCATCCGCCAGAACTTCGATGTCCGCCGGCATAGAATCATAGAAATAATCCTGGTCTGTTGTGCTCCATTTAGACTGCGGCGCATTCCATGCCTTATATCCGCCATAGTTTCGCCACGTCCTGCCGACATCATCACCGGTCAGCTTGCCCAGCTCACCGGAATGCTGCCAGAACACATCCTCACCTGCGATGGAATACTCCATAACCCGTCCGCCAATTTGAGGCGCCACAACCAGCCGCACCACCGGGTTGGTTATCTCATAGCAGCCTGTCCAGTTATGGTATTCGATTTCGCGGACATTTACCTGAGCGGACACCGATCCAATGGAACCAAGTGCGATCAATCCTGCCATGCAGCCTATGAAGTACGCTTGTTTCAGGAGCTTTAGGGCGGCAGGTTTATTTAGCAAAGTTATCCGCATATCAGCTCTACCTCGAAATGGCTTAACATTGTGCTTAGCGTGTAAAGCGGCAGGCCGACCACATTAGAATAACATCCCGATATTCCCTTGATCAAGATCGCTCCCTTTCCCTGTATTGCGTAGGCTCCGGCTTTGTCCATAGGCTCTCCGGTAGCGATATATTTTGCGATGCAATCCTCCGAAAGCTCCCGGAACTGCACTTGGGTGCACTCAACTTCCCGCAACTCCGTATCGCCGCATTTAACGACTATCCCGGAATATACCTCATGGATGCGGCCGCCAAGGCAGCGAAGCATTCGGGCGGCGTCCCGCTCACTTTCCGGTTTACCCAAAATCTCGCGATCAACCACAACAATTGTGTCCGCTCCTATGATCAGGCTGTCGGCATGTCTGGATGCCACCTCGCGAGCCTTCGCCTCGGCACAGAACAATACGTGTTCATCAGGAGTCAGATCCGAAGGCGCCAGCGACTCGTCAAAATCGCTGACTATGACTCGATAGTCACTCAAAATAAGTGAGAGAAGCTCGCGTCTGCGGGGCGATGCGCTGGCGAGTATGATGTCAACAGGCGGCACGCTATTCGTCCTCTCCGTCAATATATCAACTTGACTATTGCCTCAGCCAACTTCGCCGGGTCGTGTCTGACTACGTCGGTTTGACTGATGAAATCTCCCAGCACCGGCCTGTAACCCATCTCCCGCACCTCGGCAACGTTGGGTTCGACAAAGAACTGATTGGATTCGGCATATTTATCCAGCAGTGTCTTGTTAGGTTCGGTTCTATTGACCAGAACATAGTTAAACGTGCGCAAGTCGCTGTGGGACGCCATAGCTTTAACATGGTCAGCCGCAGTAAAGCAGTCCGTCTCTCCGGGCTGTGTCATCACATTGCATACGTAGACCTTCTCGGCCTCAGAGGCGGCTATTGCTTCAGGTATGCCCTGCACCAGCAGATTGGGAACGATGCTTGTATATACGCTTCCCGGCCCAAGCACGATGCAGTCGGCTGTTTCGATGGCCTTAAGAGTCTCCTCTAAGGGTTTGACATTGGATGGCTGAAGCAGCACATGCTTAATAGGGATTCCGGCCTCGGATATATTAGTCTCCCCATCCGCCATCGTTCCGTCTTCGAAGACCGCCTGTAGCCTGACTTGCTGGATCGTAGAAGGCAAAACGCGGCCTCTGATGGCTAAAATGTTGCTGGTTTCTTTGACCGCGCGCTCGAAATCCCCTGTGATCTGAGTCATCGCCGCTATAAGAAGGTTGCCGAAAGAGTGACCTATAAACTCATCCTTGTCTCCGAATCTATATTGAAAGAGTTTGGTCATCAAAGGTTCTGCATCGGCCAGAGCGACCAGACAGTTTCGGATATCGCCGGGTGGCAGCACTCCCATTTCCCGCTGCAGCCTTCCCGAACTGCCGCCATCGTCGGTTACAGTGACTATGGCCACGATGTTACTGGTATATTGCTTGAGACCGCGCAGCATCGTAGAAAGCCCGGTTCCGCCTCCAATGACTACAATGCTCTGGCCTTGAGCGAGGTATCTGCGCTGGAATACAACATCCGCAAGTTTGCCCTGAAGCTCCGGGCTGAGTACGCCGGTAATCGATCTGACAACCTGTCGGAGGCTGATAAACACCAGCAGCAGCCCAAGCGCGATAAAGCTGAGGCCGAAGATGAGCTTGGTATTAGGGTCATCGAGCGTAATGCCGCGCCATTTCCAGGCCACGTTATACAGCGGGCCGACTATATCGATAATCTGCGTGCCGGCTAGAATTACCACCCCTGCAAATGCGACGGCCATGCCAACCGGGACAAGCAACAGCCATCGCTTGATTCGCATCCCCGGATAGAGCCATTTAAGGCTGCTCATCAATCCCTTGACACGCATCGGCCTATCCTCGCCTCTGAGCAAGGTCCCTGTGTTCAACGCGGACAGTATAGTTGGAGGCGTCCAAAAATCGCGCCAGTTCGGTTGCCACCACCACAGACCTGTGTTTGCCTCCTGTGCATCCGATGGCAATGGTCAAATAGGCCTTGCCTTCGCGCAGATACTGAGGAAGACTAAACTCGACCAGGTCGAACAGTTTTTCCATCAGCGGCTCGGTGAGCGGGTCAGACAGGACATATTGCGAGACTTCCTCGTGTGTTCCGTTGAGGTCGCGCAACTTCGGAACCCAATACGGATTGGCAAGGAAACGCACATCGAAAACAAGGTCAGCGTCCAACGGGGTGCCGTGCTTGAAGCCAAAGGAAAGCACCGCGATCATAAGACGTTCCTGGCTTTGAGACGGGCCGAAAAACTCTCTAATCAGCCTGCGCAATCCCTCAGATTCCAAATTGGTGGTGTCGATAGTTTTATCCGCATTCTCCCGAAGATCCGCCAGCATAGCGCGTTCTTTGGTGATTGCCTCCAATATCCCGCGCTCTTTCGTCACAAGCGGATGTTTGCGCCGGGTTTCCTTGAATCGTTTTACGAGCACTGCATCGCTGGCGTCAAGAAACAAAACAACAGGCGGCTGGAAATGCTCGACGGGATTTTCTCGCAGTTGACGACACATTGGTATCAGTTGATCGAAAAACTGCCCTGCGCGAACGTCCACAATTATGGCCACGTCCTCGGTTTGGGCCGGCGGCTTCCAGAAGTTGATCACATCCGGCAAAGCTCCCGGCGGCATATTGTCGATGCAGTAAAAATTCAAATCCTCAAACGTATTTGCCGCCATCGACTTTCCCGCGCCAGACATCCCCGTCACAATGACCAGTTGCTTGTGTTTCTTCACGCTCATATCTCCTTGATCGGCCAGCAAATCGCGGTGCTGAGAAAGGCATACATAACAGAACCGAACAGCGCGCCCGCCGCGTTCATACTCATCGCGGTCACCACTCCTGCCAGCCAGAAAAGCAGGGAGTTTACGATAAAACTGAACAGCCCGAATGTCAGGCAATTGATCGGCAAAGCCAGCAGCTTCAGGAACGGGCCGATAATCGCGTTTATCACAGCAAGGGCTGGCACAAAGACGATCACCTGCCAGGGGTGCTGCCATTCGATCTGCGTAAAAGGCATCACCCGCGCCACGCTAATAGTGACAATAAGCGCCGCCACTCCCGCTGCCCACCGAAGTATGCTCTGTTTCACTAAATATCAACTCCTTCAAGCCTCAAAAGTGTCCTCTTCCACTCCAGACCGGGGCCAAAGCCTCCTATGGCTCCGCCGGCGGCCACTACCCGGTGACACGGCACTATGACAGGGACAGGATTTTTGGCCATCGCAGTGCCTGCAGCGCGGGCTGCTTTGGCTCGACCTGCCATTCGCGCCAGTTCCCCATAAGTAACGAGCGTGCCATAGGGAATTTTTCGCGCCACGTTCTGAACAGCCATTATAAACTGCCCCGGCTTGCCAAGATCAATCGCGATATCGGAGAAATCCGTTTTGATTCCCTCAAAATATCGCGTAAGCCTGCTCGACACTTCATCAAAGTTATTATGGTTTTCAATGCTGCCGGCGTCTAATCCTGCCTCTATTAAAGCAAATGCAGCATCCCGTGTTTTTTGCGGCAACGTAGAGCGCGTCAAAACGCCTTCGCGACCGGCCAATGCAATCCAGCCATTGCTGACTTCAAATATATGGTGATTCGTCATCGTATGCTCCTTATGACTCTTTATCAGGCTCCTGATGCAGCGCTCTGAATACGGCCTGCGCCGCAGGTTGGCTCATCGAGGGCGCGGCCTGCAGTTCCTCTACGGTTGCCTGCCTAATCTTTTCCAGCGAACCAAAATGCCTTATCAACGCCCGCCGTCTCTTAGGGCCGATTCCGGGGATGTCGTTTAGTATTGACATCCTCATCGCCCTGCCTCGTGAAGCGCGATGAAATGTTATAGCGAACCTGTGAGCCTCGTCCCTTATCCTTTGCACCAAATGCAGGGCTTTAGAGTTCCGAGGTAAAATCACGGGATCGGGCTGAGTCGGCAGAAATATCTCCTCATTTTGCTTGGCAAGCCCGATTATCGCCGGGATTATCTCCCCGGAATCTGCGATCGAATCCAGCGCGGCGTTTAGCTGGCCTTTGCCGCCATCTATCAATACTAAATCCGGCAGCTCGGAAAATGCCTCTCCTCGCCGCAGTGTTCCGGTCAGCCTGCGCGTGATTACCTCTCTCATGGAGGCATAATCATCGGGTTTGCCTTCGGGACGAGTGATTTTGAACTTTCTATAGTGCGATTTTTTCGGCTGTCCGTTTTCGAATACTACCAGAGAAGCCACGGTATAGAAACCCTGAATGTTAGAGATATCGTAGGCTTCGATTCGCCGAGGCAGAGCCTGAGAATGTATGGCATCCTGCAGGTCTTTCAACTCTTCGTTGATTCTTTCTTCATCGGAGGCCATTTTTAAGCGCAACTGCTTCAGCGCCAGGTCCGCATTTTTTCTGGCCATCTCCACCAACTGCTTTTTTTCTCCTCGTTTCGGAGAAGCGATGGTAACTTTGGAGCCTTTTTTTCCGCGCAGCCAGCTTTCGATGATATCCGGCTCCGCAATATCCGTGCTCAGCAATATCTCACGCGGAATATATGCCGAGGTGTTGTAGTATTGCTTGAGAAACTCCGCGGTGCTTTCGCTCAGATCGTCATCAGAGACGTTTTACAGCATAAAGTGCTCCTGGCCGATTAGTTTGCCGCCGCGCACAAAGAACATCTCCGCACAGGCGTTGCCATCGTCTGTTGTGAGCGCAATCACGTCCTGATCCTCCAGGGCGCTGGAGATGACCTTCTGTCGCGCAATCAGCTTCTGAATAGCCTGAATCTGGTCACGCAGCTTCGCCGCACGCTCAAATTCCAGATTCGCTGCCGCATCCTCCATCTCATCAAGCATCTTATCTACAAGCTCATCGCGCCTGCCCTCCAAAAATGCCATAACATCCTTAATTACCGCCATATATGCCTCATGCGTTATTTTGCCCGCACAGACGCCGGTGCACTGGTTGATGTGGTAATACATACAAGCTCTGCCGTGGGATTGCGTAGGATCTTTATAGCCACAAGGTATGCGAAATATTCGCCTGATCAGCCGAATAGTTTCCCGCACGGCCTCATTGTCCGTATATGGCCCGAAATATTTATCTGTCTCCCTGGGCTGCATCCGCAGTTTGCGCATATATGCCACTCGCGGCCATTGCTCACTCAGCGTAACTGCTATATATGGATAGCTTTTGTCGTCGCGCAGCAGCACGTTGTAGGTGGGATGATGTCTTTTTATGAGGTTGCTTTCAAGGATAAGGGCTTCGAGTTCGCTGTCGGTAACGATGGTGTCTAGATCTGCAATTTCATATACCATCCGACGCTTGCGACGGGTGAGGTCGGCGCCTTTTTGAAAATAACTGCGCACGCGGCTGCGCAAAAGCTTGGCTTTGCCGACGTAGATGATCTTGCCGCTGGCGTTTTTCATCATATAGCAGCCGGGCGCGGCGGGCAGGGAAGCGAGTTTGTCGGTCAGGGTCACGGGATATTTCTTCCTCAAAGTCGTCCAATCCAGCGATTCCGCCGAGTCGTTGGAACGGGCGCATTTTTCCACCTCTCACCACCTGCCTTTCTTTTCAAGATATTAGCACCGCACCTCAGTTTGCACAAGCAGACCGGCAAAAAGTTCACAATGACAATTTCCGCTGAGCAAACGGCGGAGGCGCTGACATTTATATTTATGTGCTGCGCCGAAAATCTTGGCCTGAAATTAGTTGACAGCGCAACCTGGCCTTGTTATAATCTTTTTGTCCGTTGGCTGTGTCGGAATTATCTGATTTGCTTGACGGCCAGCAATCGCGGTCTGTATAATATGCCCGTTGATTGTGTGGACGATTAGCTCAGTTGGTAGAGCAGTGGACTCTTAATCCATTGGTCCAGGGTTCGAGTCCCTGATCGTCCACCACATTCCCTTTATGGGCGAGTGGTGGAATGGCAGACACGCTAGCCTTAGGAGCTAGTGCCGAAAGGCGTGCGAGTTCAACTCTCGCCTCGCCCACCACAGCTTAGAGGACATGGATATGCGGGGGTGGTTCAGTGGTAGAACGCCACCTTGCCAAGGTGGATGTCGCGGGTTCGAGTCCCGTCCCCCGCTCCAGTTTTGCGAAGATAGGGTATAGGATAGAGTCCTGTATCCTTTTTTTTTGAGGGTACAAGCATGCAATTTACGCAGGAACAGACCAAACCTTGCGAGGTTGATCTGCGCATCGAAATCGAAGTTGATGTTGTCAACTCTGCCATCGACAAGGCATACAAAGATTTTGCCAAATCGACAAAAGTGCCGGGCTTCAGACCCGGCAAAGCGCCAAGAGTCGTTCTTGAGAAATATGTCGGCGACGAAGCCGCCAAAGAACATGCGCTAGACACACTTATCCAGCCGGCTTACCTCGAAGCTCTGGAGCAAGCCGATATCGATCCGTGGGCTCCTGCCAAGATCGATATTGTAGACTATGAACTTGGCTCACCTCTGGTATTCACGGCTAAGGTCCCGCTGGCCCCGAAAGTCGAAATCGGGCCTTATACCGGCCTGGATATCGAGCGAAAAATGGCTCAGGTCACAGATGAAATGGTTGAAGGCGAGATCAACGCTCAACTGAAGCGACATGCCACCTACAACAAAATCGAAGATCGCCCGGCCAAAGTGGGTGACAGCGCATTGATTGAAGCTGTGGACGAAGCATCACCGTACTCCGAGCCGTTTCGAGATGTATTAGTTGTCGGGCAGACGTCCCCGGAAATGGATAAAGACCTCGAAGGGATGAGTGTCGGCGAAGAAAAAACTACTGCCGTAACGCACCCGGACGATATGGCCGATGAAGAGTCGGGCCCAATAACCAAATCGATACGTTACAAATTGCTGGAGTTGCACGAACCCATTTTGCCGGAACTTAACGATGAATGGGTAAAAAGTACATACGCAACGCCGGCAAATGAGGAAGAGGCGACTGATGACGACCCGGCCGATGTCGTGGATACGGTCGACAAACTGCGCTCCAAGATTCGCGAAATTATGGAAAATTCGGCCACTGCAAAAGCAGATGCTGAAGTGAAAGAGCAGATTATCGACAAGGTGATTGAGGTATCCAAAATAGACTACCCTGATGCAATGGTCGAAGAGAGGGTAGATGAGCGCGTAGAGGCGCTTATGGATTCTCTCCAAAAACGGGAAGTCACCCTGGAGGCATATCTGAACCATATCGGCAAGGATTATGAACAGCTTCGAGCGGATTATGCCGGGGAAACTGAGGAAGGGTTGAAGGCAAACCTGGTATTGTATGAGATAATAGAGAAAGAAGGCATCAAGGTCGAAGACGGCGACATAGAGGCCGAAGTGGCCTTGTTGGCGCAGGGTCGCAACCTGCCTCCTGAGACTGTGCAGGCGTTTGTAGACTCTGCAGGGCAGTCTAAGGAAATTCAATCTCGCATATTGCATAAGAAAGTGCTAGATTTTTTGGCGGGCGTTTCCAATATTAAAGATGTGGGGTAGCGTCCGATCCCTGCTCGTCAGCGCGCGGCTGTCCGATGCAGAGATTTCGCTATCCCGGTGAGAAAGGAGTCTCAGGACACTATGTCTCTCATTCCTATGGTTGTAGAACAAAGCTCGCGCGGTGAGCGAGCGTATGATATTTACTCGCGGCTGCTCAAGGACCGTATCATCTTTATTGGCACTCCAATAGATGACGATATCGCAAATCTGGTCATCGCGCAGTTGCTCTTTTTGTGGAAAGAAGACCCTGACCGCGACATTGATATCTATATAAACAGCCCCGGCGGCTCGGTCATTGCCGGTCTGGCTATTTACGACACAATACAGATCATCAAGCCCGATGTCGCAACGACCTGCGTAGGCCATGCGATGAGTATGGGAGCTGTGCTTCTGGCGGCTGGAGCCAAAGGCAAAAGAAGCGCTCTGCCTAACTCCAGAATAATGATTCACCAGGGAAGCGCCGGTTTTCGAGGCACTCCTTCGGATATCAGCATTGTCGCCAAGGAAGTGCTTCGCTACAAGACCTTGCTGGTCGACTTGCTGGCTAAACACTCCAATCAGCCGAAAGAGAAAATCGAAAAGGACATTGACCGAGATTTCTATATGTCCCCGGAAGAATGCATGGAGTATGGCCTGATCGACAAGATATTGACAGGGTCGCAATAAAGGGTATTTGATCTCAGTGAGTTGACCGGCGTATGGAGCCGGTCTTTGCAGGCATTACCCGCGATTTGCTTACTGGAGGTAGGACTTGGCACGAATTGGTTATGATCGTACCGGAGAACGTTGCTCGCTATGTGGTAAAGGCCGTGATCAGGTAAGAAAACTGCTCGTCGGCGTCCACGGGGGCATCTGTCTGGAGTGCGTAGAGCTTTGCAACGATATTCTGCGCGGTGAGGCTGACCTGCCGGAGGATATGTCCGCTTTCGGTTCGATACCGAAACCCAAAGAAATATACCGCATCCTGAGTCAGTATGTGGTTGGGCAGGAGAAGGCCAAGCGCTCTCTTTCGGTGGCTGTCTACAACCACTTCAAGAGGGTCAACGCCCAAATGAGCGATGTTGAACTGCAAAAGTCCAACATTCTTCTTATCGGGCCGACTGGTTCAGGCAAGACTCTGCTCGCTCAGACTCTTGCGAAGATACTTAAAGTTCCATTCGCAATCGCCGACGCCACTTCGCTAACGGAAGCCGGCTATGTGGGCGAGGATGTGGAGAATATCCTTCTCAAGCTGCTTCAGGTGGCCGATACCGGGGATAGTATTCAGAATACAGTCAAAAACGCTCAGCGGGGAATCGTATATATTGATGAGATAGACAAAATCACCCGCAAAAGCGACAACCCTTCCATCACCCGTGATGTGTCCGGAGAAGGGGTCCAGCAGGCGCTGCTCAAGATTCTTGAGGGCACTATCGCCAGCGTGCCTCCGCACGGCGGCAGGAAACATCCGCAGCAGGACTATGTTCAGATCGATACTACCAATGTATTGTTCATCTGCGGTGGCGCATTTGAGGGTCTCGATGATGTGATTCGGCGTCGAGTATCTGACAATAATATGGGTTTCCGCGCAGATATCCAAAGCCGTCGGGACAAATCCGTGGGAGACATCCTGGCGCAGGTGCTGCCGGAGGACTTGCTGCAGTTTGGCCTTATCCCCGAATTCGTCGGCAGGCTGCCGGTAGTCGCCACGCTGGACGCGCTCAATGAGGACGCCTTGGTGCAGATTCTGACTCAGCCCAAAAACGCCCTGGTTAAGCAATATAAGAAGTTTTTCGACTATGACGGCGTCGATCTCGTCTTCACTGATGAGGCTCTGAACGCTATTGCCGCTGAAGCAATGGGCAGGGGAATGGGCGCAAGGGCTTTGCGCGCAATCATAGAAGAGGTAATGCTCAACATTATGTATGAGATACCATCTTCAGAAGACGTCAAAAAGTGCATCGTGACCGAAGAAACCATTTTAGCCAAGAAAGATCCTACGCTCGTGACATTGAGCGAGGTTAAACAAGCGTCCTAGTATGACCAATATCAGCCAAGCGATTTCAGAAAGGCTCCAGACGCTGTCACAGGATAATGCCGCCCGTCGCAGGATGCCCAGGGTGCTGCCTGTTCTGCCGGTGAGGGACACGGTATATTTTCCTAACATCTTCTTCCCGCTTTTTCTTGGGCGGGAAAAGTCGATTCGGGCTTTGGATTTCGCCCTGGAAAGCCACAGATTTGTTCTGCTGGCGACACAGTGCGAAGTCTCCATAGAGGATCCCACTCCGGATGATATATATAAAGTGGGCACAATCGCTGAGATTGTACAGGTGCTGCGCGTGCCTGACGGAACCGTAAGGGTGACTCTGGAGGGCATTAGCCGCGCTAAAATCACCCGCTTCGCACAAACTAACCCGTTTTTTAAGGCGCACGTCAGGCGTCTCCCCGAAACGCGACCCACAGGCGTTCGCATAGAGGCATTGATGCGAAGTGTCACCTCCCTTTTCGATGAGCTTGTCCAAAACCAGGCAGGGCATGGCGGCAATCCTATCCCGCCGGAACTGCTGATTACCGTCTCTAATGTGGACGATCCCGGCAAGCTTGCGGATATGATAATGCCTCATCTTCCTCTTCGAACCGAGGTCAAGCAGGAGATGCTGGAGGCAATCGCGGTCGAAGAGAGGCTGGAAAAGCTCAATCTCATACTCGAACGCGAGATAGAAGTCCTCAATATCCAGCGTAACATACGCAGCCGGGTCGAAAAAGAAATGGGCGATACTCAGAGGGAGTATATCCTTCGTGAGCAGCTCAAGGCCATACAACAGGAACTCGGTGAAAGGGACGGTCGGTCATCTGAGCTTGAGGAATACCGGACCAGAATCGTTGCAGCCGAAATGCCTGAGGCAGTCGAAGAAAAGGCGATGACTGAGCTTGATCGACTAGACAAGATGATGTTCGCATCCCCTGAAGGCACTGTGATTCGCAACTATCTGGACTGGCTCATCGCCTTGCCCTGGAGCAAACAGACTAAAGAGTCGCTGGATGTTGACAAGGCTGCCAGGGTGCTCGACAAGGATCACTATGGGCTGGCGAAAGTTAAGGAAAGAATCGTCGAGTTTTTGGCTGTTCGTAAACTGGCCGGCGAAATCAAAGGCCCTATACTCTGCTTCGTTGGCCCTCCCGGAGTAGGCAAGACCAGTATTGGAAAGTCAATCGCAAGGGCGCTGGGTAGAAAATTCTACAGAATGTCGCTTGGAGGAGTCAGGGACGAGGCCGAGATCAGAGGCCATCGCAGAACCTACATAGGAGCTATGCCAGGCCGAATTATCCAGGGAGTCAAACAGGTCGATACGCGAAATCCCGTTTTCATGCTCGATGAAATAGACAAAATCGGAGCTGATTTTCGCGGCGACCCATCGGCGGCCCTGCTGGAGGCTCTGGATCCTGAGCAGAATGACTCTTTTGGCGACCACTATCTGGATGTGCCGTTCAATTTGCGCGATGTGATGTTTATCACAACTGCGAACGTGCTCGAGACCATTCCGCCTGCACTGAAGGATCGAATGGAAGTAATTCGATTCTCCGGCTATATCGAAGAAGAAAAAATGAACATCGCCAAGGAATTTTTGATTCCAAAGCAAATCAAAGAGAATGGTCTGAGCAAAAGATTGCTCGCGATTCACGATTCCGCGATAAGAAAACTGGTGCGCGAATACACTCGCGAGGCGGGAGTTCGCGGGCTGGAGCGAGAAATCGCCAGCATCTGTCGCAAAGTGGCTAGAGAAGTGGCCAAAGGGAACACCAAAAAGACCATGGTCAAGGAATCAGATATCAGAACCTATCTTGGGCATCCCAAGCATCGCTACGGCCGCGCAGGAGAAAAAGACGAAATTGCAGTGGCAACCGGGCTTGTATATACGGAGTTCGGCGGTGACATAGTATCAATCGAGGTCGTGCTTATGCGCGGCGAAAAAGGCAACCTCACCCTCACTGGCCAACTAGGTGATGTTATGAGAGAGTCCGGTCAGGCTGCTCTGACCTATGTGCGCTCTCGTGCAAATATGCTCGGCGTGGATGAGGAGTTCTACCTGCACGCGGACATACACATACACGTGCCCGAAGGCGCAGTGCCAAAAGACGGCCCGTCGGCAGGAATTACACTTGCAACGGCAATCGCCTCGGCGATCACATGCAGGCCGGTCAGAAAAGATGTTGCCATGACCGGTGAGATAACTCTGCGGGGCAGGGTATTGCCTGTCGGAGGAGTCAAGGAAAAAGTGCTCGCTGCACACAGGGCAGGCATAAGAACCATAATACTGCCCAAAGAGAACGAAAAAGACCTCGAAGACATCCCCGAAGACGTTCGGCTCGATATGAAATTCCATTTCGTAAAACACGCCGACGAGGTCATAAAGTTAGCTCTAATATAAATCTTCTGAGAAGAAACAAAAGCGCCTCGACTTGTATAATCGGGGCGTAACTGCTCACAAATGATGAGTACTCCTGTCCGTAGTGTCCGATCTCCGCCTCGGACTAGGCTAGGACAGATGCCAGCTACCTACTACACTTGAATGCGTCAAGTAAATTGTCATTCCGAGGCAAATGCCGAGGAATCTGCTTTTTCCCTTCTCTTTTCTGGGTTTCGCTTCTTTCGAGCTTTCGCGATTTACGGAAAAGCAGATTTCTCACTTCGT
>LSQX01331656.1_pt1 | contig 16344 bp, 14 predicted proteins | sample 654561 | NCBI WGS metagenome assembly LSQX01 (sample SAMN04489861, study PRJNA283612) | anaerobic digester metagenome | isolation source: 4 biogas reactors fed with cattle manure at either 37C or 55C with and... | place: Denmark: Kongens Lyngby | collected 2014 | reverse complement strand
TGCTGTGAGGAATGCTGCACCGAGGACGAAGATTGCACCAAAGACAAGTGCTGTGACGATGGCTGCTGCTGCGATGAGTGCTGCACAGATGAAGAGCTGAAAGACAAAGCCGATAAAGCTGCCGAGAAGATAAGCGAAGCTGCTGACGCCGTATTCGGCGCTGCTTCCGAACTTGCCGAAAAAGCCGGAGAAGCGGCGGAAAAAGCTGTTGACGCTGCCAAGAAAATCGCCGCCAAAGCTGCCGAGACCGCCGGAAATGTAGCCGACCGCATCCGCGAAGAGGTCATCTCCGACAAAACCGACAAAAAAGAGACGGAAGAATGCTGCCGCAAAGCCGCCGCATCGATCACCGTAACCGCGATAATTCTCGAAGACGGACGGATTATAGCGCTGAACCCGGACGATCTCTGCATTATGACCGCCGCTCATGACACCGGAGCCGCAATGTACGGGACATCCGACACCCCCGCGTTCAAAGAAACTGAACACGCACCTTCTCTTTGGGAAAAGATCGCCGAAGGGCGTCCGGCACTCGGGGAACCGCAGCGCTTCTTCTCCGATATTAAGGGGTCGGCTGTCGAGACATTTACCGTAACCAGCCGCGGAAACAAGCTTGTAAAGCTGTTTGAGAATCTTTCCGGAAACATTCCGGGTTCCGGCGGCATGACAACAATCAAAGACTGCGAATGGCTGCTTTCCGCCACCGTTCCGGCTCAGCCGCGCTTCAAAGAACAGGATATCGGCACAACCGTGATTTACGGCTACGGACTTTATCCGGAAAACATCGGTACTTATGTCCGCAAGCCGATGAAGGACTGCACCGGTCTTGAAATCCTTTATGAGCTTGTCTGCCAGCTCCAGTGGGCGGATCGCTGGGAGGAGATAAAGGCTGACGTAATCTCCGTCGTTCCCGTATATCTGCCGTATGCAGAAGCCGCCCTTCTTCCCCGCGGAGAGAAAACCCGTCCCGCGCCCGTCCCGGAAGGCTCGACCAATCTCGCTCTGATCGGACGCTATACCGAGCTGCCGCTTGATACGACATCTCAGATCGAATATTCGGTTCGCTCCGCAAGGACCGCCGTGTATCGCATAATGAACTATCGCCGCGGCGTCGAGCCGGTGAAGCAGAAGCTTTTAAAGCCGGATGCCCTTGCCAAAGCGCTGCAGGCAATATTCAAATAATCGATAATCCCATGTCAAAAAACAGGACCGCCGTTTGGCCGTCCTGTTTTCTTTAATATTAATGTCAGCTCTCAAATATCTTTTTAGCTTCAGCAAGCGCTTTTACGGCGCCTTCGTGTCTGTCCATTTTGGCATTAAGCGTCGGATACCATACTGTCTGCTGAAGACCGAGAATATTATCCTGCGGCAATGTCTTTATATATTCCGCCGTTTTTTGGAAGTTGTCGGCGACAGACCAGTTGGAACCGGTCGGAATCTGATCGAAGCCTCGTTCGGCAAGCTCGTTATAGTAACCCTGATATCTGTCGTCGGGATTGAAATTGCCGTAGTACCAGTTGGACTGAACCACCTCTTTTGACATACACTCGTAGAATTCCTCCGGGTGATGCCAGACATAGTCGGACCAGATCCACGGGCGCGCTCCGGCTTGCTCGACCGCTTCGCACATGATGCCGAAATCATACCACCACTGATCACCCTGCCGGATGACGCAGTAGTTATAATTCTGCTGGTGCGAATAGGTTTCTTCGTCCATTCCGATATGGAAAAGCTCCGGATGGGAAAAGAGTTCGGCTGTTTCGGCAATAAGGTCGCGGACGGTTTTATAATAGCCCTTTGTCGACAGCATATACGCCCATTCGCCGAGCCAGTAGTCGTGACAGGCGGAGAAATTCAGCTTCGGGATCACTTCAAAGCCCATTCCGCGGAGTCTTGAAAGCTCATCATAAAGCTTCTGCTTTGACCAGGAGCCTTCGACCGCAAGTTCGGGGTGACTGTCGTATTTAACTCCCTCGCCGAGGTCAAGCACTATCGTGTTCGCGCCGGCGGCCTTAAGGCCATCGGTTATTTTATGCCACGCATCCTCATCGAAACGAAGTTTATATGATGCAATAGTCTGCGGCATTGTCGTCGGCTGACCTCGAAGCCCGTTTTTATCGACCTCAGGGTCGCCCCACATATTATATCCGAGGTGCGCAAGATAAACCCATCTGAATTTGCTCATGCTTACCGCCTTTCCTTTGCTGCCCGGTTTTTGTTTTTAAATTATTGATGTTGAATTTTAATAATATATATGGTAAAATAATAGCTGATATCTATGACCGGAGATAAAACATGTCACAACTGCCATCCGCGAAACACCGCATTTTGGGGCTGTTCATAGCGAACGGCCTTGTTTACGGGCTTAACACCTTTTACAACTGCTTTATCCCGCTTTACCTCGGCAAATATCATTCGCAGAGCCGTGTCGGAATAATAATCGCATCGGCTTCGCTCGTTGCGATCGTTTTTCCGCTGATCTGGGGAATGGCGGCGGATCGGGCGAAATATAAAAACAACGTGCTTCTGACTGCGGTTTTGCTGTCAGCTGTGGTTTTCACCCTTGTCGGGCTGAATCAGTCGTTTCCGTATCTGCTTATGATACTCATGCTGCTGATGGCGGCGATGTCGCCTTTTGCCGGGCTTATCGACACAATAACCCTCGAGTACAGCTCCTCCGCAGGGGTAAAATACGGTCCGATACGCAACACCGGAACCGTGTTGTACGGTATTATCGGAATAATACTCAGTCTTATAACCGGAAGCGGCATGAATGCGATTTTTCCGGCTTTTGTCGTGACTGCAATAATCTGCGCCGTCGGAATAATGATTGCGCCCAAAGTCGAGGGACACAGCCACGGGCGCAAGAAATTCGACATAAAGCCGCTGTTTAAATATAAAAAGCTTTTTGTAATCTATGCGATTTTATCGCTTTCGATGTTCGGCTGGAGCGTTTATTCAAACTTTTTCCCTACCTACATGACCGAAACGCTCGGACTTCCCGGATGGGTCTGGGGAGTGAATGTCGCTTTGTCGGTTTTCGGCGAAATCCCATTCTTCCTGTTTTTTGACCGGATATTCGACAGACTCGGAATAAAAGGCGTGCTGCTTGCAAGCTCGACCGTACTGACCGTTCGCTGCATTCTGATCGCCGTTTTTAAAACAGCCGGCGGAATCTTTTTAACCGCTCTCCTGACGGGCCCGGCAATAACCATTACCATGTACTGTGCGGCGGTATTCTGCAACAGGTATGTCGAACCGGAACTCAAAGCGACCGGACACAGCCTGAGTCAGGCGCTTCCGATGGGCGGAACCCGCGTTCTGGCGGCGTTGCTCGGCGGGTTTCTCTGTCAGTATCTCAGCTTTCCCGGAGCGATGCTTATCTGCGCAGGGCTTGCGGCTCTGTCGCTCGTTCTCTGGTTCTTCTTTATCAGAACCGACAAAACCGGCCGCCTCGATCCTAAAATTTAAGGGGCGGACTTACATATTGCGCTCGATATAATCGCAGACATCCCGGAAGGTATGCAGCTCTATAAGGTCTTCGTCGGGAATGTTTACGCCGAAATCCTCTTCGATCGCCATAAGCATTTCAATGACGTCGAGCGAATCGGCGCCCAGATCGTCCATGATGTCGGTAAAATCGTTTATATCGTCGGGGTCGGCGTGAAGCTTGTCAATCAAAATATCGCGGATCGTATCCTTAATCGTTTCATCCATCTGTTTCACCTCTCGCGGGGCGATTGTTAATCTGTTTTAACGATTATCGCCCGTATTGCAGTTATTATTTGCAATTTTACTGATATATTTTAACGCCTTGCCTGAAAAATCGGCATTTTATGCATTTACGGCGCTGTTTTCTTTTTATGGTTTTATTATATCTTATGTCCATACAATTTGCAATACCTTTTTAAGATTTTTTTGATTGTTGCCGAATATCGGCAAATTGAACATAAAAAAAGGGGAGAGATATGTCCGATTTTTCCGGATATCCGGTCAGACCGGAGAATTTCATGGTGATAGCGGATGAAATACTCAGCTCCCGCATCCCCCGAAGCAAAGCCCAGATAGCCGAACTGACCGGGTTCAGCATTATGACGGTCGGAAAGGTATCCGATGAACTTCAAAGAGCCGGGCTTATCGAAATGACTAAGGACGAAGCGGGGGACGCCGGGCGCAAGGCGGTGCTGATTTCCCCGAATCCCGAAATTCAGATTGCCTCAGCCGAGCTGTCCGAAGGTAGTGTTGCCCTTTCGTTATACAGCATTGTTCCCGAACTGATTGCAAGAAAAACGGCGGAGGCGGACACGGATGACGGCATGGCGATATTCACGGCTCTGAACACTCTTTGCGCCGATGCCCGTCCCGCCTGCTGCGTTATTGTCGCCGACGGCCTTCTATACGATGCCGAAACCGGACGGATTTCTTCTGTCGGGACGGCGGCGGGCGATATCGGTGAGATTATATCCGGAGCGCTGATGACAAATGTTTTGTTTGCTTCGGACAGAAAATCTGCAGAGGCGATGTCGGAGGCGGAAGATTTTGACGGCAATGTTTTTTATGTGAATACCGGCTCGAAATTCAGCCGGGTAATAAGCGGCGGGGAGCTGCAGAAACACGGCGATATTTCCCTTCTGGGGTTTTTCCCGCAGGACAGCGAATCGCTTTCCTTCATTATATCGGCGGCCGCACGGCTTTGTCTTGCCGAAGTCGTAAAAATAAAAACCGAAAACAACGACCTTTTCCGGGCGATATCAGCTGCCTGCGCACCGGTCAGAACCGAGGCGGTTTCGAAGGATCCGATTTCATATCCCATAAAAATTGCCCGGGAGCGGCTTATCGGACGGCTGATCCGCCGGGGGCGAAACCTGTGACGAAAAATGTAAATTAAAAGTAAATAATCAAATCAGTCTTGACAAGAGATTATAAAAGTGTTATAATGTAAAACAATCAAAAAGCGATGACCGAAAACAGAGCCGATGCCTCCGCCGCCGGAAAACCGGCAGTATGCCAGAAAGCGCGGATAAGGGCAGACCGCTCTGACACGGATCTTGTCGGACACAGAGAGCTGCCGGTTGGTGGAAGGCGCGCCGCACACGATCATGTGGTTACTTTTCGAGAGCTCTGCACCGAAAAAGGCAATAAGTAGGCTGCAGCGGCCGCGACCGTTATAGCGCAGGGGATATAAGTCCGCGTGATGAACAAAGGAACCGTATCCCGACAAGCGGCAGACATTTTACCCGTCTGCAATCGAGGTGGCACCGCGGAAATTATCCGTCCTCGTATCGAAAGATACAAGGGCGGTTTTTTATATTTTTTTATTCATACGGAGGATACCCGCCATGTTCTGGAAAATTATGATTATCGCGATCTTTTTCATCGTTACTTTCGGAATCGGTATTTATTATCGAAAATCTGCCCATAGCTCGTCCGACTTTATGCTCGCCGGCCGCAATGTCGGTCCCTGGCTCTCTGCCTTCGCTTACGGCACAACTTACTTCTCTGCCACGGTATTCGTCGGATATGCGGGACAGTTCGGCTGGTCGTTCGGAGTATCTGCCGTATGGATCGGAATCGGAAATGCGCTGATCGGCTCACTGCTTGCCTGGATGCTCTTAGGCCGCCGCACCCGCATCATGACCAAATGGACAAACAGCTCGACAATGCCGAATTTCTTCGAGCAGCGTTACAACAGCCGAAACCTTAAGCTCTTATCTTCGCTTATCATAGTAATCTTCCTCGTTCCCTATTCTGCGTCGGTATATAAAGGTCTTTCGGAAATTTTCGCTCAGACCTTCAACATTGACTTCATCTGGTGCATTGTCGGAATGGCTGTGCTGACCGGCGCCTTCGTCATCGCCGGCGGCTACATGGGAACGGCTGTTAATACCTTCATTCAGGGCATTATAATGCTCGTCGGCATGGTGCTCGTCATCATCGGCGTGCTGCGCGTGAACGGCGGACTGCTGGGCTCATTCGAAGCGCTTTCAAAGTTCCGCTCGGACGCAATGCCGGAATTCGACGGAGTTTACGTTTCAATACTCGGCACTTCCCCGCTTGATCTTCTGTCGGTTGCCATTCTCACTTCGCTCGGAACGCTCGGTCTGCCGCAGATGGTCTCGAAATTCTATGCGATCAAAAACGAAAAGGCGATCCGCACCGGAACGATCGTCTCGACCGCATTCGGCGCCATAATCGCCGGAGGGTCATACTTCATCGGCGCTTTCGCCCGTCTTTTCTGGGACAAGGGAGAGCCTGTCTTTGATATGCTCGTTCCTAATATGATCTCAAAAGCGCTGCCGGATGCAATGATAGGTCTTGTGCTGCTGATGGTGCTTTCCGCTTCGATAAGCTCGCTTGCCGCGCTTGCGCTGACCGCCGGTTCTACATTTATAGTCGACCTTGTGCAAAGCGTGAAAAAAGTCAAGCTTGAGCCGAAAAAAGAGGTTTTTGCGGTAAAAGTCGTCTGCGGAATTTTCATTTTAGTATCGGTCGTGGTCGCAATTATCCCGAATTCGCTTATCACGGCGCTCATGGGTCTTTCCTGGGGCGCGCTTGCCGGGGCTTTCCTGGGGCCGTTCGTTTTCGGTCTTTTCTGGAAGAAGACTACCCCCGCCGCCTGCTTTGCATCGATGATTTTCGGCGTCGGTTTTGTAACGGCGAATCAGATACTGCATTTCCTCACCCCGTCTATGGCGGGAACGGCCGCCATGCTGGCATCGCTTGTCATAGTGCCGGTCGTTTCGCTGTTCACGCGTCGTCTTGACAGCAGATATGTCGATAAGATATTCGCCTGCATGGAAGAAAAAGTCGTTGCGCCGGCAAAGGATGTGCTTGAAGAAAACTGATAACAGCCGCCGAATTCATGGATTTTTGTTGAAAAATTCCGCCGGATCTGATATAATATAATACGGAATTCAAAAGAATAACAATATAATCGGGAGACAGATAAATGTCCAATGTTTACAAAGAATTCGTCGAGCGGGATCTGATCGCTCAGACCACCGACGAGGAAGCCATAGCGAAGATGCTCGAAAACGAGAAGGTCACTTTCTATATCGGCTTCGACCCGACTGCCGACTCGCTTCATGTAGGCCACTTCATGCAGATGATGATAATGGCGCGGATGCAGCGCGCGGGACACCGTCCGATAGCCCTTTTCGGCGGCGGAACCGGTATGATCGGAGACCCCTCCGGCAAGTCGGATATGCGCAAGCTGCTGACAAAGGAGATGATAGATCACAACATCGGCTGCTTTAAAAAGCAGATGTCGAAATTCATCGACACCTCCGACGGAAAGGCGCTGTTTTTAGACAACGGCGACTGGCTGCTTGATCTCAACTACATCGATTTCATCCGCGATATCGGAGTGCATTTCTCGGTAAACCGGATGCTCGGTGCCGAGTGTTACAAAAAGCGCCTCGAGATTGGGCTTACCTTCCTTGAGTTCAACTATATGCTGATGCAGAGCTACGACTTCTACAAGCTGAATCAGGACTACGGCTGCAAGCTCGAGTTCGGCGGCGACGATCAGTGGTCGAATATTTTAGGCGGCGTCGATCTTATCCGCCGCAAGTCAGGCAATGAAGCCTATGGCATGACCTTCCGGCTCCTTACCAACTCCGAAGGCAAAAAGATGGGCAAGACCGAACGCGGCGCAGTCTGGCTGGATCCGGAGAAGACCTCTCCTTACGATTTCTTCCAGTACTGGCGAAACGTAGGCGACGCAGATGTAATTAAATGCCTCAAGATGCTTACCTTCCTGCCGATCGAAAAGATAAACGAATACGCGAAGCTCGAAGGAGCGGCGCTGAACGAAGCAAAGGAAACGCTGGCTTATGAGCTGACGAAACTGGTTCATAATCAGGCCGAAGCCGACAAGGCGCTTGACGCCGCGCGTGCGCTGTTCGCATCCGAAGGCGATATCGAGCATATGCCGACCACCGAACTTTCCCCGGACGACTTCACCGACGGCGCCGTTACCCTGATCGATATGCTGGTCAAGGCAAAACTCTGCTCCTCAAAGGGAGAGGCGCGCCGGCTTATCACCCAAAACGGCGTAGCTTTCAAGGGCGAGACCGTAGCCGATATCGCCGCCGCCTTCACTCCCGCGGATTTCGGAGATGACGCGATAATCCGCAAGGGCAAGAAGGTCTTCCATCGCTTCATATTAGTATAAGAGAGGACGGTTTTATGTCAATCGATGCAATTTTTGCCGAGCTTGAAACGCTTGAATCCAAGCTGCTCTGGATCGACGCCGAAAGGCTTCTCAAAACCGCAATAGAAGCTTATCCGAAAAGCGAAGAGCTGAAGGAGCGGCTTATCGCGGTCATGTTTCAGCTGATCCGCCGAAACCGACCCGATTATTACCGCGAAAAGCTGGCGCTTGAAATCGGCGAGGCGCTTGTCAAAAGCTCGAACAATTTCGAACTGATAAACTCGGTCAACCGAAACCTCTGCTTCATAGAAGCGCTTCACGGAAACACCGAAGAAGCCAAGAAATATTATGACCGGCTTCCTTCCCTGGATGCGACACGCGAATTATACGCTGCTTATGTCATGGACGGCAACGAGCTGAAAGCTCAGCTCCAGCGCAATATCGAGAACTACATCATCGCCGCTGCGACCACCGCAAAACAGCTCGCTTTCCGCGAAAGCGGAGAGAAAGCCTGCCGGCTCCTTGAAAAAACCATCGATCTTTACGAGCTTTTATATGAGGGAGACGAATGCGGTCCTTATCTTTCGGATATGGCGGTGTGTTCGCTTGATATCGCCTCCATCAAGGCGAAATGCGGCGATGTCGAAGGTTCGCTGTCATCGCTCGAACGCGCCGTTGACTTCGCGATACGCTACAACACCTCCGAAGACAGCGGTGAACGCAGCTCGGTTTTTGTCGACAGGATTCAGCGCAGGGCTAATTACGGCGGAACAAACATCTCCGAGATCATCAGGGACGCCGTAAACACCTCCGATAATTTTGCCGATGTCCGCCGCGACAGCCGGCTAAAACCGATACTCGCAAAACTTAATGGTTAAAATACACCGTTTGCCGCGGCGGAGCGCCGCGGCTTGCAATTTTATAACATAATATTTTCAGATGAACAAATTCAAGACCGTCCATGTCGCATCCGGCGGCTATGATGTCCTTATCGGACGCAGACTGCTTTGTGATGCGGGTCAGCTGATATCCCTCTGCCGTCCTGTTTGCAAAATCCTTGTTGTAACAGATGACAATGTTGCTCCTCTATGGCTTGACAAAGTTACATCTTCGCTCCGCGCCGCAGGGTTTGAGACAGAAACAATGATTTTGCCGCACGGAGAAGGCTCAAAAAATCTTTCCTGCTACGGTCGGCTTTTGGAACGCTGCGCCGAAGCCGGACTGACACGGGGAGACATGATTGCGGCTTTAGGCGGCGGCATTATCGGCGATATCGCCGGATTTTCTGCGGCAACCTATATGCGCGGGATAGCTTATATTCAGCTTCCCACTACCCTGCTCGCCGCCGTTGATTCGTCGGTGGGCGGAAAAACCGCCGTTGATCTTGAAGCGGGAAAGAACCTCTGCGGCGCATTTCATCAGCCGCGGCTTGTAATCTGCGACCTTGATACCTTTTCAACATTGCCGGATGAAATTCTGTCCGACGGGGCGGCGGAAGTGATTAAATACGGCGTTATCGCCGACCGGAAGCTGTTTTCCGCGATACTTAAAGGAAAGCCGGATTTTGATGCGGAATATGTCGTTGAAACCTGCGTCAGAATCAAAGCCGATATCGTCGGTCGGGATTTTTACGATCGGGGAGAGCGGCGGGTACTGAATTTCGGTCATACCGTCGGACACGCGATTGAAAAGCTCTCCGGTTATAAAATAAAGCACGGTCATGCGGTCGCGGCGGGGATGGTGTATGAAACGGCTGCGGCTGCGGCAAGGAATCTTTGTCCCGAAAATATTGTCATAAAAACAGCCGAGGCAAACAAGGCTTGGGGACTGCCGGTCAACAGCGATTTTACCGCGGCAGAATTGGCAGATGCCGCCATGCTTGATAAGAAAATCGACGGCGGGCGGCTGGCGCTTATCATTCCGAAATCGGACGGCTTAGCTGAAATTCGCGAGATTGATGCCGCTGATTTCGCGGCTTATCTGAAAGCCGGGGAGATGCTGCTCTCCGGGGTGCTGTGATGGATATCCGCATCGTTCCGCGCGTTTTGCGCGGCTGTGTCATGGCGCCGCCGTCGAAGTCGCAGGCTGTGCGGCTGATTATCTGCGCGGCGCTGGCGGATTTGCCGACAAAAATCAATATTGTCGGGGTTTTGCCGGACGACATCAGAGCCGCGCTTGACGCGGCTGCCGCACTCGGCTGCGGTATTATTGAAGATAACGGGTATCTGTTGATATCCCCGCCGGTTGAATATCCGAAGAAAGCAGATATTTTCTGCCGGGAATCGGGCGCGGTTGCGAGATTTACGCTTCCGGTCGCGGCTGCGCTATGCGATGAAGTTTTTATTGACGGAGACGCCGGACTTCGGGCACGTCCGATGGACGAGCTTATATCCGAGACGGAACGGCACGGCTGCTTTGCCGACGGCGATTCCCTGCCGCTTAAATTAACCGGGCGCCTGCGTCCCGGCGAATATGTTTCCGGCGGGAAAACAAGCTCGCAATACGCAAGCGGACTGCTGCTGGCTTTGTCGGTTTTGCCGGGAGAATCTGTGTTGACTGTCGGGGACGGGCTTGAAAACTCCGGATATATCGCAATGACCGTCGAAGCGCTTCGGCTTTTCGGAGCTGATATCGAAATTCGGGGACAAAGGTTTTATATCAAAGGCGGGAGGCTTAAATCTCCCGGCTCGATTGATGTTGAAGGCGACTGGTCGGGTGCGGCCTATCTTTTGAGCTGCGGTCGCGGAGTTGAACTTAAAGGGCTGAACCCGGAATCCTGTCAGAGAGATAAGGAAATTGTTCCGCTGCTCTCTGAAATACGGACTTTGCAAGGCGGAGAGATTGATATCGACTGCGGAAATATCCCGGATTTGGCGCCGGTTTTAGCCGCTGCTGCCGCGTCCTGCCGAGGCGGACAAGCCGAAGATACTTTCCGGACTAAAAGACGGCTTATTAACCGGCGCGCCGCTTGCTGCGATTTTCGAAAATCATGATGTTCGTTCCGGTGATTATGAAGCGATATCCGACACTCCGCGCCCGAATCATGCCGATTATGCGGCTTTTCTCAAATACGGCGGATATTCCGACAGGCGCGGCGGCGGGCAGTTTTCCGGGCGGCTGACAGCTCCGCTCTGCTTCGCGGGCGCCTGCGCGATGCAGTTTCTTGAACATTCCGAAGTTCATATCGGAGCGCATATTGAGCGGATAAGCGATGTGGCTGACTGCCGGTTTGATCCTTTGAATGTAAATGTTGAGCTTCTTGAAAACCTTGCTTTGAAAGAATTCCCTGTAATCGACGATATCAAAGGCGGGCAGATGAAAGCCGTGATAGAAGCGGCGCGGGATGAGCTTGATTCCGTCGGCGGCGCCGTTGAGTGCGCGGCGGTCGGATTGCCTGCCGGGCTCGGTGAGCCTCGGTATAACGGGATTGAAAGCACCGTTGCCCGGATTATTTTCGGCATCCCGGCGGTTAAGGGGCTTGAATTCGGTCTCGGATTCGGATTTGCAGGAGCTTACGGTTCCGATGTAAATGACGGAATGACAATAAAGGACGGTAAACCCGTCTTTTTATCAAACAACTGCGGCGGATGCGCCGGCGGGATAACCGACGGCCGACCGCTTATCTTCCGCTGCGCTTTCAAGCCGACGCCTTCAATCGGTAAAAAACAGAACACCGTAAACCTTAAAACTCTTGAAAATGCCGAAATCGAGATCAAGGGACGCCACGATCCATGCGTTGTCCCGCGCGCAGTCCCGGCGGTCGAAGCTGCCGCCGCGCTCGCGACAGCCGATCTTATGCTTTTGGCAAAACCGGTGTTCGGAGGGAGATAAATGAGCGAAAATACAGAGAACCTGAATCTCAATGAAATTAGAGCGAAAATCAACGCCGCCGATGACGAGCTGAAAAGAGCCTTTCATATAAGGATGGAGCTTGTAAAGCAGGTCGCTGAATATAAAAAAGCCCGCGGCACGGCGATAATCGACGCCGGACGCGAGCGGGAGATTATTGAGCGGGTGACTTGCGGCGAGGATGAGAGGACGAAGAAATATCTGACGGAGTTTTTCTCCGCTCTTTTTGCAATATCAAAGGAATTTCAAAAAGAAGAACTGCAGTAATATAATGCGGGCGCCCGAAAGCGCCCGTTTTTTATACTTCTTCAAAGCCCAGAGGCGGCTGCCCGGTGAAGAGGCAGAGCTTTACATTGGAGTCGCTTAATCCCTCCGGCGTTGTTCCGTGATAGCCGATATAAAAATATCCGTCGCCGAGGCTTGCGATGCCGGTTGAACCGTGCGGCCATTCCCATCCCCGGACACCGCTTTTTTCGTCGTATATCCCTTCTTCGGCGAGGCTTAACACCGGGTGGACTTCCGGTGTTTTCTGTCCCCCTATTGCGGTTCTTACAGGCGCCTTCGCGCCGTCGATGACATAAAGCGGGAAGTTCGGGAAAGTTTTTTTCTTACCCGGATAAACGCACATCAGCCAGCGGCGGGAATGTTCGTCGTATTCGAGGTTCTGAACGCCGTAGGTCGTGTTGCCGGTGAAAACGAAATACTTCTCGTCGGCGCGAAGACCGCTCTTATGCGGGTCGTCCTGATTCAGCGGCTTTTCGCAGTCTTTGAAGCGCCGCCAGTCATATTGAACGATTATCTGATAATCGTTGTCGGTACGGCTGTTGTTGCGGTAGATGCCGTAAGCTATCATCAGCATTTTCGGCGAATCGGCGGCTTCCCCGAACACGGGGCCGAATGCGGTGCCGTCGATGCCGGAGCAGCCGTATCGGTGGTCTGGGGTATCGGCGGTGTCGCCGTCAAATACTCCGCTTCCGTCCGTAACTTCGCAGAAGTCCTCGACGACGTCGGGCAGATAGACGGTTTTCATAATCCCGTCTTCTTCGGCGCTCATTCCGGGGCGGTCGATTTTATCGACGTCAAATATTGCGCAGTAAAAGGCCTTTTTCGCCTTATACTCAAGCGAGCCGTAAACTTTACCGTCATCGTCGTTGAAATCAATGCAGCCGAGGTGACCGGTGAGCCCTCCGCAGCTGCCTATCAGATTTCCCGACAGGTCGGTTTTAACGAGCATGGTGGTGTAGGAAAAATAGATGTATTTTCGCTCGGTGTCGATGGCGATGCCCTGACAGTGCGGGGTTTTGAAGGCGCCGCTGTAAATATTATGCGGCAGGGATGTAACGGACATATCAGGTGCTCCTTTCGGTTCTGTATAATTCCATGTGTAATATTATATCACTTCCGGAATAAAAATTCTTTTTCATATTGTAAATCCGGCGGCTATATGATATAATTGTAGCAGAAATGAAAATGCAGGAGAATGAGATGAAACCTTATAAAATTTACATGGATCAGCCGGCAGCCGAATGGGAGACAGCTTCTCCGATAGGCAACGGCCGGATGGGCGCGATGATTTACGGCATTCCCGGCCGCGAGAGAATACAGCTATCCGAGGAGCGCATCTGGGCGGGAAAGAAGCAGGACGCCGTAAATCCCGCATTCCGCGACAAGCTCGAGTATCTGAGGCGGCTGCTGCTCGCCGGCAGAGGCGCCGCGGCGGACGAATGGGCGAACTCAAACATGGCCGGAGATTTTCACCGCGTTGCTTCGTATGAGACCGCCGGAGACCTCATAATAGACACCGGCGACACCGACGAAGACGGTGAAGCTCAGAACTACCGCCGTTATCTTGACCTGATAAGCGGCAGCGCACAGGTATCCTATATCCGCAAAGGGCATATCCGCTCGAGCGAGTATTTCGCCTCATATCCCGACGATATCATAGCGGCGAGGTTTTCCGGGCTTGACAAGACAAGAACGGTAAAAATCAGTTATGAGCGGGAAAATATCAAAAGCGTCAAAGCCGAAGGCAATATTATTCGGATAGATGCCGCAACCGCCGACGATCTTCACGGTTTTACCGTACTTATAAAGGTTATCACGAGCGGCAAAGTCAAGGCGGGTGAAAACTGTCTCGAAGTGACCGGCGCTGCGGATATGGTACTGCTCATTACCGCGGCGGTCGGGCGTGTTCCGGTGTTCCCGGTCTCCGAAGACTGGACATACTTGCGCGAAAGGTCGGAGGCGGATCACCGCACCATTATGGAGCGGTCGGAGATACTGCTCTCCGAGGGCGATTCACCCGAGCTTGCGACTCTTCCGATCCGCGAACGGCTTAACCGCATCAGAGCCGGAAAAACCGACGGCGGTCTGCTCGAGCTTTACTATCAGTTCGGTAAATACCTGCTTGTCGGCTCCAGCCGCTACGGGACGCTGCCCGCCAACCTGCAGGGCGTCTGGAACGGCTATATGACTGCTCCCTGGAATTCCGACTATCACACGAATATCAACCTCCAGATGAACTACTGGCCGGTCGAAGCGGCTAATATCCAGGAATGCGCGGCTCCGCTGTTCGACTACATGAATACAAACCTGCTTGAATCGGGTCGGGAGACGGCAAAGGTCAACTACCGCTGCCGCGGCACCGTCTGCCATCATTTGAGCGACATATACGAATTCACCGCTCCGGCGGACGGGGTCTGGGGACTCTGGCCGCTCGGCTCGGCGTGGCTCTGCTTCAATATGTATGAGCATTACCTCTATTCCGGCGACCTTGATTTCCTTGCAAACACGGCGTACACATTCATTCACGACTCGGCTTTGTTCTTCCTCGACTATATGTATGAAGCGGACGAAGACGGGCAGCCGATCCTGCTGACCGGTCCTTCGGCTTCTCCGGAAAACCGGTATTTCGACGTTGAGGGCAAGCCCGCATATCTTTGTATGTCGCCGACAATGGATGTTCAGATTGTTTCCGGACTTCTCAGAATGTATATCGAATGCGAGAATCTTCTCTCCCGCGATCCCGCTCAGAAAGCGGCGGCGAAAAAGGCGCTTGCCAAGATGCCGAAGCTTCAGATCGGCCGCAAGGGGAACTTAATGGAGTGGCTGGTCGATTACGATGAGCCGGAACCCGGCCACCGTCATATCTCGCATATGTTCGCGCTTTATCCCGATTCCGCAATCAGCCGCGACACACCCGAGCTTTTCGAAGCTGCAAGGAAAACCATCGAGCTGCGGCTTGCGAACGGCGGAGGACACACCGGCTGGTCCTGCGCGTGGCTTATCAGCCTCTTCGCCCGTCTGGGCGACGGCGCCGGGGTTTCGGATATGCTGCGCAAGCTGCTCTCAAATTCTACCAAGGACAATCTTTTTGATATACATCCGCCGTTCCAGATAGACGGCAACTTCGGCGCCACATCAGGCATTGCCGAGATGCTGCTGCAGAGCAGAGAAAACAAGATTTACATTTTGCCTGCTCTCCCGTCAAAGTGGGAAAAAGGAAGCTTTGAGGGACTCCGCGCTAAAGGCCGTATTAAAGTTGATGCGCAGTGGGACCGTGACCATGTCAGAGCTGTCTTGACGTCCGACATTGATCAAACGGTGGAGGTTGCTATAAAGGGTACAAAACTGACGCCGGTTACTCTGACGGCCAACGTTCCGACGGTGATTGAGCAGTAAATTATAGCATAAGGCATTATAACAGCTTGCTTCTGTTTTAGTCATTATAAATACGTATATCATTTGTCTATCATATAACTATGTGGAGGGGCGAAAAATGAAGGTTACCGTATTAACAGACAAGACGCGCGGGCGTGTTGACAGATACTGGGCAAAATGTGTCGGTAGCTGCCACGCCGCGACAGCACTCAGGGAAGACTGGCGACGCCAGCTCAAGATATGCCGGGATGAGTTCGGGTTTGAGTATGTGCGTTTTCACGGGCTGCTTGACGACGACATGAGCGTATGCTTAATCAGGGATGACGGCAGTCTTGAATACTCATTCTTCAATATCGACTCAATCTTCGATTATCTACTTGAGATAGGCATGAAGCCATTCATTGAACTTAGCTTTATGCCGACGCCGCTCGCATCCGGCACAAAGACTGTTTTCCATTATCGTGGCAACATCACCCCACCGAAAGATTATAACGACTGGGGAAAACTTATCTACACGCTCACCGATCACCTTGTCTCCCGTTACGGCATCGATGAGGTAAAGACGTGGTTCTTTGAAGTGTGGAACGAACCGAACCTGAGAAACTTCTTCTGGGCGGGAACAATGGAAGATTACTTCCAGCTTTACAAATATGCCGCCCTTGCAATTAAAAAAGTCGACG